>Ga0070735_10001941_pt1 | contig 19176 bp, 20 predicted proteins | sample Coa_R1_FD_66443 | JGI IMG/M metagenome (GOLD analysis project Ga0070735, IMG submission 66443) | Surface soil microbial communities from Centralia Pennsylvania, which are recovering from an underground coalmine fire - Coalmine... | ecosystem: Environmental > Terrestrial > Soil > Unclassified ... | reverse complement strand
GACGCAGAGCTGCTCCCGAAACCACGCGAAGTTCAGGTAGAAGACCCCGGTCACCGCGATGACCCACACGAATGCGTCCGGGTGAGCTGCGGGGCTGTGCCGCACCATCTGCAGGGTCTTCGGAATCGACACGAAGTAGCTGAGGAAGATGTGCGCGACGATCGCAGATGCGAAGACGTAGAGGGCGTGCGTGGCGGTCTTGCGCGCCGCCTTCTCCGGCGTCCATGGGCCCGCGTTGCGTCGCAGGCGCCGCTCGCGCGGACCTTCGATCCAGCGCTCGATCCGCCGGTAGACGCCCTCGAGGAAGACCGTCTGAGGGCACGCCCAGCCGCACCAGACCCGTCCGGCGAGGGCGGTCGCGTAGACGAGCCCGAATCCGACGCCGGTCAGCAAGAAGAAGAGAAGCCACGTGTCCTGCGCGTTGAACGTGGCGCCGAAGAGGTAGAGGGCATGCACGTCGAGGTCGACGAAGACCGCCGGGTGTCCGCCGATCCGGACCCAGGGGAGCGCGGCCCACGCTGCGATCAGCGCCCCGAAGGCGACCACGCGAGCCCGCTGGAAGCGACCGCGCACGTCGGCGGGTTGAATCGCCGCGCGGCGGCCGTCGGCGGGCAAGGCGGCCGACTCCATCCCGCCCCCCGGAGCGATCGGCAATCGCACGTTGGCCATCGCTATTCCGTCGCGATCTCGCCCTGCGGAGGCTTGCCGCCGGCGACGTTCGAATTCTGAATCGAGAGGACGAATGCGACGACCGATTCGACCTTCTCGTCGCCGAGCTGCGGTCCCCACGTCGGCATCCCCTTGGCCGGCACGCCCTCGCGTACGTCGTGGAAGATGTCGGTCGGCTTGCCTCCGTGGAGCCAGTAGGCGTCCGTCAAGTTGGGGCCGATGTTTCCGCCGGCGTCCGCTCGATGACAAGGAGCGCACGTGGAGACGAAGAGCGTCTTGCCCTTCGCCACCGTCCCCTCGTCGTGGCGGAGAGCGACCAACATGGCGTCGTCGATCGTTCCGCGAGCGCGCGCCTGCTCTGCCTCGACTGCATGACGTGCGGCCACTTCGCGGTCGAAAGCCTGGCGCGGAGAGGGGATGGCGTCGAAACGCCTGCCGAACCAATAGACGACCGCCAAGACGATCGCGCCGTAGAGGGTGAGCTGCCACCAGAGCGGCAGCTTGTTGTCGTGTTCGACGATGCCGTCATACACGTGGGCGTCGCGCGGATCATCGGGGCGCATGGTCGTCCTCCAGCGGAATGCGCGCCGCGGTCTCCATCTCCAGGCGTGACCGGGTCAGCACGCGAATGGCCGCGACGACCCACACGGACAGGAAGAGAAACGTCGCCCCGAGAGGCAGTACGAGAAGAGGGGAATGCGAGAGCAGTTGGGTGTTCATGGGAGTCCTCAGGGCGTGAGCGATGCTTGACCGGCACCGGCGGGCGGCGCGTCGTCGTGGGACTTGCCGAGGCGCTGGAGGTAGGCGACGAGCGCGACGATCTCGGACCGGGGGTCGACGCCGCCCGCGCCGTCGTCCTGCAGGGTCTTTGCGATTTGCCGGCCCTGACGCTCGGCATCCTCGGGCGCTCCCTCGATCTGGCGGGCCTCGTACGGGACGCCAACCGACCGCAGCGCCCGCAGCTTGCGCCCCGTCCCTTCGAGGTCGACCGTGCGGGTCGCGAGGAACGCGAAGGGAGGCATGTTCGAGCCGGGCGAGACCTCGCGCGGATCGAGGAGGTGGCGATAGTGCCAGAGGTTGGGGTACTTGCCCCCTTCGCGCGCGAGGTCGGGGCCCGTGCGCTTCGAGCCCCACTGGAAAGGATGGTCGTAGTACGAGTCCGCCATCGTCGAGGGATCGCCGTAGCGTTTCGCCTCGAAGTCGAACGTGCGGATCATCTGCGAGTGGCACGTGTAGCAACCCTCGCGTACGTAGATGTCGCGGCCCTCGAGCTCGAGCGGCCGGTACGGCATGGCGTCGGCCGTCAGCTTGGCGTCGCTCGGCGTGACGAGGAGCGAGGGGACGAGCTCGGCGATCCCGCCTGCCAGCACGGCGATTACGGTGAACGAGGTGAAGAGGAGCGCGCGCCCTTCGAGCAAACGATGCCAGCTCGGCTTCGCGTGATCCGCCGCGAGATGCAGGGCGATGGTCCCGAGAATCGCGGTGACGACCGCGAGGAGCGCGAACACCAGACTCGCCTCGTTGTTGACGACCGCCATCGTGGCTGCAAAGACCGATACGACCATCACGAGGATCACCGGCTTGCCGCCGAGGATCTCCGCCCACGGCGTCTCGCGCTCCTCAGTCGTCTCGACGACGACGGTGGCCTCGCCGTCGACGGGCTTCCCCGCGAGCGCCGTGCGCGCGAGGTTGTAGGCCATCATGATCATGCCGGCGAGGTAAAGAGTCCCGCCGACCAGGCGCATCCAGTACATCGGCTTGATCGCGTTCAGCGTCTCGACGAAGTTCGGATAAAGAAGGGCTCCGTTCGCGTCGGTCGATCGCCACATGAGGCCCTGCGTGATCCCGCTGACCCACATCGAGGCGACGTAGAGCAGGATGCCGAACGTGCTGACCCAGAAGTGCATGTCCGCGAGCCTCTTCGAGTGAAGCGAAGTCCCGAAGAGTCGGGGGACCATCCAGTAGAACATCCCGGCGGCCATGAAGCCGTTCCAGCCGAGCGCCCCGGAGTGCACGTGTCCGATGATCCAGTCGGTGTAGTGCGCGAGCCCGTTGACGCTTTTGATCGACAGCAGCGGCCCTTCGAACGTGGCCATCCCGTAGAACGTGACCGCCGCCGCCAGGAACTTGAGCACGGGGTCGGTGCGGACCTGCCCCCACGCGCCCTTCAGCGTGAGCAGGCCGTTGAGCATTCCGCCCCAGCTCGGCGCCCAGAGCATGACGCTGAAGACCATCCCGAGCGTCTGCGCCCAGTCGGGGAGGGCCGTGTTGAGCAGGTGATGCGGTCCCGCCCAGATGTAGACGAAGATGAGCGACCAGAAGTGGATGACGCTCAGGCGGTACGAATAGACAGGACGGTCCGCCGCCTTGGGGAGAAAGTAGTACATGATGCCGAGGATCGGCGTCGTCAGGAAGAACGCGACCGCGTTGTGGCCGTACCACCACTGCACGAGCGCGTCCTTCGCGCCGCCGAACAGCGAGTAGCTCTTCAAGCCGGAGACCGGGATCGACAGCGAGTTGACGACGTGCAGCACCGCCACGGTGATGATGGTCGCGATGTAGAACCAGATGGCGACGTACAGGTGCCTCTCGGTTCGCCGGGCGAGCGTCCAGAAGAAGTTGATCGCGAAGATGACCCAGACGATCGCGATCGCGATGTCGATTGGCCACTCAAGCTCCGCGTATTCCTTGCCCTGGGTAAAGCCCAAGGGGAGCGTGATCGCGGCGGCGACGATGACGAGCTGCCACCCCCAGAAGTGCAGCTTCGCGAGCGCATCGCTGGGCAACCGCGCCTTCACGAGGCGCTGCGTCGAGTAGTAGACGCCGGCGAACACCATGTTGCCGACGAACGCGAAGATGACGGCGTTGGTGTGCAGGGGCCGCAGGCGGCCGAAGGTCAGGTAAGGCGGGAGGTTCGCCTGCCAGAACGCGAGCTGCAGCGCGATGACGGCCCCCACGAGCATCCCGACGATGCCCCAGACGACGGACGCCCCCACGAACCAGCGCGAGATGGAGTCGTTGTAGACGATGCGTCGTGTCTCTACGTTCGCGTGCGTGGTCATCTTCATTCGGTTCCAGGTTGGCGTTGCTTGGGGCGCGCCCCCGGAGGGGCCGCTTCGTCTTCCAGCGGGAGGAGGGCGAGACGGTCTGCGTGTTCGAAGTCCCGCTGTCGGCAGGTGAAGGCGAACAGCAGGACCGAGCCCACGACCAGCAGCAGGCTCACGAAGACTTGCAAGATCACAACCTCCACAATCGCCTCCGGGGAGAGAGCGCCGCGACGGTCACGGCGATGGTGGTGAGAGAGCTGGCCGGCATCAGCACCGCGCAGAGGAGCGGCGACATGCGTCCGGAGAGGGCCAAGCCGACCGTCACGAGGTTGTACGCGAGCGCGATGCCCAGGTCGGCGCGCACGACTTGCGCGAGCGCGCGGGAAGTGCGCAGCGCGAGGCGGACGGGGGCCAGTCCCGCGGTCACGTAGAAGAAGTCGGCCCGAGCCGGAACGTAGGGCCGGTCGACCGCGGGCGTCCCGGACGCGTGGGCGCGGTCGAGCGCGAGGGCATCGTTGACGCCGTCGCCGACGAAGAGGGTGTCGCCGCGGTCGTGCGCGTCGAGGAAGCGTGCTTTGTCCTCGGGGTTCTGTTCGCCCACGGCGCGCGAGCGCGCGATTCCGCTCGCGTCGCCGGCGGAGTTCACGCGCGACTGCGCGTCGCCGCTGAGGAGCCATACGTCGTAGCCATCGCTCGACAGCGCCTCGACCTCGCGGGCGGCGTCCGGGCGGAGGCGCTCCGAGGTCACGAACGACGCGACGAGTCGTCCGCCGACGCCGAAGGCGATATCCCCCGTCGCTCGCGTCCCGGGGCACACCCATTCCGGATCACCCAAGCGCCAGGTCTCCTGGTTCGCGACGAGCTCCAGTCCTTCGCCGGGCCGCTCGACCACGCGTACTGCATCGTCGAGCGCGAGGCCTCGCCGGTTCAAGGCATCGCGCAGCGCGGCGCTCTTCGGGTGTCCGCTCCTCGCGACCAGGTCGTACAGGATCGTCTGCTCGGCGCGAGACAGCGCGTCGACCGGCGCCTCGTCGGCCAGCTCGAGGGCGCCCGTCGTGAGCGTTCCGGTCTTGTCGAAGACGACCCGTCGCACGTCGCGGGCGCGATCCAGGAAGCTGGCGCGACGGACGAACAGGCCGGCGCGGCGAAGGCCGGCCTGGACGATCTCGTACGCGAGGGGGGCCGCGATGCCGAAGGCGCACGGGCACGTCACGATGAGGACGGCGGTGGTCACGGTGAGCGCCCGGCCGACGTCGCGGGTCCCGGCGCACCAGCCGACGAAGCCCGCTGCCGCGACGCTGAGGACCGCCCCGACGTATGCCTTCGCCACCTTCTGGAACCACAGCGTGGCGCGCGCCGTGTCGCCCCCCTGCTCCGGAACGTGGAGGAGCTGCCGCAGGGGCGAGGCTTCGAAGTCGGTCTCGGCCCGCAGGACCACGGCCTCGTCGCCCGAAGCGAACGCGCCAGCCGGGACCACGTCCGCGGACCGATAGGTGCGCGGCCGGCTCTCGCCCACGATCCAATCGAGGGAGAACGCGGCGGGGCCCCGTTCAAGCCGGGCGTCGACGGGGACCAGGTCCCCGGGTGTGACCATGAGGCGGTCCGCCGTCTTGAGGTCCGCGCATCGCACCAGCGCGACGCGACCGTCCTCGACCCGCCGGGCGAGCAGGCCGTCCGTTCCGTCGCTCGCGAGCAGCCACGCGCGGTTGCGCTCGAGGACCCGCTCCTGAAGCCAGCGCCCCACCAGCATCAACGTGATGAACACGTCGATCGTGTCGAAGTAGGACGCGTCCGAGCGGTGAGCGAAGTAGGAGTAGGTCGACCCGGCGAACGCGAGCGCAACACCGAGCGCGATGGGCAGATCGAGGTGAAGGACGCCTTGCCGCACGGCGCGCCACGCCGAGCGGAAGAAGACGCTCCCGCCGACGGCCACGGCCACGCCCCCAAGGCCGAAGTTGAGCGTCGTGAACAGATCGTAGAGGGGCCCGCGGTCGAGCCCCGCGTACGTGGCGATGGCGAAGATCATCGAGTTCATCGCGATCGCTGCGCAGACCCCGAGGCGCCAGACGAGGTCCCGCGACGCGGCGGTGTCGCGCTTCACCGGCGGTCCGAAGAGGTAGCCGAAGCGTTCCACGTGACGCACGAATCCGCGCAGGTCGAAGTCCGGGCGGACGACCATGTCGACGCGGCCGAGCGACGGGTTGACCACGATGCGGTCCCCTGCGGGGGCCCGCCGGAACAGCTCGTCGATCAGCCAGACGCACCCCAGGCAGTGGATACCCTGCAGGTCGAGCGTCACCCGAACGCTGCCCTCCCCGCTGCGGACCCCTTGTTCGATCGCGTCGAGCCATTTCGAATCGCGACGGGCCGGGTTCCCCTCGGGCACGGGGACGCCGCCGCCGCGCCGGAGGGTGTAGTAGCGATCGAGGTGCTCGCCGTGGAGCAGCTCATAGACGGCCGCGCAGCCGGCGCAGCAGAAGCCAGCTCGCGCGCCCGGTCCCGATGGAAGACCACAATGAAGGCACAAGGCGGGCGCTGCGATCGACGTGACGGTCATGATTGGGTCGCGAACGTGTCTCAAGCAAGGTCGCGGCCAGGCGTGGCCCGGCGCGTGCTGGAGCGGTGCTCGCGTGAGGAAAAGACGCGGCGTTCGCACATCGGGGCCGTAGCCTTCGTGCGAGACTTGCGTCACGGTGCAGATTTTGCGGCGAGGAGGTTCCGGTGACAGACACGAAGAAACCACAGGCGCGGGCTCGAATCCTCGTCGCCGATGACGACACGAGCGCACGCAAGGCGATGGAGACCTTGCTCGCTCGCGAAGGCTTCGAGGTCGTCCTCGCGGAAGACGGTCCGTCGGCGGTGGCGCGCTTCGAAGACGGTGGCGTCGACGTGGTCGTCACCGATCTGCGCATGCCCGGCTTCGACGGTCTCGAGGTGTTGCGCCGCATCCACGAGATGGAACCGGCCGCCGTCGTCATCATGGCGACGTCGGTCTCCGACGTCGAGACGGCGGTCCGCGCGATGCGGGAAGGCGCCGAGCACTACTTGACGAAGCCCGTCCAGTTCGACGAGCTCCTCCTTGTCATCGATCGGGCGCTCGATCGCCATCGCCTCAAGACGGAAGCCACCGAGCTTCGCGCGCGTCTCAAGGAGAAGCTTCGCTTCGACAACATCGTCGGCACGAGCCCCGCGATCCAGGCGGTCTTCGCCGTGATCGAGCAGGTCGCCCCGAGCAAGGCGAGCGTCCTCATCACGGGCGAGAGCGGCACTGGCAAAGAGCTCGTCGCGCAGGCCATCCACGAGCACAGTCCGCGCTCCGCCGCGCCGTTCGTGAAGCTCCACTGCGCGGCGCTCGCCGAGACGATTCTCGAGAGCGAGCTTTTCGGTCACGAGAAGGGCTCGTTCACGGGCGCCATGGGCCGCCGGGAGGGGCGGTTCAAGCAGGCCGACGGAGGGACGCTGTTCCTCGACGAGATCGGCGAGATATCGCCCGCCATTCAGGTCAAGCTGCTGCGCTTCCTGCAGGAGCGGTCGTTCGAGCGCGTCGGCGGCAACGACACCGTCAAGGTCGACGTGCGGATCATCGCGGCGACCAATCGGGATCTCGCCGCGGAGGTGGCGGCCGGCAAGTTCCGCGAAGATCTCTTCTACCGCCTCAATGTCGTCAACATCGACATGCCGCCCTTGCGCGCCCGGCCCAGCGACCTCCTTCCGCTCGCGAACCACTTCCTCGCGCGGTTCGCGAAGGAAAACGGCAAGCACATCGAGGGCTTCGCGGACGATGCAATCGCACGGATCACGGGCTACCGCTGGCCGGGGAACATTCGCGAGCTCGAGAACGTCATCGAGCGGTCAGTCGTCCTGTGCGACGGCCCTAGGATGACGGCGAAACACTTGCCGGCAGGCATGGCCCCCGTCACCAAGGGCGCCATCCGCATCCCTGGGTCGACGCTCGACGAGGTGGAGCGTCACGTCATTCTCGCGACGCTGGAGGCTTGTGGGGGCAAGACGGCCGCCGCCGCTCAGATGCTCGACATCAGCGTCCGCAAGATCCAGTACAAGCTGCACGAGTACGGCGTCGTCCTGAACCGGGTCGTGGCGACTGCGAAGGACGAAACCGGCGACGCCGACTGAGGAGAGTTGCCGCGTCACCGACGGAAGAGAACGAAAGCCAGCTGATACGGAAAGCAAACGAGATCCCCGGCGGCATCGAACGAGAGCTCGGCGCGGACGGTGTTGCCGGCGTTGGTGAAACTCCCTCGGACACGAGGCTCGTCCAGGGACTCCCACGTGATGCTCTTGCTGAGGAGGCTCGCCGGCGCGAGCAGACACAAGTCGTTGAACAGCGTCACGGTTTCGCTTCGGGTCATCTCCGAGCCGCTCGCGTCGACGACTTCGCCATGGATCGCAAGGAACACCGCGAAGGCGATCTTCATGGCGATTGGGTCAGAGCGCCGCCGGAGCGGCTTTGTCGACGACCGCTGGTGTTCCGCGCGCGCCCCCGCCGGCTGTCCGCAGCGCGTGCTCGCGGCCGGTGGCGAACACGACGCCGAGCCACAAGAGCGTGAGCACGACGTTGACCTCCGCGAAGGCCACGTTGGAGAGGTGGACCCGCCCGCCGATCCAGACGACCGCGCCGGAGAGGATCGCGCCGACGCGCACGGCGATCGTATCCACCGAGGTCTTGCCCACGTACTTCTCGACACGCGAGCCCACGAGGTAGAGGGCATGCCGGGAGGTTTCGGCGACCGAGTACTCCAGGGCGTTCTCGCCGATCTTGACGAGCCGGATGACGGCGAGGGTGGGTAGGGCGACGGCCGACCCGTAGCCGAAAAGAGCGAAGACCGGCAGAAAGAGCAGGGCGTTTCGGACGCCGAGCCTCGTCAAGATCCGCGAGACGGCGAAGAGCTGCAGCAGCATCCCGAGCGCGTTGTACCAGGCGAAGTAATCGGCCTTGACGGCCCCGATGAAGGCCTGCGCCGCCGCCGGGTTCGTGTGGGTCGCGGGAATCGCCGCGAGCAGGGTCCTGTCGAAGACGTACTCGCCGGCGCTGTTGACCCAATTGAGCAGCATCGTCATCGCGGCGATGAGGAGGAGGTATCGGTCGTGGAGGACGAGGTGAAGCGCGCCCTCGTTGGAGAGCTTTTCGTCCGCCGCGGCTCCGTCGTGCGAGCGGCCGGCGACGCCTTCACGACGTTCCACCCACGCCAGGATACCGGCGCACGCGACGAGCAAGACCGCGGCGGCGCCCATCAACGCGTGGGGTCCGAAGGGAACGAGCGACTTCGCCAGGCGGGAGCCCGCCACCGCGCCCACCGAGCTGCCGATGCCGATCACGGGGAAGAGGCGCTTGCCCTGCTCCTCGCTGTAGATGTCTGCGGCGAAGGCCCAGAACTGCGCCACCGCCGTGTAGCTGAAGAGTCCGACCCATAGAAAGAAGGCGAGGCCAATCGCGATCTGCGTCCGCGAGAGCAGCGCGAAGACGGCGAGGTTGGACACGAAGAACCCGAAGACGATCGCGAGTAGCTTCATCCGGTCCACGCGCTTGGCGACCCCGCCGTAGATCTGGACCACGCCGACAATGAGCACGGCTTGTGCGGCGCGAGCGTAGAGCTTCATCTCGGCGCCGCCCTGAAGAAGGATGAGCGGCTCGCGGACGGTCTTGAGCAGGTAGTACGCGCTCAGCAGCAAGAACGAGCCAAGCATCAGCGCTCCAGCCCCGATGGCTTCGCCGGGGCAAACCTGCGCGACCGGACGAAGGCCAAGGACTAGGAGTCGGCGAGCCGAGTCGGGCAGCTTCATGGCAGTTCGTGTTTCCGCGTTGCAGGATCGAGCCCAGGACGCGCTCCGCCCTCGCCCTTCGCCGCCTCCCCGGCGGTCCTCATCGCTCGGCAGCGGGATGGGGCTCGACGTCGCGACGCACATCTTGCGCCTTCGCGCAAAAGTAGAGTGCACCGACGAGGCCCAGGCAATCGGCGAGCGTGTCTCCCGGCCTACGACACTCTGGCATCGGATCTGCTTTGCCGATCCCCATGAGCGACGATCATCGAGTGCGGTTCTACGGGTACGTCGACCGTCCCTACGAAGCGAGCCGAATGTTGCTCCGGGAACACGCGCAAGAGGTCCTTCGGCGCGCGACCAAGACGGCCGGCGAACGGGCCCGCAGCCTCGCCGCGCGCCTCTCCGTCGAGGCGGGCGGGGTGGGCGTCGGCGTCGACGTCACCCTCGAGGTCCACCGAAGGCCAGAGGAGCCAGGCATCGCGGGCCTGCCTCCGATCACCCATCTTGATCTCTCCTGGAAGGCCGCGGAAGCCGAGGGCCTCTTTCCCTCGATGTCGGCCCAGCTGACCTTGTCCCCGACGACCTTCGCGGAGACCCGGGTCGAGTTCGAGGGCGTCTACACGCCCCCCCTCGCGGTCGTCGGCAGGGCCTTCGACGCGGCCGTGGGCCATCGGATTGCCGAGGCGGCCGTGCATCGATTCGTGAACGACGTGATCGAGGAGATCCGTCGCGAGGTCCCGAAGGCGGGCTGAACGCACCGACGGCGAATGCAAGCGAGGTGACGCGCGACCCTCAGGGGCTCCCGCGCGCGCGGTGCTCGAGGCCCACTGGAGCGGTCTGCGATTCGGGGAGATCCGCGTTCAAACCGACGGCGGTCGGCACAAGTTCGCCGTCGCCGTGTATGTCGACGACCTCGACCCGGACCTCATCGCGGTCGAGCTCTTCGCCGACGGCCGCGGGGTAGAGGGCCCGCTGAGGGTCTCTATGCACCGCGGGCTCGCCCTCATCGGTGCGCGGGGCTTTACCTACGAGGTCGACGTTCCGGGCGATCGTCCGGTTCGCGACTATACGCCTCGCATCGTCTCCGCATGTCCCGACTCGCTGGGGCCCTTGGAGTTTCCGTTCGTCCTCTGGGCGGGCTGAGCGCCGGCGCGACGTCGAAGGTCAGGGCGCGGGCACGGCGACGATCTCGTCGATGTTGGGCTGGAGCGTGATCTCGGTGCGCCTGTTGTGTGTCTTGCCCGTGGCCGTCGCGTTGCCGTCGACCGGATCGAACTCGCCGTACCCGGCGGCCGACAGTCGCTCGGGCGCCACGCCCTGCTGGACGAGGAAGCCCGTCACCTCGAGGGCGCGCGATGCTGGGACCTTTCGGGCTGCGGGCACCTACGTCCCCTACGGCCCAGCCGTTTGGAAGATGCTCCCGATGCCGTAGCCGAGCAACGCGGATACCGTGCCGATGCAAGCCAGCTCCAAACCGCTCTTCCAGGGCCGCCCGACCGTGGCCTTCGCCTTGTAGGCGCCGAGCGCGAACAGCGCGGCCGCGGAGAGGACGACGGCTACCCAGCTCGCCGCCTTGACGGGAGCCAGCACGAACGGGCCGAGGGGGAGGAGCGACCCCACCAGCGACGCGATGCCGACGACGGACGCCGAGCGCAGGCTCGCGCTCCGGCTGGTGTCGGTGAGGCCGTGTTCCTCCGCCATCATCACGGCGACCCACACTTCCTTGTCGCCGGTGATCGTCTCGACGATGCGGTCGAGCAGCTCGCCATCGAAGCCTTTTCGGACGTAGATCTCGCGAATCTCTGCGCGCTCCAGCTCGGGGACGGCCGCGATATGCCGGTATTCGCGGGCGCGCTCACCGCGGTAGTAGTCGCCCGAGGCGATGCTCGACGTGTAAGCGACGGCCGCCATCGATGCCGATTCCGCCAAGGCCGCGGCAAGACCCGCCACGAGCGTGAGTCGCGGGCTCTGGCTCGCCGCAGCCACGCCGAGGATGACACCGAGCACGTTCACGATGCCGTCCTGTCCGCCCAGGATCACGTCGGATAGCCACGAGGCGCGACGATGGGGGTCCACGAGCTCGTGGTACCGGCGGTCTCTGGGCGACGGCGAGCTGCTCATGCCTCGCTGTGAGCACCCCACGTGCCACTCGCGCCTTGTCCAAGGGTGAGTCGCGGCGCGTCAGCGGCCAATCACGCGCACGGTTTGCGTCCGAGCGAACTCCGTGCGCGGCAGCCCATCCTCAGCGGCCGTCGCGCCCATGACGCGAAGCGCCGTCAGAGTTGGGGGCACGCCACATGCTTCCAAGTCTTCCTTGCGGACCGGCAGCGGAACGGATCCGTCGCAAATTGAAGAAAGGAAATCGCCATGATGCCCGGGCTTCGAATCACGTATCGGGGGGTCACTCCCACGGACGCCATCGACGACTACGTTCGACGGCGAGCGGAGAAGCTCACCCGCCGGGGTCGGACCATCTCCTCGTGCCGCGTCGTCATCGATACGCCTCACCGCCACAAGAGACACGGGCGCGCCTATACGGTCCACATCGAGGTGGCGACGGCCGCCCGGCGCTTCGTCGTCGACCACGCGCCCGGGGATGGGCAGGGGGTGGAAGACCTGTACGCCGCGATCGACGCGGGGTTCGACCACGCGGTGCGTCGCCTCGACGAGGACGTCGCGCGCCTCGCCGGGTCCGAACGCGGCTCGTGAGCTTGTCCACGAGGAGAAGAAGAGCCCGATCGCCCGAGGCGCACTTCTCACTCGTATCGAATCACTCGTATCGAAGCGCATCGATCGGATCGAGGTGGGCCGCCTTGCGTGCCGGGTAGAGACCGAAGCCCACGCCCACGAGCGCGCTGAATCCGCACGAGAGAAGCACCATGTCGACGCGTGGCACGTACGTCCAGCCGAGGCGCGACGCCGCGACGCGCGCGAGGACCGTGCCGACGGCGATGCCCATGAGGCCTCCGATCATGGACAGCGTCACGGCCTCCGCCAGAAACTGCGAGAGGATGTGCCAGGGCTTCGCGCCGACCGCCATACGCAAGCCGATCTCGCGCGTCCGCTCGGTGACGCTCACCAGCATGATGTTCATGATGCCGATACCGCCCACGACGAGCGACACGACGGCGATGGCCGCGAGCAGGGCGGTCAGTGTCTGTCAGTGTCTGCGTGCCCTGCTGCTGCGCGTTGGCCATCTCGGTGAGGTTGCGGATGCTGAAGTCGTCGTCGTCGGCCGACCGCAGGTGGTGCCGGTCCCGGAGCAACGCAGCGATCTCGGCCTGAGCGCGCGTGGTGTCGGCGGAGGAGACCGCGCTGACGACGACGATGCCGGCGATGTACTTCTGAAGGCCGCCCTGGATCTGGTTCTGAAAGGTCGACACGGGGATGAACGCAGCGTCGTCGTAGTCGGTGCCCATCGGGGATTGCCCCTTACGCTCCAAGAGCCCGACGACGAGGAACGGAGCGGCCCGGATGCGTACCGTCTTGCCGACCGGATCCACGTCGGCCCCGAAGAGCTTGTCGGCGACCGTGGCGCCCAGCACGATCACCTTGGCCTCGGCGTCGACGTCGCTATCGCCGAAGAGCGATCCCTTCTTGATGACCCAGTTGCGGATGTCGAAGAACTCGGGCGACGAGCCGGTGATGCTCGTCGTCCAGTTCTGGTCTTCGGCCATGATCGGCGCCTTGGTCATCTGCGCCGCGGCCGCCCACCGTACGGCGGGGGCCTGCGTCCGGATGGCCTTGAGATCGTCCCAGGTCAGCGTGGGCAAGGACCCGAAGCCTCCGGCGACTCCGCTGCTCGTGGTCGTCCCAGAGAGCACGATGAGCATGTTGGTCCCCATGGCCGCAAACACCCCGGAGACCCGCGCCTTGGCTCCCTCGCCCACCGCGACCATCGAAATGACCGAGGCGACGCCGATGATGACGCCGAGGGTCGTGAGGAAGCTCCGCGTCTTGTTGCGCAGGAGTGCGCTCAGCGCGATCGGCAGGATGTTCGAGAGGTTCACGGTCACGCCGCCTTCACGGCCAGGAGCGGGTCCTGACGGACGTCGGAGACGAGCCGGCCGTCGCGCATCGTGACGATGCGCGACGCGTAACGCGCGATATCGGGCTCGTGGGTGACGTAAACGATCGTGAGGCCGCCGCGCCAGAGCTGCTGAAAGAGCGCCATCACGTCGACGCTCGTCTTCGTGTCGAGGTTGCCCGTGGGCTCGTCCGCGAAGATCACCTTCGGCCGGTTGACGATGGCGCGTGCGATGGCGACCCGCTGCTGCTGGCCGCCGGAGAGCTGCGACGGAGTGTGATCGAGCCGCCCTGCGAGGCCCACCCCGGCGAGAGCTTCGCGTGCGCGCGCCGCTCGTTCGCGACGAGGGACTCCGGCGTAGACCAGCGGCAGCTCGACGTTCTCCAAGGCGCTCGTGCGGGCGAGCAGGTTGAAGCTCTGGAACACGAAGCCGATGGTGCGGTTGCGCACCTCCGCGAGCTGTCCTCGGCTGAGGCGCGCGACCTCTTCGCCGTCGAGCACGTAGCTGCCGGCGGTCGGGGTGTCCAGGCAGCCGAGCACGTTCATGAGCGTGGACTTGCCGGAGCCCGAGGCGCCCATGACGGCGACGAACTCTCCCGGCTGGATGCACAGGCTGACGCCGTCGAGAGCCCGCAGCTCCGTATCGCCGAGGCGATAAACCTTCGTCAGGTTGCTTGCGCTCGCGAGCGCCGATCCCACGGTCATGACCGTCATCGTCCCGCGCCCGCTTGTGAGGCGTTCGCCTCGGTGATCACGACGCATCCCTGGATGCAAGTCGCCCTCGACCGCCTCGGTCACCATGCCGTCACTGATCCCGAGCCGCACGACCGTCGGCGACACGGGGTGTGTCGGCGGGCCTCCCTGCACCCATACGATCCTCTGGTCGGGCTCCAGCTGGTCGCGCGACGGGACATGGATGCTCGGGAGACCAGAGATCATCGCAGCGACGGTCGCCCCGTCCGGCTTGAACCGGATCGCCGCGTTCGGGAGTCGCAGTGCAACGTCCTTCGTCGCGTAGACGAACGTGCAGTTGGCCGTCATCGTCGGCCGTAACGACAGGTCCGTGTTGTCGACGTCGACCACGGCGTCGTAGGTGACGACGTTCTGCACCGTCTGCGCATTGTCGCGCACCTGCCGCACGACCCCGCGAAAGGTTCGTGTCGGGAATGCATCGACCGTGAAGGTTGCAATCATGCCCTCGTGGACCTTGCCGACGTCGCCCTCGGCCACGTTGGTGTCCACCTGCATCTTGGTGAGGTCCTGCGCGATCGTGAAGAGCGTCGGGGCCTGGAAGGACGCGGCCACGGTCTGGCCGACGTCGATGCTCCGCGTGATGACGATGCCGTCGATGGGCGACAGGATCCGTGTATAGGAGAGGTTCAGCAAGGTCTGGTCGAGCGCGGCGCGCGCCTGGTCGACGGTGGCGCCGGCGCCCCCGACGTCGGCTCGGGCCGCCTCGGCCTGCGCTTCTGCCGCGTCGAGGTCCGCACGCGAGGCGAGCGACTCTCCGAAGAGCGCGAGCGCGCGCGTGTGGTTGCGCTCGGCGACGAGGCGATTGGCGATGGCCTTCTGGTAGGCAGCCATGGCCGAGGCGTGGTTGGCGCGGGCTTGCTGGACGGCCGCCTTGAAGAGGGAAGGCTCGATGGTCGCGATGAGCTGCCCGGCCTTGACGGGCGCGTTGAAGTCCGCATACCAGTGCTCGATCCGACCGGAGACCTGGCTCCCTACCTGGACCATCACGATGGCCGTGACGGTCCCGCTTGCGGTGACTTTGGCGGCTATCGGACCGCGATCGACTTCTGCCGTCTGGTAGCGCACCGCGGGCGCCTTCGAGGCGTGCGTGTACCGCCAGGCGAGCGCCGCGACGAGCAGCGCGCCCGCGACGATGAGAGCCCCGCGCAGGAACCGCGCGCCGCCGCGGAATTTGCGCGCACCGCGCACGTCCACGAGGGGATTGTCGGCCTGCAATGTCATGCGCCCCTCCTGTGCATCGACCACGCCATGTCGGCGACCGGGAAGCCCTCGATTTGTCTGTGCCCGCGATGCCTCGCCGCGCGACGCACTTCGTTCAGACGAAGTGGGCGCGGAGGGACCGCGACGACGTCATGGGCGAACGCCACCAGCTCGGCCGACTCGGCCCCCCCGGCGTTGCGTGGACTCGGGTCCGGTCTGTTGCTTGCTACGGCGGTGGCCAACGGGCGACATCCAGGAGCCCTCCGCGGCGTCCGCGGGCGGCGTCCAGACCGTGGCCTCGTCGAGTCAGTGAGACGAAGGCTCATCGAACCAGGAGAAGACCATGAATCGCTCAGAGACCAGCGCGGCGCAGGGAGAGAGCCGCCGGGATGCAGAAGCCATCGATGAAGGCGCGCTCGCCGCCCTGGTGACGCTGCTCAAGACGTGCGAGGACGGCGAGCAGGGCTACCGCGAGGCCGCCGCCGACGTCGGCGATCGCGGCTGCCAGCTCATGTTCGCGCACTACGCCGACGAACGGGCTGCGTTCGCGCAGACGCTCGCCGAGTTCGCCGAGAGCTTCGGCGCCCCGACCGCTCCGGGATGGGTCGACCTGCGGCGCCTTTCATCGTGGCTGGCTGGAGCTCAAAGCCGCGCTCGAACAAGGCAGCCCGAGGTCCATCTTGACCGAATGCCGGCGCGGCGAGGACGCGGCGCTCGAGACGTACCGGGCGGCGCTGCACGCGAACTTGCCGCCCGGTGTCCGGGAGGTCGTTCAAGAGCAATACGAGGCCGTGAAGAAGGCCCGCGAAGAGATCTCGACCCTCGCTGAGACACTCGAGGCCTGAGTTCGTGTCGCGATTGAAAGCATCAGGCGTTTACGACGATGCACTCACTGCCGCATCCACAGCCGTCGAGATCTCGGTCGAGGCGTCGAACGACGCGGGGCTCGCCAGGTACTCCCGGAAGGCGGCGAGGGCTCGAGTGAGGTGCGAACCGTCGACGTATCGGTGATCGATGGTCGCCGTGATCGGAAGCACCGGCCGAACCTCGACCCGGCCGTGGACCGCTACGGGCTTGTCAGCGATCTCGCCGACGCACACGAGGAGCGGAACCGTATACATCCACGCCAGCGGCGAGAACCCCATCGGCAGCCCGAGCGTCCCGACGCTGCTGACCATCGCGCTCCCAAAGGGGCTCGCGTCCAGCCCCAGAGCCGGGACGTGCTGGCCGTGCGTGCCCGCGAGCCATACTCCCAGGCGAAGGGCGACCCGCAGGAGGGGCCGAGGGAGAATCTCCATCGTGCGCTTGGCGCGCGCAAGATCGGGGTCTCGCCCCTCCTTCATCCGCGCGCTGCGCGTCCCCAGCTCGTCCGCGAGCTCGTAGACGCTCTTGCGGTCGGCGGACGCAATCTTCACCCCCGTCAGGTCGTGGCCCTGGGCGACGGCGGTGATGACGAAGACGTCGACGCTCTCACGCGGGATCACGCGGTCGCCGAGGAGTCGGACGTTCAGGTCCGGGACCGCGGCGAGCGCGCGCGCCGTCGCGCGGGCCACCAGGTGCGTGGCGGTCACCCGATGTTTGCTGGCCCGTGCCTGCTCGATGAACGCGAGCGCCGGCGTCGCATCGAGCTCGAGGATCCCGAAGATCTGCGGGTCGTTCGGCGCGTCCCACAGCGCGACGGCGATCTTGCGCCAGCCCGTGAGTCGCTGCCCTTTCATCCGCGGCTCCTGATGCGCCTCATCCCGTCGACGGCGGCGCTACGTCCTTCGTGCGCCCGGAGCGCAGGGCGTCGTCGATCGCGCAGGACGCGAAACGCCACGCCGACGGCGCTCACGAAGATCAGCGCTTCGGAGACTCGCCTTACGGCGACGTGGGATGGGACCATGCGGAAGACGGCCGCCGCGACGCGCACCGTGAACCACTCGCTGGACGGCGCGGAGCCGGCGCGGAGCCACGCGGCCCTGGCGAGGGTGGTCAAGAAGCACTCGCCGAGGAAGAGAAACGACAGCTGGTTGACCACGATGAAGACGATGGCGTACGCCGCGTAAGCCCCCGTCACCCGCGGCCAACGGCGCGCGAAGAGAAGGGGTATCCCGAGGACCCAGGCGGCCATCAGGGCCGCATGCAAGAGGTCGATGGTCGCCGGAAGAAGAGCTGCCATGCCGGAGCCCAGATGCAAGTCCGGTTCCGTCGCGACGAGACGCCGTTCTTGAGCTCATCCATTCGCCGTCCGAAGATCGGCCACGCCGAACTGGAAGGTGAACCCTCCGCGCGCCATCATCGTCCATCGTGCGTCCGAGGCTGCGCTGGACACGGCTCGCGGTGGCCGGCACGTGCGCGCTCGGCTTGCTCGGCGTCGGCCTCCGATCGATCGCGCGCGGATACACGTTTCCGACCGCGCACCTCGTGCCGGCGCTCCTCCCCGGCGACTTCGAGCGCTACGAGCTCGTGGCCCGGGACGGCGTGACGGTCCATGCCCTCGGTCTCGCCGCACCGCCCGGCGCCCGAACGTTCGTCTACTTTCACAACAACCGCGAGACGGCCGGGGTGCGCGCCGACCTGGCGCGGGCCATCCATGCGCGCGGATTCGGCGTTCTGCTGGTCGAGTACCGGGGCTACGGGCGTTCGGGCGGTGCCGAGCCGTCCGAGGACGGTCTCTATCTGGATGCGGAGTGCGCGCTCGACATGCTGGCCCGCGCAGGCACCGACGCCAATCGCGTCGTTCTCTGGGGCACCTCGCTCGGGACGGGGGTGGCCGCCGAGATGGCCCGACGGGGCCGGGGTGCGCGGCTCGTGCTCGAGACGCCGTATACCTCCCTACCGGATCTGGTGTCCGACGTCGCGCCGTTCGTGCCGGCCGGCCTCCTCGTTCCCGATCACTTCGACACGCTCGGCAAATCCGGGGGCATCCGCGTACCCACGCTGGTCATCCACGGGGACGCCGACGAGATCGTGCCCTTCTGGATGGGGGTACGCGTCGCCCAGGCCATTCGCGGCGCCAAGCTCGTTCGAATCGCCGGAGCCCATCATGGCGATCTCTTCGCGCGGGAAGGCGAGCGCTTGATCGCGGAGATCGCGGCGATCGGCTCGTGACGAGCGGTCGCAAACGCGCAGCTTGCGGGTTCACGTTCCCCCGTCGAGAGACGCGAGGAATCGCTCCCACGCGCACCAGTAGGCGTCGCCCCCGATGAGGTAGGTATCGTTGTGATGGGCTCCAGGGATCACGTGAAGCGTCTTCGGCTCCCGCGCGAGGGTGAAGAGCTGCCGGCCGTGGGCGGCGGGTGGGATCTCGTCGTGCTCGGCGACGAGAAACAGCTTCGGCGCACGGATAGTGCTCGCGTGCCATCGCCTGGATGGATAAGAACGGCGTCTCGAGGATGACGCCTGCGCACGGCCGGTCGCACGCGAGCTGAATCGCGACGCCGGAGCCGAGCGACTCGCCGAACAAGAGCACGCGCCCGCCGAAGCCGCGGTCGACGGCGGCTCGATGGATCGAACGCGCGTCCTCGTACAGGCCTGCCTCGGACGGCGCGCCCTCCGAGCGGCTGGCGCCCCGCGAGCTCTCGCGCCGCTTCTTCGAGCGGCAGCTCTGGCGTCAGGCGAAGGACGGCGACCTCCGTGACGTCCCGGACGAGCGTCATCGCGCGACCAGCTCTTTCGCCTGCGTCGTCGTGTGCGAAGCATCCATGCGGCGTAGAC
>Ga0070735_10001940_pt1 | contig 19185 bp, 20 predicted proteins | sample Coa_R1_FD_66443 | JGI IMG/M metagenome (GOLD analysis project Ga0070735, IMG submission 66443) | Surface soil microbial communities from Centralia Pennsylvania, which are recovering from an underground coalmine fire - Coalmine... | ecosystem: Environmental > Terrestrial > Soil > Unclassified ... | reverse complement strand
CGCCGACTCGGTGCTTCGCGATGGGAGCGCGCTGCTCTTTGCCACGAGTCGCGGCCGCCTCGGCTGCAGCCAGGCGGTGCTCGACTCCACGGACCGTCTCGCCGGGGCGGTGCTCGGCACCGGCGGGCGCGCCGGTACGGTGTATTGGGTTCCGCTCCAGCCCCGCGGCCCGCGGTGGAATTCCTTGCTCGATGAGATGCAGCACGCGCTCGACAGCACCGCCACGATTCCGCGCGATGCGCGCCTGCGCCGGGGGGAAGTGCGCGTGATCCCGCTGGCGCACGGGCTCGCGCTCGTGCAGCCGGCTTACGTGTGGAAGGCCGACGTGCCGCCGTCGTTGGCGCGTATCGCCGTGTCGCGCGACACACTGGTGACGACGGGCCGGACGCTCGCCGAAGCGTTAGGCGTGGCCGCGGCGCCGCCCGTGGACACGACGCCGCTCACGCCGGGCGATTTCCGCGCCCGCGTGCGCGAGCTCTACGATCAGATGCACGCGGCGTTGCAACGCGGCGATTGGGTGGCCTTCGGCCGGGCCTACGACGCGTTGGGCCAGCTCCTCCTCAAGGCCGCCCCGTGAGTCCCGTGCCGGCCGGCGGGCCCGGCGTCGCGGTCATTGCGTTAGGCGGCAACGCGCTGTCGCCGGCGGGCGAGCGGTCGTCCATCCACGACCAGTTCCGCCACACGCGCGAGAGCCTGGGCGCGATCGTCGACCTGGCCGTCGATGGCTGGAACCTGTGCGTCGTCCACGGCAACGGGCCGCAGGTGGGCGACGAGTTGATGCGGAACGAGGCAGCGCGGGCGGAGATCGCGCCGCTACCGTTAGGCGTCCTCGTCGCCGCGACGGCCGGGTGGATCGGGTACATGATCCAGCAGTCGCTCGAGAACGCGCTCCGGCGCGCCGGCCTCGAGCGCGACGTGGCGACCGTGATCACCCAGGTGCAGGTCGCGCCCGACGACCCGGCGCTCACCACGCCCACCAAGTTCATCGGTCACGCGCTCTCCGACGAGCGGGCGCGCCGCCTCGCGGACGCCGGCGTCGCCGTGAAGCAGGACGCGCGCGGACGCTGGCGCCGCGTCGTCGGCAGCCCTCGGCCCCTCGCGATTCACGAGCTCGGCGTGATCGCGCGGCTCGTCACCGCCGGCACCATCGTCGTCGCGTGCGGTGGCGGCGGCGCGCCCATTTATCCCGATCGCGTGTTGGGATGGGAGGGCGTCGATGCCGTCGTCGACAAGGATCTCGCCGCTGCGGTGCTCGCACGCGACCTTGGCGCGAGTCTCTTGCTCATCCTAACGGACGTCGACGCGGTGTATGCCGACTTCGGCACGCCGAAGCAGCGTGCGCTGCGGACCTTGTCGACCGCGGACGCGGAGTCCCTCGATCGCGCCGGTGCATTCGGCGAAGGCAGCATGGCGCCCAAGGTGCGCGCCGCCATGGATTTTGTGCGACGGACCGGAGGGCGCGCTATCATTACGGAGCTCAGTCGCGGCCGCGAAGCGGTGCGCGGTGAGGCAGGAACGACGATCACATTGGAGAGTGTGTGAACATTCACGAGTATCAGGCCAAAGACATCTTCCGCCGGTACGGAATTCCTGTTCCGCCCGGCGATGTGGCAACCACGCCCGATGAGGCGGAGCGGATCGCGCGCGCGTACGGCACTGGTGTCGTCGTGAAAGCGCAGGTGCACGCCGGCGGCCGCGGAAAAGCGGGCGGCGTCAAGCTGGCGAAGACACCCGCCGATGCACGCGCCGCGGCGCAACAAATCATCGGTATGCAGATCAAAGGGCTCACGGTGCCCAAGGTGCTGGTGACACCGGCCGCCGACATCGCGAGCGAGGCGTACGCGGGCGTCATCGTCGATCGCGGATCCAAGCGCGCGGTGTTCATGGTGAGTCCCGCCGGCGGTATCGATATCGAGGAAGTCGCAGCGACGATGCCCGAAAAAATCATGCGGCTCCCGGTGGATCCGCGCTACGGCCTGCTGCCCTTCGAGGCGACGCGACTCGGCTTCTTTCTCTACAAGAACGCGAAGCTGGCGCGCGAGGCCGCGAAGATCATGCGGCAGTTGTGGCAGGCATTCGTCGGCAGCGGCGGATCGCTCGCCGAGATCAATCCGTTAGTCGTGACCACCGGCGGGGATTTGCTCGCGCTCGATGCGAAGATGGTGATCGACGACAACGAGCTCGACCGCCGTCCCGAGATCGCGGCGCTGCGCGACGAAACCGCGGAGAATCCGAGCGAGCTGGCCGCGCGCCGCGCGAACCTCACCTTCATCAAGCTCGATGGCAACGTGGGATGCGTCGTGAACGGCGCCGGCCTCGCGATGGCGACGATGGATCTCGTGAAGTACTACGGCGGCGAGCCGGCCAACTTCCTCGACATCGGCGGGTCGTCCAATCCCGAGAAAGTCATCAACGCGCTCAAGATCATCACGCGCGATCCGAACGTGAAGGCGATTCTGTTCAACATCTTCGGCGGCATCACGCGCACCGACGACGTCGCCAACGGCATCGTCGCCGCGACCCGCGATGCCCCGCTCGACGTGCCGATGGTGATTCGCCTAACTGGAACCAACGAAGAGATTGCCGTGCAGATCCTGCAGCAGCACGGCTTCAGTGCAATGACCGACATGGACGAAGCCGTGCAGAAGGCCGTGCGGTTGGCGACGGGAGGGAAAGCGGCGTGAGCATCTTCATCGATCGAAACACGAAGTTGGTGGTGCAGGGCATAACGGGTCGTGACGGATCCTTCCACGCGAAGCAGATGCTCGACTACGGCACGTGTGTGGTCGCGGGGGTGACGCCGGGGAAAGGCGGACAGCAATTCGAGAACACAGTGCCCGTCTTCGACACCGTCGCCGACGCGGTCGCCGCGACCGGCGCCAACACAACGGTGATTTACGTGCCGCCGCCGTTCGCCGCCGATGCGATGATGGAAGCCGCAGACGCGGGTATCTCGCTCATCGTCTGCATCACCGAGGGCGTGCCCGTGCTCGACATGACGCGCGTGTATCCGTACGTCCAGGACCGGAACGCGCGCCTCATCGGGCCTAACTGTCCCGGACTCATCACGCCCGGCGTGAGCAAGGTCGGCATCATTCCAGGGCGCATCTGCACGCCCGGCAGCGTCGGCGTCGTCAGCCGCTCGGGGACGCTCACCTACGAGGTCGTGTATCAGCTCACGCGCGCGGGCATCGGACAAACGACCTGCGTGGGCATAGGCGGCGATCCGATCAACGGTACCAACTTCATCGACTGTCTGAGAGCATTCGAGGCCGATCCCGACACGAAAGCCGTCGCGATGATGGGCGAGATCGGCGGCACGGACGAACAGCAGGCGGCGGAGTTCGTGCGGGAGCACATGTCGAAACCGGTGGTGGGATTCATCGCCGGGCAGACCGCACCGCCGGGCCGCCGCATGGGACACGCCGGCGCCATCATCTCCGGTTCGGCGGGCACGGCCGCCGAGAAAATCGACGCGTTCAAAGCCGCGGGCATTGGCATTGCCCAACGCCCGGTGGATTTCGTGCCGTTGCTCAAAGAACGGTTGTGAAGCTGTCGGATCTCGTTCGCGCCGAGCGCGTCGTCACGCCGCTCGAGGCCACGACGCTCGCGTCGGCGGCGTCGGTGCTCATCGAGCGCGTCGCGGCCACCGGCGGGGTCGACGATCCGGAGAAGTTGCACGCACGCCTCGAGGAGGGTCGCGGGGAAGACATCGTGATGCTCGGCGACCGCGCGTTTCTCACGCATTGCCGATCCGATGCGGTATTGGAACTGGTGGTGGCCGTTGGCGTGGCGGCCGCGCCGATTCCGCGGGATGAGCAGGACAGCGAATCGCAGCAGGCGCGGCTCATTGTGCTCATCGTCGCGCCGCCGCGTCAGGCCGCCCGCTACTTGCAGGTGTTAGGCGCGTTTTCGCGGCTGTTGTCGCGGTCGGACGTGGTGGAGGCGTGGTTGGCCGCCGCCTCACCGGCCGAGATCGCCGCGCTGCCTGCGTTAGGCGAAATCGAGATCGCGCCTCACCTCGCCGTGCGCGATGTGATGACCATCCGACCGCACACCACGCGTCCCGAGGCGGTGCTGCGCGATGCGGCGCGGGACATGGTCCGCGCCGGCGTGGGCGGCCTGCCGGTCGTGGACGCCGATGGGATGCTCGTGGGCATGCTCAGCGAGCGCGAGCTCATGCGCCACATGCTCAACAGCGCGGCATTTCTGGGCGTCAGTCGCGGCGGCCGCGCCGAGCCCTCGCGGCACGGCGCGGATCACACGCGGCGCACGGTGCGCGACGTGATGACGCGACAGGTGCTGTGCGTGTCGCCCGATCAACCGTTAGCCGAGGTCGCCTCGGTAATGTCCAACAAAGACGTCGAACGCGTACCCGTGGTGCGGGACGGCCGCCTGGTCGGCTTTCTCACGCGCGGCGACATCGTTCGCAAACTCATAGGATCGTGACGCCATGGCTGGCATTCGGACGCTGACCATCATCAAGCCCGACGCATTCGGGGCGGGGAAAACCGGTAAGATCATCGCGCACCTGGAGGGCGCGGGATTCAAGGTTCGCGCGGCGCGGGTTCTCCACCTATCGCAGGCGCAAGCCGAAGCGTTTTACGCCGTGCACCGCGAGCGCCCGTTCTTCGCGTCGCTCACGCGCTTCATGACCTCGGGCCTGTGTATGCCGATGGTGCTCGAGCGCGCCGACGCCGTCGCGACGCTGCGCTCGGTGATCGGCGCCACGGATCCTGCCGAAGCTGCAGCCGGAACCGTGCGCAAGCTCTACGCGGAATCCAAGGAACGGAACGCGATACACGCGTCGGACTCAGACGAGAACGCCGAGCATGAGGCGGCGTTCTTCTTCGCCGAGGCGGATCGGATTTAGGCGAGGCGCGCGTTAGGCAGGGGGACGCGTGGCGGGCTTCCGCGTTTTTGGGAACACGGATTGAACGGATAACGGCGCGGATTTGACGGATCGTTCGGCTTAAGGCGGCAGGGTCATCGCGCCGCGTCAGAGCCATAACTTTTTTTGTTGGTTTAACAAACTCTTTTCCTCCCCGCGACGAACGCCTTCCCGCAGCCGAGCGATCCGTTAAATCGTGGCTGTTATCCGTTCAATCCGTGTCCCACAGAGCGAGGAAGTCCTCCACGCCGGAGTCCGCGCGCCGGAGCATCTCGTCGCCTTGCTCCGAGCCCCATCTCTAAGTACATTCATGGGTTATGCTGTGCTACGACATTCGCGAGGTGGAGCGGCAAGCGGTCCATGTGGACGGGGACTTGGAGCTCGATGATCCCATGTGGACGGAGGGTGATCCGCGGCCCGCAACTCCAATTCACGCCACCGGTCGGCTCTCTCGAGCCGGGGCCGGACGCTACTACTGGAGCGGTCGCATCAGCACCTCCGCGACTGTCGCGTGCCGTCGCTGCCTCAAGGACGTGTCCACCTCGGTATCCGAGGATGTGCACGTCCTGTTCGTCGAGCCGGGCGACGAAGTAGCCGACGATCCGGACACGTACCGCATTCCTGCCCATGCACCGACCATCGACCTCCGTCCCGTCGTTCGAGAGCAGTGGATGCTCGCTGCGCCCGAGTTCGTGGTGTGCCGAGAGGATTGTCGCGGTCTGTGCACGCGCTGCGGTGCCGATCTCAACGCCGGATCGTGTTCGTGTCCGCCCGAAACCGACTCGCGCTGGGCCGGCTTGACCGCCGCCCGCCGAGCTTCGCACTGAGCCCTATCTTTCACACTTTCGGTTGACCTCCCATGGCCGTCCCCAAGCGACGCACGTCGAAGCGGAAAAAGCGCGCGCGTAACACGCACAAAGCTGCGGCGCCCATCGCGCTCCAGGCGTGTCCGCGCTGCCAGAGCATGAAGCGCCCACACCATGTTTGTCCCGAGTGTGGCTACTACGCCGGCGAGCAGCGGGTCGAAGCCAGGGAAGCATAGCATTGGCTCGCATCGCGTTGGATGCGATGGGCGGCGATCGCGCGCCCGAAGTGCCGATCGCCGGCGCCCTCCTCGCACTGGCCGAGCTCGACCCAGCACACACGGTGCAACTCGTGGGGCGCACCGATGAAGTGAGCGCGGAGCTCGACACACAGCTCCGCGCCGCCACTGGATTGCCGGCCGGTATCCGCGAGCGTGTGACCGTCATCGACGCGCCCGAAGTGATCGAGATGTCGGAGAAGCCCACCGCGGCCATCCGGTCCAAGCCCAATAGCTCGATGGCCGTCGGGCTCAAGCTGCACGCCACGGGGAAAGCCGACGCGTTCGTCTCCGCCGGCAACACCGGCGCACAGATGGCCGCCTCCGTGTTCCTGCTTAAGCTGCACGCCGGGCTCACGCGTCCGGCCATCGCGACCACGTTTCCCACGCAGCGCAATCCCGTGGTGGTGCTCGATGCCGGCGCCAACGTCGATTGCTCCGCCGAAGAACTCGTGCAGTTCGCCCGGTTAGGCGCGGTCTACGCCGAAGACATCCTCGACCGCGCCAATCCCGCGGTTGGCTTGCTGAGCATCGGCGAGGAGCCGGAGAAGGGCAACGCCGCGGTCAAGGACGCGCACAAGATGCTCGAGGCGACCGACCTCAATTTCGTCGGCAACGTCGAAGGCCGTGACATCCTCACGGGCGGCAGCGATCGCGGCGTCATCGACGTCGTGGTGTGCGACGGTTTCGTGGGCAACGTGGTCCTCAAGTTTTACGAGTCGGTGCCCGGCATGATCATGTCGATGATGACGAAAGGCGGCGTGCCGAAGGACGTCCTCGCCAAGATCTTCAAGGGGTTCGACTACTCGGACTACGGCGGCGCGCCACTGTTAGGCGTGAAGGGCGTGAGCATCATCTCGCACGGCAGTTCGTCGCCGCGCGCCATCAAGAACGCCATCGGCGTCGCGCTCCGCGCCGTCGACCGGCGTATGGTCGAGCACATCGGACGCCGCCTCGACGCCAGCGCAGTCCCCCAGTCATGACGCGCCCGACCATGACGCGCCCTCTGGTCGAGCTCGCCGGCATCGGGCATTACGCGCCCGAGCGCATCCTGCGCAACCAGGAGTTCGCGGCGATGGGGCTCGAGACGAGCCACGAATGGATCGTCGAGCGCACCGGCATCTGCGAGCGCCACATCGCGGGGCCCAGCGACACCACCGCCAGCATGGCCGCGAACGCGTCGCGCATCGCCATGGAGCGCGCCGGTGTCACCGCCGCCGACCTCGACACGATCGTGCTCAGCACCGCCACGCCCGATCGCCTGCTGCCCGCCACCGCCGTCGATCTCCAAGCCGAGATCGAGGCCGACCGCGCCGCCGCCTTCGACATCGGCGCCGCCTGCTCCGGCTTCCTCTATGGCCTAACGGTAGCCGAAGGCCTCATCGCGTCGCGGAGCGCCGAGACCGTTCTCGTCGCCGCCTCGGAAAAGATGAGCGCGATCCTCGATTGGACCGACCGCTCCACGTGCGTCCTCTTCGGCGACGCGGCCGGCGCCGCCGTCGTGCGCCCGGCGCAGAACGGGAAGGGCATTCTCTCCACATTCATGCGGAGCGATGGCAAACTCGCCGACCTGCTGTACCGCCCGCACGGCGGCGCCACCGTCCCCATGTCGGCCGAGGTGCTCGCCCAACGGACGCACCTGGTCAAGATGTCGGGGCGCGAGACGTTCAAGCACGCCGTACGCATGATGTGCGAGGCCGCCGACCGCGCGCTCGAGCGCGCCAACCTCGATGCGTCGAGCATCGACCTCATGGTGCCGCACCAGGCCAACGTGCGCATCATCGAAGCGACGGCCAAGCACGCCGGCATCCCGATGGAAAAGGTGTTCGTGAACGTCGGACGCTACGGCAACACGTCGTCGGCGTCGATTCCGATCTCGCTCGACGAAGCGATCGCCGCCGGACGCATCGCCGCAGGCATGACGGTCCTGCTCGTGGCGTTCGGCGCCGGATTCACGTGGGGCTCGATGGTCATCCGGTTCTGACCGGCCCACGGCACGCATATGGACCTGATTCTCCTCTTCCCCGGCCAGGGGTCTCAGAAGCCGGGCATGGGGAAGGACCTGGCCGGCGCCTTGCCGGCGGCACGGGCCGTGTTCGATGAGGCGGACTGCACGTTAGGCATCGCGCTCTCGGCGCTCTGCTTCGACGGCCCCGACGACCAGCTCACGTCCACGCAGAACGCCCAACCGGCGCTGCTCGCACATGGAGCGGCCGCGTGGACGCTCATCCGCGAGCGCGCGCTGCCGCACGTGCGGGCGGCGGCCGGCCACTCGTTGGGCGAATTCACGGCGTACTACGCCGCGGGCTCGCTTTCACTCGCCGATGCGCTGCGCGTCGTGCGCACCCGCGGCGAGCTCATGTTCACGAGCGGCGTCGAGCGACCCGGCGCGATGGCCGCGATCCTCGGACTCGCGGCAGACGCCGTCGAGCGCGCGTGCGCGACGGCAACCGCCGAGGGCGGCGTCGTGGTACCGGCCAACTACAACACGCCCGAACAGCTCGTCATCTCGGGCGAGGTCGCGGCCGTCGAGCGCGCGATGGCGCTCGCCAAGGAAGCCGGCGCCAAGCGCGCCATTCGCTTGAACGTGAGCGGCGCGTTTCACTCGCCGCTCATGGAAGTCGCTGCCGCCGGACTCGAGCGGGCACTCGACGCCGCCGCGATGCGCGCGCCATCGTTTCCCGTTTCGTCCAACGTGAGCGCCGAACCCGTGCGCGATGCGACGGCGGCCAAAGCGCTCCTCGTGCGACAACTCACCTCGCCTGTCCGTTGGACCGCGCTCGTACAACGCCTCGCCGCGGATCATCCGGGCGCGGTGTTCGTCGAGCTCGGACCCGGCACCGTGCTGTCGAATCTCGTCAAGCGCATCGTACCCGGCGCGCAAACGCTGCCGTGCGGCACCGTGGACGACGTCGACGCTCTCCACCAACGACTCGCATGATCACCATCGACCTCTCAGGCCGCACGGCGCTCGTCACCGGCGGCACGCGCGGCATCGGCCTCGAGATCGCCACGACGCTCTCACGCGCCGGCGCCAAGGTCGCGATTGCGGGACGCGACGCGGATCGCGCGACGCAAGCCGCGGCCTCCATCGGCAGCGGCACGCAGGGATTCGTCGCCGATCTCGGCTCACCCGGCGATGCCCAACGATTGGTCGATGACGCGGAACGCGCGTTGGGCTCGTTGGACATCCTCGTCAACAACGCGGGCCTCACGCGCGACAACATTCTCGTGCGGCTCAAGGACGAAGAGTGGGACGCCGTGATCGATACCAATCTGCGCGGCGCGTTCGCCGCAACGCGCGCGGCCGCGCGCGGGATGATGAAGCGGCGCTGGGGACGCGTGATCAACATCACGAGCGTCGTCGGCATCATCGGAAACAAGGGCCAAGCCAACTACGCCGCGAGCAAAGCTGGGCTCATTGGCCTCACGAAATCGGTCGCGAAAGAGCTCGCCTCACGGAACGTGTTGGCCAACGCCGTCGCACCGGGTTTCATCGATACCGACATGACGAAAGCGCTCACGCCCGATGCGCGCGAGCAATTGTCGGCGCAGATTCCCCTCGGCAGACTCGGCACACCGGCCGACATCGCGGGGCTCGTCGCGTTCCTTGCATCGGAGCATGCGTCGTACATCACGGGACACGTGTTCGTGGTGGACGGCGGGATGGTCATGTAGCTTTCCGTACCGTTTGGCGACGCGTAAATTGCACCTCAACCACACCCAATTGAGGACCACGTCCATGGCGGATCTCGAGGAGAAGGTCAAGGAAATCATCGCCAAGGAGCTCGGCGTCGAGCGCGAAAAGCTCACCAATGACGCGAGCTTCATGGAGGATCTGGGGGCGGACAGCCTGGATACGGTCGAGCTGGTGATGGAGTTCGAGAAGGAGTTCAACATCGACATCCCCGACGAGGATGCGGAGAAGCTGCGCACGGTGGGCGATGCGATGAATTACCTGAAGACGAAGGTCAAGGCGTAGATGAAGCGGAGGGTGGTCGTCACCGGCCTCGGGGCCGTGACGCCCGTCGGCAACGACGTGGCGACGACGTGGCGCGCCCTCCTCGATGGGAAATCGGGCGCGGGGCCGATCACCAAATTCGATCCCGAGCGATTCGCGGTGCGCTTCGCGTGCGAAGTGAAGGACTTCGATCCACTGCAGTACATGGATCGCAAGGAAGCGAAGCGCTCCGATTTGTTCACGCAGTACGCGGTGGCGGCGGCCACGCAGGCCATGCACGACGCCGGGTTGGACAACGGCGCGCACTACGATCCCGACCGGATGGGCGTCATCATCGCGAGCGGCATCGGCGGGCTCAAGACGTTCGAGGAGCAGCACGACAATTTCCGGGAGCGCGGCCCGGACAAGGTCTCCGCGTTCTTCATTCCGATGTTCATCTCGGACATCGCCGCGGGCATCGTGAGCATGCAGTTCAATGCGCGCGGGCCTAACTACGCGACGGTCTCGGCGTGCGCATCGAGTGCGCACGCCGTCGGCGAGGCGTTCCGCACGATCCAGTACGGTGACGCCGACATCATGATCGCCGGCGGGGCCGAGGCGACGGTGTCGCCCATGGCGATTAGCGGTTTCGCCAACATGAAGGCGCTGTCGGAGCGCAACGACGAGCCGCAGACGGCGTCGCGGCCGTTCGACGCCACGCGCGACGGCTTCGTCATGGGCGAGGGCTCGGCGGTGGTGGTGCTCGAGGAGCTGGAACATGCCAGGCAGCGCGGCGCCACGATCCACGCCGAGATCGTGGGCTATGGCGCGACGGCGGATGCGTACCACCTCACGGCGCCGTCGCCTAACGGAGAAGGCGCGCAACGGGCCATGCGGCGCGCCCTGTCCGATGCGTCGCTCACCCCCGAGGAGGTGCGCTACGTGAATGCGCATGGTACCTCCACGCCGGCCAACGACCTCAACGAAACGCGGGCCATCAAGGCCGTGTTCGATGAGGCGGTGCACGGGCTCAACGTCAGCTCCACCAAATCGTGCACCGGCCACATGCTCGGCGCCGCGGGCGCGGTCGAATTCGTGGCCACCGCACTCGCCGTGCGCGACGGGCGGATCCCGCCGACGATCAATTACCGGACGCCGGATCCCGAGTGCGATCTGGACTATACGCCTAACGCTGCCGTCGCGCGCGAGGTCACCGCGGCGCTCTCCAACAGTTTCGGCTTCGGCGGACATAACGTCACGCTGGCGATCAAACGGTACGATGGCTGACGCGATGCCCCCCGTGCCCGTGCCCGAGGTGGATCCCGCACGCATGGGCGATCCCGCGCTGCGCCCGATTGCCGACAAAGTGCGGACGGGCGAACGCCTAACGGCGGCCGACGGCGCCGCGTTGTTCCGGTCGCCCGACCTGTTGGGCGTAGGGCTGCTCGCCGACGCGGCGAACCGCGCGCGCCACGGCTCGCGCGTCTACTTCGCCGCCAACCAGCACATCAACCCCACGAACATCTGCATCCTGCGCAAGACGTGCGTGTTCTGCTCGTACGCCCGCCTGCCCAAGGAGAGCGGCGCCTACCGCTACACCATGGACCAGGTCTACGCCGAGGCGGCGGCGAACCCCTACGTGCGCGAGTTCCACATCGTGGGCGGGCTCGACATGCACGCGGGCCTCGAGTACTACCGCGAAATGTTCCGCGGCCTCAAAGAACGGCACCCCCACGTCCACATCAAGGCGCTCACGGCGGTGGAGATCGCGCACATCGCGCGCATCGAAAAGATGCCCGTGGAGCAAGTCCTCAAAGAGCTGCGCGAAGCCGGACTCGATACGCTTCCGGGCGGGGGCGCAGAGGTGTTCTCTAAGGGCGTGCGCGCGACCATCGCCGACCGCAAGCTTGCCGCCGAGGACTGGATCGACGTCCATCGGGTCGCGCACTCGTTGGGCATCCGGTCCAACGCAACAATGTTGTACGGCCACGTCGAGACCATCGACGACCGCATGGAGCATCTGCAGATGCTGCGCGACTTGCAGGACGAGACGGGCGGGTTCCTCACCTACATTCCGCTCGCCTACCACCCGGACCACAACGAGCTGGGCGCTGCGTTAGGCCGCACCGGAACGGCGACCACCGGCCACGATGACCTCCGCAACCTCGCCGTCGCGCGCCTCTTCCTGGACAACTTCGCGCACATCAAGACGCACTGGATCATGGTCACCCAGTTCATCTCGCAGATCGCGCTCGCGTTCGGCGTCAACGATCTCGAGGGCACCGTGGTGCGCGAAAAGATCTATCACGAAGCGGGCGCCCACACACCGCAGGGCATGGCGCTCGACGACGTGCTCAGGCTCATCCGCGGCGCCGGCCGCATCCCGGTGGAGCGCGACGCGCTCTACAACGTGATCCGGAGCTTCGAGCCGGACGCCGCGGCCGCCGCCTAACGTGCGCCTGGGCCGCATCCCGTACATCAACTGCTACCCCGTGTACGGCGCCATCGACCGCGGTGTCGTCTCGCTCGGCGCGACACTTGTCGACGGCGTTCCGAGCGAGCTCAACCGCCGCATGGCGGCGAACGAGCTGGAAGTGAGCGTCATCTCCGCCGTCGCCTACGCCCGTGACGCCGCACGCTATCTCTTGCTGCCCGACCTGGGCATCACGTCCGACGGTCCCGTGCGCAGTGTGCTTCTGCTCTCGCGCGTGCCGGCGCCCGAGTTGGGCGGCAAGCGCGTACTGCTCTCGCGCAGCTCCATGACCAGCGTCGCGCTCCTGAGGCTTCTGTTCGCCAACGTGTGGCACTCGTCACCCGAGTTCGCGGCTGGCGACGCCGAGCTGGCCAACGTCAGCCAATTCGCCGGCGAGGATCACGACGCACGCCTCGTCATCGGCGACGCGGCGCTCCTGCTCAACGCAGCGCGCGTCGGCGCGGCGCCAGGGGCTGCGGTCCACGGTGCCCCGTACGCATACGCCTACGACCTCGGCGCTGAATGGAAGCGGTGGACCGGTCTGCCGTTCGTGTTCGCCGTCTGGGTCGCGCAGCGTACCGCGCCCGTGCGCGAAGCGCTCGGCGTGCACGCGCGTCTCATCGAGTCGCGCGACTGGGGACTGGCCCACCTGGACCAGCTGGCAGCCCAAGCGTCGGGCGTCACCGGCGTCGCGTTCGACACCTGCGCCGAGTACCTTTCCGGTTTGGACTACCGGCTGTCGTACGCGCATCTCGCCGGCCTCACCGACTTCTTCAGGCGCCTTGCCGCGGTGGGTGAAGTGCCCGATGGGTCGCTCGCTTTTCTTCCCGCGTGATGATCATGCGTGACCTGCTCGACTTCTACACGAACGCGCCATTGCTCGAGCTCGGCCTCGAGGCCGATTGCGTTCGCCAGGAAATGCACCCGCACGGCATCGTCACGTACATCGTCGACCGGAACATCAATTACACCAACGTGTGCGTGGCCGATTGCGGCTTCTGCGCGTTCTATCGGCGTCCCAAGCACGGGGAAGGCTACACCCTCTCGTTCGAGCAGATTGGCGCCAAGATCGACGAGGCCAAGGAGCTCGGCGCGGTTCAGATTCTCATGCAGGGGGGACACAACCCGTACATCCCCTTCGAGTGGTATCTCGAGCTGCTCAAGTACATTAAGAGGTACCATCCCATTCACATCCACGGTTTCAGTCCGAGCGAAGTGGACTTCTTCGCGAAGCTGTTCCGCATGGATGCGCGCGACGTCATTCGCGAGCTGATGAAGGCCGGGCTCAATTCGATTCCGGGCGGCGGCGGCGAGATTCTCGTCCAACGCGTACGCGACATCGTCGCGAAGAAAAAGGCGGGCGCCGACCGATGGCTCGAGATCATGGAGATCGCGCACGAGGAAGGGATGAAGACCAGCGTCACCATGATGTACGGCATCGGCGAAACGCTGGCCGAGCGCCTCGAGCACCTCGAGCGCGTCCGAGAGCTGCAGGCGCGCACGCACGGCTTCACGGCGTTCATCTGCTGGCCGTTGCAACCCGAAAACACGCCGTCGATGTCGCACCAGCCCAAGACCGATGCCACCGACTACCTGCGCACGGTGGCCATCGCGCGCATCGCGCTCGACAACGTGCCTAACTTGCAGGCCAGCTGGGTGACGATGGGGATGAAGGTGGGCCAGGTGGCGCTGCGCTTCGGGTGCAACGATTTCGGGTCGCTCATGATCGAGGAGAACGTGGTGTCCGCGGCGAACACGACGTTCCGCACGACAACCGACGAGATGGAGCGGCTCATTCGCGACGCGGGCTTCATCGCGGCGCGGCGGCGCCAGGACTATTCGATCATCGCACCGCCGGCGCCAGCGAGCCCCGAGACCGCGACCGTGGCGGCGTAAGCGCGGCCGCGCCGGGCACCGATTCCGGCGCGTTCATCCCAAAGCATGGCGCGAGACCGAATGGCCACACGCTGCGGCATCGGGTACGACTCGCACCGCCTCGTTTCCGGCGGCCCGCTCGTTTTGGGCGGCGTGCGCATCCCCGTCGCCCTCTCGCTCTCGGGACACTCGGATGGCGACGCCGTCGCCCACGCGATCACCGACGCCGTGTTAGGCGCGGCCGGCGCGGGCGACATCGGCGAGCTCTTTCCCGACTCGGATCCCGCCAACCGCAACCGCGACTCGATCGAGATGCTGCGCCTCGCCGTGACGCGCGCCGCGATGCACGGATGGCGGCCCGTGCACGTGGACGTGACCGTGATCGCCGAACAGCCGCGCCTGGCGCCCCACCGGGCCGCGATGCGCGCCGCGCTGGCGGCCGCGCTCGGTGTCGAGCCGGGCGCGGTGAGCGTGAAGGGAAAATCGAACGAGGGCATGGGGTGGATCGGACGCGGCGAGGGCATCGCGTGCATCGCGGTGGCGACCCTCGAGGCGCGCGGGGCGGATCGGTGATGCGCCACGCCGCAGCGCCGCGGGCGCGCACCGCCACGCCGCAGATTGCGTTAGGCGATGACATCGCCCGCGCCTTCGAGCTCGAGCGCTTCCAGGACTTTCTCGTGGTCGAGCGGGGCTCGGCCCGTGCGACGAACGAGGCCTACGCGCTCGATCTCGCCCGCTTTGCCACGTTCATGCGCGTGAAGGGTGCGACGCGTCCGGCGGGCGTCACACCGGCGCTCTTGCGGGACTTCGTGTATCACTTGAAGGACCTGGGACTCGCCCCGACGTCCATCCGCCGGAACATCTCTGCCGTGAGAACTTACTTCAGGTTCCTCGTCGGTGAGGGCGAGATCGCGCAGGATCCGAGCGACCGTCTCGAGACGCCGAAGCGGTGGCTCACGCTGCCCGATGTACTCACGGTGCAGGAAGCCGAGCGATTGCTCGCGGCGCCCACGCTGGATGATCCGCTCGCATTTCGGGATCGCGCCATGCTCGAGCTCGCCTACGGCGCCGGCCTGCGCGTGTCCGAGTGGATCACACTCGGCGTGAAGGACGTGATGCTCGACCAGGGACTCGTGCGCGTGTTCGGCAAAGGCAGCAAGGAGCGTCTCGTGCCGATTGGCCGGCGCGCGATCGCCGCGGTGGCCGTCTATCTCCGCGAACTCAGACCGCGTCTCGAGCGCGGGGCCGGGAAGGGCATCCTGCTGCTCAACGCGCGCGGCAAGCCGCTCACGCGCATGGGCGCGTGGAAGCTGCTGCGCAAGTATGTCGAGCGGGCGGGGATCACCAAACGGGTCACGCCGCACACGCTCAGGCACACGTTCGCCACGCACCTGCTCGAACACGGCGCGGATCTACGCGCGGTGCAGGAAATGCTCGGCCACGCCGACATCTCCACCACACAGATCTATACGCACGTGGACCGGGCGTACCTGCGGTCGGTGCACAAGCAGTATCATCCGCGGGGCTGACGCCCAACGGCAGCGCGCGACGCCATGATTCTCGTCATCGACAACTACGATTCGTTCACCTACAACCTCGTCCAGTACCTGGGCGAGATGGGCGCCGAGCCGGTCGTTAGGCGGAACGACGCGATCACGGTGGACGACGTGGGCGCGCTCGCACCAAAGGCCATCGTGCTGTCGCCAGGCCCGTGCACGCCGCACGAGGCCGGGATCACCGTGCCGGTGGTCTCGCGCTGGGGCCCGGTGATTCCGACGCTCGGCGTGTGCCTCGGCCACCAGGCCATCGGCGAGGCATACGGCGGACGGGTCGTGCGCGCGGCGCGAGTGATGCATGGCAAGATGTCGCGCATCGTGCACGACGGGACGGGGCTCTTCGCCGGGCTTCCGTCGCCGCTCGAGGTGATGCGGTACCACTCGTTGATCGTGGAGCGCGCAACCCTGCCCCAATCGCTCGAGATACTGGCCACGTCTACTGACGACGACACCGAAATCCAGGCCGTACGCCACGTGGAGCACCCGGTATGGGGCGTGCAATTCCACCCCGAGTCGGTGCTCACCCAACACGGGAAACAGCTCCTGAAGAACTTTCTGACGCTCGCCGGATGTTGAGACGTCTCGTCGCGCTCCTGCTGGTCGCGGGCTCGCCGCTCGCCGCCCAACAGCCGCACGAACGTGTCTACGTCCGGCACGCCGCACCCATTCCGTCCGGGCCTGTGATCGCGGACGCGCTCGCGCATCCGTATGTGACGCGCTACGAGAAATGGAACACGCGGCTGTTCAAGGACAGCGTGTTCGCGACGTCGGTGGTGGTGGTGGGCAGCGACGCGACGGTGGCGAGCACCGTGCACGGCGATGTTCTGGTGCTCGAGGGCAACGTGTTCCTCAGGCCTGGCGCGCACATCGACGGCCGCGCCATCGCGGTGGGAGGCCGGGTGTACGACGCCCGCGACGCGGTGGTGATTGGCGGCAAGCTCTCGTACCCCGACGTGCGCATCGATGCGGATACGACGAAAAACGGCATTGCGCTCGACTACGTCGCGCCCGCCGGACCGGAGCTCGCGGGCATCTTCACGCTGCCGATGCTGTTCGGGTTCCGCGTGCCGAGTTACGACCGCGTGGACGGCCTGTCGGCCATCTGGGGTCCACGGCTGTCTCTGTTAGGCGACCACCTTCGCGTCGATCCCACGGTTACTTACCGGAGCGACCTCGGCATGTGGGATCCGGAGGCGTCCATCCAGGTGCCGCTTGGCCCCGACTGGCTGATCGACGGCGACGCCGGCCGCTACACGTTGAACAACGACGAGTGGATCGAGGCCGGGCCTGAAAATTCACTGGCCGTCCTGGCGATCGGCCACGATTACCGCAACTACTGGCGCGCCGATCGATTTCGCGGAACGGTCACCCACACGTGGGCCGCGACATCCGGCCAGTTCTCGTTAGGCGCAGGCGCCGCGACGGAGCGTGATTGGTCGGTGCGATCGGGCGGTCCATGGAGCATCACCGGTTCCGAATCCAGGGACGCGATGCTCCGGCCCAATCCGGTGATCGAGCACGGCCGCATCTCGTCGGCCGTCGGCGACGTGGCGGCGGCCTACCGGTTCGGCGACGTTGCGCTGTCGGGCGATGTGGGAGTCGAACGACCGTTCGACACGCCGTTAGGCGAACGCTTCACGCAGACCACCTTCGATGCGGACGTCTCGTTCCCGACCTTCGCGAAGCAACATTTTGCCATCCACGCGCACGGGGTGCTGACGGCGGGCGACACGGCGCCGCCGCAGCGGTTCGCGTATCTGGGCGGGGCGGGAACGCTGCCGACGCTCGATGTCCTGTCGTTAGGGGGCGACCATCTCCTCTACCTGGTCGGCGTGTACACCATACCGATCACCGGCCTCAAGGTGAAGTACCTGGGCGCGCCGACCATCGTGCTGCGAGACGCATTCGGGTCGGCCGGCGTCGGCGGCTTGCCGAGGTTCGAGCAGAACCTCGGCGCGCGACTCGGGTTCTCGTTCTTCTTCGTCGGCTACGATTTCGATCCGCGGACGCATCGCGATGCGGTGAGCTTCGGGATTCGCGTGCCGGGGCAGCACCCGTGAACCGCCTTCGAGTTTAGGGTGGCATCTGGCTCGGGTCACTACGCTCACGAATAAACGGACAGTTGCAATGGTCTCGCCAACGAGCGCTGGACGCTCACCCGCAGCCGAGCGGTCCGTGCGTCGTCCGAAGTGACCGTGCTTTGTCCGTTTCTTCATGCGAAGAAGCGAGGGTTTACCGACCCGGCTTTCGGGACGGCTGCCACCACCAGATCCGATCGAGCGCCTCGCGCGGCAGGGGCGCGCCTAACTGGCGGGCCGCGAGCACCAGCTGCCCGCGGTGGTGGGCTTCGTGGGCGATGAAGTAGGACAGCACGTGGCCGACATCGAGCGGAAGATTCCGCCACACGTATTTCGCCGTTGCCGGCACCCGGCCGCCCGCCTCCAGCCCGGCGCGCAGCACGTCCTCGATGCCTTTGTCACTCCCCGGCAGGGCGGCGAGCACTTCCTGGCGCGTCGCCCTGAACGTGCTCACGCGCGGCGGCCTGGCAATGCCTAACGGAACGCCGAGCGTGTTGATCCACCCGCTGCGCGAGTTGTGGAGGTGCGCGGCCACCATGCGCACCGTGCGGCGCGGAAGCCCGGGCAGGGGCTCGGCCCAGATCTTGGGCGGTAGGCCGCGCACGAGCAGTCGGGTAATGCGGCAGCTCGTGCGCCACGGCTCGAGAATCAGCTCGACCGTCGGCACCGGTGCGGGAGCGGGAGATGTGGCGCGCACGCTGAGATCTTCGCCGGAGGCCGCCGCACGCGCAAGCCGGAAAGATGCCCTGGCCCGCTCAATCAGGTGCGGCGCCCTGCGCAGAGCGATCCGATCGCCATCGTCACTGCGCTTTCATTGGCCGATCATTGCTGGACAGCCTGTGACCGGCGGCTAACTTCGGCCGTATGCCGACGCCGATACTCATACTGTCCGGACCGGTCGCGGCCGGCAAGAGCACCGTCGCTCGCGAACTGGTGCGCCTCCTAACGGATGACGTCGTGTTGATCGAGGGCGACGTGTTCTGGTCGTTCTTCGTGAAGGGCGCGCGCGGCCCAACGCAAAAGAGTTTTCGCACGATCATGTCCGCCATGACCGCCGCAGCCATTCCGTATGCCACCGGCGGCTCCCAGGTGATTCTCGATTTCTCGATTCCGCCCTGGTTTCTCGACACGGTCAAGAAGATCGCCGGCGTGCGCGACGTTCCGGTGGACTACGTGGTGCTCCGTCCGTCCGAGACCGTGTGTGCCCAGCGGGCCAAGAGCCGCACCGACGGCAGCATCGCGGACTACACGCGGTACAGCGAGCTGTATCGCGACTTCGACCAGGTGGCGC
>Ga0070735_10001939_pt1 | contig 19196 bp, 17 predicted proteins | sample Coa_R1_FD_66443 | JGI IMG/M metagenome (GOLD analysis project Ga0070735, IMG submission 66443) | Surface soil microbial communities from Centralia Pennsylvania, which are recovering from an underground coalmine fire - Coalmine... | ecosystem: Environmental > Terrestrial > Soil > Unclassified ... | reverse complement strand
TGGCTACTCCGACTTTTGTATTGTAAGGGGAACGCGAGAGGCCGATGCCAGAAAGAACGAGCACCACCGCAAATCCGCCTCCGCCGACGATGCTGGCCTTGGAGACGATATTCATGCTGTGGTGGAAGATCTGAGCCATCTGGGGGTGCTCCATTCGCACGGAACGATCTACGCCTGGGCAAATCTCTCCACCGGACGTCACCCGAAAGTATACCTGCGTCCGATTCGGGAGTCAACCGCTCGGCGGCTAATACTGTGCTTTTTTTCACGAATAGCGGCCGGTCGATCTCTTCACACTTTGTGCGAGCTCGGCCGATCGCGAGCCGCACTTCGCGGACGGTGAGATACGACAACCGAACGCTGCGCCACTATCCCCGCGGAAGAACGGAGGCCACGCTGATCGCCCGATCCACGGCCATAACCAGGAACAGCAGGGCGAGGTACACCATCGAGTAGTGGAACAGCGAGCTCGCGCGCGGCCGCTCGATTCGCTGGTAGAGGCGCAGGCTCTGGGCCAGCAGCGCGCCGTTCAGCAGGAGCGCCGCGCACAGGTAGAACAGCCCGAGCCCCGGGTGGACGAAGAGCGGCAGAAGCGATACGAGCGCCGTGACGACCGCGTAGCCGCCGATCTGCACGACCGTCGCGCGGTCGCCGCGCACGACCGGCAGCATCGGCACTCCGACAAAGGCATAGTCCTCCTTGAGCAGCAGCGCGAGCGCCCAGAAGTGGACCGGCGTCCAGACGAAAATGATCGCGAAGAGGTACCAGGCCAGCGCGCTGCTCAGGTTCCCGGTGACGGCGGCCCAGCCCACGAGCGGCGGGAAGGCTCCGGCCGCGCCGCCGATGACGATATTGTGCCACGTCCGCCGCTTCAGCAGCATCGTATAGACGATCACGTAGAACACGAGTCCGGCAAGGGCGAGCACCGCGGAAAGCAGGTTGGCTGCGGCCCAAAGGATCACGAACGAGCCGCCGGCCAGCGCGAACGCGAACCAGAGGGCGGACGCCGACGGTATCTTTTGCGTGACCGTCGGCCGCTCGGACGTGCGCTTCATGCGGCCGTCGATGTCGCGATCGATCACCATGTTAACGGCGTTGGCCGCTCCGGCCGCCATGTATCCGCCGATGGCGACCGCGAGCAGAAGCAGCAAGCCGCGCCCGTGGGACGCCGCGGCGAAGGCGGGCCGGGCAATGAACATCGCGGCGAGCGTGGTGAACAGCAGAAGGCTTATGACGCGCGGCTTCGTGAGCGCCACGTAGTCGCGCCATCCGGCGGCGCCTAGCGCAATACGGCGCAGCTCGAACTCGGGATCGGCGGATGCCGCTTCGACCTGCGTCACGTCTTCCGCCAGCGCCGAGGCCGCGAGGAGCACGAGCACGATCCAGGTCGCATCGGCGAGAAGCAGATGGACGAGCTGCATCCCTACCGGCGCTTTGAGCAGATAGTTCAGGAAGCCCGCCGCCATCTGGACGAAGAAGGCGACCCCGATCCAGCGCGCAAACCGGCCCGTATTGGGCGACGGTCGCAGGTGGCTGGCCAGCCCGGCGAGCAGCAGCAGGTAGAGTCCGACGGAGGTCGCGATCAGAGGGTGGAACAGGCGCAGCCGTACCAGAAGGTTGGCCGTGGGCGCGAGATCGTCGTGCAGCCCTTGAAGAAGCGATTTCGCCGGGAACAGCATGTCTCCCAGCGCGGTGATCGCGCCGCTAATTCCAAGGATGAGGGCGCCCGCGAGGCCGAGTGCCAGAGCGAAGCCGAGCGGCCCCTGGCCCTTGAGGCGGATCGCGCGATACCCGCTTGCCCACCACGCGGTCAGCGTCAGGCACGCCAGAAGGACGAACGTGTTCGTCAGGTGCATCGACATCGCGAGGGCGCGATAGATCGATGGGTTGTGGGCGACGTACTTGTAGAGGACCAGGATAGCGCCGATGAGCGCTTCTGAAAATGTGAACGCCACGGCCGCGAGGGCGGCCCGGCGAACCGGATGCCGCGCCGGGAAAGCGGTCCAGGCGCATATGGCGAGGGCGATTACGAGGAGGATGGCGAGGCCGCTGGAGACGCGATGGACGAATTCGATGACCATCGGGAGATGGTGCGCGTCCGGGAACACCGCTGAGCCGCAGTTCGGCCAGTGCGCGCCGCACCCATCGCCGGAGAAGCTCGCCCGAACGAATGCGCCCCAGGCGATGACGGCGATGTTGTAGGCGAGAAGCGCCCAGGCGAACACGACAAACCGATCACGACGCATTGCGCGGCCTCCGATGAACCACTGAGTTCAGTGTACCCCACAAGCGCCGCAGTTCCGCAACAGTACGATATGGCCGTCCGCTTGGCCCCCGTTTGGCCTTGACAATGCGGACGGCCCATGGTAGAATTGTCGGCGTTGGCTCGGTTCGCCGGGCCGTTGGGGGCTGTGGCTCAGTTGGGAGAGCGCCTCGTTCGCATCGAGGAGGTCAGGGGTTCGAATCCCCTCAGCTCCATTCCCCTTGTATCTCAACCAGTATCCGCCTATACCGCTCCGCGCCACTCCGGCAGCGCCTCGAGCGCCGGCATCTGCCGCCGGTCGGTAATGACGGCCGACAGCGCGCTCAGCAGCGCGTGGTCGCGGTCCGAGATTCGGCCGCACAGGTGCTGCAGCACCGGCGCCACGGTCCACTCGAACGATTCGGTGGCTCTCAGCGCGCCGCGCATCGCGGCCAGCAGGGGCGCGATCGGCTCGGCCGGCGATCCCAGCATCGCGATCGCCATCCGCAGCCACAAGATGCGGGGCAGAACATAGGTCGGACCCAGCGTGTGGCGCTCCCATGCCCTCCGCGTGTGCAGGACTGCCGCGGGCAGATCGTCCGTTACCAGGGCGATGCGCGCGAGGTGGCAGTGCGTGCTCGGTACCTCGAACTCCGCTTCCAGCACGTGCGTCAAGAGCGCCCGCGCGCTATCGTAATCTCCAGCGACGAACGCCGACAGCGCGGTCATGCGGGCGCTCATCGGCGACAGGTCGAGCTCGTCTTCGTCCTCGTCATCATACTCGTCGCTTGGCTCGACCTCGAAGTCGCGCCACTCCGCGACGGTGGCGAACGGGTCGTCGAGCGAGGCCCGCTTCCGCGTCGCTCCGTCGATCAGAACGGTCCAGCCCGCTTGATGGCTCATACTGGAAGCGTGCTCGCGCACAAAGCCGCCACGGAGAGCCGCACGGCCCGCGGCCGGCGGATTGTGGACCGCGTCGTCGATGCATCGCGAGGTCGGCAAGATCCTGTGGTCGAGCACGCCCTGCTCGTCCAGCCGATGGAACAGCCCGCCGATCTGCAGGAAGCGCGTGTCCAGCTCCAGGAGCTCGGACCGCAGCGCGAGCACGCGCGGCAGGTCCCGCCAGTCGAGGGCGTGCTCGCGGAAGTAGCTCTCGAGCCCGCACGCCGCCTCCTGTACCGGCCCGGGCTCATCGAGCAGTCGGTCCAGTGGCGCGTCCGACCCGCCGCTCCGGGCGCGGGCCGCATCGAGCTGTGTAAGCGGGACCGACCATTTTGGCAGCGCCGGCCACGAGAGCCCGCGACTCTCCGCGAAGTCGGCGTAGACGGCCTGCTTTATCCGCCAGTCCAGCATGGTGTCCAGCGGACCGGCGTCTCCTGCCAGCGCGTTCAGCACGCACTCCCATGCGTCCAGCACCGTTGGCGCCCAGTCCGGCAGCCGGTTTGCCGAGGCGGCGCGAGACTGGCAATCGCGCGCCGCGGCCAGGCAGCTCCGCTGAATGGCGATCGCCGAAACAGTGCCGCCCGGAAGGACCGGCACGGTCGCGGTGGCGGAAGGATCGGCGGCGAAGGCGCGCAGCGCGGCCACCGGATCGGCGAGGCGCAGGTCGCCGAGGGGCCGCACGCCCGCGTCGATCAGTCCTACCACGATCGCCGTAACGCCTGCGCGCAGCCACATCGCCAACTGCGAGCCGAGGGCGTCCGCGCAAATGAGGTGCAGCCGGTAGGCGCCCGATCGCGTCAGCGGCTCGTTCCTCAGGTTGAGGATGGGGCGCGATCGCGTCGTCTCGGTGCCGGTGACCGCAGTGAGGAAGTGCGACCGGGGCGACAGCGTGAACTCGATTCCCGCCGAGTGGGGATTGAATCCGCCCGATCCCGCAAAAAGCGTGCGGCTCACGAGGAAGGGGACGAGCTGCTCGGCGTACTGGGTCGGGTGCCGGCGGCAATGAAACGATTCGTGGCAAGCCCACGTCGCCGGATCGCCGCCGCCGCCATACCCCGTGTTGCCACGGAACGCCAGGGCCTCGACGTGCGGATCGCGGGCAAGACCGGCCGCGATCTCGCCCATAATCCTATCGCCCGCGAGCGTGAACCGGACAAGCTCATCGGGCTTCACGCACTCCGGGGTCGCGAACTCCGGATGGCATCCCATGTCAATGTAGAACTTGCCCGCGTTCGACAGGAAGATTCCCTGGCCGTCCGCGGACTCGACGTGCGCGAACCGTTCGCGAGCGATGTCCATGACCGCTGCCGAAACGTCTTCGGGGCTGCGCGGTTTGCCCTTCCGATCGAGCACGGTCAGGGCATACTCCGTCTCGAGGCCCATTAGCGTGCTCATGGCTACTGTGCGCTCGTCTGCTTGACCTGCCGCATGAACGTGTCCGAGTTCGAACTCAGCGACCGGTTGACGACGTCCCGGCTGGCCTGCAGTAGGCGCGAAGCCTGGTTCGTGCGCTCCATCGACGGCGCCGGACCGGCCGCGGGACCGCCCTCGCGGATGGCTGCCGCCGATCGCGTCATCTCTTGCTGCTCCATTTTTCCTTACCCCCAGTTCCGAAAGAAAGTGAACGCGGTGCGTTCTCGGTTGTTAGACCCGGCGTCCCGCCGGTTACCGGACTGGTACTCCGGCTGGGTCGATTCGGCGGCGACTGCGCGAAGCGCGCTCAGGAGCCAGCCTCTCGACGCCGCGCGGCCCTGCCGGAACAGGCCGCCCGTCTCGGCGCGCGTGAACCCGCCGGGATCGTCCAGGCGCACCTCGAGCGATGGCGAATAGTAGCTGCGGTCCGTGTTGGCGCGCACGCGGACCCGATCCCAGTCGATCTCGACGACCCCCGCGCGCCCGAATTCGCGGAGCAGCCGGGTCCGCGTGAACGCGCGCGTGTCGGACGGCGGCTCCCGCGTGAAGCGGTCGATCGCTCGCTCCGGCGCGAGCAGATCGACGCAGTCGCCGGCCTCCAGCGCCCAGTAGAGTCCGTCCGCAGGGTCGAGGCTCCCGTACGTCAGGTCGAGCTGCTTTACCTCAGGCGATCGCCAGTCGAGGCCAGGCGTGTCCTCCAGCACCTCGCTCAGTACGCGCCGCTTGAGGACCCAGTCCAGGCGGCGCGACAGCGCTTCCCAGTCGCGCGCCGCAAGTCGGTCCAGCGTATCGCCCCAGAGCGCCAGGATCTCGCCTGGCCGCGGCACCGTCTGTTCGCAGCCTCCGGCGTCGACGAATTGCGCCGCCGCGTCGAAGAACCGCCGCTGCAGGTCGAGCGCGGAGACCTCGGCTCCGTCCAGCGTCTCCTGGCGCGCGCAAAGGTCCGGATCGCGGCTGAAGGCGCTGAACGCCTGCACCGGATCCTGCAGAATTTCATCCGGCCGGATCCGCACCGTCTCGCTCTCGATCATTGCGAGCAGTATCTGCAGTATGCCGACCTTCAGGATGTTCGCCGTATGGCACAGGTTCACGTCGCTCGAAATGTGGTGCAGCCGTGCGAACCGGCTGTCCAGCCCGCAGAGCGTTTCGTCCCGGCTGTTTACGATCGGCCGCCGGAACGTGGTCTGCAGGCCGACGATCTCCTCGATGAAGTCGGCCCGCTGGCTGATCTGGTAGTCGATCCACGGCGCGCCGTTCTCCGCTCCCACCTTGCCCTGGCCGGCGACCAGGATGCTGCTGGCGTGATAGCTGGCCAGCCAGAGCAGATAGTGGATACGGCGGTGGAACAGGTTTTCGTAGCAGCGCCGCGAGATCAGGAAGTTCAGGTGGCTGCCCCAGGAGGCGCCGAGACCATCGCTGTTGCACGCCAGTACGCGAAGAGCGACTCCCCGCGCCAGATCGTACTCCGCGCGCTGCTGCGCGTTTCGCACCAGCCGAAGCTGGGCGTGCATGGCGGCCGTGAAGTCCCAGGCGCTGCGGGTCTCCGGGAGGCACATCTCCAGGTGGTCCAGGTCGATATAGCAGCAGGAGCCGTTATCCAGCCACTTCCGGCCAATGTCCTGAGGATTGGCCGAGTAGCCGCTATAGCTGCTGCCGGGAATTCCGTCGATGTTTCGAAGCAGAAGCTGGCTCGCCAGGCGGCCGGTGCCGCCTTGGTGTTCCACTCCCTCCAGGAAATTCCCCAGCTCGGTATCCGCGCCCACGATCTTGGGCAGGCGCTCGATCCCCACAGCTCGTTTCTGCACGTCCAGTTACTCCCTCGCGAATGCACATCAAGACCGCCCGCAACCAGCAACCGGCAGCCAGCAACCAGGAACCGGGAACCAGTACCAGCTACCCGCCCACGGCCACCAGGAACCGATGCGCGCGCGTCACTCTGCGGCGGATAGGCTCGACTCCCAGCACCACCTCGTCCTCCGCCAGCGACTCCAGGTGGTTATGGGCGTTGTGCGGCGTGAGCGTGGTCGCGAGCCGCTCGCGCGCTTCGACCAGGGCCTCATCCATGTCCGCGGCGCAGAGGCCGGCGGTCCCGGTGGCCTTGTGGCGCCGGCGTGCCCGATCCTTGGCGGCCAGGGCGATCTGCTGGATCAGCCGGCCGCTCACGAGCTCGCGCGCCGAAACCGTTCGCGTTCTGGCGTCGCGGAGCTTGAGCACGCAGAGCTCGCCGTCCGCGTTCGGCGCGAACAGGCTGGAGACCGCGCGGTCGATCATCTCGGCGCGGACTGCTTCCGCGCCGCCTTCGCCCTGGTACGGTATCTCCGGCTCCAGGTGGACGCCGAATATCTCCTGCGCGCCACGCCGGTCCGGCCGCCGGACCGAGATCTCGGCCCCGAAGCGGCTCAGCAGCGCGGCGTCCAGCAGGTCCTTCCGGTTGCACGCAGCGACGATCGAGACGTTCTTCAACTCGCGGAAGCCGTTCATCTCGTTCAGCAGCGCGCTGAGCGCTTTGTCGCTGTGGTGGCCGGAGACGCTTCCGCGAATGCGTCCCACGGCCTCGATCTCATCCACGAACAGAGCCGCGATGGCGCCTTCCGACGCCGCGGTGCGCAGGCTGGCGAAGAGCGAGGCGATGTTCGCCTGCGTCTGGCCCACCCACTTGGATTCCCACTGCGAGGCCTTCACGACCGCCAGGTACACCGGCATGCCGGCCCGGCGCTGGATCTCGCTAAAGACAGCCCGCGTCATCGCCGTCTTTCCGCAGCCTGGCGGCCCGTGCAAGAGAAGGCTGTGCGAGCAGGGGAGCCGGTACCGCTCGGCAAGCTCCGGGTACAGCAGACTGTCGACAAGCGCGTCGCGCAGGCGGTCGAGATTATCGTGCTGCCCTCCGATGCGGTCCAACGGAATGTCCTCGACCTGCTCCAGAAGGTATGGGTTGCGCTCGCCGTCCGACATCTTCTCCAGGCAGAGGCGCGCCGGCCGGTCCCAGCGAACGGTATCGCCCGGGCGCAGGGCGGTATCGTCCAGCGCGGCGGCGGCCGCGACCAGAATCTGCTCATCGTTGCCGGACTTGAGCACGATCCGTCCGTCGCCTGTGTACCTCTCGAAGGCGGCCATCTCGCCCGTCTGCGGCCGCTCGCCGCCCGCTACCGCCGCGAGTACGCTCTGCTCTGCGTTCAGGTAGATCCATTGGCCGGTCTTCAGGCCGGTAATGTCGGCGTCGCGGCCCACGGCGACTACGCGCTGACCGCCGCCGTTGACGACTACGGCCATATCGCCCAGCCGGGTCGGCTCGGTGTAGAGGAACCTGGCCGGTATCCAGGGCGAGGCGCCGTACTGGTCGAGGATCTTCTGCGCCTCCTCGATCATCTCGCCGGACTCGATCAGGCCCTGGCGCGCGCGCCGCAGCTCGCGCAGCAGCATCTCGTCCAGCCGCCCGTTGGCGTCCGGCGCCTGCGTCCGTGCAGCGGCCAGAATCGCAAGCGCATCCTGGTCCGACGCTGCGCCCTCCATCCACGCCTGCAGCAGTACCGCTGCCTGCTCCAACTGCCGGCCGCCCGGCTCCGGCGCCGATCTGGTCATAGTCCCCGTCCTCTCGTCTTGAAGCGTCCGTACCGTTTAGGCGGCCCAGGACGCCCGGTCTCGTCCGCGGCAGCGCCGATTAGTGGTCACCGCCCGCGCTTCAGGCCGTATCCGCGACGTGGTATCCGCGGGCCTCGATCGTTCCGCATCGCCAGCCGTAACAGGCGTGCTCCATTGCCCATCCGCCCTCCTGGCGGGGCCGGTCGCCGGTCACCAGCGCCACGTGAAACGCCCGTGAAAAGACGGCCCGGTGAACCGCCCGGTCGTCCGCGCTGAAGAACTGACGACCGAGCGGGCAGCTCTTCTGGGCCTCCGGCTCGCATTTGCACCAGTATCGACTCGGATGCGAGTGCCAGTAGCCGCACATGATCTCACCGCGTCCGCGCAATGCGATGGTCCCGCGCACTGCGTCCCAGGTCTGCGGCGTGAACGTCAGCCGCGTCGATTGCGCGATCGTGTGCAGGGCCGGCACCAGCGCCGTGACCTCGAGCAGCAGCTCCGGACCCTCGGTATCGCGCCACAAATGACCGATCAGGACGCCGCCGGTCTCGTTCTCGTTTGCGGCCGTCTTCAGCTCCTCGGCCTGCGCCAGTATCGATGCAGGCAGCAGGACCGGAAAGTCGGCCTCGTCCGATTGGCCCGCGTGCCGCGATCCTGCGAGCATCTCCGCGATCCGGCGCTCGCCGCTGATCGGCGACGGCGAAACCTCCTCGACGATCCAGTCGCCCTCCCGTGCGCCACCGATCGCGGCGGATTCGTCAGGCAGCGGAAGCGCCGCGATGCGGTACCGGAATACGTCGCCCTCGCGCAGCTTGCCCTGCTGGACGAATTGCGCGGCCGCCGCCTGCGCCTGTGGCGCGAAGTAGGTGATCGGTAGCAGCGCGGCGGGCGCGCCGGCGGCATCGTCGCCAAGCGAAAGTCGGACGGATACCACGTAGGGCTCGCCGGCCTGGCCATCCCAGACCGGCTCGCAAAGCTCCCGCGTGCCGGCGCCGATGGGCCGATTGCAGCGCAGCGCCTGGAACCGCACGGCCTCCTCGGCCGGAAACCAGTCCGGCGCGATCGCGGCGGCGCCGATCGGGCTCCCATCGTCGGCGGTAAGCGCGGCGAGAAACCGGTAGCGGGATTCGGTCATCGGATCGGCCCTCCTAATGCATTGCGCGCCCCGACCTCCCGGGTCCGTCCGAACTCGGGAGGCGCGGGCGCGTCCGGCCGCTAGCCGCGGCCCGCGTCCACAGTGGGCATGAGCCGGAGGGTATCGTCCGGCTGGAGGGCATCGCCCAGGCGCTCGTTCGCCCCGAGATAGCGGTCCTCCCGCTCGCTGCGCACGGCGTAGGCCAGCGGGCGGCCCTCGGGGTCCATGGTCGGCTGCTGCATCGGGGCGAGCAGCCGCGCCACGATCTCGTCGACGGTGGCGTCGGACGGCATCTTTTCGACGCGATAGCTCTTCTGCCCGCTGACGTCGGTGACGGTGATCGGTCCTATCTCCGCAACGCTCTGGCTCATTGTCTCTCTCCTATCGTTCGTAGTGGACGAATCGGGCCCTGGCGCCGCGACGGATGCTCGTCACCGAGCAGCCCGTGTGCGCCATAGAAGTCCTTCCGTCGGCTAGGCCGCAATGGGCGGCCGTGCGTTCATTGCCAGGTATTCGCCGGCAATTCTGGGATCGCGGAGCGCCTCGATCTCGCCGATCATGGAAGCGGCGGCGACGCTAAGCGCGGATAGCGCAGTGGCCAGCTCGGTCGCGACATCCTCCGTGGGCAGCCAGGCGACAAGAAGCGCGGTCCGGCGCAAGCCCTCTATCGATATGCCGGGCCGCGCCACGCGAAATACCCCGGCGGCGGCGATCAGCAGCTCCACGAGCGCCTGGTCGCAGATGGCGTCGATACCAGTCCAATCGGCAAGCGCGACCGCCAGCCGCACGCCTGGCCCGTCCGCCGTAACGACCGCCTGGCAGAAGCGAGTCGTGCCCTCAAGCTCGACCGCCCAGCGATCCGCCGCGCGCTCGACGCACGGCCAGCCGGACTCGGCGCACAGATTGGCAATCGGCGTTCGGCAGTCGGCAGTCGGCAGTCGGTCGTCGACGGACTGCACTCCTTTGCCGGCGATCAGAGATGCGCGCGCGTGTCGATCGCCGATGGGACCCCCGTTCAGCGCGCGCATGGCGCGGACGATAGACTCCATAGCGGGCGCAATGCGCGGATCCTCCCCGGTCTGGTGCGGCAGCAGCGGCAGGTCGCAGAGTATCCGCACGGCATTGCCCGCGCCCGGCGCAAATCCAGCGCGGCCCGGCTGCGCCGCATTCAGATCGAGCAGCGCTCGCGTGTCCAGCCCCGCAGGCATTCGCACCAGCGTCTGGAGTCGCAGCCAGTCGGTGTCGCGGGTCTCACAAATCGTCGGTTCGCGGCCCGGCGCGTCGACCGGGTCTCCGGCTGTGACCGCGCGGACGTGATCCGGCGGCACGCCGTGCGCGAGGGGCCGGCTAGGGCGCTGCCACGGCAGAGTCAGGCTCATGCGAAGGTACCTCCCGTATATTCAGTCGAATGTCGCGGCGCTTCAGCGGCCGTCGATCGATTGGAAACTGATCGCGGTGCGCCCGCGACCACGAGGCAGCCTCTTCATTAAGGCAATCTCCCGGGCTTACATTCTGATAGGTCAGGATCGAGTAGGCCTGGTTCAGGATTTCGATCAGGCCGACCGCGGGCCGCAAATGACCGAGGCAGACGGTGGGCGCCTTGATGTTCGGGTGCCACACGTTTGTTGGCGAGAGCAGCCAGACGAGCTGCATCGGCTCGACCCGGCGCAGATGATCGTCGCCGAAATAGATGCCGATGACAAACTCCTCGGCCCGGGTGATGGCGCCGTCCGATTGCCGCACCAGTCCGCCGCAATCAAACTCCGCGACGTATTTCCGGCACGGCGCACCGACGCCGACGGGCGTGACTTTGACCCTGTCCGTCTTCGGCGCGAAATCTGCCCAGTCGGCCTCCTGGCGCATCAGCCAGGATGTGAAGATCCGGTCCATCATCCTCGCCCTCCTGCGCTGGTCGCGCTTCCCAACAGGTAGTGGCGCGCGCCGCGCGAATCGCTTATCGTAAATAGGTCTCCCGGCCGGAGGCCAAGCGCGCTCGGCGGCCGGCACTGGAGCGTGGGCGACAGCGCCGCCGCCGAAATGCGCTCGTGCAGCCGGCCCGGATGGAGCGGGGCGCAGGCGCCACAGCGGCCGCAAGTCTCGACGGGCGCGGCGCCCGGTCCAAGCCGGCGGAATGCGGGGCCGGCGGAGCCGCATCGCGCGCATTCCGCCCCTTCGACGAACCGCTGTCCCGGCGAGGATATCCAGGCGCCGGGCGGATCGGCCGCCGGCTCGCCAAGGAGCCGCTTCAGGCTTACGCGCGGCGGCACGCACTGCGGCGAATAGACCTCATGGTCGAATTTGCAAGAAATATTGCGACGGTTGCGACTCGTGACGAGAGTCCGCGCGTCCAGTCCGACCATGGTCTGAACGCCCGCGCCTGAAAACGGCGCGCCCGCCGCGGCCTCGCGCAGCAGCCGGTCGCATTCCGCGGCCTGCAGCGAAGCCGCAAGCGCGCCAAGAAATGCAGGCGCGTTGGTCGGCGCTGCGGCGCTCCGAGCCCCGGTGCATGGATGCCGCGCCTCCATCGTCGCGTAGTGCCGTTCGCCGAATGCGCACTCCAGGCAAGGCGATCGGTCTCCCGGCACGAACACGTCGACACGCGCAAGCATCTCCGACGCGAGGACGCCGGCGTCGATCCACGGCACTCCGAGACGGAAGGCGATCGTGTTCACCGCCATGCGGCTGACGCGCGAGTCGAGACACGCGCAGATGACGCTGGAGCGCAGGACGCCTATTGGCAGCTCCTCGACCGCGGCATGGTGTGCGTCGATGCGAAGCTCCGGGCGAATCCTCCGCAGCCGGCGCGCCATTGCGACCGCTTTCGGCATGCCGATTTCGGCGCGACCAATCGCCTGGCCGCGCAGGTTCGCCTCGGTGTAGCTGTCGGCATCGATCAGCGTCAAGCGGCCGACCGCCGGAAGCCGCCCGATCAGGTCGCACAGCGGCCCGCCGATATTCCCGCATCCAACGATTGAAACGCTTGCCAGCATCGCCGTTTCCTATTGACCTCCGCGCCTTCGAGCGACGACTGAACAATCTGAACGTGACCCCTCGGATTCGATGTTCCCGCGCAGGCGCGAACTGGGCCGAAGGCCACCGGGCACCCGCTGGGTGCGCGGGGTTTAGCCCGGCGGCAACTCGTCCGGCGTCCAGCGGAAGCCCGCATCGGGCTCGCTCGAGTGGCCGCAATTGACGCATGGCCCGTAGCTCCAACAGGCCAGCGCGGCGGCCGTATCCTCATGGTAGGCGATGCCGCACTGCGGACAGCGCACCGCCGGGGCGCCGTGCGCGATCGCGAGCAGGCACCGCGGGCAGAACGTCTCTCTGACTGCCTCGAACGGCACGACGGCGGCAAGCGACTCCGAAGAAAAGAACAGCCGTGTCCCCGGAGCGGTGACAATCTCATCGCGGTCGGCGAGCGCCCGGATGCCGAGCGCAACCGGGCGGCCGTTCACCGAGCAGGCGCCGGGCCGGCACAGCAGTATCCAGTCGGAGCCGGGCGCGGCGGGCGGAAGCAGAAGCCCGCGGGCCGGGTTGACGCCGAGCGCGCCCGTTACGGGCCGCGCCGGGTCGGCGGTGAGCGCCACGCGATTCTCGGCGAGCGGAAGCACGCACCACTCCTGGTTGTTTTCGACCCAAAGATGCGACATGGTTGCTTTCCAAGACCGGTCCCGGCATCGGCGGCGTTACGATTCGCAGCATGCGTCCAATGACACCGATGATACACGACTCCGCTGCTCATTGCCAGCTTGTGGCTGCACGTCTTGCACAGGTCCGCACACCAGGCTGCACAGCACGCCGCCGGCGCTGCACACGCGTTTCGTGCGATCCGAATCATCGATCCGCGATGCCGCAACCTTCAAACGTTATATCTGTACAAAGGCGGTAGTGGTTTACGCCGTCGATTGTTTGCGTCTCCAGGAACCCCAGGTCGGGCGAGAGGCGGCGCACGTCCCTCAGGCGATTCTCGATGGTCCTCACGCGCCGCGGTTCAGTTCCCTTTTTGAGTCGCCTCAGGATTTCAGCCACCGAAATCCACCGCCCGTCATACGTTGCTCGCGCCAATTCCAGGAGGACACCCGGAAGATCTGTGCCGTCGAGCTTCTTCTTCTCGGAGCCGACGTGGATCGACTCCGGCTTCCCGTCGACGCCGATAACCCTGACCTGCGTGCGCCTGATCGGCGCGCGCCATAGCCAGGCGTTGAAGTCGAATTCCATCGATCCGGCCGCGATGCGCTCGGTAGTCAGTTGACCCGGTCCGGGAACCTCTTCGGCGCAGCGGGCGACGCGGACGACGGCTTCGATCGGGTCGGCGGGAAACGTGTCAGGAGCTGGCAGGTTCTCAAGGTCGCGCTGCGTCATCCATACTGCCCCGCCGATTGCGCCCCACGCATCCGTCGCTTCGACGATGATGGTAGCGCGCCTGCCAACGTCGTGGTCATGCCCGCGAAACAGGTGTACGTAGGCTGCATCATCGCTATCCACATACCTGTCGTCCGAGGTCTGTTGGAGATCGCGGACCATCGTGCGTCCGTCCGCGCTTGCGATGTCGAAGCGGCTGGGAAACCTCGCCTTCGCGCTGAGCTTGGCGATGTCGGGACCGAGCGAGTCAGGGGCGCCAAGCACGATTACCGGGCAATTGGCCAGTGGCGGCGATACCCCCTCGCGAACGAAGCGTACGTCGAGGAAGAACGATCGGCTGGGGCAAGTCAAGGCGATTACGGCCAGCCAGTCCATGGGCGCCGCGCCGTCCAGGGACGTAACGACGGCGGCTGGGCCAGGCCCGTAGTTCGACCATAGCGCTTCCCACATGTTGTGGAATTCCGCCATCTTAGCCTCCGCCTCGAGACCGAGCTTCGACGACCGGCATGAATTGCCGAGTAACATTAAGCGCGCTGCCGCAAGCATTTCCCCGTCGCGCCGATTGCGCGCTTGCGCCCATTTCTGCCGACCGCCTTCCGGCGCCTCAGCAGGCCGGCGGTTGTGGCGCGCGCTGCGTGGCGCGCGCCTACAGAGGACTAACGTGAAAACTCACACGGTTTTTGACCGGACGGAACCGAATTCCGTGCACAGCGCGGCTCTCGGCGGCAAGACTGCGATTATAGCTAACGATTTGGACAATCGAATGCCCAATCCGAACATCCGTATGCCCGACCGCATGACGCCGGCCACTTAATGCACTGATACGGTGGAATCGGGATGTTTTTTCCGGCGAGGAAGTTATTTTTTCCCGGAACAAACACCGTACCTGCGAACGTACTGCCAGTTCAAACGACCGCGCGCACGACGGATCGCCATGCGAAATGTCACGGCGAGCCCTGTCGGCGCTAAATTGGACGATTGCCTCAATTGCGGTCGATTCTAGGGCTATTGGAGGGCTGCGTCAAGGGAATCATAGTCTTTTTTGGGCAAATAGTCGCCAACGAATCCCCATCGGAGGGTACCAAGTGGACATCGAGGTTCGCACGGAGTTCCAAAAGCGCCTGCATGAAGCGGTCGCGCATGAGGCGGAGGCCGCGGGCTCTTACCATCGCCTCGCGACGGCAGTCAACCTGGCGAATGAGCGCATGGGAGGACGCACGATTGAGCGCCGCAAGCTCGCCAGGATAGGCCGCGGAGACAACGTGCCCCTGACATACGCAGAGATCGAAGCGCTGGACATCTTCCTGAAGCCAAAGGGCCGCGGGCTGACCACGCTTCTGGAGCGTCCGACCATCCTCCGGTCGTTTGTCGACCAGGACCGCGTCAGCCTGTTCATCGGGGCGAAGGCCTATCGCGAGGACGATCCGCCGCACTACGAGAGCACCTATGTGTCGGGATGGGACGTTCGCTCGCTCGCGTTCATGGAGCGCGCCATCGGCGCCGCCCGGCCCGGCATTCGCTTCGGCGTAGAAGAGGTGTTCCTGCGGTCTGCCGACGAGCTCGCCAGGATGCGGGACCCCGGCGTCGAGATCGCCAGGGAGGCGTGGAACGAGATCATGACGGATGGCCAGACGAGCGCCATCGTGACGATCGGCACGCAGCGAGCCTGCCACGCAACCGAGGTCTGCCTGGCGACGATGCTGGGTGTCGCGCCGTTCAAACGGGGCGCCGATCCGCGCCTGAGCAGCTCGCCCGTTCAGTTCGTCTGGTCGTGCGACGAGTACGACCGGCTGCCGAGCAGCTTTGCGGTCATCGGCCAGCAGCGCGAAATCTCTCCTTCGGAGCGGCCGCGAAAGACAATCGCGCTGAAAGTCCTGAATAAGACCTTCGAGGTGCGCGCCGAGGGAGACCTGATGTACGACTTCGGCCTGATCGCCGCCCAGCGCCGCAGGACCGGCATATGGCTGGTGATCGCGGGCCTCTCGGGCCGGCGACCCACGCGGCGGCGCTGCTCCTGGAGGAGATCACCGCGGATGTTCCTCGGGCCGACCCGGGGCGGACTCCGCCGGTGCTCCTCGCGGTGATCGAGGCCCAGCTCAAGCGGGACGTGAACCGCCGCGGCGATAACCGCGAAGTGAAGACCCAGAAGGTGGCGCTCGTCGACAAATGGGAGGCGCCGGACTTCGCGAGGCGTTAGGCCTGACTGCGAGGTACGACTGGGGCGCGCCGTGCCAAGGATCGCAGCCGGAATGGCCCAGGCCGAATGGCGCCGCTCGATCGCGCCGCTAGCGCGATACGACAGATCAAGTGCATTGCCCGCCGGCGCCCGGCACGGCGGGCTGCATCCTCCCAGCGTCCATGAGCCTGAAGTATTCGGACGTGGCTGCAGGAAACTGCAGCGTTACGCAGAATTCTGGCGCGAATCCATCCATTGCTTACGGAGAGGCGCCATGAGACGAATTTCACGTTCGGTCGTGATCGTGATCGCGATCTGGCTGCTTGCGGGCGCGGTCATTCTGCCGAGCGCCTGGTGGCTGTTCCGCAACGTCAGCATCGTGACCAACATCACCGGCGAAGAAAAATAGCAGTGTTGTAAGGCTTGGTGGCCGTCGATTTCAGTAGTCCGCCGGATCGCGCGGTGTCAGGGGAGTCGCGCTGCGTGCCGGCGCCGAGAAAGCGCTCGTCACTCATGGCGCACCCGTGACTGTCCGAGCTGCCTCCGGAGAGACGGCACTCGATCGAGCGGTCTTGTCCAGGAACGCGGAGATGATCTCGTTCCTCAAGGTGCACGGCGCTCCAGACGTAATCTTTCACCCATAGCGGCGATCTTCGAAATACGGGAGGCTCCTTTGGCGATCCACGAGTTCCGCCCCGAGCGCTACTACCACGCGATCGGCACGTTTTCGCCGGTCCTGCGCGTGGCGGACGGCGACACGATCGCGACGACCACCATCGACGCTGGCGGTTTCGATAAGAGCGACGTCGCGGTCACAGGCGGCGGCAATCCGATGACGGGGCCGTTCTTCATCGCGGGCGCGGCGCCGGGCGACACGCTCGCGGTCCACTTCGACCGTATCTATCCGAACCGGACGCGCGGCTGGACCGGCTCGTCCCTCGCGCCCAACGTGGTCGATCCCGACTACGCGACCGAGCTGCCGCCGTTAAAAGAGTGGAAGCGCGTTGATTGGCGGCTCGACCTGGACGCCGGAACCGCGACCCTGACGCGTCCCGTCGAGCGGATAGGCGTGCTGACAATTCCCATGCGGCCTATGCTTGGATGCTTCGGCGTCGCGCCGGACCGCGGCCAGGCGATCTCGACAGCCACTTCGGGACCGCACGGCGGCAACATGGACTACAAGGGCTTCGAGCAGGGAGTAACCGTCTACTTTCCCATCGCGGTCGAGGGGGCGCTGTTGTTCTTCGGCGACGGGCACGCCGCGCAGGGCTGCGGCGAGGTGGTTGGCACGGGGATCGAGGTCTCGTTCGACGTACAGCTTACCGTGCGCGTACAGAAGGGCCGGAAGATTGGCTGGCCGCGCGCCGAGAACGAGACGCACATCTGGACCGCGGGGAACGCGCGCCCGCTGGACCAGGCTCTCCAGCACGCGACGACGGAGATGGTGCGCTGGCTGACGGGGGAGTTCGGCCTGGATACGCTCGGCGCGCAGGCGCTGCTCGGCCAGTGCGTGGAGTACGAGATCGCGAACGTGTACGACCCGGCCTACACCGTGGTCTGCAAGCTGCGCAAGTCGCTGCTGCCGGCCGTCTGATCCGCATGGACCGGCACGAGCTGGAGGCATTCGAAGCAGTCGTCAAACACGGCAACTTCACGCGCGCCGCGGAGGCGCTGTTCCTGACGCAGCCGGCCGTCACGCGGCAGATCGGCTCGCTGGAGGCGGCCCTGCGTACCCGGCTCTTCGAGCGGCTCGGCAGGACGGTCCGCGTCACCCCAGCCGGTGAGGTGCTCCATCGCTACGCCAGCGAGATCCTGCGGCTGTTCGCCGAGGCGGAATCGGCGGTGGGGGATGTTGCCACCGGCGCGGCGGGCCGGCTGGCGGTGGGCGCGAGCAGCACCGCGGCGACATACGTGCTGCCCGCCTATCTCCGCCGCTTTCGAGAGGCCTGGCCGGGCGTCGAGATGAGCGTACACACCGGTCCCTCCGCGCAGGTGGTGGAGATGGTCACCGGCGGCGAGGTGGATCTCGGCGTAGTGACCGGCTTTCGCGAGCAGGCTGGCCTCGTGGCGCTTCCGGTCGCGGAGTACGCGACCGGCGTCGTGGTTTATCCCGAGCACGCGCTCGCCGCAAGCGGCATGCGTCCCATCAAGGCGGCTGAGCTGGCCGGCAGCCCGCTGATCCTGATGGAGGAGGGGACCAACCTCCGCACCTACGTCGACCGGCTGCTCTCGGCGGCCGGCGTCCGCGAGCGCGCGACCCTCGAGCTGGACAACGTCGAGGCGATCAAGAAGATGATCGAGGCGCGGCTCGGCATCTCCCTCCTGCCGCTCGTCACCGTCGAGACGGAGGTCGCCGCCGGCCGCCTCGTCGCGCTGCCCCTTGCCGACGTCCCCTCCGCTCAGCGGCGCATCACCGCGATCTACCGCCGGGACAAGTTCCTATCGGCGGCATTCCGCGCGTTCTTGGACGTACTTCGGCCGTAACGAAACCCGAGCGAAATGTAACGCGAGGCTTGCTACTGCGCGCCGATGAGCGGACCCGCGCTGGACGAGGAGGAAGCGTGTCGATCGGGGCGGTTAGTAGAGCTCGGCAGCCGCTTTGGATTTACTTATCGATACAGGCCGTATGATGCGCACCGGTAACCCATCGATCCATGGACTCGTCCTAACGAATAGCATACGATTGAACCTGTGCGGATTATGGAGGGCCCGTTATGATGGTACGAAGACCGCGCGCCCGACGTTGGATTTCGGCGACTGTGGCAATCAATGCCGGTGCGCTGGCCGCAATCGCGCCGACGTTTGCAAACAGCCAGGTCCCGCCAGCCCCGCCGGCGGGGGCCAGACGGAAGGCCCTCCCGGCCCCCAGTCCGACCATCGCCCCCGCTGACGTGCCGGCGGACATCGCCTGGGGGTCCGGCCGCGCTGTGCAGGCGGGCGTCCGCTCGCGCCTCTGGTCATCCAACCACTACGGCCGATTCATCTTCGAGGTCTACCTGCACAACCGGACTGGGCGCGCGATCACCGTCACGTGTCCCGCGTACTACGGTCTTACGGTCGCCGGCGACGGCACCTATACGACCCTGAACCAGAGCGATAGAATCTACTGCAAGCCCCGACTGCGCGACAGCATGGGCGAGACCGTGAAGCTTCCGTTCCGGATGAGCACGGAGATGAGCCACATCGCGATACCTGCCGATGGGGTCGTACTGGTCTCGCACTGGATGTTAAGCACGATTCGGTCCGGCGCCCGACCGGACTTGAAGGCGGATGCGAATCTGGTGGCGAGGGTAGCGCAGGGCCGGCACACGGTATCGTGCTTTGTCCCGGTCGCGACCGATTCTAAG
>Ga0070735_10001938_pt1 | contig 19203 bp, 12 predicted proteins | sample Coa_R1_FD_66443 | JGI IMG/M metagenome (GOLD analysis project Ga0070735, IMG submission 66443) | Surface soil microbial communities from Centralia Pennsylvania, which are recovering from an underground coalmine fire - Coalmine... | ecosystem: Environmental > Terrestrial > Soil > Unclassified ... | reverse complement strand
TGCGCGGCCGGCTTTGCCGGCGAACCGACTCCGCCCATGCAGCCGGATATTCCCGCCGACTTCACCGCGCCGACCGCGGCGTTCGACTACGTGAAGCGCGAGGTCATGATTGCGATGCGCGACGGCGTGAAGCTCCACACCGTCATCATCGTACCGAAGGGGGCGAAGGGCGCGCCGATCGTGCTGACACGCACGCCATACAACGCCACCAAGGGCGCCGAGCGCATGGCGAGTCCGCATATGCTGGAAGCGTTGCCGGATGCCGACGAGGTGTTCGTCGCCCACGGCTATATCCGCGTCTATCAGGACGTGCGCGGTAAGTACGGCTCGGAGGGTGACTATGTCATGACGCGCTTCCTGCGCGGGCCGCTCAATGACACGCCCGTCGATCACTCGACCGACACCTGGGACACCATCGACTGGCTGGTAAAGAACGTGCCGGAGTCGAACGGCAAGGTGGGCATGATCGGCTGCTCCTACGGCGGCTTCACCGTGCTCATGGGACTCATCAACCCGCACCCGGCCCTCAAGGCCGTGGTGCCCGAGTGCCCGATGGTCGATGGCTGGAAGGGAGACGACTGGTTTCACAACGGCGCCTTCCGTCAGACCAACTTCGACTACATTTACCAGCAGACCACCCGCCGCGGCGAGGGTCAGAAGATCCCGCGCGGCGTGTTCGACGACTATCAGCTGTTCCTCGGGCTCGGCTCCGCGGGCGCGTTCGCACAGCATTTCGGCATCGACTCGCTCCCCTTCTTCCGCAAGCTCGCCGAGCACCCCGCGTACGACGAGTTCTGGAGCGGGCAGGCGCTCGATCAGATTCTCGCGACTCAGCCCCTGAAGGTTCCGATGCTCCTGGTGACGAGCCTGTGGGATCAGGAGGACATCTATGGCGGCGTACATATCTATGCGGCACTGAAGCCAAAGGACCCTGACAACAAGCTGGTTTTCATGGTGCTCGGGCCCTGGCGGCATTGCGGCATCGGTGCGGACGGCACGACGCTTGGGCCGCTGAAGTTCGACGGTGACACGGCGTTGCAGGCGCGGCGCGACGTGATCGAGACGTTTCTTGCAGAGCATCTGCAGGACGGCGCGCCGCAGGCTGGCATCCCACCGGCGATGGTGTTCGAGACCGGCACCAACGCCTGGCGCCGCCTGTCAGCGTGGCCCCTGTCGTGCGCCGCGGGCTGCGCATCGAAGTCGCAGCCGCTCTATCTGCAGCCGCACTTCGGGCTGAGCTTCGCAGCGCCACCGCTCAAGAGCGGCATGCCCTACGATGAGTATGTGTCCGATCCGGCGAAGCCCGTGCCTTACATCCCCCGGCCGGTGTCGTTTGCCGATCGTGGAGCGTGGCAGCATTGGCTGCAGACCGATCAGCGCTCGGCCGTCGACCGCCCCGACGTGCTCACCTATACCTCCGAGCCGCTGACTTCCCCGCTGCACCTCGCGGGCGCGCCCATGGTGAATCTCTTCGCGGCGAGCAGCGGCACCGACAGCGACTGGGTGGTGAAACTCATCGACGTGTATCCCGATGAAGTGGCGTCGAATCCGCAGATGGGCGGCTATGAGCTGCCCATCGCAATGGATATCTTTCGCGGCCGCTACCGCGAGAGCCTGAGTCATCCGGGCCCCATACCGGCGGGCAAGGTCGAGTTGTACCGCTTTGCGCTCCCACAGGTGAATCACGTCCTCCTGCCGGGCCACCGCCTCATGGTGCAGGTGCAGTCGAGCTGGTTCCCGCTCTACGACCGCAACCCCCAGACCTATGTAAAGAACATATTCTTCGCAGCTCCCGCTGATTATCAGAAGGCGACCCAGAAGGTGTTCCACACCGGCGGGGCCGCGAGCTTCATCGATCTGCCGGTGGTCGCAAGGCACTGAAGGCGCCTCGGGCGAGGCTGCCCGCGGTGGCGCTGCCGGAGAAGCCAATGCCGCAAACCGGCCAGTCAGCCGCGCGTGGCGTGACGATAATGGGGTAGGCCGCGCACCGCCACGCAGCATCGGTCAGGACAGGACTCATGGATCAGCAGCCCCAGCAAAGTCAGCCGGCACGTGCGCGCCGCCCGAGTGGGCGCGATGCCAAGATCGCGGCGCGCACTGCGCGCAGCCACGCCTTTGTCCCCTACATCACGCGCAATATTCCCTGCTACGAGGTGTTGTCCACGGAAGGCCTCGAGCTCCTCGAGCACAACGCCGACACGATCCTCGAGGAGATCGGCATCGACTTTCGCGACGATGCGGAGTCGCTCGCGCTGTGCAAGGATGCGGGCGCCGACGTGCAGGGGGAGCGGGTGCGCTTCCCGCGTGGCATGTGCCGGGCGATAGTCAGGCGCTCGGCGCCGAAGGAATTCACCCAGTACGCGCGCAATCCCGCACGCAACGTCGTGATCGGGGGCAACCGCACCGTGTTCGCTCCCGCCTACGGCTCACCCTTCATCCGCAATCTCGACGAGGGGCGGCGCTATGCGCGCATCGAGGATTTCCGCAACTTCGTGAAGCTCGCGTACCTCGCGAACTCGCTCCACCACTCGGGCGGCACCATCTGCGAGCCGGTCGATCTGCCGGTGAACAAGCGGCACTTCGACATGGTGTATGCCCACATGAAGTACAGCGACAAGCCGTACATGGGCTCAGTCACCCATCCGGAGCGCGCCCAGGACACCATCGAGATGACGCGGCTGCTCTTCGGGGACAACTTCACCGACCCCGCGACCGGCAAGCCGCGCACCTGCATCGTGAGCCTCATCAATGCCAACTCGCCGCTGACATGGGATGCGACCATGCTCGGCGCACTCAAGACCTACGCGCGCGCCAACCAGGCGACCGTCGTCACCCCGTTCATACTCGCCGGAGCGATGTCGCCGGTGACGGTGGCCGGCACGGCCGCGCAGACCCTCGCCGAGGCGCTCGCCGGCATGGCGCTCGCACAGCTCGTGAATCCCGGAGCACCGGTGATCCTCGGCAGCTTCGCCTCCTCGCTCTCGATGCAATCGGGAGCGCCGACTTTCGGGACCCCCGAGCCGGCGCTGGTGCTGTACGTCATGGCGGCGCTGGCGCGGCGCCTGGAAGTGCCGTTCCGCTCCGGCGGCTCGCTGTGTGCGGCGAAGATTCCCGATGCCCAGGCTGCCTATGAATCCGCCAACACGCTGATTCCCACCTGCCTGGCGGGCGTCAACTTCGTGCTGCATACCGCCGGCTGGCTCGAGGGGGGCCTCGCCATGGGCTACGAGAAATTCGTCATGGACACCGACCAGGCGGGCATGATGCATACGCTCCTCGCAGGCGTCGATCTTTCCGACAACGGGCAGGCGCTCGATGCCATCCGTGAGGTCGGGCCGGGCAAGCACTTCCTCGGCTGTGCACACACCCAGGCCAATTTCCAGACCGCCTTCTACCGCTCGCCGCTCGCCGATAACAACAGTGTCGAGCAGTGGGAGGCGGAGGGCGCCAGGGACATGATCCAGCGCGCCAACGGCCTGTGGAAAAAGCAGCTCGCCGAGTACGAGCCGCCGCCGCTCGATCCGGGGGTGGATGAGGCTCTCAACGATTATATGAATCGCCGCAAGGCTTCCTTCCCGGACTCGAACGTCTGAGCCGGGGGCGAAGGGCGGGAAATGCGCTAGCATGAGTGCGATGCGCCAGTCCCCGACGCCCGACCCGTCTCTGCGCCGCTTGCGCGCCGGCATCGTCGGCGGCGGCCGCGGAGCCTTCATCGGCTCGGTGCATCGCATCGCCGCCGAGCTCGACGGACAGGCGAAAGTAGTGGCCGGTGCCATGTCCTCCGACCCGCTGACTGCCCGCGAGAGCGCCGCGGCGTGGTTTCTCGAGCGGGCCTATACCTCTTATGAGGAGATGGCGCGCGCGGAAGCGGCGGACCGCGAGGGCATCGACTTCGTCATCGTGGCCACTCCGAACGACCTGCATCTGCCCGTGGCGCGCGCCTTTTTGACCGCCGGCATCCACGTCCTGTGCGACAAGCCGCTGGCGCTCGATATCGCCGAGGGGGAAGAGCTCGTGCGCCTGCTGGCCCCGGGACGAACCTTGTTCGCGCTCAGCCACAACTACACCGGTTACCCGGCGGTCCGCGAGGCGCGCGAGAGAGTGCGCGCCGGACAGCTCGGGGAGATCCGCAAGGTGATGGTCGAGTACACGCAGGACTGGCTGATGGAGCCGCTCGAGAGTGGCGGCCACAAGCAGGCGGCATGGCGCACCGATCCGAAGCGCGCCGGGATCGGCGGCAGCGTTGGCGACATCGGCAGCCACGCCGCGAACCTGCTCGAGTTCGTGACCGGCGAGCAGATTCAGGCGGTGTGTGCGGACCTCACTTCGTTCGTGCCGGGCCGGCGGCTGGACGATGATGCCAACATGCTCATCCGACTCGCCGGCGGCGCCAAAGGGACGCTGGTGTGCTCGCAGATCGCCTGCGGCGAGGAGAACCGGCTCGCATTGCGCATCTACGGCTCGCGCGCCGCGCTCGAATGGCAGCAGCAGGAGCCCAATACCCTGATCTTGAAGCCCGCCGGGAAACCGTGGGAGCTGCTGCGGACCGGGCAGCCTTATCTGAGCGGGGCGGCGCGCGCGGCGACACGCATACCGGCGGGCCACCCCGAGGGCTACCTCGAAGCTTTCGCCAACATCTATCGCGCATTCATGAGCGATGTGCGCCGGGTGGCCGCGGGCGAGCCGCCGCAGCGTGACTACCCGGGTGCGTACGAGGGGCTGCGCGGTCTGCGCTTCATCGCTCAGGCGGTGGCGAGCTCGCGCGCGGGGTCGGTCTGGATGAGCGTCTAGCGGATCCGCCGCAGATAATCGAACGCCTGACGGGCGGCCTCGAGCTGGCTCATGCGCGTGAACGGCCCTTCCTGCTCGGCGAAGTAGTGCCTGAGTCCGGCTTTTTCCGCGGCGGCGAAGATCGGCCGGTAGTCGATCATGCCGTGCCCGAGCTCCGCGCCCGGATGCTCGGGGCCTGCGCCCCCCGGCAGGAAGTCCTTTACGTGAATCATCGGAAAGCGGTGCGGGAAGCGCGCGAAGTAGTCACGGGGATCGCGCCCGCCGATCACCATCCAACCGCAGTCGATCTCGAACTGCACCAGAGCCGGGTCGGTCTCAGCGAGCAGCACGTCGTAGCCGATGGAGCCCCCCTGGCTTGCGAACTCGAAGTTGTGATTGTGGTAGACGTACTCGAGTCCCGCGCTGCGCGCCTGCGCGCCGAGGCGGTTGGCGAGCTCGGCGGTGCGATGCGCCTCCTCCAGAGTCATGCCACCCTCGTGCGCCCCGGGGATGAGCGAGCGCAGGCTCCCGCTGGCAGCGTAATGCGCGCCGATGGCATGCGCCTGCTCGAAGGCCGCGGAGGGATCGCCGAAATCGAGATGGGCGCTCGGCGCCAGGAGTCCGCTGTCGTCGAGCAGCCGGCGAAAGCCGCTCGCGGTGAGGCCGGCGAATCCGGCCGTCTCCACCTCGCTGAAACCGATTGTCCTGATCCGCCGCAGCGTGGCCGCGGGATCGGCGGCGAGGGAGTCCTTGACCGCATAGAGTTGGATTCCCGCGTGTCCGGCGAGGGGGAGCGAGCGTGCGACCCCCGGGAGAAGCGGAGCGATGAGCGCTGCGGCCCCGACGGTTGTGGTCTGCGAGAGGAAGCGGCGGCGGCTACAGGTGACCATGGGGTTCACATGGTACGCTACTCGAGTGACGGCGCTGATCCGAACGCGTCTGTGCGTGATGATGTTCCTGGAGTTCTTCATCTGGGGCGGCTGGTTCGTCACCATGGGGAGCTTCCTGGCGGCAAACCTGCATGCCAGCGGAGGACAGACAGCGCTCGCCTACTCCACGCAGTCGTGGGGCGCCATCATCGCCCCCTTCATCGTGGGTCTGATTGCGGACCGTTACTTCAATGCCGAGCGGCTGCTCGGGATACTGCACATCGCCGGCGGTATCCTCCTCTACGTCCTCTACAGCACGCCGGCATTTGCATCCTTCTATCCCGTGCTGCTTGCGTACATGCTGCTCTACATGCCGACGCTGGCGCTGGTGAACGCGGTCTCGTTCCGGCAGATGGACGAGCCGGCCAGGCACTTCGGCAGCGTGCGTGTGTGGGGCACGATCGGCTGGATCGTGGCGGGACTGGTGATCAGCTACCTGTTCGCCTGGGATTCGCACCTTGGCATAGGCCAGGGCCTGCTGCGCCGGACCTTCCTCATGAGCTCGATCGCTTCCCTGGTTCTCGGCGTCTACAGCTTCACGCTGCCGGCGACGCCACCGCGTCCCGCACCCGGCCCGACCACGTTCAAGCGGCTCCTCGGCTTCGATGCCCTGGTGCTGCTCAAGGAGCGCAACTTCGCGGTGTTTTTTGCCGCCTCCGTGCTGATCTGCATTCCACTCGCCTTCTACTACCAGAACGCGAATCAGTTCCTCACCGAGATCCAGGTCGCCAACGCCACCGGCAAGCAGACCATCGGGCAGATGTCCGAGGTGCTCTTCATGCTCGCGATCCCGTTTTTCCTGCGAGCCTTCGGCATGAAGCTGACGCTCCTGATCGGCATGCTGGCGTGGGCGGTGCGCTATCTGATGTTCGCATTCGGCAATGTGGGCGATCTTGCGTGGCTGCTGCTCATCGGCATTGCGCTGCACGGGGTCTGCTATGACTTCTTCTTCGTCTCCGGGCAGATCTACACCGACTCCAAGGCAGGAGCGGAGCACAAGGCTGCGGCGCAGGGCCTGATTACGCTCGCCACTTACGGGGTGGGGATGCTCATCGGCTTCTCGGTCGCGGGACTCACGGTCGATGCGCACGCGGCGGGAGGGGCACATGACTGGAAGGCAATCTGGCTCTTCCCCGCGACCTTTGCCGCGGTGATATTCCTGCTGTTCGCGGCCGCATTCCGCAATGAGAGGATCTCCTATGCCGGAAGGTGAGTTCCGGCCGCGGCCGATGCGTCTCAGTGTCCTCACCGCGGCGCTGCAGGAGCTCACCCCGCGCAGCAAACGCGATGCCGACCCGGATCTTGCCATCGAGGAGTGGCTCGAGTTCGCGCGCGAGCTCGACTGTCCGAACATCGAGCTCTCGGCGGCGCTGCATCCAACCGAGAGCGACGTGCCGCCCGCCGCCATGCTCGACCCGGTGGCTAACACCCTCGATCTGCGGCGGCCGTTCGACAAGGCGCGTGCCGCACGGGTCGAGCGCGCCATGCGGGCGACGCGCGTGGGACTCTCGGATCTGGGCTACTTCGACAACATGCTCGCCGCGGACGAGGCGGTGAGGGCGCGCAAGCACGCCCTGATGCTGCGGGTGTTCGATGCCGCGGTGCTGCTCGGAACCGACGCCGTCACGGGCTTCGTGGGACGCAATCCCCGCCTGTCGATGGACGGGAATCTCATCATGTTCGAGGAGGTCTTCGTGCCGCTGCTCGAGGCAGCCAAGGCGCGCGGGCTCACCTACCGGGTCGAGCAATGTCCGATGCCGGGCTGGAACACGGGCGACCTGTGGCACAACAACATCGCCTACGCGCCCGGCCCCTGGATCGCCCTCCACCGCATCTGCGAGAAGCACGGGGTCGGGGACCAGTTCCGGATCCACTACGATCCCTCGCACGCCATTCTCATGGGACAGGACTCGCGCTCGGTGTTCCAGTACCTCAGGGACAGCGGCTACGGCTTCCTGATCGGCGGCTTTCACGTCAAGGGCCAGGTGATCGACTCGCGCGGCATCGCCGCCTGGGGCTACGGCGGCCAGACGATGCAGCGCGGCGACTGGCACGGCAGCGAGCCGAGCCCGGATCCGGCCAGCCAGGTCAACGCCTGGAAGAAGCAGACGGTGTTCGCCGAGCACGAGCTGCCGGGCACCGCGCGACACGACCCGCTCGCCTACCTGCAGAATCGCTCGGTCGACTGGCTCGATCACCAGCTTGCCGCGCGCGAGCTCCTCAGCATCGAGCCCGACAAGACCTATCTGGTCGTCGAGCACGAATACCCGCCGGCGCGCATTCAGGACCGAGAGCGCCTGAAGCCGATCCTCAAGGCTTCCATCGCCTTCACGCGGGCGATCGATGAGGCGGCGGCGGCGATGTACGCCCTGCAGCACGAGGTGCTCAAGAGTCAGGGAATCGCGGTGCAGGGCATTGGCCGCGAAGCTTTCAGGTCCTGAAGGTATGACAGAGGTGCCATGGCTTTCGTAACCCCCCAATCCCAGCAGCGCAGCTACGATGTCATCGTGATCGGATCCGGCGCAGCCGGCGGACAGACGGCCTACACGCTCTGCATGGAGGGCGCGCGGGTGCTGATGCTGGAAGCGGGGCGCCGCTACGATCCTGCGAGCGAGACGCCCATGTTCCAGACGCCCGACAAGGCGCCGCTGGGTGGGGTCGGAACGCCGCAGAAACCTTTTGGCTTCTACGACGCGACCGTCGATGGGGGCTGGCAGGTGCCGGGCGAGCCCTACGTGCGCATGACCGAGGAGCATGGCGGCCGCTTCGACTGGTGGCGCGCGCGCATGCTCGGCGGGCGCACCAACCACTGGGGACGCATCTCGCTGCGCAACGGTCCGTACGACTTCAAGCCGAAGACTCGCGACGGTCTCGGCTTCGACTGGCCGATCAGCTACCAGGACGTGGCACCGTACTACGACAAGGTAGAGCTCCTGATCGGCGTTTACGGCAGCAACGAGGGTCTGGAGAACACCCCGAGCTCCTCGCCCGGGTGCCTCCTGCCGCCGCCGAAGCCGATCGTGAGCGATTACCTGATTGCGCAGCGGGCCAGGCGCGTCGGCGTTCCCACGATACCCGGCCATCGCGCCGTGCTGACCCGCACACTGGATGCAGACGCGAACTCGGCGCGCCTGTATCCAAACAATGCTACGGCCCGCAGGCTCACGGCCGATGCGATGCGCAGCCGCGGCCCGTGCCTCTGGGCGACCCCATGCGGTCGTGGCTGCGCCATCCGCGCCAACTATCAGTCGACCACCGTGCATCTGCCGCCGGCGCTCGCGAGCGGCAAGCTCGACATCACGACCGATGCCATGGTGTACGAGATCACTCTCGGACCCGATGGCAAGGCAAGCGGCGTCAGCTTCGTGGACCGCACCACGGGCGCCCATGAGCACGCGAGCGCCCGAGTGGTGGTACTCGCCGCGAGTGCCTGCGAGTCGGCGCGCATACTCCTCAATTCGAAGAGCGCGAAATTCCCCGACGGGCTCGCGAACTCGAGTGGCAAGGTCGGCCGCTACATCATGGACACGGTGGGGAGCGATGTATTCGGGCAGGTGCCGATGCTCGAGGCCCTGCCGCCGCTGAACGAGGACGCGGCGGACGGTCACCAGCTCTATACGCCCTGGTGGCTCTATCGCGAGCAACTTGCCGGCAAGCTCGGCTTCGCGCGCGGCTACCACATCGAGTTCGGCGGCGGCAAGCGCATGCCCGGACCCGACACCGGAGTGGGCCTCGAGTGGCTGACAGGCGGCAACTATGGCGCGAAGTTCAAGCAGGACGTGCGTCGCTATTACGGCTCCTTCGTGTACTTCAGCGGGCGCGGCGAGATGATTCCGAACGAGAACTCGTACTGCGAGATCGATCCGGGCGGTCTCAAGGACAAGTTCGGCATCCCGGTGCTGCGCTTTCACTGGAAGTGGTCCGATCACGAGACGCGCCAGGCCGCGCACATGCAGCGCACCTTCGGCGACATCATCGAGGCGATGGGCGGCAAGGCCAATAAGATCGAGACCGACGGCGCCAAGGCGATCGCACCGGGAGGGCTCATCATCCATGAGGTGGGCGGGGCGATCATGGGAGCCGACCCCAAGGTGTCGGTCACCAACCAGTGGTGCCAGACCTGGGACGTACCCAATCTCTTCATCACCGACGGCGCGGTTTTCCCTTCCAACGCCGACAAGAATCCCACGCTCACGATCATGGCGGTGGCCTGGCGCGCCGCCGACCACATCATCGCGCGGCTGCGGCGCAAGGAGCTGTGATGGACCGCCGCACGACGATCAAATGGATGCTGGCGGCGAGCGCAGCCTGGCAGATACCGCGGCAGGGCCTCGCGGCGATGGCGGCCTCCGCGGCTGCGCAGACCGAGAGCTTTGCGCAGGGCTACGGGACCGATCCAGACCTGGTCACGACCTACAGGCGCGGGGACTTCTGGCCGCTCACCCTGAGCGCCCCGCAACGGCGGCTCGCGGCCGTTCTCTCCGACCTCATCATTCCGGCGGACGATCACTCGCCGAGCGCCTCTGCGGTCGGCGTAGTCGATTTTCTCGACGAGTGGGTGAGTGCGCCGTACCCGGTCCAGATGCGTGACCGGCCGATCGTGCTCGAGGGATTCAGGGGGCTCGATGCGGAGGGCACACGGCGCGCCGGCAAGTCGTTCGCCGATCTGCCGCACGCCGCACAGACGGCGATCTGCGATGAGATCTGCAGCGCTGCAGGGGCGCTGCCCGAGCGGCGCGATGCTGCGCGTTTCTTCGCACTCTATCGGGACCTGACAGCCGCCGCCTTCTACTCGAGTCCCGCCGGGCGCCAGGACGTCGGCTACATCGGCAACGTGCCGCTCACGAGCTTCGAAGGAGCGCCGCCCGAGCTGCTCAGAAAACTGAACTTGCTGTGAGGAAAGGTGTCGAGGTTGACCATGAATAAGATCTGGATGTGGTGCGCGCTCGCGGCATTTGCCGGCGGGTCAGGTCCGATACCGGCGTCCGATCCGGCCGCGGGCGCTGGCGGCTGGCAGGGGATGCTTCAGGATCACAGCACGGCCGGGTGGCGCGGCTGGAAGGAGCCGGGCTTTCCGGCCGGCTGGCACGTGGCGGGCGGGGTGCTGTCGAAGGACGGCCCGGTCGACGATCTCGTCACGACGAGGAGCTACGGCAACTTCGAGCTCGAGCTCGAGTGGAAGATCGGCAAGGCCGGCAACAGCGGCATCTTCTACCGCGGCACGCGCGAGTACGACCACATCTACTGGAGTGCGCCCGAGTATCAGTTGCTCGACGACGCCAACGCCGAGGATGGCAAGAGCCCGCTCACGGCCGCCGGCTCGGATTACGCCCTCTACGGGGTGCCGCCCGGCGTCGCCAAACCGTTCGGCCAGTGGAACCGGACACGGCTGGTGGTGCGCGGCAATCATGTCGAGCACTGGTTGAACGGCGTCAAGGTGGTCGAGTACGACTTCGGGAGCGAGGACTGGAAGAAGCGCGTGGCTGCGAGCAAGTTTGCCAAGTACCCGAACTATGGGCTCGCGCCGAGCGGCCTCATCGGCATCCAGGGCGATCACCCCGGCGCGCTCGAGATCCGCAACATCCGGATCCGCGAGCTGCACTGACGGATCCGCTTCCCGGGGATTTCCATGCCGGTACCGCTGGCTGATTCGATGCGCCGCATCAGCGGCCTGCTTCAGTCCGGTCAGTACCGCGCAGCGCACCAGCAGCTGGAGTCTCTGGTAGCCGCCAATCCCGGTTACGTGGAGGGGCTGCGCCTTCTCGCCGGCACCAAGCAGGCCCTCGGTGAGGGCGCGCAGGCGGAGGCGCTGCTGCGGCGCGCACTCCAGATCGATCCCCGCTCGACTCCCACGCTGACCACACTCGCGGAGTTGCTGCTGCTCTCGGGCCGTGGGGTCGACGCGGTGCCCTTGCTGCGGCGTGCAATCGAGGGCACGCCGCCTTATCCGCGTGCGGCATTTCTACTGGCGCGGCATTATCTCGGCACGGGCCAGCCGGCACTGGCGCTGGAGGTCGCGACGCCCTGGTGCACCAGCGCGCCGGCGGATGCGGACCTGGCGGCCCTGCACGTTGCGGCGTACGCCGCGCTCGGACGGCCGGGAGAGGCGGTTGTGCACTATCGTCGCCTGTTGGCCCACGCGCCGGACAACGCCATCGCAGCCCATGCGCTGGCGGATGCCCTGAATGCCGCCCGCCAGCCGGAAGAAGCCGAGCGCATCGGACGCCAGACGCTCGCGCGCACTGCGCCGACGGCGGCGCTTCATTACACGCACGCCCGCAGCCTCCTCAGCCTCGAGCGATTCGATGAGGCCGAGCTCGCCTTGCGCGAATGCGTGAGACTCGATCCGCGCCGCGCCGAGGCCCACGACCGCCTGGCCGAGCTCATCTGGATGCGCACGGGCGATATCGTCGAGGCGACACGGTCCCTCGATCAGGCGCTCGGGAAACTGCCGCACGACGATGCCTTGCGCGGCACCAAGGCGGCGCTCCTCCAGGGGGCCGGGGACTCGCGCGGCGCTTTCGCCTGCCTCGCCGAGCGAGCCGCGCGAGCGGATGCCCACCCCAGTATGCTCATCCGCGCGGGACTCGCGGCGATGGACTTCGACCCCGCCGCGGCCCTGACGCTCGCCGAGCGCGCCTTGCGCGCACTACCCGGCAACCATACGGCCCGTAAGCTCCTCTGCGCGGCATACCTTGGCCTCGGGGAGGGCGGGAAGGCGCTCGCCGAGTGCACCACGCTCGTCGAGGCCACGCCCGACGATCAGTATCTCATTGCCATGCAGACGACGGCGCTGCGGCTGCTCGACGATCCGCGCTACGAGTCGCTCTGCGATTACGACCGCATGGTGCTGTCAACGGTCCTCGAGGCACCGCCGGGCTGGTCCGATCTCGCGAGCTTCCTGACAGAGCTCGCCCCGCGCCTGACCGCCCTGCACAACCCGCACGGGCATCGTCTGCTCTACCAATCGCTGCGGCGGGGTACCGAGACCACGCAGGATCTCTCGCGCAGCAACGACCCCGTCATTCAGGCGCTCTTCCGCGCCTTTGGCGCGCCGATCGCACGTTACCGCGAGCACATCGGCCAGGGGGACGATGCGTGGCGCCGGCGCAATCGTGGCCCGACGCGCTTCAACGGCGCCTGGTCGGTCCGTCTGCACCGCGACGGCTACCACACGAGCCATGTGCACCCCAAGGGATGGATTTCCTCCGCCTGTTACATTCAGCTCCCCGACAGTATGAAAGCCGGGCACACGGAGCAGGGGATCCTGAGCTTCGGCGCGCCGGGCATGCTCACCATGCCCTCCTTGCCGGCAGAGCTATCCGTGCGCCCCGAGGTCGGGCTGCTGGTACTTTTCCCGTCCTATTTCTGGCACGGGACGCTGCCTTTTCAGAGCGACCAGCCGCGCCTGACGGTGGCATTCGATGCCGTCCCGGACACCGGCGCCGGCAGATCCTGACGCCGCGCGCCAATCGGCGCACAAAAAAATCCCCCCTCACGTTGCCGTGAGGGGGGAGGGTCCGATCGTATTACCAGAAGTACTTGGCAGTCAGGTTGACTTCGCGGCCGAGGATCGAGCGGCCGAAGCCGACTTCGTTTTGCACCGTGTTGCCGCCGAAACGGGCGTTACCCTCGGTCAAACCGATCTGGTTGGTGAGATTCGAGCCGAGCAGGCGGATCTCCCAGCTCTCGCCGATCCGGGCATCGATGCCGGCACCCAGGTCGTAGTAGCTGTGCAACGGCAGGAGGCCCGTGTTGTCCTGGTAATGCTGGCCGATGTGCTCGTAAATCACCTCCTCGGTCAGCGTGCCCCAGTTGAACACCTGCGTGTCGCTCGGCGTCACGCGAACCTGCGCGTTCGGCAGACGTGCGAGCTGCTGGCCGTTGATGGTGCCGCAAATCGTCTGCAGCTGGATGTTCTGATAGATATAGCAGCCCTGGAAGTCCTTGTAGTATCCATGCTCGACGATGCCATTGACCGTGATCTTGAAGGCGGCCAGGGCCTGGTTGCTGCTGGTTGCGAAGGGATTCACGCTGCCGTCGACCCGCAGTCCCAGAGCGGTCGTTCCATAGGAGGCGGGCGGCCCCAGGATCACGTGATTGACATCGACCGGCTGGTACGCCAACCCGCTGAACTGCTTGTCGTAAACCGAGGCGTCGATATAAGTCCATTGATTCTGAATCTTGAATCCGGCCTCGTAGTTCTGGATGCTCGCCATGGGCGTATGGCTCGGGCAGCCGTTCGAGCCGTTGTAGACGTCGCAGCGGACATCGTCGAAGACATCGAACGTATGGCCGTTATTGATGCGTACATAAGCGCTCATGTTGTCGCTGAACTCGTAATTCGCGCCCGCGGAGAAGCTCGGCATCGTGTTGTTCGAGCTGGCGGGCGAGTACGTTCCGTTGGGCAGTTCCACCGCGTTATCCCACAGGTCGAACGCCGTGCCCATCTGGACCGGTGAGAGGTTGCTCGTCTCCTGACTCAGGCTGATGTGAGCGAGCCGGGCCGAGAGGTCAAACAGCCAGCGATCGATTTTCCAGGAGTCCGAAAGGTAAACGGCCTCCTGCGTGGCGTTGCCGTCCTGGAGGATCTGGTAGCCGCCGTTGGCACTCACGATGCCCTGCGGGCTGGTCACCTGGTAGATATTGCCGGCGGCATCATGACCCGTCAGAAGGATCGCCTGGGCGTTGGGCTGATTGGTGATCAGCACGTTCGAGCCCAGCGACCAGTTGTCGTTCATCGTGTAGTGGTTGACGTACAGGCCCATCGTGAGCGCATTGCCGTTGCCGAAGTCCTTGATGGCACGGAATTCGTCGGTGATGCTCGTGAGCTTCTTCAGCACCTCCCACACCTGCTGCGTGACGATGCTCTGGTTGGGATCGACCGCCTGACCACTCTCAAACGTCGCCGACACGTTGGCCAGCGGCAGGGCGGCAGGCAAGGTCAGAGTCGCCATGTAGGCCGACAGCGTCTGCGGGTTGCCGTTGTTGATCATCGCGTGGGTATTCACGTACCCACCGTCGAACATGAAGTTGTTGCTGATCGACCAGCCGTTGCCGAAAGCTTCCTTCAGCTCCGAGCCGAAGAAGCTCAGATCGCCCCCACGCCCCTCGCCGATGTCGTCGTTCTGGAAGCAGTTGCACGCAGGATTCGGGATCTGGAAATTCTGCAGCATCTTGCTGTTGTAAGTGGAATTGAGCTGATTGAAGCCGGGGTAGGTGCTGACCGAGCCGTTGTTGACGACGTACGGAAAGTCGGCGACCCACGCGTTATGGTCGTGCATGGTTCTCGCCCAGAACATGATCGACCCGTTGTCCAGATCGTGCTTCAGCGTGGCTGTCAGCTGCCCTCCGACATCGGAGGGGTATTGTGGATTTCGCACACCCTCGGAGGTACGGTAAAAGCCGCCGATGCTGCCGTACCACCCGTCGGCGATCTTGCCACCCTGGAAAAGATCCGCCCGATAGAGTCCCTCGGAGCCGTAGGTGACGCCAAACGACCCTTCACTCTTGTCCTTGCCGGTCCTGAGGATGAAGTTGGCGGTCGCGCCCACCTGGCCTGACGAGAAGATTGCGCTGGTGCCACCCTGAACGAGCTCGACGCGCTCGACCGTATCGTCAAAGCGAATGAAGGAGCTGTTGTCCATGAAGGACAGGAACGGAGAGCCGTAGACGGGCGAACCCTGAATCATGGTGGTGAAGTAGGGCGAGTCGCCGCCGCCATTGGGAAAGCCGGCCACGTCGATATTGACGCCTGTCTGGCCGCCCGAATTCTCGGGCCACACTCCGGGCGAGAGCTTGTAGATATCGGATGCAGCCGCGGGATTCGTCATCGCGATGTCCTGGAGCGATGCCGACACGATGTTGTAGCTCGCGTCGAGCTTCTTTACCCCTTGCGCGGTAGCCGTGACCACGATCTCCTGCAGTCCGGTGGGCGCGGTCGCTGCCGCCTGGTCCGCCGCCGCCTGATCGGCCGCATAGACGGGGCTCCCGGCCGTGCCGTAGAGGATGGCAGCCACCGCGGCGCCGATCAGCGGCCGGCGCGGGAAAGATGCAACTGCAGGCAGTGCCTCCCGTGATGAAGTAGAAGCTTCTCCAACCAACCGAGCACTCCGTCGGAGTGCTTTGTTGCTTTTTACTCTCATGGACAATCCCCTCCGAATACGTGAAGCAGACCAGTGACCCCCGAACAGAGCCTCGCGACCGGGCTCTTTTTTCGGCTAGGCACTTGAGTCGCAAGGACCTACGGGTCGAATGTAATGCGAACAATTCGCGATGACAAGTATGTGTCGCGTATTTACAACGGTTGTGCTTGCATCGTAGGACGTGACCGTCACACGCTTCGCCCCTTCCCAGAGCGCGCGAGCGGCACCTGAGGCTGCGGTGCAACAGCCCACACCGCAAACGGCCAGGCGGTCGCAGCGTCAGTCCGTTTGCGCGAAGAAGATCAGCTCGGAGGAGAGCGGCTGAGGCAGGGACACGTCCAATCCCTGGTCCATCAGCGAACGTCCCGTGAGCACACGACTCACATCCCGGTCGTGAAGATGGAGGGTATAGCGGCGCGCCGGGTCGAGGCCTGCGAGACGAAAGCGATGCGAGGGCTCACCGGAGGCGGAGCCGCGAAAGGCGTAGAGCACGCCGCGCTGGCGGCGCGGGGAAAAGTACTCGATACCATCCCAATGCACGCCGTCGGGACGGTCGGCGACGTGGTAGAGATCGGCGTCGCGGATGAGAGGACGGAGCGCTGAGCGGTACAGAGCGAACTCGGCGCGCGCGTCAGCCCGCTGCTGCGCCGACCAGGTGCGTGTGTCGAGCATGAGAGAGAACCAACCGAGCATCCCGCTGCGCAGCATGTAGCGAAAGTTCTCCGGGCGCGGCGCCGGCCACGCCGCGACATAGCTTTCCAGCATCGCCGGCGGCAGCACGTGGCTCGCATCGAAGAAGGCGCGACGATTGGAAAGAGGATCGTAGGTGTCCGTAGTGGAGAAATAGTCGCCGTGCGCGGCGCTGCCGAAGTCCACCATGCGGCCGCCGTCGTTGCACAGCTCGAGCAGCAGGCGCGGATGTCGCGCATGCAGCCGCTCATAGATTGCGTAATAGCCGCGGGTGGCGTGATCGCTGACATCGGTCGAGTTCGAGCCCTCGACCCACAGATAACCCGAGTCCGCGTACACCCGCAGCGTTGCGGGGTCGGGCGGGGCGGCCGGATGGTCGGAGCGAGCGCTGCCCTGCGCGACGAGGTAACCATCGTGCTCGAGCATGTCGAGGCGATAATCGGTCACGATCCGCTCGAGCTCGTGTTCGGCCCACTCGGAGGCCGCCGGCACACCGAGATCCACGGTGATGCCTTTGAAGGGCTCCGAGTGCTTCCATCCGGGAGGCGGGTCGGCGACGAGCCAGTCGCGCATGTTGGGATCGTTGACGGTGAGCGCGCCGGGTTGGGTCGAGGTGCCCGCCTGCCCCCAGCTCACCCACAGACCGAAGCGCATCCGGTGGCGATGGGCGAAGTCGGCGAGGCTCGCGAGACCGTGTGGAAAACGGTCGGGGTCGGGCTGCCAGTCGCCGACGCCCCGAAACCAGCCCGCATCGAGATGGAACATCTCGAGGCCGAGCGCCGCGCCATCCTCGATCATGCCTCGGGCGAGTCCCTCGTCCACCGCCATGCCGCTGCCCCAGCTGTTGGTCACCAGGAGTGGGTACGAGGGGTCACGGAGCGTCTCCGCATGGCCGAGCACCTCGCGTATCCAGCGTCGCAGGGTGTTGCCGGCGGCTTCCGGGCCGCCGCTGAAGGCACCCACGAAGACCGTCGGAGTCACGAAGGTGGCGCCCGGCTCGAGCCGTGTGCGGTAGGGGCCGGGGAGGGGGTTCAGTCCGGCAGCTCCGCGCACGGCCGATCGGTCGCGCTCGAGCGCGATGCGTGTGCGCCCGCTGAATTCGATGCCGAGGTACCAGCCGCGCCTGGCACCGCCCGGCTCATCGACCAGGATCCACGGGATCATTTCGCGAGGCTGACCGGGCAGGGGACGTGCGTAAGTGCTCGAGCTTCCCTCCCAGCGGTCGCCGACGGGCAGCGCATCGAGGTGCGTGCCCGAGGCCGAGGGGATATCGGCGCCCTTCTCAATCCACAGCCGCTCGAGCGCCAGGGCGGGATCGACGGCCCATGCAAATGTCAGGCTCGGCTGCAGCGGCAGCCAGAGGGTTTCCCTCCCGAGATTGTGGATCTCAATGCTGTGCTCCAGGGGACCGAAGGGCGCGCGTGCGCGCCAGCGCCACAGCAGGCGCAGCGCCGGCCTCTCGCACCGGTACACGAGCAGGATCTCTTGCGCGTCGCTATGGCTTGCGGCGCGATCCAGGTGCCATTCGAGAGCTTGCCGCGCGCCGGACGCTTCCACGTGATCTGGCAGGGCTTGCGCCAACGAGCCCGTCAGCCGCCAGCCGCCCCGCTGCGCGAGCGCGGCCACTCGCGGCGCCCCCGAGCCCGCCTCGACGCTCAGCATCGTGTCGGACGTCGACAACTCAGGCGTGTTGGCAGGTGCGCCATACGCGGTCGCAGCGAGCATCGAAATGAGCCCAACGAGCATGGTGGCAGGTAGCGGGTGCATGATCGCGTTTCCGGACCGCAGTATTGTCCCGCGGGAGGAGCTTGCGGAACATCTGCGGTTGCGGAGACGTCAAAGTCTTCGAACCGCCGGTGGGCGCGGAGGTACACATGCTGGACGGAAATCGGGGAACGATCGCTCCTCTCGCGCGCAGCGCCTGCGTTACAGCGGCACTGGCGCTGGCGCTCCTTTGCGCCTCGGCAAGCCTGGCCCTCGCTGCCTCGAACCCGGGGCAGGAGGGGGCCGTGTGGGTGCAGAAAGAGCTCAACTTCCGCTATGTCGGATTTACGACGAAGTACAGCTGCGATGGGTTGCGGGACCGGATGCGAGGCATCCTGCTGCGGCTGGGCGCTCGCGACGACCTCACACTCACGGGCTACGGCTGCGTGGGTGTCGACTCGCCGGAGGCAACTCCCGGCGTGAGGATCGTCATGCACGTGCCGCAGCCCTCGACCGCAACCGCCGGTGAGAGCCACGCGCACTGGAAGTCAGTCGATCTGCTGGCGGATCGCGACCTTCTCGACGCCGCGCGCGACTGTGAGCTGATCGCGCAGATCCATCGGGATGTGCTGCCGCTCTTCGCGGTTCGCAATGTCAGCTACAGCGCGACCTGCTCGGCGCATTCGCCAGTCGTGGCTGGCACGCGGCTCAAGGCGGAGGTGTTGGTCGCGGACTGACGCGCGGAACGCCGGACGCACCGTGCTCTGTGCGCAGGCGCAGGCGGGAGCGCTGCGGAAGCCCAACCGGGCCGCGCGGAGTCCGCCAGCTGGGTGCCCAAAGAGCTCTCCTTCACCGATCAGGGCTGACGGTGCACATGAACGTGCTCAGCCCCGGCCCCGGCGGACAGCCGGTCATTACGGCACACTGGAAAAGGGTCGACCTGCTCGCCCGCGGCGGCTCCGCAG
>Ga0070735_10001937_pt1 | contig 19204 bp, 17 predicted proteins | sample Coa_R1_FD_66443 | JGI IMG/M metagenome (GOLD analysis project Ga0070735, IMG submission 66443) | Surface soil microbial communities from Centralia Pennsylvania, which are recovering from an underground coalmine fire - Coalmine... | ecosystem: Environmental > Terrestrial > Soil > Unclassified ... | reverse complement strand
ATCCCGGCGGCAACGCTGGTCGTATTTCAACAACTTGATCGCGGGAATGGAATGTGGACCGTTTACGTGTGGCAGCTCACCATCGTGAATGCCGCCCCAGCACAACACCACATTCCTGCGAAGCAAATTTAAACGGGAAAATTTTTTTGCCATTAACAACTAAATCATTAGTTACACAAAAGGAGAAGGTACGACACATGAAAACCTGGATCAACTCATTCGGCAAGAAGCTGAAGCTGCGCGCCGCAGTCTCGGTTCTTGCTGTTCTCACCCTCGCATCCGGCTTGGGCTACGAACTGCTGAAGCCCACGGCCTTGCGGGCCGCAACTGCTACTCCTGCTCCCGCGGCAGCGCCCCTGAGCGACGAAAGTGTCGGCGCACTGCTTTCGCTCGATCATGCCATGGAAACTCTGGCGGCGCGCGTCACCCCCGCGATCGTCAACGTCGCCGTCACGTCGCGAAGCAAATCCGATGACGCCGAAAACCAGATACCCGATAACATGAAGAATTTCTTCGGGCAATTTTTCGGGCCAGGGATGGGCCCCATGCAGATTCAGCCGCAGCAGCCGCAGATCGAGCATGGCATCGGCAGCGGAGTCATCATCTCGCCGGACGGTTACATCGTCACTAACAATCACGTCATCGATGGCGCTGTCGACATCCGCGTGACCATGAGCAATCGCAAGATTCTTCCCGCAAAGCTCATTGGCCGCGACCCGCTAACCGACTTGGCCGTGATCAAGATTGACGGCCACGACTTTCCCAGCGTGCCATGGGGAGATTCGACGCAACTTCATCCCGGGCAATCCGTGCTCGCATTCGGCAATCCCTTCGGATTCCGCTTCACGGTCACGCGCGGAATCGTGAGCGCATTGAACCGGCCGAATCCGTTTGCTGACGATCGCCGCAAACCAGGCGCATTTATCCAAACCGATGCAGCCATCAATCCCGGCAACTCAGGTGGCCCGCTCGTCGATGCTCGCGGCGAAGTCGTCGGCATCAACACGTTCCTGGTCTCCTCGTCCGGTCAGTTCTCGGGCATGGGCTTTGCCATTCCTGCCCAGATCGTTCGTCCGACTGCCGAAGCCCTGATCCGCGACGGTAAAATCAGCCACGGATACATCGGCATCGGCATCAACGACGTCACGCCGGAGAATTCCAAGTTCTTCGATCTCTCAGACGCGAACGGCGCCGTTGTCACTCAGGTTGAATCCGATTCACCCGGAGGCAAAGCCGGCCTGAAAGTTGGCGACGTAATCACCGAACTGAATGGCAAGAAGGTGACTGACGCCAGCGAACTGCAAGTTGAAGTCGGCCAGACCGAACCCGGCAAGACCATTAAACTGGGCGTCCTGCGGGACGGCAAGAGCATGACGCTGCCAGTCACGCTCGAAGCCATGGGATCTCGCGATAAATCAGGTAATGAGGTATCCGAGAATGGCCATGGCAAGATGCGCTGGGGGCTCGGACTCGCCGATGTAACTCCCGACGTGCGTCAACAATTACAGGCCCCAGATGATGTTCATGGTGCCGTCGTTGAGCGCGTACAACCGGGCAGCTCGGCGGACGACGCCGGACTGCGCCGCGGCGACGTGATTCTCCAGGTCAATCGCAAGAACGTCGAAAGCGCTTCGGACGTATCACAAGCCCTATCGAGCGTCCCTAAAGGGCAGGATGCTCTGGTTCTCGTCTGGTCGCAGGGCGGCAATACCTTCCGCGTGCTGCATGCGCCGGAAGGGTCGTAAGCAGGGAAGAGTCGTAAGCAGGGAAGAGCAATGGGAGAGAGCCAGATCGCACGATCTGGCTCGTTTTCCTGACCTACAGAAATTTCCCATTTGTTCTACAAAGAAATGGGGATGGCAGCCTCGACCAGACTGTTGCTAATGTCGCTGTCGCTCCTGGCCAATGCAGTCGGGCCCAAATCCTCAATAGCCAGTGCGAAGGACCCCCATGCGCCCCTACCTCGTCTTGCCCGGCCTCCTCCTTGTGCGCTTGATCAGCAGCCTAACAAAGCCGTTGCACGATCACTGGCCGGAGTGATCGGCTGTGGATGCAGCCTGGAGAAGGGACTGGCGCAATGCAGACAAGCAGTAACGGCGTGCTGGCTTTGTGTTTAACGCTCGGCTCCTTGGTATCAAGCGCTTTCGCCCAGGATGCATTTCAATTGCTGCACTCTTTCACGTTTGGTGAGGACGGAGCGCACCCTTCGGCAGCTCTGAATGTCAAGCCTGACGGTTCCGTCCTTTGCGGCACCGCCGAGGGGGGCGGCGAATACGGCCACGGCAATGTTTTTTGCCTCGTGCGCAAGAACCAAACCTGGCAGGGCGCGGTGCTGCACAGCTTTGGGCCCGATATGGACGGATGGTACCCCGACTCTTCGCTGGTGTATGACGCGATAGGAAACATGTACGGAACCACTAGCGAAGGTGGCCCGTACGGTTTCGGTACTGTCTTCGAGCTCGCACCGATGATGAACGGCAAATGGTCGGAACGCGTTCTTCATGCCTTTTCACTTTACACAGAAGATACACCCACAGCACCCGTGGCATTTGATCTGCAGGGCAACCTCTACGGGACTACCCAGTTGGGAGGCCTAGGGTGGGGCGCAGTATTCGAAATGATGCCTCCGGGGTCACCTGGCGGGCAATGGACCGAATCCGTCTTATACGACTTCACGGACAGCGACGACGGTGCGTTTCCTCAATCTGGTCTGCTTGTGGATGGAAGCGGAAATCTATTCGGCACCTCGTACTACGCTGGCATTCAGGACAGCGGCACCGTGTACGAGCTAAAGCACTCAGCCGGCGGGTGGAGCGAAGACACGCTGTACGAGTTTACAAGGGGCAATGACGGCGCCAATCCTTCGGGCCCGCTTATCTGTGACAAAAAAGGCAACCTGTACGGAACGGCTGAAATAGCGGGAGTCGGCGAGTACGGTGTCGTTTTCAAGTTATCCTATTCCGGCGGCGCCTGGGATGAGAGCGTTCTTTTCTCCTTCGATAATGGAGCTGACGGCGGGCACCCCGAAAATGGATTGACATTCGACCCCTTGGGCAACCTGTACGGCACAACAAGAGATGGTGGCGCGTACGGTTACGGTACAGTCTTCAAGCTTTCGCCAAAGTCCGACGGCACCTGGAGCGAAACCGTACTCTACAGCTTCACCGACGGCCAACACGGAGCAAACCCCCAATGGGGCGTTGTCCCGGACCGTTTCGGCCGCCTGTACGGAGTGACGTCACAGGGAGGAATACCCTGCAATTGCGGGACCGTATTCGAACTCATTCCTCCGACCTACGAACCCGACGTTACGCGTTAGGCCGCGATCTTTCGCGTAAACTTCCGCAAACGCTTCAGTCCGCTCGGTTGCGCCACGGGTACGCTCACCGGCCACGGTTCCTCGACTCCCATCAGCGCTAGAGTTCCCCCAACCAGCGCCAGGTTCTTGGTAAAGTTCACCATTTCATTCATGCGCTTCTCGGGATCTTCGTGGTTCCAGAAGTCGTGCATGATCGGCGAAACTCCCGCTAGAAATCCAAGCAGCGCGGCCGTTCCCAGCTTCGGCTTGACTCCGAGCAGGATACTAGTCCCACCAATCACCAGGGCCACTCCGGTCGCTGTCACTGCCAGGCCGGGAGCGGGAACATGCTTCGAGTCAGTGTATTGCGTCATCATCTCGTGATCTTTGAAGTGATGAATTCCGCTGTATAGAAAGTATCCGCCAAATAGCAAACGGCCGAGCAAGAATGGAATTTTCATGAGTTCACCCCGAGTGACTTGTTAGTCCGTGTTTCGATTCTGCGAACCGGAGCGCTGTTGCTTTGAAAATCTGAAAGATTGGTTAGTTGACTGAAGGGTCCACGGGCTCATCCGGGCGAGGAACCGTCTTGTGCACTCTTGGCGCGCGCCACTCCCTCCAAAGCTTTGAGCAGGTTCATCCCGCAGCGCAAGCAACAGAGACCATCGAGTTTCTGGAAAGATTTATCGTCACTGCTCACGTGGAACGAGAGCAAGGCGGTCGCTGTCTTGCACAGCGAACAGCTCTCCGGCATCGTTGTTGCGGGAGCCTCCACGGTCGAGAATGCCAATTGATCCGGCATTATTGGAACCGTCCCCGACTGGTAGGCTAGCAGTCGGTCGGAAGCTTTTCAGTGACGGGTAGGTCAGTTGATTGTGATAAGACCGGAAGCCATTACTTCTTCATGGCTTTCAAAATCTCGCGCGCCGCATTCGCGCCTGAACCGCCTGTTAGCCCCGCGCCCGGGTGCGTTCCCGATCCGCATAGATACAGATTCTCGATCGGCGTGGCATAACGAGCCCAGTCTAGCAACGGACGCATGGTAAAGAACTGGTCGAGCGCCAGTTCGCCGTGGAAGATATGGCCTCCGGTGAGCCCATATGTTTCCTCCAGGTCCTGCGGTGTAATGATCTGATGGGTCAGAATTAATTCCGGCAGATTTGGGGCATACCGAGTGAGGGTCTTCACCACCGTATCGCCCAAGGCCACCCGCTGCGATTCCCAATCGCCGTTCTTCAGCTTGAACGGCGCATATTGCATGTAGATCGACATCACGTGCTTTCCCTCAGGTGCCATTGAAGGATCGGTCAGCGATGGAATCACGACTTCCAAATAAGGCTGTTTCGAAAAATTTCCGTACTTGGATTCATCAAACGCACGTTCCAGATAATCGATTTCCGGACCGATCTGAATCCTGCCAATTAGAGCCGAACCATCACCGCGCAGTGCGGTGAAACTCGGCAGGCCTGAGAGCGCAAGGTTCACCTTGGCAACTGTCCCCGGCATGCGGTAGTGCTGGAGCTTCATCACAAAATCCGGAGACAGATGCACCGGGTCCACCAGCTTCAGCAGAGTTCGCTTCGGATCAGCATTCGAAATTATCGCCTTCGCACTGATTTCCTCTCCATTCGAGAGCACCACACCTCGGGCTACGCCGTTTCCAACCGAAACTTCAATCACCTCGACCCCGGCTCGAATCTCCGCTCCTGCTTTCTGTGCTGCTGAAGCCATGGCCTGTGTGATCGCGCCCATGCCACCTTCCGCGAAACAGGCCGATCCGGCAGGATGGGCATCACCCGCCGCACGAATCAGCAGCACCAGGCTGCTGCCGGCCGACCACGGTCCGAGAAACGTTCCAAAAATTCCTCGCGCAGCAATCGTTGCCCGCAGTAACTCGGTGTCGAAATACTCCGCCACCAGATCGGCGACGGCCATCGGTCCCCAGCGCAGCAGCCGGTACATATCCTTCTTACCGAGCTTGCGAATTGACCTCCCGGTCTGGAGCATCCCCCATAAATCGCCCTTGCTAGGGTTATCGATGTTCGGCGGCGCGAGCGCGAGCGCGTCACCAATCACCTTGCCAACCTTCGCCAGCGACTGCTCAAACTCGCCATACTTGCTCGCATCCTTCTGCGAGAACTTACCAATTTCCTCTGCAGACCGTTTGGCATCGTTATAGAGCGTGAGCGCGCGTCCATCTGGCGACAAAGAAACGGCTGCTACGTCTGGCCGAATCGACTTGAGCCCGTGTTTTTCCAGTTGCATGTCGCGCACGATCTCAGGTCGCAGCGGCCCCGCATTGTGCGCAAGAATCGAACAACGAAATCCCGGATGGAATTCGGCCGTAATCGCCGCCCCGCCAACTTGCGAGCGCCGTTCGATCACCAGCGGTTTGTAGCCAGCCTTCGCTAAGTAAAAAGCCGTGACCAGGCCATTGTGACCGCCACCGATGATGACCGCGTCGCGTGTCGCCGGCATGGTTACGCGGCCCCCTTGATGTCTTTCAAGATTTCGAGCGCAGCCAGTCGTCCCGGCGCACCCATGATGCCGCCGCCCGGATGAGTGGCCGACCCACACATGTAGAGATTCTTGATCGGTGTGCGGAATTGCGCGTATCCGGGAACCGGTCGCAAGAAGAACAGTTGCTCGAGCGACAGCTCACCCTGGAAAATATTGCCTTCGCTCAAGCCCCACTCCCGCTCAAGATCAAGCGGTGTCACCACCTGTTTGTGCAGAATGATGTCTCGGATATTCGGCGCATATTCCGCGATGGTGTCGATCACGTTATTGCCGAACGCTTCCTTCTGATCGTCCCAATTCAGCCCCGGCCGCAACTTGTACGGCGCATACTGCACAAAGCAGGAAAGAATATGTTTGCCCGGTGGTGCCACCGATGGATCGGTTAATGTAGGGATCACCATGTCGATATACGGCCGCCGCGAAAAATTGCCATACTTCGCGTCGTCGTAGGCCTTCTCCATGTACTCCACGCTCGGAGAAATCGACATCGCTCCGCGAAGATGCGCTCCCGGCCCCGGCATGCACTTGAAATTCGGCAGCGCATCGAGCGCCAGATTCACTTTGCCCGAAGACCCGCGGAACTTGTAGCGACGAATCTCCTCGAGAAATTCATCCGGCAGATTTCCAGCCTCCATCAGATTGATAAACGTTTGCCGCGGGTCCACGCTCGACGAAACCACATCCGCGTAAATCTCGTCCCCGTTGGAAAGCACCACGCCCTTCGCGCGCCCGCTCTTTACGATGATCTTCGAAATCCCCGCCTGTGTGCGAATCTCGACTCCTGCCTCGCGTGCTGCATCTCCAATCGCATTCGAGATTGCTCCCGTCCCTCCGCGGGCGAATCCCCACGAACGGAACGCTCCATCGATCTCGCCCATGTAGTGATGCAGCAAAACATAGGCCGTGCCGGGCGACCGCACTCCCAGAAATGTTCCGATGATGCCCGAGGCCGACATCGTGGCTTTGAGCACGTCGGTCTCGAACCACTGATCGAGAAAATCGACCGCGCTCATGGTCATCAGTTGGACCTGGTTGTACTTGTCGTCGCTCGTCAGGCCTTGAAAGCGTTTGCCGATGAATAACAGCTTCATCAGTTCCCGCGGATTCAGCGTTGCCGGATCGGGAGGCACCATTCCGAGTATCGGCTTCACGAAGCGGCACATTGCCTGCATCGCCTTGCCGAATTCGTCATACGCCTCGGCGTCAACCTTCGAGTGCCGCGCGATCTCCCGATGCGTCCTCCCATGATCATTCACGCGCCAGAGATAGTCGCCATTCGGCATCGGCGTGAACGTGCCATCGAGCGGAAGAATTTCCAGGCCATGCCTCGGCAGGTCGAGATCGCGAATGATCTCGGGCCGCAGCAGCGACACGACATACGAGCAAACCGAAATCTTGAAGCCCGGGAAAACTTCCTCCGTCACTGCAGCGCCGCCCAGCACGTGGCGCCGCTCCAGCACTAAAACCTTCTTGCCCGCCCGCGCCAGGTACGCGGCATTCACCAGCCCGTTGTGGCCGCCGCCAATCACAATCACATCGTAAGAATTTGCCATGAGGTCTTAGCCTTCAGCCGTCAGCTTTGTTCGCGGGAAAACGAATGATACTAGGAAAAAACCTGCGAAGGGCAGGGAAATCACAAACCGCTGGGCAGAACACACCACGCTAGGAGAGAACTACGCATAAGGAAACTCATTTTATCTGACTGATCGAAGTTTGTCTCCACTCTGACAGTTGCCCCACGGCGCATACGCTGCATATAATCCGGCTTCGACATTTTTTCCTCTGTGTAACCTGTGTCCTCCGTGTTTCACGCCTGTTACGGGAAGGATGGCAGAATCCGCAGAGAACCAGAAGAGGTCACCTTGCCCGTTGGAACCGCGTTTCACGAGAGAACCTTCGCCCTTTGCCACAGCCTCAGCTACCGCGAATGGTCGGGATACTACACGGTCAGCGTCTACGAAGTCCATCACGAGCATGAGTACAACGCCATCCGCAATGCCTGTGCGCTCATCGACATCACGCCGCTGTACAAGTACCTGGTCAGCGGCAAAGACGCGACCAAGCTAGTCAACCGTGTCATCACCCGCGACATTCACAAAGTGGCTGTCGGTCAGGTGATCTACTGCTGCTGGTGCGACGAAGAGGGCAAGGTCATCGACGACGGCACCATCACGCGCCTCGAAGAGAACAGATATCGCTGGACCGCAGCCGACCCCAGCCTGCGCTGGTTTCGCCAGAATGCCAGCAACATGGACGTCCAGATCGAGGATATTTCCGAGAAGGTCGCCGCCCTCGCCTTGCAGGGCCCCACTTCCGGCAAGTTGCTGAAAACCGTCGCTGACGCCGATATCGCCAACCTGAAGTATTTCCGCAAAACTTCGGGCAGGATCGGCGGCGTTCCTGTCGATATTTCCCGCACCGGCTATACCGGCGATCTCGGCTACGAGATCTGGGTGCCATGGAACGACGCCGTCAAAGTCTTTGACACCTTGATGGACAAGGGCAAGCAATTCGACATTCACGCCGCTGGAATGTTGGCTCTCGATGTGGCCCGCGTGGAAGCCGGCCTCCTGCTGATCGAAGTCGATTACATCAGCAGTAAGAAAGCGTTGATTCCGTCGCAGAAATATTCCCCCTTCGAGCTGGGTTTCGACAAGATGGTCCACCTCAACAAAGAAAATTTCGTCGGCAAGGCAGCGTTGGAGCGAGATGCAAAAGAAGGTGTCGAGCGCCAGTACGTCGGCCTCGAGATTGATTGGACCGAAGTCGAGCAGCGCTACGAAACTTTCGGTTTGACTCCGGCCGCTCCGGCCCAAGCCTCGCGCGTGGCCGTCCCCGTCTACTGTGGAGAAAAACAGGTGGGAAAAGCCACCACCACCACCTGGTCGCCGGTACTGAAGAAAATGATCGCTCTTGGCAGCATCGAGACCGACCACGCCAAGTTAGGTTCACGACTGCAAATCGAAATCACCATTGAAGCCGTTCGCCAACGTGTGTCGGCGAAGATTGTCCCCATGCCGTTCTTCAATCCGAAACGAAAAACTGCCGTGCCCGTGTAGGCTTTAGAAATCCAATTCCGCCACCAGCTTCAAGAGACGTATGAGCGTGGATCGCTCTTGAGGCGTTAATTCCGAGCTGAGTTTGGCATCCGCGGCGCGACGCTCCTGGATCAAAAACTCCCGGTATCGTTCACCCTTCGCCGTCAGGCGAATCAGAATCCCCCTGCCCGTCTTCGCTTTCTTCTCCCCTACCAGGCCTTCCCGCACCATCGTCTTGATCGAGCGGTGCACAACCGTGCGATCAAGCCCGAGCATGGTTGCAATCTGGTTCTGATTCAGTTCAGCCCCGTCTCGCAGTGTCGACAGGATGAACCCGCGAGTGGCCGGGCATTGAGTCTTGCGTTCCAGCTTTTTCCCGACCGCGAAGTAGGCCGCCGCAACATGCGCGAGCACTGAATCCTTCAGAATGTTTTCAGGAACTGGCTTCTGCACGATCATAAGACTGTTACCGTAGCTGCAACCGGTCTCCGCCACTGGGGCTCGTCCACATGACGCGGGGACTTTTTGCCAATCGCAATCACCATCACAATCTCCTGATACTTCGGCGAAAGCCCCAGGTACTTCAACAGCCCTGGCCCGTAGAACCCTTCCATCGGACAAGTGTTGAGCCCCAGCGCTTCCGCGGCGATCATCAGATTCTGACAGGCCAGCGATGTATTCTTCGTGGCCCACTTGAACAAACTGCGACGGGATGTCGGCGGCATCCCGATCTTCTTGAACAGGTTCACAAAACGAAAGAGTACCCATTTGATCGCGCCGAAAATTCCAAACCACCCGGGCGCGAACAGCCACTTGCCGATTTTTGCCTTCGTCTCCCGATCGGAGATCTTTGCCTCACTGAATCCCGCCTGCCGCATCCACGCGACATGGTCCTGCGCGGTTCGATCTAGCGAGCCGATATCAGCGACGGCGACGATTAATGCCGACGCTGTCTTTGCCGGGCTCTGCCCCAGGCAAAGCTGCGCCGCGACCTCTCGCGTTGCGGCCGATTCGATCCAGTAGAAACGATACGGCTGGCTATTAAAGCTCGAGGGGGCGAGGCGGGCTGCATCCAGAACTTGCTCCCGCTCGCAGGGCGAGATCGGAGACGAATCAAAAACTTTGATGGCGCGTCGGTGCACGATAGCGTCGAGAATCAAATTCATAACGGCCTCCTGATGTTGCAAGTACAACATAGATATGTTGCAGATGCAACATAGAAAGCAAGAAAAGATCAGCGGCCTCTAAGCTCAGAAGAATCTATAGGCTAGAGTACTGGCAGGCTCGTCGCTTTGCGTTTTCCCGACCAATAAATCCCCGCCCCGATCGCCAGCAATAGCACCGATCCGCCAACCACCTTCAATACCGCCAGCGGCCTGTTTGCCTCATCCGGCTGGGGGACAACCGACATCACGATCGTGAAAGTTGTCGTGAGAAATCCCACAATCGCGGCCGCCACAGCGACAGGTTTCCCGCCCGGCACGCGAATCACCTCCGGCCCGGCCGGTTCCCCTTGCAGTTTGATCATCGCCGCAAAAACAAACAAATACGGAATGAAATAAACGATGACAGTCATGCTTGCCATCACGTCATACGCACCCTTTACGCTGGTTCCGGCCTGTCCGAGAAAAACAAACAACACCCCAACCGCGAACTGCACCAGCAGCGCTACCCAGGGCGTTTTCCATCGCGGATGCAATAAGCCAAACGCCTTGGGCAAAAATCGATCAATGCCCGCGACAAACGGCAATCGCGCAACCGCCGCCAGATATGCGCCCGCTGCCCCGACGTTGCTCAACGCAATCAGAAACGCTGCAAACGGAATGATGCTCTCAAATCCAACTCGGCTCGCCGTGCCCGAGATCGCCTGCATCAATCCTGAAAGATTGCTGACCTCCGACGGCGGAAGCGCCACTAGCACACTGACGGTTCCGACGATGTAGCAAAACGCCACGGTGATTCCCGCGAAGAATAGCGCCCACGGCAGCGTTCGTCGCGGGCTCTTGATTTCCTCTCCCATGATCGACGCCGTCTCGCATCCGCCGAATGCAAAGATCAGTAACGACCAGAAGATCATGTCATTGATGTGAAAACTCGGCGTCATCGTTCGGACCGTGAAACCGGTCGCCGCGCCGAACCGGTGCCATGCTATCGCCGCCATCACGATCAGAATGCAGACGGGAAGCCACATCGCGAGCGCGCCGACATTGTGCAGCCATTTCCCGACGTCGAGGCCCACGAGGTTAAGAACCGTTGCGGCCGTCAGCGTCACCAGCGAAAAAACGATGTAGAACGTCGCATTGCTCGATAGGTGGCCCCACGCCGCTTGCCGCATGTACAACGCGTTACTCGCGGCGAAATACAGCACAGCAGGGAAGTACGGGAGGTTGCTCGTCCAGTAGGTCCATGCCGACATGAATCCGGAGAAGTCGCCGAACGCCCGCTTGCTCCAGACGTAGAGCCCGCCTTCGTTCGGATATCGAGACGACAACTCGATGACCGACAGTGCCAGCGGGGTATAAAACGCCAGCCATGCGCCAATCCAGATGACGATCGAACTCGCTCCCGCCGCCGCGGCCGTGGCGATCCACCTCAGGCTGATGCCGGTGACGACGTAAAACAGCACCAGGTCGCGAAAACCCATGACCCGCTTGGGTCGGTTCGGATCTTCGGCTTCGGCGATGGAAACGCCAGAGGACAAGAAGCTAGGCTGGTCGGGGATGGGGCTCTGTTCTGACACTGAGACTCGGAGTCAGCGTATCAGCGTAATCGCGTGCGGCTCGATGCAATCCATCTTGCGCGTTCCGTCTTTAGTCCTCTGCGTATAACATTTGCGAGTGCCCCACCCAACGCGGTTTTCGTTGGGTGGGGATTTTCTTCGACTCACGCTCTCGCACTTCTCTTCCAATACAAGTATCCCGGCACTCCAATCAACACGATGAATGTTCCCCAGAACGCCTCTGTCGGGCGCGTGATGATCGTATTTAAAGTCCAGGCAGTGCCGACCAGCACATAAATTCCCGGCAGCCACGGATACCCGGTGCAGCGATACGGCCGCGGCGCATCCGGACGCTTCCAGCGCAGAATGAACAGCCCGATCACCGTGAGCGTGTACGACAGTACCATCCCATAAATCACGTAGGTGTAGAGCTGATCGTAGCGGCCGCTCACCGTAAGAAATGCCGCCCAGATCCCTTGCCCGATCAGGCTAAACGCCGGCGTCCTCCACTTCGGATGGATCAGCGCCATGCGCCGGAAGAACGCTCCGTCCTGCGCCATCGCCATATACACTCGCGCCCCCGACAATGTGCACGTGGCCGCCGCACTGAAGCACGAAATCGCAATTGTCGCCGACAACAACAGCGCCGCCCGCGGCGAGAACAGCACAGCCGCAGCTGCATGGGCGATCGTTTCGTGCTTGGCGATCTCGTCCAACGGCATGGCGTACACGTAGGTCATGTTCATCGCCATGTAAATCGCGCCCACCACCAGAATCCCGAACACCATCGCCAGCGGCACGTTGCGCCTTGGTTCTTTCACTTCCCCCGCAACCCACGTGATGTAGACCCATCCGTCATAGGCCCAAAAAACCGCGATCAGTCCCACGCCCAGCGCAGAAATGAATTGACCCGGGCTCAGGCCCATCGTCAGCCCCGCACCATGCGGGCTGAAGTTGGACCAGTGTCCCTTTCCGATCGCGAAGCCAAGCACCACGAATGCCGCCATGGCCGTGAACTTTGTCCATGTTGATGCGTTCTGCATCAGTGCGCCCCAGCGCAGCCCGACCACGTTCACGTATGTGAGCACAGCGATCAGAATCAGCCCGACCAAATGCGCGCGAGTGAACGTTACCCCCAGCGCCGCAAACACGACATGCTCTTGCGAGATGAACGGAACAATTTGCCCCATATAGGCGGCCGACGCCACCGCCAGTGCGGCGATCGTTCCGCCATTGGCCACGCTGAACAGCATCCACCCGTATAAAAAAGCCACCAGGTCGCCATACGTCTCGCGAAGGTAAACGTACTGCCCACCGGAATCCGGAAACATGGATCCGAGTTCAGCAAATGCCACGCATCCAAACAGCGAAACAATTCCACCAATCACCCAAACCCCAAGAAACAAAATCGGATGGGGCAGTGGTGTCGCAATATCCTTTGCAGTCAGAAAAATCGACGACCCAATAATTCCGCTGGCCAGTAACAGGATGGAATCGAGCAGCGACAGTCCCCGGACAAGCGATGGCTTCGAATCGGTTTCCGGAGACAGTGAGACCGCCGGGGTCTGCATAGACCTAGCCAATCCCCAACTCATCGGGAGATTCGAGCGGCGTCCCGCAACGTCGGCAGATCACCGCCGAGCAGTCGCCGCAGGTTAGTGGATCATCTACTTCCTTGGCGCAAACCGGACAATAAAACAGCGCTGGCGCGGGTTCCGGCGGAGGCTGCGGGGTTGAAGCCATGCGGAAAGGAACTGTACCATAGAAACAGCAGTCAGTAGTCAGGAGTCGATAATCGGCGAATCGATTTTGCTGACGCCTGACTACCGACTTCTGACCACTAACTGGAGTTGCTTGTGCCCGATCAAGGTTCTGATGAACGTTTACAGCACGAATTCAACCGTTGGGCCGCCGAGGGTGAGGGCGAAAAGATGGAGCGCCATCACCTCGACATCACCGAGAAGACCATCCGGCTCATGGATCCCCGCCCCGGCGAGCGCGTGCTCGACCTCGGCTGCGGCGCCGGTTGGGCAACTCGCCTGCTGGCACGCATGGTGGGCGAAGGGCCCGAAGGTTTCGGTCAGGTAGTCGGCATCGATGTTTCGGACGAAATGATCCGCCACGCCCGCGCCGCGTCAAAAGACTTCGACAACATCCTCTACGTGTGGGGTTCGGCCCAGCAGATTCCCTGGGAAGAAAATTTCTTTGATAAAGTCCTTTCTGTCGAATCGTTCTATTACTACCCCGATCAGGAACGTGCTCTGGCCGAGCTATTTCGCGTGATGGCGCCTCACGGCCGCCTGTTCATTCTGATCAATCTCTACAAAGACAACCCCTACTCGCTGCAATGGGTCGACAAGCTCAAGGTTCCCGTCCACGTAAGATCCTCGGCCGAATACATCGATCTGCTCAAGAAGCACGCCTTCGTCAATGTCGAGGCCAGGCAGATTCCCGATGACACGCCCACGCCGGACGATTATCAGACGAAGTCGTTTAACAGTCTGGAAGACTTGAGAGCCTTCAAACGGACGGGCGCGCTGTTGCTGATGGCGTCGAAACCGGATGTGAGGAACCAGGCGCCGGGATATACGATCTATTAGGGAATCTGGCAGCGTCCGAAACCATGCGCCGACCCAGCCGCTCGTGCATCAAATCGGCCAAGGAGGAAGTGCTATGCAAGCCGCGGTCGTTCCCGCTGTAAACAGTTCCTGGCAGATCAGAGATGTCCCTCAGCCTCAACCGGGTCCTGGTCAAGTGCTGGTGAAGATGCACGCAAGCGGCATCTGCTACACCGATGTACACCAAACGTTTGGAAACCTTCCCGGACAATTTCCTCGAATCCTTGGCCACGAGCCGGTGGGCGAGATCGTCGCGGTGGCTTCTGACGTGACCACTCGCAAGGTCGGCGACCGCGTTGGCTCGGCATGGATTCAGTCCACCTGCGGACGCTGCGAATGGTGCCAGCGCGGCCGCAGGATGTTCTGTCCCTACCTGAAGGGCACGGGGGGCGATGTGCAAGGCGGTCATGCCGAGTACATGCCGATGAACGCTGACACTACCTACCTGATTCCTGAGAAGGTTTCCTACGAGCAGGCCGCGCCGATCTTTTGCGCCGGGTATACCGTTTATAGCGGGCTCCGCTGGGCCGATCCACAGCCGCACGAGCGCGTGGCCGTACTTGGAATCGGTGGCCTTGGGCACCTCGCGGTTCAATACGCGAAGGCCGCGGGCTTCGAGACCATCGCGATTTCGCACTCCCCGGATAAAGACAAGATGATTCGCGACCTGGGCGCGGATGAAGTCGTCCGCGACGGAAAGAGTCTTATTGAAGCGGGTGGCGCCGACATCATCCTCAGTACCTCCAACTCGACCAAATCCATGGTGGACAGCATTCAGGGTCTGCGCCCGGATGGCAGGTTCATCGTTATGGGCGCCGATGCTGAACCGCTTTCGCTCTCGCTGATCGAAATGCTCTTCAAGCGCATCAAGATCATCGGCAGCCAGCAAAATGGCCCCGAATATCTCTACGAAGCCCTGGATTACGTAGCCCAGGGAAAAGTCAAATCAATTATTGAGGCTTATCCATTGGCGGAAGCTCCGAAGGCTTACCAGCGCGTTGCAGATGGCAAAGCTCGATTCCGCGCCGTGCTCACAATGTAATCGCCAATCCGAACGGTCACCGCCGGTTTCGAGCGGATCACGAACAATCCGGAAGTCAACTTCTGAAATCGGGTGTTAGTGCTCAAAATCTTCCTTGGCAGTACGCGCCCATGCGCCCGTCCCCACACGGCCATCACTTTTCCAGCCGATTGTACTTCTTCAGCGCTTCTCGCAGCCGATCATGTGGCAACGCAATCACCGTTCGGTTATCAATTCCCGTCATGGTTTCGGCAGCAACTAGAGCGTTGACCACCGCTTCCTCCGTCGCTTGCACCGTAGCCAGAAAAATCGGGTCCAGCAGATCGTTGGAAAGCATCTCGATCTGATGTGCCTTACCTTGCACAATGGCACCGGGATTCGCCGTTGAAAACGCTACAAAAATGTCTCCCGACCCATTCGACGCATAACTACCATCCCTCCCCAAGCCCAATGTTACGCGTCGAGCCACGCGCTTTAGTTGCGTCGGAATGAGTGGCGCGTCCGTCGCCACGACTACAATGATCGACCCTACATCCTTCTTTCGAGCCTTGTTTTCCTGAATCTCTTTCCCCACCGGCACGCCCGCAATCCTTAACTGATCGCGATCACCGTAGTTGCACTGCACCAGCACGCCGATTGTGTAGGCGCCATGTTTGGCATCCAGCACTCTCGATGCGGTTCCAATGCCACCCTTGAAGTCGTGGCAGATCATGCCCGTGCCGCCGCCAACGTTGCCTTCCTCAACCGGCCCCGTATGCGCGCTCTCGATCGCCTGAAAAACGTGTTCCTGCTTCACGTGAAATCCATTCACATCGTTCAGGTCGCCGTCCCATGTTTCGGCCACAATCGGCGCCGACCACCAATATCCTTCCGGATCAGGCCCATGTTTCACCTTCCATGCGATCACCGAATCATGCACCACGCCGATGCTATGAGTGTTGGTCAGCATCACCGGCCCCTCGATGAACCCGGAATCCTCAAGCCACGTAGTGCCGGTCATTTCGCCGGCTCCGTTTTCCGTGAACCAGCCGCCGAACACCGCATCATTGGAGTCTTTTCCGCGCGGCAGGATCGCGGTCACTCCGGTCCGCACCGGCCCGACCCCGACTTTCAGCGCGCCGCTCCCCGAAATCAATGTGGTGTGGCCGACTTCCACGCCCTTTACATCAGTAATTGCATTCAGAGGCCCCGGATTTCCGTCGAACGGAACGCCCAAATCTCGAGCGCGCGGTTTCGACTCCGTCAAGCCCAGCGTCGACAGCAATAAAACAACTGCACACACGCCCAGCCTCGGGCTCAATTTCCGCATCCAATCTCCTCCGATAGACTTTGCAGTATAAAGTACGATAGAGAACTCTAAGCGAAGGTAAAGGGAGGAATGAAATGGAAACCTGGAAGCGTGCAGTGTTGGGCGCCTCGGCGGGAGCCGCCACAATCTTGTTCTTGAAGGGAAAAACCGGTGCAGGCTTAATTTTCGCGGGCTTGGGCCTGGCGACGCTGGCCTCGGAATATCCTGAAAAATTTGCCGAAATTCGTCGTAACCTGCCCGACTACGTCGACCGCGGAACCGAATATCTGGATCTGGTAGCACGAGCCGGAGAAAGGTTCGCGATGATGGCTGAAAAGCGCGGAGCCAACTGGTACGACGCTTTAGTCAGAGGTTGAGCCTTACTCGATGCCCAAAGTCTTGCGCGCCTCCGGGCTCAGGCGTTCGGGCGTCCATGGCGGAGTCCACACGATATTGACGTTGGCGTTCCGTACTCCGGGGAGTTGCTCAACCCGCGCCTTCACCTGTTCGCCAATCATCACGTGTGCTGGGCAGCCTTGCGCGGTCAGTGTCATTTCCACAGTTACGTCCTGTTGCTCATCAGCCGCAGGCTCGACGCGGATGTTGTAAATCAATCCCAGATCGACGATATTGACAGGGATCTCGGGGTCGTAGCACTGCTTGAGCGCACTCATGACTTCATCTTGCGTAACGGCGGCCATGGCCATCTCCTGATTCAAGTTTACCGTATCTATGAGCCCTGAACTGAAGCAGAGGATTCAGATTGTTCTGGCTGCCGCCATCCTCATCGCGGGCGTGCGGACGGCTTACATCCTTTATCAACGTCACGCCGAAAAGCTGGAGGCCGCGAGCAAGGTTGCGCCTCCCCTCAATCCTGACTATTACGTCACTCCCAAGAAGCTTTACCCTTACGATCTTAAGTCTGCCAGGCAACTTACCCAGCAACCGGTCTGGGTAAAAGAAGGCTATCGCTACACCTACTATCCTTACGTCAACCATCACACAGATTTCGCGCACGAAGCCGGCCAGTTGCTACCCATCGAAAAGCTGCAAATCAAAGACGTCGTCACAGACCTCACGCCGGGCGCGCCAGACCAGCGCCAACTGATGGCCGAGTTCGACAAAGACGGCAAGTCCTATGCGTTTCCTATCGGATCATTGAAAGACGGCAACTATCAAATCTACTCTGACGAGATGCTCTACATTCAGGACCCGCACGAACTCTACAAGCACTGGTCGAGTGATGTCTGGCAAGCCATCGAGCAGCACCAGGTGAAGCCGGGTATGAATGAACTGCAGGCCGACTTTGCGATCGGCATGGGCATCCCCGAGCCGGGCTCAGCAGAAGTGAAGACTGTGAAATATCCCAACGGCGGCCATCCTGTCAGCGTGACCTATCGGAATGGCAAGGCGGCAGAAATCAATCAGGGTTGAAGTAATCCCCGTCGTTTTTCTGTGCTCTCTGTGTCCTCTGTGTTTAAGCTTTTGGTTTTCACTTGATCTTCGGCGAACTCTCATCCGCGGCTTTCGTGTCATCCGCGTGAATGATCCCGTCATCCTTGGCGTAGAACGACCGATGATCCGCGTCGAGTTGCTTGGGCGTCATCGCCAGCTCGAACGTGTCTTTGTCCTTATGCGACTTGAAGCTCACCGTATAGTCGCCGCGCTCAGGATTGACCATCCGCCGGGTGAACGTACCGGTGTGCACCAGGTCGGCCAGGGAAGTTGCGTACTTGCTGTTTTTCTTTTTGTAGGTGTGCTCGGCGCGAAGCACCGTCCGCATATAGCCCAGCGCAGCGGCCTCGGATTCAGAGTGCGCCGGATCGCCCGCAAACTTAGGCTGGTACGGCGTTTGTGCGTCGCAAATCAGCGATCCCGTTACCACCAGGGCGGAAAACCACCCCGCGGCCCGCAAATGGCGCAATTTCATCGCTTAAAATCCTCCCAATTTTGGATGCTTTCCATGTTACTCCCGTAATTTGTTGATTCATTAGGAAGTTTCTATCTGAGCGCCATGCCGCTATTCTAGGCCCAGCTACATCCGTAGGGACGCTATGAAATCTGCTACCGGTGCCAAAACGGCCCCAGCTAAGAAAACACCAATTCGAATTGCCGTCGTAGAAAGTGATCCCCTCCGCTTCGTCGGATTTAGGGCGCTCTTCGACAATGAAACCGATTTCGAGCTGATTGCTGCCTCACTGCCGGAAATCGGAACCTTGCAGGGTGTGGACTTAATCCTGCTCGGAAATCGCAGCAGCCAGAACCTTTTTGACGTCATGGCCAGCCTGAAGGCTACCCGTCCGGATTTGCGGATCATCGTAACCGGCTCCGGCATTGACGAAGAGACCATTCTCAAAGCCATTGCCTCGGGCGCTAAGGGCTACGTGGATGAAGCGGCTTCGCCCGCCGAGTTCGTGCAAGCCATTCGTGTGGTCAACGAAGGCTCGGTTTGGGCGCCGCGCCGCGTGCTTTCCATGTTCATCGAGCGCGTATCGTCGGCTCCCGGACGCATCTTCCCGGCCGGCCGCGTGACCTTCACCGACCGCGAAAAAGAAGTCCTCGAAATGCTGGTTGCGGGTCGCTCCAATAAAGAAATTGGCGCTGCACTGGGCATCGAAGAACGCACGGTCAAGGCACACGTGGCCAAGCTGATGCGCAAAGTGGGCGTTCAAAACCGCATCGCATTGTCGGTGCACGCCATC
>Ga0070735_10001936_pt1 | contig 19208 bp, 17 predicted proteins | sample Coa_R1_FD_66443 | JGI IMG/M metagenome (GOLD analysis project Ga0070735, IMG submission 66443) | Surface soil microbial communities from Centralia Pennsylvania, which are recovering from an underground coalmine fire - Coalmine... | ecosystem: Environmental > Terrestrial > Soil > Unclassified ... | reverse complement strand
CTTCGGGTAATTATCCGACCAACATCTATGGACGCGACAAGGACATCATTGTGGGTGCACTGGTGCGAGAGCTTCCTAAAGTGCGGTTCTTTCCCAACGACATCTCAAGCGCCGTGGACATTTCGACTGCCGAAGCCGCCAATAAGTATAAATGCCTCTACGAGAAAAACGCCCGGCTTCGCCACGTTCTGATGATGATGGGGCAGTATTTCTATACCGATGATCGGGTTTGCCTCTACACCCGCCACGTTCTGAACGCTCCTGAGTATGGCAAGGGGCCTGACGGCATGGCGCGAGGCTCAGAAGAGACAGAAGTGCTTGGAAAGCTGGAATGCAAGGTTCCGATGCAAGCGCAGGAACAGCGGCACATGAACTTCGTGCAGGTCTATTGGGATGAAGATATAACTTATGCCAAGGCTAAGTTTCCCTGGATTCGCAACCGCATCCAATCGGCTACTCATGGTCTGGGCGAACTTGGTTTTGACAAAATTGCCAGAATTTCAACTCGGCAGGGGCTTTATGGCCGCATCGTCACCAGCGATTCCCTGGCTCGCGTGGTCACGATTCAATACACCTGGTTCCGACCAATGACTTGGTACGATGATGCAATTATGGATATTGACCGCGACTGGTTCTTTGAGAATTTCCCAGACGGAGCGCTGATAGCCTATGTGGGGCAGGAATTTGCTTTTGCCCGAAACGAATCCGTGGACGATCATATTGCGATTACCCATGCTTATGATGGTATCGGGCAAAACCGGCGGTCGCTTGGCGCAAGCAATGTGCCGATTCAGAAGCGGCTTAACAACTTCCTTGACCTGCTTGATGACTTTGCCCGGCGCACCGTCCCTCGCGTCTGGTACGATGCAGAAGTTTACAGTATGCAAGCCATCAATGAGCAGGATAATGTTCCGGGGCGCGGCAGCCCTGTCCAGCGGCCTCCCAATACGGCGATGGAACAGACTTTTGGCGTGGAGCCGGTGCCTCAAGCTCAGCCGTTCCTGTTTCAGATGGCTCAATGGTACTTTCAGGAAATTCCAGCGTCGCTGACCGGAGCCGTTCCTACGCTTTATGGCGCGGATGCTGAGGGAGAGCAGCCAACCAGCCTGGCGATTCAGCGCGACGCGGCTTTCGGGCGTATTGGCACGACCTGGAACAACGCCAAAGAAGCTATCAGTCGGGCCTTCGAGCACGCAGTCCGGGCGGCGGCATCGCGCAAGGACAAGATTTCCGGCTTGGGTGACGACGGGCAGTTTGTTGCGGTTACTCCCGAGCAGCTGCAAGGGAACGTTTACGCCTATTCGGAATATGATGCGGCTCTGCCGGAGACCTGGAATCAGCGTGAAACGCGCTACACCGAGTTGGTGGCGGGTGCGGCCACAAATCCGTTCTTCGGCGCTATGCTGAAATCTCCCAAAAACATGCGTGCCATCGCCAACAACATTCGTATGGCCGAACTTAACGTTCCGGGCGAATCATCGAGCCGCAAGCAGCTTGACGAAATCGAGAAGATGAAGGCTGGAAACGGCCCGGCTCCCAACCCGCAATTCCTGAAGCTTGAATCTGCCATCTCCATGCTTGAGGGAGCTGGGGCCGATCCTGCCGCGATTGCTCAGGCTTCCACAATGCTGCAATCCATCCCACAGGAACTCTCTTCGGTTCCAGTCGCTCAGGACGCCTCAGAAGATCATGGCGTCGAGGCTCAAACGTGCTTTGAATGGATGAATGGCGAGGAAGGAATTAAGTTCAAAATGGGCTTGGGCAATGAGCAACGCAGCTATCAGGACATCTACCTTCACTGGCAGCAGCACACGGACACGATGGCAAAACTTCAAAAGCCGCAGCCACAGAAACCGCCGTCCGTCACTATCAACTTCAAAGATATGCCGCCGGAAGCTCAGGTTCAGGCGTTGCGGGAGGCCGGAATTGAAGCTCAGCCCGCGCAGATGGAGGCTGACCAGCTTCAGAAAACGCACCGAAAAATCGCCGAGAAGGTTGTGCCAAAGACGATTCCAGAGACCATAAGGACGGTAAACCGTTCTCAATGAACGCGATAGCCTACGTTATAAGACACGGAACCACGGAAGATAATAAAAGCAAGGTTTTCAGGTCATGGACTGCACTTCCGCTCAATGATGTGGGGTTGGAAGAAGCTCAGGAAACAGCAAATGAGCTTAAAAATTGCGGGATCACCGCAATATGGTCAAGTCCGCTTCTGAGAGCCTACGAAACGGCTGAAATTTTTGCGAAACTGGCCAAACTGCCTATCATCCAAGACCGCAGGCTGATGGGATGGAAAACTGGGACATTCGAGGGGCTTCTGGAAAGCGAAGTTGAAGATGCTTTGAAGCTTTTCATCGAAAACTCGTCCATTGCTCCGCCACTTGGGGTAAGCCTTGATGACTTTGAAAGTCAATGCGCCGATTTCCTTGATGAAATTCTGCCTCTTGCCGAAAAAGAGGGGCCTTTTGCCTTTTTCACGCACAATTCCGTCTTGACAGCCTTCTCGAATCTCATTGAAGGCAAAAGACATATGAATCCTCGTGGAACGGAGTCGGAAAAGCCTGGCGGCATCATGGGAATTTATGCCGATGGGGATAAATACCTGATAAAATCGCTTGACAACGCCGAAATTGCAGCCGAAATAGGAGGGTAAAATGGGAACTGATTTTGATATTGCAGCCTTAGCGCCGGAAGAAATACCAATGGGAGAGCCGGAGGGACAAGCATCCCCTACTGAAGCTCCGCCGGAGCCGGCTGAGACCCCAGAAGAGCAACCGCAAGCCACAACGAAAGGCGAACCGGAACAGGAAGCACCGGAAGAGCAGAGTCAGCCAGCCGACATCAATAAGCGGGTTAGCGAGTTCCTTAAAAGCTTAAAAGACGACCAAAACGCCGATGTTGTTAAGGCCCTGAGAAACGCTTATTTCCAAAATGCCGGATACCGGGAACTTTATCCCAGCGTTCAGGAAGCTAGAGCTTTCAAGGAGCAGCTTGAAGCGTTGGGAGGCATGGACACAGTCTCACAGCTTCAGGAAATCGCCACATCGGTTGAGGAAACCGATTCATTGCTTGAGTCTGGCGATCCGAAGGTGCTTGACCAGATATTCGAGGACGCCAAAGAAGGGGCAGTAAAGCTCGCGCCGTATTACATCAGCCGCGTTGCCAAAGAATCGCCTGAAATGTTCCAACGGGCTGTGCTGCCGCATTTCGTTCAGGCCATCGAATCATCGGGATTGCCGCGAGTTCTTCAAGCCCTTGCCAAGACAGTTCAGGACAAGCCAGAGGCGCTTGAAACAATCAATGAAATCCTGCAATGGCATGAATCGCAGAAACGACTTGCGGAAGGCTTCAGAACGGATACGGTTTCTCCCGAACGCAACAGCTTGAAAGAAGAGCGCGAGGCCGTTAGCCGCGAACGCCAGCAGATTTTTCTTGAGTCCGTTCAGCAGGACGTAGTTTCGAGAATCAATCGCGCTCTTTCAGCCCAATTAAAGGACTATGAGAGCGCTTTGAGGCAGATGCCAGAACGCGCTCGAAGCGATTTTGCCGCCGCAATCTATCAGGAAATCCAGAAATTGAGTGATGCCGATCCGCGCTTCAAAAGCACGCTCGACAGCATGATAAACTCCAAGCGCCGCGACCGCAACGCCGTCGTAAGCTTTATCGGCTCCAAGGTGGACTCTCTGGCGGATCGCATCATTGCCAAGGTTGCTCAGGATTACAGCCTGAAGAAAGGCGCTGTAAAGGCCGCGCCAGAGGGAAGGGCAGCCGCAAGGAACGGCGGATCAAAAGGGAGTCCATCGAATCCCGCCAAACTTACTGGCAAACCATCCTCTGAAGAAGTGGATTGGGAAAAGACCAGCAATGTCGATTTCCTGACCAGAAAAGCGTGGCTCAAGAACGGATCATTCGCCCGGTGGTAGAAAAAATTCTTGACAACCCCAACATCTTGGGGTAGAAATTCCTCAAGGGCAAGAAGGCCCCGTGGTCATCCGCCACGCTAAAAACCGGATGCAAACCTTCCTTACCCTGTTTCCAATTATAAACGGCTCCGTACCAGGCGTGTGCTTGGCTCGGCAAAACGCGCTGAGATCACGCAGTGGAGTTTTTATATGCCGAATCCGGTTCTTGAAAGCGCAGTTGAAGGCATTGAATTAGAACAGGTGTACGACTACATCACCGATCTGGTTCAGAAGGGCACTACGGGTCTGAACCTTTTCCGAAACCGCGCCAGAAAAATGGCAATCTCAAATGTGACCCAGGGCGGAGGAGTGACGCGGCCCGCATTTCGCGTGGAATTCCGGCCCCAAGCTGGCGCTCCGATTCAGTCTGGTTCTGGCGATGCAAGCTCGATGCTTCGCGGTTCCGGCTCTTCATGGGACGCTTTTACCGTCTCCGCACCGTATCTTTTCAGCGTCTGCGAAATCTCGCGTCTCGCGCAGGCTGCCACCAACGGCAAAAACCGCGCATCCGTGGCAGTGCGGGCGGCTGAAATCGACAATTCCCTTACTCAACACTTGCAGGGCATCGAGGGACTTATCAATTCGGACGGCTCCGGGGCTTATGACCAGATTCCGACCGGCGCAACCGTCAACAATAATACGGGAACAGGATTGCAGACCTCTTCCATTGTTGGCATGAACGTGGCCTTCCGTTTCACTGACCAGCAACAGGTCAGCGTTTTCCCCTCGGAAGGCGGCACATCACGCGGGACAGCGACCATCTCAACCGTCGATCCCGTCACCAACACGCTGTACTTTTCAACCGTGCTTCCCTCAGGCACAACCAATGGCGATTACCTGATGATCGCCAATGGCTCCGGGGCTGTTGGCTCATCGCTCCTCGGAATTCAATATTGGCACGTCAACTCAAATACCGGAACCGTGGCTGGAATTGCCCGTTCCAAGTGGCCAGCGCGTCTTTCGACTCCCACCATCAATTTGAACGGCGGCGCAATCACTCCCGGCATCGCTCAGCGGGCTTGGGTGCTGCTTGGCCGCGCTATCGGCCCTGACAATGAAGCCATGAAATCGGCGGTCTGGTACGGCCCGGCGGAACAGGCATACGCCATCTCTAACCTGTTCTACAACGTCCAGATTTCACAGAACCTTCAAAAAGCAAGCACCGTGCCCGACATGGCGCGGCGCGAGCCTATCGCCACTTTCGGCAACCGCGAATATAACTCTTCATTCACCGCCAATCCCAACCGGATCGACCTTCTGCTGCTGAGCGCGTGGTGCATCGGAGAGTTGATTCCAACCCAACTGTATCAGTTTGGAACTGCGGGAACCATTGTTCCTGTTCCTGACGTAGGCACGACCAACGGCACCTACCTGGCTTCTCACATGTTCGCTTACGAGTCAGCGCTGCAACTGGTGAATTCCGCGCCACGCAAGGGTTTGTACATTCAGCAAATCGGTGTGCCGACCGTGTAATAGATCGTTAAGGAGGGATATGTTTAAGCCAATTCTCGACCGCATTCTGCTGAAACGCATCGAGGAAGAGGATAAGTCCATCATTCAAACTCCCGATGCCTTCAGGCAGAAATCCAACAAAGGCGAGGTTGTGGCCCTCGGACAGTTCTTCCAGTTCGGGGGCCAGCTTTTTCCGATGAGCGAAGTTCTGAGCGTTGGGGACATCGTTCTCTTCGGAGAATTCAACTGGCAGCCGGTAAAGATTGACGAGGAAGAATACCTGCTGGTCAGAATCGCCGACCTTCTAGGAGTTGAAAAGAAATGTGGAGCCTTGGAGGGATTGAACGAAACGTCTGTCCAGATGAAGTTCGGGAACGCTTGACCGAAATTGGCGGGGTCAATAAATACGACGAGCCAAACTTCCGCCTGATCTGGGCGCAAACGGATACTTTTCGGGCGGGTGGCCTTTGGACGCCTCCCAATGGCCCAAGCTTTCGCGGCTACCGCGACCTGCTGATTGGCGATGGAAACCCTCACTGGATTCTTCAGGAATGGCATCCTGCCGATGATTATGGCTCGGCGGCGGCCTATTACGCCCGCAATTTAGACCTTGAAACCGGGCTGCAAGACCTTGGCGAGTATCCCTACCAAGGCCGCTACGAAACTGTTCTGATTCTCATTAGCCGGGAATTCATCAATGGAGAACTTAAGATCATACCGATCCCTCTTTCGCGAGTGGTGGTTGAGATTATGGTTCCCATCATCATTGAATCCCGCAAAGTCAGCCTGCTTCGAAGAAAGATGATTTTAATGGAGCGGGAAGAGCAGGAAAAAGCCGCACGAGTGAAAAAGATCGAAGAGGCGCTTTCAGGGTCGGAGCCGGCGTTTGGAAGCAAAGAGCGAAGCGGAGCCTATCTCGAATGCAACTCTCTTGTCCAGAAACGCGCAGCGGCTATTGAACGTTACTGGCAGAGAATGGCGGGCAATCTTACGAGAATGCCCAAGGGTATCTCGCAACACGCAGGGAGGCCCTATATCAATTAGGAGAAACCATGGCTGAGCCAAATTTTGCGATTATCAATCAGCACCCGGTAAACGATCCAAACGCGCCGATGATGAGGGATATGGTGAATGAAGGGATTGGGCACCTCGATCCGATGTTGATTCGCCCAACGCAATACCTCGTCTATCTTTACACCGTCTCAAGGCGGGAGTTTACCATTTACCGCCCGCCCTTGATTCACAGCCTGATTATTACGGCTTGCCCGACGGGAGAACGCTACCGGCTGGTTAGAGGGCTTCCGCATCCTTTCGCGCAGCCTGACATCAATCCGAGCAACGGCGAGCCGATTATTTACTACCACGACGCCCGGTTTGTCGCTCAGGACATCTGTAATCCCGATAATCTTTCGCTCGATCAGGACAGCTACCTGAAGGCTTCAGGCGACCGCGCCCTGGGTTCCGGGGTCAATCTGAGCGCCCAAGGAGTTTTTTGGAGCTTGAACAATCCTCCGAAAGAGGAAGAAATTGCGGCGGCTGAAAAGCGTCGGGACATCTATTACAAGCGGCTTATAGACCAGGCAAACTCTCTTGCCGCATCCGATCCCAAAGCTCTGCATGACATTCTGAATCAGGATTATCACCTGGCCGCAGAACATTTTGGCCTTGACACATCATGGCACCAGGTTCTGAAGCCCATGGCCGAATGTCCGAACTGTGGCGACAAAATCAAGCCGGGAGTGGCGTTCCACAACAGCAGCGTCACAGGAATGTTGTGCATTATCGACCGGGAACGCGCCAAGGCCGCTGGGGTAAGGGTGCCGGAGAATTCGCCGATAACCGAAACTGAGTTTGCACCAGTCAAGCGCGGTCCCGGAAGGCCGCGCAAAACGGAGCTTCAGGGGGAGCCGGGCAGTTAAAATCTGGTCCAGAGCCGTTCCAGAATTTTGATGTTTTGCTCCCCTTGATGTAATCAAATGCCCGTTATTCCCCAAGCTACGTCGCAGAATTACCCCACGCTTGAAGGGGTGATGAATCTCGTTCGGTCAATTCTGAACGATGCTTTTGCGGGCGCTACCAATACCCCCGGAGAAGGACAGATTGTAACCGACAGCCCCACCATCAGCCCGTCCACTCTGCCCTTCCTTAACTCCGCGATTCGGGAAGTCTATCGCAAGCTGCGTACCGTTGGGTCGCCGACGCTGATTCGAGACAACTACCTTCTGATTGGGCTTGGCCCGGTCAATGGCCCTTTGGGGCTTTCAGTTCCTGACCCGACCATTCAGGTGAGAATTGGGTTTGATGGGTATGATGACGGTTCGGGCAACGTCGTGACGACGCAAGCCCTCCCCTCCGACCTCATCCTGCCCATCAAATTTTGGGAACGGCTGTCGCAATCGGAAGAGACGTTCGACATGATGCAGGAAGCCGCTGCCGGGCTTGAACCCCGCGACCAGCGCCGGTCATTCGGGCAGTGGGAGTGGAGGAAGGATTCGATCTATCTGAACGGCTCCATCGAGACGCGAGACATGCGAATCCGCTATCAGGCTTTTATGCCGGAATTCTTCCAATCGAATATCAACTTCGCAACCACGCAGATTCCGATTTTCGATTGCGATGAGGCTGTGGCATACCTGACGGCGTATAAGGTGTCCTTTTCGCTCGGCGGCGCCCAAACGGCCGCGGGATTAAAGGCTCAGGCGGAAGAAGAGATTTTCGATCTGCGGAATGAAACCGTGCGCAACATGCAGAAGACGAAGTACAAGCGGCGTCCTTACGGAAACGCAGACGAGGACGCCTGGTTTTATCCGATTAGTTTTTGAAAATAAAGGAGCTTGGTTACGGCGTGAGGAGCGCCAAGCTTTAACTTCAAATCTGAGGAGGATTTGACCCATGGCAAATGCCACAGTAACGCTCACATTGAATCAATACCCCAATGGCCTTGATAACGGCCAGAGGTTCATTTACGCCTTCGGAACGGCGGCTATTTCAGCTTCTCCGGCTACCTACCCTACTGGCGGCCTGGCGCTCAATTTCGCCGCTCTTCAGAACATCGGAGATGGATCGCTTCCGGTAAATCCAACCGACATTGCCGCGCCCGTGGCAGTTGAATTCGAGTCGCGGTCTGGTTCAGGATGGGTGTATCGCTGGAAACAATCCACCAACACGCTTCAGATCATGGCGGCTTCGGGCGGCACAGCGGGAACCGGCGCTCCTGAAGAAGAAATGACCAATGCGACGGCAATTCCGGCGGGCGTTTCCGGCGACGCCATCACGTTCAAAGCAACTTTCGTCAAGATGCGATAATGTTTAACCCTGAAGGGAAGGCGGCCATACCTCTGACGAATTTCGGGGGGCTGGTGGCCGAAGCAGACGCCGCCGCCCTCCCCGAAGGGAGTTCTCCGCTCTGTTGGGACAACGATTTTCTTGTTGGCTCGGTCAAGACGCGGCCCGGACTTGCGCCCGTCTATGCCGCCATCTCTCCCGCCCAAAATTTCATCTGGATCAAGTCATTTAGGGATTCAGCTAATAAAATCCACGCACTAATGGTGGACGCGGCGGGCGATCTCTACGTTGAACACGTTACTGACAATCCCGGCGTGCTCGCGCTCCTACAATCAGGCTTTGCGGCAGGACAGACAGTTTCAGGGTGCGCGGCGTTCAGTCGGATGTACATGGCGCTTTCGCCCAGCGGGATGCCCTGGCAATACGATGGCACCTATCTCGACCGCGTATCGCAGGAAGGGCCTGGGGGAAACGCTTTCTATACCGTCAACACCGTCAACACAACTTCAGCGCAGATCACGGCGTTTGCAATTACTTCCAATGTCGTAACCTTCACCGCCGCGAACGCTTTCACTGCCGGGCAGTTGGTGGTGATTTCCGGCCTTGCGGTTGGAACTTACCTCAACGGCCAGGTGCTTGTCGTCTCATCCACAGGGCTTTCTTCCACTCAGTTTGAAGCGTCTTTTACCCACGCCGATGTAACGAGCACAAACGACTCTGGTGTAGCGACCGCCCAGAATAGCTTCCCGATTTCAACTATCACACAATACAAGCCCTTCGGAACCGCCAATGGAGACCCCAATGATACGGCGATTTATCAATGGGCTTGGTCGGCTGGCCCTGGAACGACGCAGGCTGGCTCCGTCGTCACCATCTATATTCGTTATCCTTCCGGCGGATCGTTTCCCAATCTTCCTGACCAGAATTTTATTAACGCCTGGAAAGCGGGAATTCCCATTTATGTTGTCCTCTCCGGGCTGACCGGCGATGGCTCGCAGTTTAATGGCATCCAGCTTGTTACCGGCGTTGGCTACGCTTTAGGCGGCCAAGTCCCCGGCAGATCGCTCGGAGCATGGTATTTCACTTTTGCAGCCTCGTCTCCAGGCGGTGAGACTCAGAACGGGCCATCGGGAAGCTCCTATCAGATGACGCTCGCCACGCTTACCATGTCAAGCCCGGTTCCAGGCGTGCAGATCGGCGATAGCATCACCATCACCGGGGCCGCTCCTTCCGCCTGGAATCGTATCTGGACGGTTGCGGGAGCGCCGCAGAATGGCATTCTCTCGATTACCCAAACTTCGGCCACGGGCGGCGTGGCAACTTATACCTTTTCGCAGGTTTCAGGCGCGGCTCCTGCCATTGGTGATCTTGTCACCATCACCAACACCTTTAATGGCAACGGCGTTTTCAATGTGACGGACTCTCCGGTAGCCAGCGTTGTAGGCTCAACCTTCACCATCATCAATTTCCCCCAGGCAACCATTGCCGCGCAGGTTGAGAACGGCCAGGCTCAGCTTTCCGGGAACATCATTATGGTCGATCCGGGGCCGTTGTATTATGGCCAGCCCTCGGCAGGCAATCCCATTTATGGCAATTCGACGGTTGGCGGAGATGTGGTTCTTGCTCCCGGCATCTCGCAGTCCATTACTCCCGGAACACGCCAGGCCGTTGTTATTTTCAAGACCCGGCAGGGATTCCTTCCCAAGCCTTCCCCGCCTGTAACTTTCACCACCCTGCAAGACTCCAATTCTATAACTTCCTCCAGCGTCCCTGTCGGGCCTCCCAATGTTATTGAACGATGGATCGCATTTACCGAGGCCGGGCAAGAAGGCTCTCCCGGCGCATTCTTTTATGTGATTCCTGACCCTGTTCTGGCCATCGTCAACGGGCAGCAAGTCACTTATTCTTCCACAGTCATCAAGGACAACGTTTCAACTTCAGCGACCTTTACTTTCACCGATAACGTGCTGCTTTCGGCGCTTGAAATTGATGTGCAAGGCAACGATCTCTTCAACCTGATCGAGCTTGGATCATCCCAGTGGTGCTTTGCCTATGCCCAAAGAATGCTTTGGGGCGGCGAACAGAACAAGGTCTATAACTTCCTGAATCTTACCTTCAACGGAGGCTATGTTCCGACTCCAGGACAAAGCCCTTACCCGCTGGGCTGGACTTCTGACGCGACTTTCGGCATTGGCGTGGCGCAACTCAAAAACGCTTCGGTTGCCGGCAGCTTTGGAAGCGTGCTTTATATCTTGAATTCTTCCGGGTCAACGCAGACAACCTACGGAATGAACACCCAGGGAGCCTATCAGGACTCTTTGGGAGTAGCCATTCTGGAAGCGAATACGGCCTACTCAGTTAGAGTTACGGCAAGGATTCCTTCCGGGAATACTGCCGGAAATCTTGTTGTCGATCTTGTACGGTTTTCCACCAGCGGGGGATACGGGAACAGTCTGGGGTCATACACCATTCCTTTTTCCAGTCTGAAGACTTCCTATCAGGTTTTGTCTGGATCGCTCATGGCGGTTCAAGCGTCGATTCCATCCGATTTGGTTCTGCGATTCTATTGCACAGGCATTGCAAACGGCGCGGACATTGAGATTGACCGGATTGAAATTTTCCCAACCAACCAGCCCGTGTTGACAACCAACGTCCGGGCGTCTTATGTCGATAACCCGGAATCGTTTGACATCATTTCCGGCAACCTCTCGCGGGATGATAACCCGGAACCTTTTGTTGGCGCGTTTGAAATGTACGACCAGCTTTATCTTGAAAAGCCCGCCGCGCGGTACTCAACCCGCGATGTGGCGAACGCCGAGCCGGATGGCTGGTCAATCCGAGAAGTTTCAAACCGTACCGGGTCATTTGGGCCAGCCGCTTTTGATGTGGGCGAGGAATGGCAGGTTTCCGCCAACCGCGACGGCGTGTACATCTTTTCCGGGCGTCAGCCGGTAAAAATAAGCCAGGAAATCTGGCGGTTGTGGGAGTACGTCAATTTTGCGGCGGCCTCAACCGTCTGGGTCAGAAACGATACCGTCAACCGTCGCATTCTGGTTGGCGTGCCGATGAAAACGCCAAACCCATGGCTTCCCAACGATCCTATCGCTACCCCCACTTCGCCCAGCCATATCCTAATGCTGAACTATCTTGGCCTTGACGATGTGACGCGACTCGAAGAAAGCCCGCAAATGCACACCACGATTTTCGGAAACCTGGTCAGCGTGGATATGCGGCGGAAATGGAGTCCGTGGCATATTGCCTGCCCTTACGCCGATTTCATTCTGCGGCAGGATGGCGTTTCCAGGCCATTGTTCCTGTGCTGCGGAGATTCGTCTGGCAACATCTACCAACTGCTCGATGCCAGCCTTCAGCCTTCGGACAATGGCAAGGCGGTGAACTTCTTTTACACCACGTCGGCAATCCCTGATCTTGCGAAAGAGAAGCAGTTCCCGCAGCTTGGCAATGGCAGGAAGCTTTGGACGTATATGCAGATGCTCGCTCAGGGCGGAGGCACGCTTACGGTCGCGTTTCTTCCCAACACGCTTTACCCGAAATACTCCTGGACGGTTCCATCCGGCATTCCGATGGTAGCGCATCCAACCGACGATTATGAGCGGCCACTGAACGTTTCAGGGAATCGCGTATATGCCCAGTTCTCGCACAATGCTTCCGGGATTTACGCCGACGTTTCGCGGCTAATTATGTACGGAGCGCAGCATCCCACTTTAGCCATAAGGGGGTCGGCAAGCCAAGGTGCAAGGTAAAAGCTCATTTCTCGATGGCGGCAGGGAGCTTTCAGAACTTTATAACCAGAATCCGCTTCAAGCCGTTTTGATCGAGCGCATGATCGCATCCATCAATCTGCTGGGACAGAACTCTGGCGTGTCGCCGATAGGGGATCATGCACCGCCTCCGCCGGTTGACAACCTGAGCGTCAAGGCGGCGGGCGAGATGGTGCATTTCGCCATTACGCATTCGGCGAAGGTGCGGAGAAATATCCGCTATTTCATTGAAGCCGACAATTCTCCGGCGTTTCCGAGGCCGGTTGTAACCGATCTTGGAAGCTCGCGGAGTTCTCACCCGCTCAATCTGCCGTCGCTCGATGATAATGGAAACCAGCTTTCGTGGTACTTCCGGGCCTACGCGCAGTATCCCGGATCGCGGCCTTCAGTCCCTACCGTGGTTGGCGGCGCAAACAATCCAACGGCAATTAAGCTTCAGGGCGCTACCAAGCTGACGTTACTGAATCCCACTGGTAGTGGCACAGCTTCCACTACAGGAATGCAGGGAGGCGCGGGGCTGGGCAAAACTCCGCAAAGCTCGAATGCGGTGCTAAGAACGGGAAAGCTGCAAGGAGGGCTTCCCGTCGCCTCCGCGCTGCCGGGATCCTCTGTCTCAATGGACACGATTGCAAATGGCCCCGTTACATACTTCAAGATCAAGGCTGTCAATTCTACAACCAGCCAGGCTACGACAAGCTCTCTTTCCCCCAATGCGGTTACGACATCAATAAGCAGTTCATTTTCAAGCGTGGGAATATCCACCACCCTGACCCTGATTGGGCAAGTAACCATCACCACCAGCGGCGGTATTGCGATTGTTTCAGCTTCAGGAATCGTTGGCGGCGGCCCTGCCGGAAGCACGGCGATCCTTGCGCTCTATAAAGGAGATTCCACTGGCACGCTGCTCTATGAGCAATCCATCCTGAATGCGGCGGTGGGCGGTAACGGCTGGTCAATGGCCAACATTCAGGACACGTCGCCCGGCGCAAGCCAGCTTTACAGTCTGTACGGACAAATGAGCAGTGGCACTGGGACAGTCCAGGATTGTTATGTTTCAGCGCTCAATTTGAAGGTGTGAGATGACAGTTTCTTTTGTGATCTTCGATGCCTCGACGGGAACGATTTTGAAATCGGTGAATATCAGCGGCGCTCCGAGTGAAGTGGAAGCCATGATGGAAACGAATACCCCTTCGGGAGCGTCGGCGCTGAGCCTTCCGGCAGGACAGATTGCGCCCGTCGCAAGCGCATACAAAGTTGTGACGGGGACTATCGTATCCAATAAAACTCTAATCCCATGATCGTGAGACCTTACCAAGCCGAGGATTTGAAAGCGATTGAGGAACTTCATCGTCGCATGGGGTTCAACTATCAGATGCCAGCATTTAATCGAGACCCGGCAATCTATACCGGAGTCATCGCGGACGGCGAAAACATTCTGGCGGCAGCGCATCTCCGCAAAGACGCGGAAGTCTATTTATGGGTTGACTTGCAAGCTCCAGCAAGTGCAAGATGGAAAGCGATACAGGCTCTCGACCGGGAGTGCTGCCCAATCCTTAAAAATCTTGGTTTTAGCCAAACTGTTGCTTGGATTCCCAGGGAAATCGAATGGGAATTTACGCACGCGCTGGTCAAGCTGGGATTTAGCCGCGCCAGAAGCTCATTCGCCGCCTGGAGCAAGGAACTATGAGAGCCGCCACAAATCAGGCCAGTCAGGGAGCCGCCGGAGCCGCCGCGTCGGGTGGTCTGTTTAGCGGGCTGGCATCCCAATCGCGCAACAGCCTGTTTCCGTTTCTTCAGCAGGAATTAAACGCTCAGCACACCCTCACCCCGCAGCAGGAAGGCGAAATGATGACATCAGCCGCTGGTGGGGCGGGCGGAGCGGATTCGGCTCTGTCGGGTGACGCGGCGCTGCGCGCGGCAAGAACGCGCAATACCGCTGGCATGTCAGGCCTTGAAGATTCCATTGCGCGCGCCAAGGAGCAGGCGCTGGCCAAGACTGGGGAAGGCATTGCCGCAAAAGACGTGATGCTGACCCAGGGCAACAAGCAGAACGCAGCGAGAGGGCTTCAAGGACTTTATGGAACGGATACTTCGGCCATGCTGCGATCCATGGGATTGATTCCTGAAGATGTGAACGCAGAAGCCAGAGCCGGACAAAGCGGCTCGTTGCAGAACCTGACGGACATTCTTAGAGCCATAGGTGGCGCTGCGGGCGGTGCCGGAACGTTGCTGAAGGCGTTCAAATAAACCCATGGCGGCGATTGACAAAATTCGGAACCCGCTCGACAACGGCCCTGACGCCTTGCCGCTTTCGACCTTGCGTCCAGCGGACACATCCGCCCTTCCTTCGGCTGATCCGGTGATGGGTTATGTCAGTCCGCAGGAAAAATACCGGCAGACGATGGAGCGGTTTCATTCCGCCGCTGACAACATCTCGAACGCGGAAGTTGTCGCTGAGAATCCGAATGATCCGGGGTATCTTGCCAACCTTGCTGACATCCGGGCCGGAACGGAACTGGCGAAACTTCAGTACGAACATGCGCACCCATGGGGCACACCTGAATCGGCCCATCCTGGCTTATGGGGGAAGGTTGGTCACGTCATGGGGCGGATTGGAGATATTGCGGGCACCGCCGTCGCGCCCGGCGTGATGGGAATGATTCCAGGCACCGCGCTCAACCGGCAGCTTCGTGAAAATCAGGATGTATCGCAGCTTCAGGAAGGAAGGCAGGCTCAGATCGAGCAGGAAAAAGTCGAGCCAAAGGCTGCGTCCGATGAAGAGCAGGCATTCCAGTCTCTCATTGCGAGCGGGGTCAAGCCCATCGACGCTTACCGGCAGATCAAGCAGGCGGGCCAGAAACAGGCTGGTGACGAGGCGCAGGCGACAGTCACTTCCGGCGGTCAGGCGTTTGAATGGAATCCCCAGACGCAGAAGTATGACATTCCGATTGGAACAGGTAAATCGGAAGGCGATAAGACTCCGCCTCACATCACGGCCATGAAGAATGGTCAGGCTCATATCATGGAGCGCGATCCTTCTACCGGAGAGTACAGTATTGACCGTGGGATCGCACCTCCGAATTTCGCTCAGACAGGATTATGGCAGCCCACGGAAATAAATGTGGGAGGTAAATTGGTTCCCGCAAAATTCAATGAAAGAACTGGAACTATCGAGCGGGCCGACGTTCAGGGTGGCGGAGCGGCTGTACCAAAAAATATTCAGACTGAAATCAACAAATCAATGGATACCTCACGCGGGGCTGACACTCGCTACCGCGTGATGGTAGATAACGAGAAACCAGCTCTGGAAGGCAACCAGCAGGCCATGTTGAACATTCTCGCAAACCATATTGGCATGACGATGGGTTTGCAGAAGGGGGCGAGAATTACTCAGGCAGTCTGGGATGAAGCGCAGCAGACAGCACCATACTTGCAGCGCATCAAGGCCAAATTCGACAAGAACGGCTACCTGAGCGGCGTGACGCTTAGCCCAGAGCAGATCAAGCAGATGGTCGATCTCGGCTATGACCGTCGCGTCCGGGAATGGCAGCAGGCGCAGGATACCGCGACACAGAACGGCTTGGACATCAGCGGAGAAATCCCAAGAGACGTGAAGAAAGCTCTTCAGGATTTGGGGCCAACACAAGCGCGCGGAGAGGTTGGGGAGAAGGGTGATTCTTCTCGTGAGAAGAAGCCTTGGGAGAAATTTTGACGATGGCTGACGGCAATCTCAAACCTCCAATGCCGGGTGACATGATGGATGGATACCGCTATCTTGGCGGCGATCCGTCCAAAGAGGAGAACTGGATTTCTGCTGAAGCCCCAAAAGCTCCTGCGGCTGAAATGAAGCCCAGTTTCGGAGGTGAGGTTTACGGAGCCGGAAAGTCAATTATGGGCGCTATACCAAAGTTGCTTCCAGCAGGAGCGGCCATTGCAGCCGGGGCAGCAGAGCCTTTAGCGGCACCGATTACCGCTCCATTGGCCTATGCAGCGACCGAAGGGCTGGTAAGCCCCAAAGAAATCCAGCAACATCCGGTTCGGGAAGGTCTCACAGCGGCAAGCATGGCGATACCTGGGCCAGCCGAGGCGGTGGGTTACGCTTTCCCCAGATTCGCGGTAGAACATCCCACGATGATGAGAGCGGGAGGAACGGTTCTTGGCGGCCTTATTGGGGCAGGCGCTGGTGATCGCGCTGGGGGTGGGCGATATGGCGAACTTGGCGGCGGCGTAGGGGGAGCGTTTCTAGGATATGGACTTGGAGGGAGGGAAGTCGCGGCGCAGGGAGAAAAGCTGATTCAAGATACCCTGCAAGGAGCACGACCGCTTGGCGAGCTTCCAGAAAGGCTTTTGCCAGCCTACATGAGACAGTCAAAGGCTTTGGCGGACGCACACTTGCAACTCGCGCTCGAACGCGGCGAGCAGCCAGACATGATAAAGATTCCAGTCGGGAGGAGAAGCCAGGTTCAAAATATGTATGAGGAACGGGCGAAAATGAAGCCGCTCCTGCCTGGTTCGATTGTCAGTCCAGAGCAGTACGAATCTTCGCTGGCAAGGCTAAAGTCGGAGAATGCGGGCTTCGATCCGCTGGCCGAGGAAACGCGAAGAAAGGCCAGCGCAGGTGGGATGGCCCATGCCGCCGAAAGTCACAGACCGGAGTTCGTTCCGTCCCGACGCGGGAAAACGACTACGCTCTCGCAGAGTTTCAGATTAAGAGGAAAGAGGCCCCAATGAGGATTTGGAAGATTTTCGAGCGTGATCCTCACCAACCATGCGCAGAATTTTAACCGAGGAAATGTGCAGCCCGGCCTCCAAGTTCTCAAGCTCTTTTCTGAGAAGCTTTAATTGGTCAATTATGGATAGCAAGCAGACGAATAACATTCCGATTGCGAATATGATTATTCCCGCCATAGATTCCTCCACGGGACATCATACGCATGTAAATCGCAGCGTCAATGGAACTTTAGTTCCATAAGGAGTTTCCAATGCCGTACTATGACACTCACAGTTCAAAAAGGCCGCCAAAACTGCTGGTCGCTGGGCTTCCGAGCTACTTTTTCGGATCATGGGCGCAGGAAAAGTCCCCCACAAGGATATGGCTCACCCAAGTTGCGCTGACCTCCAACGTCGCTACGGTGACGGGAACGGTTGCCGAGGGCGACATCCCGGCGGTCGGTTCCCTGATTTACATTGATGGGACGCAGACTAACGGCGGCATTTTCAATGTGCGGGGCGTGGCGCTGACGGCTGTCAGCATCAATGCCATAACCGGGCAGGGAACGGTGAGCTTCGCCCTGACCCATGCGGACGTGTCCGCCACAGCGGATGCCGGGCTTGCCATCATTCCGCAGTCAGAAACTTCCGAGGCTATTGCCAACGGATCGAGCATCCCTGTAACCATTCCGTTCAATGACCCGCGCACGGCGGGCGACCGGACGGTGACGATTACGGCGCAATTCCCCACCTTGCCCACAGCCTGCAACGTGGTGCTGCAAACGTCGCTGATGGATGTGGACAGTCAATACCAGGCGTTTGAATCAACCGGAGAGGTGAATGTGGCGACAGTGGCGGCGGGGGCAGTCAGCCAGTACCAAACTCAGTTCACGCTCCAGATGAGCCGGTTCTACCGGCTGAATATCAACGGCCTGAGCGGGACTGGAACCATCATCGCAAAGATACAGGCATGAAAATGAAATCAACCTTCATCCTAATTGCTGCATGGCTGGTCTTGGCGCTGCCCGCATTCGGGCAAGGCGTCAGGTACAATAACTGGACGCAGCTTCCCGGCGGCGGGATCATATCCGCGCCATCAATCGCGGTGTGCTCGGCGGGCGCGAATACCTCAACTACGCCATGCTCGCCACTCGCTTCCATCTATTCCAACCAGGCGCTTACCATTCCTCTCACTAATCCGATGGTGGGAGACAATTACGGCAATTACGGATTCTGGGCGGCTCCGGGGCATTACGTCGTCCAAATCTACAAAGGCGGAATCCAGACAAGCGTCTTCGATGTTTTCCTGCCCTGCGATCCCAACAATAACTGTGGCCAGGCGTTCAATGTCATGGCTTATGGGGCCAAGGGCAACGGAATCGCCGATGACACTGCCGCGATAAACTTGGCTACCACTGCCGCAAACGCCGCGAATGGCACCGTATTCTTTCCTCCCGGAAATTATCTGACAGCTTCGGGATTTGTGTTGCCCGGCAACACCCGATGGCAGGGATCAGGCCCCACCTCCTCGACCATAACCTGCAACGGGCAGGGGGCCACGACGGATTGCTTGAACATCCAGTGGGGCGATGGAGGAACGCTTCTATCCGGGTTCCATATCCTTCAAGTGGGAAGCGGCCAAGACCTCGTTCATTTGGATGGAGGCAACGCCCCTCAGCTTTCCAATCTTCTGCTTGACACTCCGGGAAGGGACGGATTGCATGTCGAGCCTGACGCCCAATTTCATTGGTGCGAGAAGCTTCTTGCCACCAACGTCCGAGTTAAGAATGCGGGCCGCGACGGATTCAACTTTACCCTAAGCGATGAGGCCAGCACCTTCATCAACATCACGACCATGATTAACGACGAGGTGCGAGGGGCGGGTAAAACCACGACCGGATACTGCTTCCATGCTGTCAGCGTCACCACTCATGGAGTGGCCCAGGGAGACTATATGGGCCAGCTCCTGATCGACAATGGCGAGTTTGACATGCAGGTGGCCAGCAGCAACAAC
>Ga0070735_10001935_pt1 | contig 19210 bp, 15 predicted proteins | sample Coa_R1_FD_66443 | JGI IMG/M metagenome (GOLD analysis project Ga0070735, IMG submission 66443) | Surface soil microbial communities from Centralia Pennsylvania, which are recovering from an underground coalmine fire - Coalmine... | ecosystem: Environmental > Terrestrial > Soil > Unclassified ... | reverse complement strand
CCTGGTCGGCGTCGCCGCCGGCGGCCTGTGGGCGTATGTCCACTGCGTCTGGAACGCCGGTCCCACGATGACCTTCGCCCGGCGCGGGATCCAGTACGAGCTCCTCGCGCCGAGGATGCTCGGGATCGCGCTCCTGGCGCCGTACTTCCTCTGGGTGATCGGGCGGAGCCTCGCGGACCTGCCGCCGGTGCAGCGCGCGCTCTCGGTCGTCCTGCGGATCGCGTTCATCGCGCTCCTGGCCCTCGGACTGGCGCGCGTCGCGCGGACGGCCACTTCGCAGAAGGTCTGCACGGTCTACCTCGTCGACGTGAGCGACAGCGTGTCGGACCTCGCGCTCGAGGACGCGCGCGTACAGGTGAACGAGGCCATCGCCGCCAAGCCCAAGGACGACCTGGTTCGGCTCATCACGTTCGCGAAGCGCCCTCGGTCGGTGGCGCTCCCCGAGGACGGAGGCCCCGTCGCGCGCATCGAGCGGCACGGACCGGGCCTGGGCGCGGGGACCGACATCGCCAGCGCGTTGCAGCTCGCCTACGGCGTGTTCCCCGAGGGGTACCTGCGCCGCGCCGTCGTCGTGTCGGACGGCGTCCAGACGGACGGCGATCTGCTCGCCGAGGCGAACCGGGCGCGCGAGTACGGCGTGAAGATCTTCGCGACCGCGTACCGTCGACCGGTTCCGGGAGAGGTCGCCGTCCGCGAGCTACGGCTGCCCGACAAGGTCCACGAGCAAGAGACGTTCGATCTGCACGCGTCCGTCTTCTCGAGCATCCCGCAGAAGGTCAAGCTGGTCCTCAAGCAGGGCGACGTCATCAACGGCCTCGACGGCGTGAAGGTGGTCGACCTGCAGCCGGGCGACAACGACGTGCCGTTTCGGAGCAAGGCGGCCGTGCCCGGGTCGGTGACGTACTCGCTCGAGGCGACCGAGACCGAGCAGGACCACTTCAAGGAGAACAACCGCGCGTCGTCGGCCACGACGGTCGTCGGCATGCCCGTCGTCCTCTACGTCGACGGCAACCCCGCCCGCGCGTCGTACCTGTCCTCGGCGCTCAGCGCGCAGCAGTTCAACGTCGACACGTTCGATCCGCTGCCGACGACGCTGCGCGAGGCGGAGAAGTACGACTTCATCATCGTCTCCGACATGCCCGCGGAGCGCGTATCGCTGACGCAGCAGGAGACGATCGAGCAGTACGTCCGCGATCTCGGGGGCGGATTTCTCTTCGCCGGCGGCGAGAACGGATACGGCCTCGGCGGCTGGTACCACACGACGATCGAGCGAATCTTGCCGGTCCGCATGGACGCCGAGAAGCGTCGCGACGAGCCGGAGGTCGCGATGGCGCTCGCCATCGATCGATCCGGCTCGATGACGGGGCTGCCGCTCGAGATGGCCAAGCAGGCCGCACGCGCGACGGCCGACGCCCTCGCGGGCGACGATCTGCTCGAGGTCATCGCCTTCGATTCGCAGCCGACGCGGATCGTCCGCATGACGCCGGCCAAGCATCGCGCGCGCATCCAGACCGACATCGCCCGGATCCAGGCGGGCGGGGGCACCGAGATCTTTCCGGCTCTCGACGCGGCGTATCAGGCCATGTCGACGACGCGCGCGAAGCGCAAGCACGTGGTGCTGCTGACCGACGGGCAGGCTCCGCAGAACGGCATCCGCGACCTGGTGCAGGCGATGGCCGCCGAGAACATCACCGTGACCACCGTGGGTCTCGGCGGCGGCGTCGACGAGAACCTCCTGCGGATGATCGCGGACGTGGGCGGCGGGCGATTCTACAAGGTGGCGGATCCGCAGTCGCTCCCTCGCATCTTCACCCGCGAGACCGAGATGGTGAGCCGGTCCGCCGTCGTGGAAGAGTATTTTCAGCCGAGGCTCGCGTCGCCAGCCGACTTCCTTCGCGGGATCGACGTCACAGCCGCTCCCTTCCTCCACGGGTACGTCGCGACGCGGCTCAAGCCACCGCCGGCCCAGGAGATTCTCGAGAGCGAGCTGGGCGAACCGATCCTCGCCCGGTGGCACGTCGGGCTCGGGTGGAGCATGGCCTGGACGAGCGATCTCAAGAACCTCTGGGCGGTCGAGTGGCTCCGCTGGCCGCAGTGGGGGCAGTTCTGGGGTCAGCTCGTGCGCGAACACATGCGCCAGAAGAAGCGCCAGGTGTTCGACATGCGCGCCGAGGTGGACCCGGCGACCGGCCGCGCGCACGCAGTACTCGACGCCATCGGCACGGACGACGCCTTCCAGAACGGCCTCGACGCGAAGCTGACGTCGACGGGGCCGCAGCCGGGGGGCGAGACGCGGACGGCGCCGATGCGGCAGACGGCGCCCGGCCGCTACGAGGCGGACTTCCCCCTCGATCGCTACGGGGCGTTCCTGCTCCACGCGTCGCTGGAGAAGGCCGTCGACGACGGACACGGCAACGTGAAGGGGGTCACCGTGGCGGAGAGCTATGGTCATGTGAACAACCCGTACCCGCGCGAGTACCTCGCGCTGGCCCCCGACCTCGGCGCCTTGACCCACGCAGCGCTGGCGACCGGGGGCGCGCTCGACGCCTCGCCGACCGCGGTCTTCGACCCGGCGGGAGAGGTCATCCGGTATCACGAGGACCTCTGGTCGCGCTTCGTGGGCGCGGCGATCGCGCTGTTTTTGCTCGATCTCCTCGTCCGTCGTGTCCGACTCTTCGACCGCAAGAGAACCGCGAGAGCGTCGGGCCGATCGTCGCGGCCGCCGATGTCGGGCGCCCTGGCCTAGCGTCCCCTGGCGTCGCCTCGCCCGCAAAAAGGCGGTCGCACTCCGGACGCGTCTAGGCTATGGCCACGAAACCTCGTGGCGTCCGACGGCATCGAACCGAGTCGGACCCCCCCATGCGAGCCGCCGCCGTGACGACCGAGCCCCAGCTCCTCGAGCCGATCCGCCGACGCGAGGATCTCCTCGCTCCGTTCACCGAGGCGTTCAAGCCGCGCGACGCGTGGCGCATCGGTCCCGAAATGGAGAAGTTTGGGGTCTTCGAGGCAGGAGGAAAGCCGGTCCCATACGCCGGCGAACGGAGCATCCTGGCGATCCTCGAGGAGCTCGTGAAGTCCCACGGGTGGACCCCGGAGCGCGAGCACGCGGACGGTCCGATCGTGGCCCTCGCCCGCGGCGAAGAGTCGGTGACCCTCGAGCCGGCCGGGCAGCTCGAGCTCTCCGGCGGCAAGAGCGAGGACGTTCACCAGGTGTCGCGCGAGATCCGCCGGCACCTGCGCGAGATCGAGCCCGCGTCGCGCGCGATGGGGATCCGGTGGTTGGGCATCGGCTTCCACCCGTTCGCGCGCCGCGAGGACTTCGCGTGGGTACCCAAGCAGCGCTACGGCGTCATGCGCGACTACCTGCCCACGCGCGGGGGGCATGCGCTCGACATGATGCTCCGGACCTGCACCGTGCAGGCGAACTTCGACTACGCGAGCGAGGCGGACGCGATGCGCAAGATGCGCGTCGGTCTGGCCCTCGCCCCGCTGACGACCGCGGTCTTCGCCAACAGCCCATGGAAAGAGGGCCGCCCCCACGGGGGGCTCAGCTATCGCGGCCGCGTATGGCTGGACGTCGATCCGGACCGCACGGGGCTGCTGCCGGTCCTCTGGAAGGCCGGTGCGCGCCTCGAAGACTACGTCGAGTGGGCCCTGGACGTCCCCATGTTCCTCTTCAAGCGGTCCGGGCGTCCGGTGCTCAACACCGGGCAGACTTTCCGAAGCTTCTGGCGGTCGGGGTTCGCGGGCTACGCCGCGACGCTCGATGACTGGCGCTTGCACCTCAACACGCTCTTTCCGGAGGTCCGCCTCAAGAAGACGATCGAAGTCCGAGCGGCGGACGTGCAGGCGACCGAGCTCGCGTGCGCGCTCCCCGCCCTCTGGACGGGCATCTTCTACGACGACCGTGCCCTCGCGCAGGCCGAGGCGCTCGTCGTCGACTGGACGCACGAGGACGTCGCCCGCCTTCGCCAGACGGCGTGGCGCGAGGGCTTGCGGGCGAGCTTCCGCGGGCAGTCCCTGGCGGCGATCGCCGCGCGCGTGCTGGAGGTGTCGGCCGGCGGGCTCGAGCGCCGCGCCCGCATCGACCCGACGAGCGGCAAGGACGAGCGCGTCTACCTCTCTCGACTGGCGGCGCTGGTCGCTTCGGCGCGCACGCCCGCGGACGTACTGCTCGACGGCATCGATCGCGAGCCCGACCTCGCCGCGGCGATCGTCGATCGCGCCGCGATCCCCTGGGAGTGACCAGGCGAGAGTCGGCGTGGGGTCCGTGGCGGGGGCACTCAGGATGACCGAGGTGCGGACGCCGCCCGAACCGCCCCGACGAAGGCGCGGACCTTCGAGACGTCTTTGACGCCGGGCGCGCTCTCGACGCCGCTCGCGACGTCTACGCCCCACGGGCCGACCTGAGCCACCGCGCGACCCACGTTCTCCGGGGTGAGACCACCTGCCAGGACGAGCCTGCGTCGCCGCGCGAGTCCGACCACGAGGGCCCAGTCGAACGTGCGCCCGGTCCCCCCGAGGGAGCCGTCGACCTTCGCGTCGGCCAGGACGTACTCGCCGGGCGTCGCACCGGCGAGATCGGCGTCCTCCGCGCTTCGGATGGGAATCGCGGCGTAGGCGTGCGGCAGGAGGGCCTCGATGTCCTCGGACCGGTCCCATCCGTGGAGCTGCAGACAGCCCACGCCGGTCGCTTTCCGCAGGCGCTGCGCCGCGTGGACTCCGATGGCGTCGACCACGCCGACCACGAGGGCCTGCCCGCCCACGGCACGGACGATCTGCGCCGCCGTGGCCGTGTCGATGCAGCGCGCGCTCGACGGTACGAAGTTCACTCCGACCGCGTCGACGCCCTCGGCGACGCAGGCGAGCGCCTGGTCGACCGAACGCACTCCGCAGATCTTGATGCGCGTCACGCCTCGATCTTGAGCAGCTCTTTGACCTTGGCAATCACCTGGGGTGCCTGGATCGGCTTCGTGATGTACGCGTTCGCGCCGAGCTGCAGCGCGCGCTGGCGATCTTCACTCGAGCCCTCGGTGGTGATGACGATGATGGGGACGTCCTTGTGCACCGGGTCCGTGCGGACCCGCTTGACGAGCTTGAGGCCGTCCATGATGGGCATGTTGATGTCGGTCAGGATGATGTCGAACTTGCCCGTGGCGAGCTTGCGCAGGCCGTCGACCCCGTCGTCGGCCTCGGTCACGTGAAGGCTCTTCAGCCTCGACAGAGCGAGGACCAGAAGCTGACGCATCATGGGCGAGTCCTCGACGACCAGGCACGAATATTGTGCACTCATTCGAACACAGTCCCGTCTCTGACGTTATAGGTCCCTCGCGCCGCCGACGACAAATCCTCCGCAGGTTTTCGTCACCCCCAAGCAGCAATCCTCGCCACACCCTCGCCCGGCACGTGGTCCCGGCCCTCTACTCCCACGCGAAGACGAGCGTATCACTTTTTCGATACGCCAAGCCCCCCGACCCAGGACGCTAGCTCGCCCACCACGACGCGCGGCGCCCGCCGCAAGGCGCTCACGTCACGGCTGCCCGTCAGCAGCATGACCGCGCGCAACTCGCCCTCCACCCGGTCGAGCGCCGCCAGCGCCGCCGCTCGTCCGCTCGCGGGACGGGTCTCGTCCGGGGTCCCGTCTTGACCCGCTTGCGCCCCTTGCCCGACCAGCGCACGCAGCAGCGGGCGCGCCATGCCTGCCGCCGACGCGCCCAGCGCGATCCCGCGCGCTACGTCGAGGCCCGTCGCCACCCCGCCGGTCGCCACGATCGTGTCGAAGCCCATCGGCGCCAGGAGCGCGACCGACGCCGCCGTGGGGACGCCCCAGTCCCAGAGCGCGTCCCCCAGGTCGCGCGCGGCGTCGTCTCCCGCCGCGGCGGCGCGCTTCGTCTCCACGCCGACCCACGACGTCCCCCCCGCGCCGGACACGTCCACGTGCTTGACGCCCACATCGCGCAGGCGCGCGCCCACGGCCGGGGAGATCCCGCAGCCCGTCTCCTTGACGACCACCGGGACGCCGAGGTCGCGAACGAGCCGGCCGATCGTCTCGAGGCCCTGAGAAAAGTCGCGGTCCCCGCCCGGCTGCACGAGCTCCATCGCCGGGTTGAGGTGGACGCAAAGCGCGTTCGCTCCCACCTCGTCGACGAGCAGGCGCACCTCGCTCGTCGTCATCGATCGCGCCTGCACGACGCCCACGTTGCCGAGCACGAGCGCGGTCGGCGCGACGTCGCGGACCCGGTACGTGTCGGTGCTCGACGGGCGGACGTGCATCGCCCGCTGGCTCCCGAGCCCGAAGCCGTACCCGCGCTCCTCCGCGATCGACGCGAGCTCGCGGTTGATGCGGCGCGCCTGCTCGGTCCCGCCCGTCATCGACGCGATGACGATCGGTGCGCGAAGGGTCTTCCCGAAGAGCGTCACCGAGGTGTCGACGTCGGCGACCCTCATGTCCGGCAGGGCGTCGTGGACGAGGCGCACGCACTCGAGGAGCGTCGACGCCTGTCGGAAGCCCACGTCCTCCTCGGCGCACAAAGCGATGTGATCGACCTTGCGCTGACCGATGTCCACCATCGAGCTTTTCGTGATCGTAGAGCAGACACGAGGGCGGCGCATCTCGAGTAGTCTCCCTTGCCGTGGACGTATCGCCGCCGACGGAGCTCGTCTGGACTCGCACGGCCGGGGGCGAGGCGTGCATCGACGGCAGCCAGGTAGCCGACCGCGTCGGGTCCACATTGGGCCACCGCGTCTCACTCGAGCGGCACACGCACGCGGGCCCCGGCGCCCCCGCCGATCGAGGCGAGGGGGACGCGGTCATCGTGCAGGGACAGGTCGGGCCCGACACGGCCGGGCGCGGCTGGCTCGCCGTCGTTCAAGTCCACCGCCCCGGAATGCCCCCCTTGCGGCGCGAGCTCGCGGTCGATGCCCCCGACTGCCATCAGCTCGACGAGGCGATCGTCCTCGTCGTCGCGCTGCTCGTCGACGCGGTGTCTCCAACCGCGCCCGCGCTGATCGTGTCTGCGCGCGCCCCCACGTCGGTGTCCATCGGGCCCGACCTCGCGCTTGCGTTTGGGCTTCTCCCGGGCACGTCGGTGGGCTTCGGGCTGGCGAGCGACGTACGGATCGGCTCGCTGTGGCCGATCGATCTGTGGGCGCACACCTGGCCGGTGTCCGACGCGATCGCCAACGGCTCCGGCGGGAGCCTCGGCGCGTGGACGTTCGGCGTCGGCCTGGGCCCCGCCTTCGCGCAGGGTCCGTGGGAGCTGTTCGGCGTCGTAGGGGCCTCGGCGGGCGAGGTTTACTCGAACGGAGTCGGTCTGAGCACAGCGTTGAGCCACACCCGGGCCTACGCACAGGCTGAGCTTCGCGTCGGCGCGCGCGCTAGACTTGTGGGGCCCCTCCTCCTACGGCTGGACGCGGGGTTCGGCGCCCCGCTGGCGCGCGATCGGTACGAATACACCCAAGCCGACGGCTCCACGCTCCTCGTGTTCGAAACCGCCCCCGTCATCCCACTGCTCCGTTTTGGAGTGGAGATCCGGGCGCCATGACGGGCTCCGCGTCCGTCCCGGGTCCGCCGGATGCCACGCAGGTCGAACCTCCGGTCAGAAAAGGCGCGTCAGGCGGGCACAAAAGCGGTGAAGAGGCGTTGGTGAATACGCCAAGCGTGCTTGCCGTAACCGCCCCCGACGACGGGGTCCGTCCGGTGGCGTTTCCGCCATTTCGGCAAGTTTTTGATGAACATGCAGCGGCGGTGGGGCGCACATTGCGCTACCTGGGCGTTCCTGAGGCCGATCTCATGGACGCGGCACAAGAGGTGTTTCTCGTAGTCAACCGTCGTTGCGTCGATTTCGAAGGCCGGTCGCGGATCTCGACGTGGATCCGACAGATTTGCCTCCGCGTGGCCCTTAGTTACCGGCGAAAGCGTCGGCGTCGGCGCGAAGACGTCGTGGCCGAGCCGCCCGAGGCAGTATCCGATGCGGACCAGCACCAAGACTTCGAGCTTCGCGAACGACGCGGTACGTTGGCCCGCCTGCTCGATGCGCTCGACGACGACCAGAGAGAGGTAATCGTGCTTTACGAGATCGAGCAACTTCCGATGCGAGAGGTCGCCGCCGCGGTGGGTTGCCCGGTGCAGACGGCGTACTCTCGCCGGAAGGCGGCGCTGGAGAAGCTCCGTGGCGAGCTGGGTCAGGTGGAGGGGCGGCGGTGAAGACCCATCGGAACGGCAACGGAGAAGGGGCGCCCCCCCAGCCGAGCGACGACGTGCTCGACGGTTTGTTCCGCAGCGCGAGGGTCGACGGCTTCAGCGCGACCCAGGCGGCGGTCCTCTGGGGTCGCGTCGGGGCGGCGACGGCCGTCACCTCGGCGGGCGGCGCGGGTTCGGCGGCGTCCGGCGGGGGAAGCGCGGGGACCGCAGGCTCCACGGGGGTGACGTCGCTGAAGGCGGCAGCCATCTGGCTGCTCGGCGGCTCCCTCGTCATGGCCAGCGCCGGACTGACGACTGTGGGCGTCGCCGGCAGGGCTTTGCCGAACCCAGAAACATCCCCGGGTGTCGTCGCGGTCGTGGATCCGCCCGCACCGGCTCGCGCCGAGCCGTCCCCGGCGGGCGATCGCCCGGCTTCCGGGCCCGAGCTCGAGCCGGTCCCGGGCGCGCCGCGGGCCCTTCGAACGGCTCCCGTCGTCGCCGAGCCCGCCGGTGGCGCGCACGCGCGGCCAGGTGCAGCGTCCCGACCGGGCGCGGAGGCGGTCGATACCCCGCCCAGCCGCGCGGAGGTCGCGCCGAGCCGCGGTGTCCCGAACACGGCGCGCGGCGAGTCGCTGGCTCCGTCGAGGGCATCGGACCCGTCGGGTTCCGGCGGGGACGGGCCGATCACGTCGTCGCCGCCATCGCCGACCGAGCCTTCCATTTCCGAAGGTGCCTTGCTGCTGCGCGCCCGACGGGTGCTCGCTTCGGACCCGGCGGAGGCGCTCGAGCTCACCAGGCAGCACGCGCGTCGGTTCCCGACGGGCGCCCTCATCCCCGAGCGGCAGGTGCTCGCCATCGAAGCGCTCGCCGGTCTCGGACGCACCGCGGAGGCTCGCGCGGAGCTCGCGTCGTTCCGTCAACGATTCCCGTCGTCGCCGCACCTGGCGCGCCTGCAAGCGCTTCTCGCGAACAAGTAGCGGGGTCGCCCGTCCTCGCGCGGGATCACGCCGCGCCGCGATTCACCTCGGTCATTTGCACGTGACGCCCGACTGGATGTGGTCGACGACGAGGTAGGACCACTCGCCCATCGCGAACGTGCTGCCGGGCGGCGCGTTGGGGACGAGGGTGAGATAGAGGGCCGTTTGCGTGGGGGTGAACGTGGTGCAGTCTTTCGTCCAGCTGTCCTGGTTGGTGATCGACGGCGTCCGCCACAGGAGCTCGTCCTTCCCGCACGGCGTCTTGCTGCCGTAGAGCTCGAGAACCGCGGGAAGGCCGCTCGACGCGTTGGCGAGGTTCATCAGCGTCTTTGCGGCGATGCCGAGATCGATGGAAACCGAGTACGTCGTCCCGGGCAGGAGCGGGCTGCAGAGGAGCGTCCCCATGCTCTCGCTCGCGTCCGTCGCCGGCCCGTAGGACCCGACGGTGAGGCCTACGTAGTCCATGCCGTCGCTCGCCGACATCGAGCAAATAGAGGGGTTGATGACCGGCAGGATGGGAAGCGTCGGCAGGTTGAAGTTGGGACAAAGCTGCCAATACGGTGGGGCGTTACCGGTCGTCACCGAGTTCGTCATCGGCTCGAACGACGGGTTTTTCACGCAAAACGAGGCGCCCGCTCCCCCATCGCCGCCGCCGCTGGCGCCCGCCTCGTCGGTCTGCGCAGGTGGCACGACCATCCCGCTCTCGATCACCGGGTTCGACGCGTCATCCGCGCCGGGCGCGTTGAGGTCCGGGACGCCGGCGTCGCACGCGGCGGGAAGCTCTTGCGACGCCGAGCAGTTGACGGGGTTGACGGCGGCGGCGCCGTCGGCGGATGCGATGGGAGGCGTCGCCGAGGACGTCCCCGTCGACCCGCCGGTGTCGACGTTCCGACCGAGATCGATGTCCTCGCTCGACAAGCAGCTGACGGCGCCCGCGATCGCCGCGAGGGGCCCGACCGCCGTTCGAATCCACCATACCCGCAGGGCCATGTGCATCGCGCGGTCCGAGAGGTCTCTCCAACCGTGCCTCGGCCGTGTGGAGATTACGACGCCATGACGGAGGCTCGCACCGGGGCCGTGTCTCATTTGATCTCATTTGCGTCCCGCCCACATCCAACCACTAGGCGGCGATGCCCATCCGATCCGTTGCCACCGGATCGAATGGGACCGTTCCCGTTGCCTGAGGGCGCGATCCCTTACGCGTCGGGCTCGGCGCCGCCGCCCTGGATGGAAGGTTACCGGCCTTCAACAAAACGTGAAAGTACGCGTAGACGCGTGAGAATAACGCCGTCGTTGTGTTTGACGAGCACCCGGCCACACCCTACGCTTCGCGTCGACCCGATGACCGGAGCGGCGCCCGTGCCATCCCCAGGCGGTCCCGATCGCCAGCCGGTCGCACCCGGGGTGCGCGCGGCCGATCGCAGCCAGCGCCAGGACTTCGACGAGTTCGTGGCGCGGACGCGTCTCGCCGTCGACGCGGCGCTGCGCGCTTGGCTCGAGCGGCGCGTGGCCGAGGCGAGCCGACGAGGGCCCGAGCTCGAGACCGTGGCCGATGCCGTGCGGCAGCTCGCGGTGCGGGGGGGAAAGCGTATGCGAGCCGTTCTCCTTGCCGCCGCCTACGAAGCGTGTGGGGGTCCGCCCGAGACGGAAGCCGTGACCTTCGCGGGCATGTCGATGGAGATCTTGCAGACTTATCTTCTCGTGCACGACGACTGGATGGACGGGGACGCGACGCGCCGTGGGGGGCCCAGCGTGCCCGCGATGATGCACGATCGCTTCTCGGGCAACCGCGCCGACGCGATGACCGTCCTGGCGGGCGACCTCGCGGCCGCGTGGGCGCAGCGCGCCCTCCTCGAGATCCGCCTGCCGCCGGAGCGCGTGGTGCCGGCCGCGCGCGAGTTCGCCCGCATGCAAGAGGACGTCATCCACGGTCAGATCCTCGACGTCGTGGGCGGCGCCGCCGATTCGCGCGAGGTCGAGCAGGTGCATCTCCTCAAGACCTCGAGCTACTCGGTGCACGGGCCCGTCGTCATGGGAGCGTGCCTCGCCGGCGCGCCCGAGGCGCAGGTGAACGCCCTCGTCGAGTTCGCGCGGCCACTCGGCGTCGCCTTCCAGCTGCGCGACGACATCCTCGGCGTGTTCGGCGAAGAAGCGGCGACGGGCAAGCCCTGCGGCTCGGACATTCGCTGCGGCAAGCGGACGGCGGTCATCGTGGCGGGCGCGGAGGACGAAGGCGCACGTCGGGCCCTGTCGCTCGCGCTCGGGCGGGCCGAGGCGTCCGAGGAGGACGTGCGGGCGGCCATCGAGGGTCTCCGGGCGTCCGGCGCGAGAGACCGGGTCGAGGGGCGCATCGCCGCGCTCGTCGGCGCTTCGGCGAGCGCGCTCGATCGCGCGGGATTCACGACGCGTGGGCGCGCGCTGCTGGCGCAGGCGATCCACGCGCTCACGGAAAGAGAGTGCTAGTGCGCAGCATCGGCCAGGCGTTCGGCAAGGTCATTCTGCTGGGCGAGCACGCGGTCGTGCACGGCGTTCCGGCCCTGGCGGTCGCCATCGACCGTGGCGCGCGCGCGACCGCGACGCCCCTCGCACCCGACGGACCGAGCCGCCTGCTCGTGCGCGGGTGGGAGATCGCGGTGCGCGAGGATGACCCGAGTCACGACCTTGCCCGGGGTCTGCGCGCCCTCCTCGAGGCGGCTCGCCGCGACGATCCAGACGTCGGCGCGTTCACGGTCGAGGTCGAGGCCGACCTTCCCCCGGGCGGCGGACTCGGCTGCTCGGCGGCGATGGGCGTCGCGATCGCGCGCGCGCTCGCCCCGCTCGCGTCCGAGGATATGGTCCAGACGCGGGCGATGGCCTGGGAGCGCATCTTCCACGGGAACCCGAGCGGGGTCGACTCGGCCATCTCCGCGCGCGGGGGGTGCATCTGCTTCCACAGGGGCGCCGCGCTCGAGCCCGTGCGCATGCGGGGCTCGCTCGACCTCGTCGTCGGCCACACGGGCGTCGTCTCGAGCACGAGGGCCATGGTCGAATCGGTGGCGCGCCTCGTGGACCGGAAGCCGGGCCTGGCGGCCAAGGCGTTCGACGGCGTGCGTTCCCTCGTCGCCAACGCGCGGCTCGCGCTCGAGGCGGGCGATCGCGTCGCGCTCGGACGCCTCATGGATCTCAACCAAATGATCCTCGCCGGCCTGTTCGTCTCCACGCCCGAGATCGAGCGGCTCTGCGCCACGGCCCGCGACGCGGGCGCTTTGGGCGCGAAGCTGACCGGCGCGGGCGGAGGCGGCAGCGTGGTGGCGCTCGTGCCGTCGCAGGCGATCGCGGAGACGGTCCTGCGCGCGTGGAAGAGCGATGGTTTCGATGGGTTCGCCGCCCGCGTCGCGGGCGAGGCGCGGGGCCACGCGCTCGAGAGCGAGGCGGCGCCGTGACCCTCGGGGAGGCCGTTGCCATCGCGCACCCGAACGTCGCGCTCAGCAAGTACTGGGGCAAGCGCGAAGGCGGCGGCAACTTCCCGGCTGTCCCCAGCCTGTCGGTCACCCTCGCGGGGTTGACGACGCGCACGCGCGTGCGGTGGCGCCACGACGTCGCCCACGATCGGGTGGTGCTCAATGGCCGCACGGTCGGCAGAGACGAGGCGCCGCGCGTCTTTTTCGTGATCGATCGCGTGAGGCGCAAGCTCGGTCTCGACGCCACCGCCGACGTGGAGACCGGCAACGACTTTCCCACGGCGAGCGGTCTCGCCTCGAGCGCGTCGGGCTTCGCCGCGCTCGCGCTCGCCTCGGTGCGCGCCGCGGGCGCCGAGTGGGACGGCGAGCAAGTGAGCGACCTGGCGCGTCGGGGATCCGCCAGCGCCGCGCGGAGCGTCTTCGGCGGCTTCGTCGAGCTCGACGCAGGTCCGGCGGCTGCGCGCGTCGAAGACACGCTGTCCGCGCGATGCGTCGCCCCGGTGGGCCACTTGCCATTGACCGTCCTCGTCTGCGTGACCGCCGAAGGGGCCAAGGAGATCGGCTCGACGGAGGGGATGCAGGCCACGATGTCGCGGAGCCCGTACGCGAGCGCGTGGCTCGAGCTCGCCCCGCGGCTGCATGCTCGCATCAAGGAGGCGCTCCTCGCCCGCGATTTTCTGCGGGTGGGCGAGCTCGCCGAGCGGAGCGCGCTCGCCATGCACGCCTGCGCCATCGCGGCCGGAGTCACGTACTGGAACGCGGGGACGCTCGACACGATCGCCGCCGTCAAGGAGCTCCGGCGGGGCGGGATGGCCGCGTACTTCACGATCGACGCGGGACCGCACGTCAAGGTGCTGGTGACGCCGACCGACGCCGCCGCGGCGCGCGCCGCGCTCGAACGGGTCGCGGGGGTCCGGCGCATCATCCCCGCGGCGGTCGGCGAGGGAGCGCGGGTCGACGATGCATCGCCGGGAGTCGTCGCGTGAGGGTCGCCGCGCCCGGGAAGCTGGTGCTGACGGGGGCGTACGCCGTGCGCGAAGGGGCCCCCGCCATCGTCGTCGCCGTCGACCGGTACGCGATCGTGGACGTCGGTCCGCCGGGCCGAGTCGACGTGAGACCACTCTACGACCGGGGGGGCCAGAAGCTCGGCCTGGGATCCAGCGCCGCCGCCGCCGTCGCGGTGCTCGGCGCGGGGGCCGCCGTGCGCGGTGAGGACGTACGCCTCGCGCCGGTGCGCGCGGCCCTCTTTCGCGAGGCGCGGGCGGTGCATGATCGCGAGCAGCCGGGTGGGAGCGGCGTGGACATCGCCGCGAGCGTCTACGGCGGGGCGCTCCGCTACGTCGTCCGCGGCGGCGAGGCGACGGTGCGCGCGGTCGAGCTCCCGGCGGGGCTCGTGATGCGCGCGTTCTGGAGCGGCACGAGCGCCCGCACGAGCGACCTTCTCGCGCGGGTCGACGCGACGCGCGGCTCGGGCGGCGCGGGGGAGGCCCTGTCGGCGCTCGGCGAGCTTGCCGTCGAGGCGGCGGACGCGATCGATGCGGGCGACGCGGTTCGCTTCGTGGGCGGCGCGGGGTCCTTCGGGCGTGCGCTCGAACACCTCGGCCGGGAAGCCGACGCCCCCATCGTCCCGCCCGCGTTCGCCGAGCTCGCGCGGGTCGCGGCCCAAGAGCGCGCGGCGTTCCTTCCGTCGGGCGCCGGCGGCGGGGACATGGGCGTCTGGCTCGGCGTCGCCGGGCCGTCCGACGCGTTCGCGGGCGCCGCCGAACGACTTGGCCTGCACCCGGTCGACCTCGCCGTCGATCGGGGCGGCGTGCGTGTCCTTTCTTCCTGACGAGGACTGACCATCATGGCTCGAACCTCACGATTCCCCGGTTTCTACAAGGTCACGGTTCATGAGCGGCGCTCGCTCGTCGGCGACGCGACGGGCGCCGATCCCGTCGAAATCGAGCGTTCCCTCGACGCGGGAGGCCTCGACGCCGACACGGCCGACAAGTTCGTCGAGAACGTCATCGGTACGTACGCGCTCCCGTACGGCGTGGCGCTCAACGTCAGGGTCAACGGCCACGACCACGTCGTGCCGATGGTGACCGAGGAGCCGAGCGTCGTCGCCGCCGCGTCCAACGCCGCGAAGATCGTCCGCGACGCGGGGGGGTTCACGGCCGAAGCGGACCCTCCGCTCATGACGGCCCAGGTGCAGCTCTACGGCGTCGCCGACGCGCCGGCCGCGGCGAGCCGCATCGACGCGCGGGCCGGCGAGATCGTGAAGCTCGCGAACACCGCCCTCGGGGGGCTGGTGGCGCGGGGGGGCGGCGCGCGCGAAGTGGAGACGCGGGTGCTCGCCGACGACGTCGTGGTCGTCCACGTCATCATCGACTGCCAGGACGCGATGGGAGCCAACCTGGTCAACGGCGCCGCCGAGGCCATCGCGTACCTCTTGGCCGAGATCGCGGGCGGTCGCGTCGGCCTGCGGATCTTGTCGAATCTTTGCGACAAGCGCTGCGTCCGCGTGAGCTGCCAGGTCCCCGCCGACGGGCTCGCCACCGACGCGATGAGCGGTGACGAAGTCGTCGACGGCATCGTCAACGCGTCGCGGTTCGCGGAGCTCGATCCGTACCGGGCGGCCACCCACAACAAGGGCATCATGAACGGCATCGACGCCGTGGTCATCGCCACGGGCAACGACTGGCGGGCGGCGGAGGCAGGGGCGCACGCCTTTGCCGCGCGCACGGGGCGGTATCGCCCGCTCGCCGTGTGGCGGCGCGACGGCGATCACCTCCGGGGAACGCTCGAGCTGCCGCTTGCCCTTGGGACGGTGGGCGGCACCCTCCGCGTGCATCCCGCAGCTCGGCTGTCGTTGCGGATGCTCGGCGTCACCGACGCGCAGGTGCTCGCGACCATCGCGGCCTCGGTGGGGCTGGCGTCGAACCTGGCGGCCGTCCGTGCCCTCGCCACCGACGGCATCCAGCGCGGCCACATGGGCCTTCACGCACGCGCGGTCGCGCTCGCGGCGGGCGCCATCGGCGACCAGGTGGAGAGGGTGGCCTCGATGATCGTCGAAGCCCGCGACATCACGGTCGAGGGCGCGCGAAAGGCGCTGTCGGTCCTCGCGGCGGCCGTCGGGGAGGCGGCGAGCGCCGTCGACTGAAGACCTGTCCGGCGTCCGCAGGCTCGAGCGAGCGAGAGTTCGGACGCCTCACCCGAAGGCGGCCAGGCCTGTACGATGAGTACCGCCCATGTCGGCTTTCTGCGGTGACAGCGGTCCGGCACTTACGCAGACCCTTCAGGCGCGTGACCCCGGAGAGCAGATGTCGTAGCTTCCCCATGTGCCGCGAGACGGTGAGGGTCCGCGCCCGTCGGCGCGCTGGAGCGAGCCGCCGCCTGGCGATCCGCATGAGGACGTCACCGGCGCCCTGCACGACGTATCGAACGCTCTGACCGTCGTGCTGGGCTGGGTGGCCGAGGCGCGCGCAGCGGGCGCGTCGTCGGACCAGCTCGATCGCGCGCTCGCCATCATCGAGGATCGCGCGCGGACGGCGCGGGACCTCGCGCGGCGGGCCATCGGCGCCCACGCGCCCATCGACGTGCGCGAAGAGGCGCTCGACGCCATCGTCGACGATGTCGTGGAAGCGCTGTCGATCGAGGCACAGCGCGTCGGCGTCGCGCTCTCGGTGGCACGGCGCTGTCCCGGAGTTCGCGTCCCGCTCGCCGCCGACGCTTGCCAGGTCTTGACCAACGTTGTCCTCAACGCGCTCGCGTGGGCGCCCAAGGGGAGCGTCGTCACGCTCGATCCGGAGACGGACGCGGAGGGCGCCTCGGTGTCGGTGCAGGACCAAGGGCCGGGCGTCGAGCCGGGGCAGGCGTCCCGGATCTTCGGCGGGGCATCGGGGCGGCAAGGAGGCGCGGGCGTCGGCCTCAAGCACGCGCGCGCCCTCGCGCGGGCGGCGGGAGGAGAGCTCGAGCTCGTCTCGGATCGCGCGCTGCCAGGTGCACGATTCCGGCTGCGATGGCCCCGCGCAGAGCCGGTCCTGCCGCCGGCGCCGATGTCCGCGCCGCGTCCGCCGGTCCTCGCCGGCACCCGCGTGCTGGTCGTGGAGGACGACGCGGACATCGCGACCCTTCTCGAAGCCGCGCTGAGCGCGCGGGGGGCGCAGGTGGTGATCGCGCGTACCGCCGCGGAGCTCGCGGCGCGCGCCGGCGAGAACCATGACGCAGCGCTGGTGGATCTTTCGCCGATTGCGCAAGACGTCCTGGGTGCGGTCGACGTCCTGCGGAGGGGGTCGCCCGACGCGGCCCTCGTCTTCATCAGCGGCAGTGTCAACGGCCTGCCCGAGGGACTGGAGGGCGATCGCGTCCGCTGGGTCCGCAAGCCGTTCGAGGTGGGCGAGATCGTGGCCGCGCTGACCGAGACGCAGGCGCCCGCCATGGCGGCCGCGCGCGGCCGGTAGATCGCTCCGCGGAGATCGACCGCGAGGGCACCAGGAACGCCGGCCGAGAGCGGGCAATCTTCTACTCGTTCTCCCTCGGCGACCCTGGCGTCCTGCGGTTTTCTCTCTGCTAAGGTGTCGCGCATGCCTTCGAACACCCGAGTTCTCCTCGCGGCGCGGCCGGACGGCTGGCCGACGGATGCCACGTTCCGCGTCGACGAAGCGCCGATTCCCACCCCTCGCGACGGCGAGTTCGTGGTGCGCCTCCTCTGGTTGTCGCTCGACCCTTACATGCGCGGGCGCATCAGCGCGGCCAAGTCGTACGCGAAGGGCGTCGAGATCGGGGACGTGATGACGGGCTCCGGAGTGGGCCAAGTCGTCGACTCGAAGCACCCCGCCTTCGCGGCGGGCGACACGGTCATCGGCCAGTTCGGCTGGCAAGAGTGGGCGGCGTCGGACGGGGCCGGGGTGATGAAGGTCCCGCCCGGCCCGCTGCCGCTTTCGGTGTACCTCGGAACGGTCGGGATGCCGGGGGTCACCGCGTACGTCGGCCTGCTCGACATCGGCGCACCCAAGGCGGGCGAGACGGTCCTCGTGTCGGCGGCGGCGGGCGCCGTGGGGGGGGTCGTCGGTCAGCTCGCCAAGATCCAGGGCTGCCGCGCGGTGGGCATCGCGGGCGGACGGGAGAAGTGCGACTACGTGGTCCGCGAGCTCGGGTTCGACGCGTGCGTCGACTACAAGTCGGGCGGCGACCTGGACAAGGAGCTGCGCGCCGCGGCGCCGAAGGGGGTCGACGTGCTCTTCGAGAATGTCGGCGGGCCCATCATGGACACGGCGTTTCGGCATTTGAATCCCTTCGCGCGCGTGCCGCTCTGCGGGCTCGTTTCGCAGTACAATGAGACGGTTCCGTACGCGGTCGCGAGCTTCGGGCTGCTCCTCGTCAACCGCGTCAAGCTCCAGGGGTTCATCGTCAGCGACGACATGAGCAAGTGGCCCGGCGCACTCGCGAAGCTGAGCGGCTGGGTGGCCGAGGGCAGGATCAAGGGCCGCGAGACGATCGCCAAGGGCATCCGGAGCGCGCCGGCGGCGTTCGTCGGGATGCTACGCGGCGGCAACATCGGAAAGCAGCTCGTCAAGGTGGCGGAAGCGTAAGCGTCGGGGGAGGGCGGGGGAGCCTGGGTCAAGACGCGTCCTTGCGGATGGACCCAGCCTGGGGGAGGACAGGCAAGCCGGCGGCGAGAGGGTGCCCTGGACCGTTGGCCGACGAAAGTGTTGCTGGTTCATCGAGGAGTGACGCTCGTTCGATGGGAAGAGACGCTGGTTTCACCCGCGAGGGCGCTCTTTGCGTCGGTGGACATGCTCTCTCAATGGAGAATGGGGCTCCCCCAAGCGAAACCGCGGGTCTTTCTTTTGAAAGAGCTGCTGGGCTGACCGATTGCGCCGCTGTGACGAACGAGAAAGGCGCTCATTCAACCGAGGCAGGCGCCCTCCCAGGGAGCAGAGGCGCTCCACTCGCCGAAAAAGACGCCGTTACCATCGAACCAGCGGCCCTTGTCGTCGAGAGAGCACGGCTGACGGCTGAACAAGGCGCGGTAACGAGAAGGAGAGGCGCTCTCCCAAGCGAAAAGGACGCTCCATCAAGGGCGAGAGCTCGTCTTTCGAGTGACGAGGATGCCTCGCCAGGGAGGAGGGATCGCGATGTCGGCGACGGACCGGGTGGGAGGAGAGGAGAGCGGGTGGAGGGGCCGGTTGCCTCGCCCTTGACGTGAGGCAAGCCGGCGATTATTCGTCCGTTCCCCCACGCGAAGGTGGCGGAATTGGCAGACGCACTAGCTTGAGGTGCTAGCGCCGTAACTGGCATGCGGGTTCAAGTCCCGCCCTTCGCACCCCGGTTTTTACGGGGTTTCGTAGAATCATCCGACACTGACCCACCACTGACCTTCGCCTTGTGCCCCCCAGAGTGCCCCCCGTTTCGGGAATTCCGGGGGGCACGGGCCATGATCCCGAGCGCAGCAAGGGCGGCATCTTCCCCCGACTGCACGTAGAGCGCCGTCGTCGAGACCTTGGTGTGGCCGACGAGGTGCGCGATGCCGGCGAGCGGGGCGCCACTGTTCGCGCCGATGCTGATCCGCGTGTGCTTGAAGTCGTAGACGCAGATCCCGCTGTCGGCGAGACCAGCCGCCTCAA
>Ga0070735_10001934_pt1 | contig 19213 bp, 21 predicted proteins | sample Coa_R1_FD_66443 | JGI IMG/M metagenome (GOLD analysis project Ga0070735, IMG submission 66443) | Surface soil microbial communities from Centralia Pennsylvania, which are recovering from an underground coalmine fire - Coalmine... | ecosystem: Environmental > Terrestrial > Soil > Unclassified ... | reverse complement strand
CCGATCCTCAGCGAATACTACGCCGGCTCGGAAGGCGGCGGCGGGTTCACGATCAGCTCCGAGGAGTGGCTGAAGAAGCCAGGCAGCGTCGGCAAGCTCCCGTCGGAGGACTCCACCCGCGTGCTCGACGACGAGGGCAATCCGGTCGCCGCGGGCGAGCCGGGCATGCTCTATTTCAAGGTCGCGGCGGCCAACCCGTTCGAGTACTTCAACGATCCAGCGAAGACGGCCGCCAGCCACCGCGACGGCTACTTCACCTTGGGCGACGTCGGCTATTTCGACGAGGACGGCTACCTCTTCCTCACCGGCCGCACGGCCGAGTGCATCATCTCGGGCGGGGTCAACATCTACCCGCAGGAGATCGACAACGAGCTGATCAAGCACCCCGCGGTCGAGGACAGCTGCGCGATCGGCGTTCCCAACGAGGAGTGGGGCGAGGAGGTCAAGGTCGTTCTGATGCTGAAGCCCGGTTACGAGGCCTCCGACGCGCTGACGGCGGAGATCATGACCTTCGCCCGTGAACGGCTGGCCGGGTTCAAACTCCCGCGTTCGGTGGACTACGTCGAGGATCTGCCCCGCTCGCCGGCCGGCAAGATCCAGCGCGGCAAGGTCCGGGCGCCGTTCTGGGCCGGGCGGAAAGTGCAGATCTAGCCGCCGATCGCCAAAAAACCGCCACCGGGCGGGGCGCTTATCGGGCTCGTCTCTTCAACACGCAGCGGAGACGCATGATGCGCATCCTTCCCACCCTCCTCTTCGCGGGCGCGGCGCTCGGCCTGGCCGGCGCGGCGGCATATGCCGCCGAGGCGCCGAACGTGCATGTCCTGACAATTCGGCTGCCCGGCGGCGGCGTCGAGCAGATTCGCTACACCGGCCCCGAGGCGCCGCAGGTAGTCGTCCGCGACGGCCCGATGACGGCCGTCGACCTCGATGGACCGAATTCGCCTTTCGCCATGATGGCGCGGTTGCAGGCGGAGATGGACCGCCAGATCGCCGCGTTGATGCGCCTGCCGACGATGCGCATGCCCTTGAGTGCGCCGACGCCTGGGAGCGTTCGCCTGGAGCAGGCGAACATGGCGGCCATGCCGGCCGGCAGCCAAAGCATCTCGGTCGTGTCGACGGTCTCCGGCGGCCACGCCTGCACCCAGACGGTGCGCATGACCTCCGAGGGCCCGGGCAAGGCCCCGCAGGTCGTCTCCTCGCGCACGGGCGATTGCGCCGCCGCCGCGCCGGCGTTTACGCCGCTCGTTCCTGGCGCGCCGTCGAGGACGACGCCGGCGGCGACACGGCCAAGCCCGCCCGGCGCACGGACATCGATCTAGGACGCCTCACGACGGGGCCGGCCCTGGGACCGGCCCCGCCATCCAGATGCGTCAGAACGACACCCAGATGCCGTCGCGGTAGTAGCCGCGGTCATCGTCGCGGTCGTGCCAGCGCCAGTGGCCTGACGGATGGGCCGCCCACCACGCGTCGTCGTGGAAGGTGATCCCGACGGCGGGCGGATAGGTGTCGTAGCGCTCGTGCACGCGCCAACAGTCGCCCCAGCGGTTGCAGACGACGTCGGCCGACGCGGCGCCGGCCGTGGTGGCGGCGATGCCGACGGCCATGGAGACGGCGAGCGCGCCGTGAACAAGCGCGGTCTTGATCTTGGTCACTTTGAAAGCTCCCTAACGTGACCCCGGCTTGAGCGATAACTAACTTGTGAGCCGCGATCGTGTTCCCGGCTCGCGCCCATCAAAACCAGCCGAAGCGGACTGGTTGACACCCTGTCTTCCAACCGGGTCTAGTCACGGCTGATCAGCGGAACAGGCGAGCCTGTGGAGAGCCGGAAATGGCCGACGACGTCACCCTACCGTTTGAAAAATCGAGAGATTACGCCCTGTCACGGCGAGGCTTCGCCGGCATGGCCGGTCTCTCGTTCGGCCTGGCCGCCGCGGGCGCGCTGGCCGCCGACCCGGCGGTCGACGAGAGCGACGTCAACATCAAGACGGCCGACGGGACCGCGGACGCCGCCTTCTTCCATCCGGCCGGCCGCGGTCATTGGCCAGGCGTGGTGATGTTCACCGACATCCTCGGTCTGCGCCCTGCGTTCCGCGACATGGGCCGCCGGCTGGCGGCCGAAGGCTACGCCGTCGTCGTCCCCAATCCCTTCTATCGCACGAAGAAGGCGCCGGTGCTGGACGGGCCCTTCAACTTCAACGACCCGGCGCAGCGCGCGAAGTTGGCGCCGCTCGTTCAGCCGCTGACCGACGACGCCAAGAAACGTGACGTCGCCGCCTACGTCGCCTGGCTCGACACGCAGGGCCCGGTCAGCAAGCGGCGCAAGATCGGCGTGTGCGGCTACTGCATGGGCGGGCCCTACACGCTGTTCGCCGCGGCGACCGCGCCCGACCGCGTCGGCGCCGGCGGCTCGTTCCACGGCGGCGGCCTGGTCACCGACCAGCCGTCGAGCCCGCACCTGCTGGTCGCGCACATCAAGGCCAGCTTCTACTTCGGCATCGCCGGCAACGACGATCAGCGCCAGCCGGACGCCAAGGACAAGCTGCGCAACGCCTTCGCCGCCGCCCACCTGCCGGCGACGATCGAGGTCTATGCCGACTGCATGCACGGCTGGTGCGTGCCCGACGGCGCCGTCTACAACAAAGCCGAAGCCGACCGGGCGTTCGGCGACCTCGTCGCGCTGTACGGCAAGGCCCTCGCCTGAAGCGGAGCTCGCCGCGCGCGCGGCCGCTTTCGGCGCCGCCCCGAGGTCTGCGACCGCGCTGGCCCGTCCCTTACGCGACCCGCCCGGCACGCACCCGAATGGCGCTGGACAAGCCGGCCCAGCTTACTACCTAGTTCGCGCAGGAACCGGCCGCGGGGGCGGAGATGGCCTACGACGTCTTCATCAGCTACTCGTCGAAGGACAAGCCGGCGGCCGACGCCGCGTGCGCCATCCTGGAGGCGCAGGGCATCCGATGCTGGATCGCGCCGCGCGACATCCTGCCAGGCCAGGAGTGGGGCGCCTCGATCGTCAAGGCGATCGCGGACGCGCGAATTTTCGTGCTGTTGCTCTCCGCCAGCGCCAACGCCTCGCCGCAGATCAGCCGCGAGGTGGAGCGAGCCGTGAACCATGGCGTGCCGGTGATCCCGGTGCGGCTGGAGGATGTCACGCCGACCGCCTCGCTCGAGTACTTCATCAACACCCCGCACTGGCTCGACGCCTTCAAGCCGCCGCTGGATGACCACCTGAACTATCTGGCGCGCGTCGTCCGCACCCTGATGAACGAGCGCGACGCCGCTGCTTCGGCGCCGTCCGGCGCGCCGCCGGCCTCCTCACCCGAGCTCACGCCGCCGCCCGCCCCGCGGCCTGCGGCCAGTTCGACGCCCCCCGCGGCCGCGCCGGCGCCCGCCCCGGCCCCAGCGCCGGCGGCGCCCGCTCCGCGTCGGAGCGCCTTGGCGCTGCTCCCGCTTGGCCTGGCCGTTGTCGCCCTGGTCCTCGCAGGACTCGCGCTCTGGAAGCTGGCCCCACGCGCCGGCCCTGGCGCCGCGAGCGGAGCGCCCAGTGGGCTCAGCGTCGCCCCGGCGTCGGCGGCGCCCGACAGCGCCAGTCAGGCTGCGATCGCGCCCACCGTCGATCCGTCGTGCCTGGCCCAGGCGCCGAGCCAGCCCAGCCCGGCCAATTGCCAGGCGATGCTGAACCAGAGCCAGACCTGGGAAGGCTGCGCCGCGTCTTACGCCCAGGCCGACATGCCGGCGCTGGCGCAGCGCGCGCAGTCGCTGATCGACCAGGGCCGCAGCGGCGTCGACCTGTATGACGCCTCGCCTGATTTCAAGGCCTACGGAACGATCAGCCACTACTGGGAGATGCTCAGCCAGTGCGTGCACGAGGGGGAGCTCAGCTATGGCGACATTTCCTCCGGCTTGCCCTTCCCCGACTCCTTCTGGAACAAGACGCGCCCGTTGCGGGCGGTGATCGGTGAGAATTGGCAGGGCCCGAACCAGGGGCTTCCCGACTTCATGAGCAACTTCCGCTACCTGTGCCAGCAGTACAAGGCCGGGCGCAACGCCGATCGCCCCGGAGGCGGCGACTCGCTCGACTGCTCGTCCTGACCCGAAGCGTCAGGGATGTTTGTGGATCGAGTCGACCCAGGCGATCGTCTGCGGCCGTTCGACCGCGGCGATGTCGAGGTTGACGACCACCGCCTCGCCGCCGCTGCGCACCAGCACGCACTCCAGCGGCTCAGCGTCCGAGGCGTTGATCTCCTGATGCGGGACATAAGGCGGCACGTAGATGAAGTCGCCCGGCCCGGCCTCGGCGGTGAACTCCAGCGCCTCGCCCCAGCGCATGCGAGCGCGCCCTTTGAGGACGTAGATGACGCTCTCGAGCGCGCCGTGGTGGTGGGCGCCGGTCTTGGCGCCGGCGTGGATCGTCACCGTGCCCGCCCAGAGCTTCTCGGCGCCGACGCGGGCGAAGTTGATCGCCGCCGCGCGGCTCATCCCGGGCGTCTGCGCCGTGTTCGAATCCAGCTGATCCCCCGGGATCACACGGACGCCGGCATGCTTCCAGTCTTCGGCCATGACCGACACCTTAGGCCGGATCGAGGGGCGGCTGAAGCCGGCTAGGCGAGCGAGGCGCGGCGGGCGCCACGCAGCAGGCTGACGCCGGCGGCGAGCAGCGCCAGCACGGCGGCGGCGACCAGCGGGACGTTGCTGCTGGCGTGGCTCTGCAGGCGAAAGATGATGGCGACCGAGGCGGCGCCGGCGGTCTGACCGGTAAGCCGGGCCGTCGCCAGCATGCCGCCCGCCGCGCCGCTGCGCGCCCTGGGCGCCGAGCCGAGCATGGCGCGGTTGTTGGGCGACTGGAAGAGGCCGAAGCCCAGGCCGCAGAGCCCCATCCGCCAGACGATGTCGAGGTCGCTGACGGGCGCCGGCATCGTCGCCAACAGCGCCAGACCGACCGCCAGCACCGCAAGGCCGATCCCGCCGAGCACGCCCGCCGGCCAGCGGTCCGCCAGGACGCCGGAGAGGGGCGAGGCCAGCCCGGTGGCGGCCGGCCAGGGCGTCATCAGAAGCCCCGTCTCCACCGCCGAGCGACCGAGCACCGTCTCGAAGTAGAAGGGCAGCGACACGAAGGCCAGCATTTGCGCCGCGAACGACCCGATGGAGGTCGCGACCGAGAGGCCGAAGATCGGGATGCGCAACAGGTCGAACGGCACCAGCGGCGCCGGCCGCGGCAGTTCGCGCAACGTCAGCAGAAGCCCGCAGGCGGCGCCGCCGACCACCAGACCCGCGCCAAACAAGACCGCGCCGCGGCCCCACACCTCGACGCCGTAGACGATGAGCCCGAAGGCCGCGGCGTTCAGCATCGCGCTCGGCCAATCGAACGGCCGCTCGGTGGTCGGGGTGCGCGGCAGGGCGAAGCTGGCCATCGCGATCGCCGCGATGCCGATCGGCACGTTGACGCCGAACAGCCATGGCCAGGTGGCGACCGACAGGATGCCCGCGGCCACCGTCGGCCCGAGGGCGGCGGAAACCGACACCACCATGGCGTTGATCCCGAGTCCCTGCCCGAGCTTGGCGTGCGGATAGGTATGCCGCACCAACGCGCCGTTGATGGCCATGACGCCGGCGCCGCCGAAACCCTGCAGGACGCGGGCGAAGGCCAGCATCTCGATCGAGCGGGAGACGGCGCAGAGCAACGAGGCGAGCGTGAACAGGACCAGCCCCGCCTGGTAGACGCGCCGGTACCCGACGATCTCGCCGAGGGCGGCCAGCGGCAGGAGCGAGACGACGATCGCGAGCTGGTAGGCGTTCACCACCCAGACCGAGGCGGCGGGGCTGGCGTGCAGCTCGCGGGCGATGGTCGGCAAGGCGACGTTGGCGATGGCCGAGTCGAGCACGGCCAGGGTGATCGCCAGCGCGATGGCCAGGATCGCCCAATAGCGGCGGGGAACCGGCAGGCCGTCCGGCTCGGCCTCGATGGGCGACGTTGCGCTGGCGGCGGTCAAGCGGGCTCCCGGGCGTGATAGAGTGCGCCCACTAGCAGACGGAGGACGGGGCTTGGAACTGAAAGCCACCCGCTATGCGATCGAGGACCGGATCGCCACCATCACGCTGGCGCGGCCCAAGCGGCGGAACGCCTGGACCGGGCGAATGCACACCGAATACCGCTGGTCCCTGGCCGAGGCCGACCGCGATCCTGGCGTGCGGGTGATTGTGGTGACCGGCGACGCAGACGGGAACGCTTTCTGCGCCGGCGCCGATCTGGGCGCACTCGAGGGGCACGCCGAGAACGGGCGATACGATCCGGGGACGGACGATACGATCGCGATGCCGGGCTTCGGCGTCGACCCGCATTTCGACGCGAACTTTTCTTACCACTTTGGCATCGGCAAGCCGGTGATCGCCGCGATCAACGGCGCGGCCGCCGGCGTCGGCCTGGTGCTGGCGGCCTTCGCCGACCTGCGCTTCGCGGTCGAGGGGGCGAAGTTCACGACCGCCCATGGCCGGTACAATTTTCCCGCCGAGTTCGGCCTCTCCTGGATCCTGCCGCGCATCGTCGGCCTGACCCACGCCAACGACGTCCTGCTCTCGAGCCGCGTCTTCACCGCCGAGGAGGCGCTGGCGATGGGCTTTTTGAACGCCCTGCTGCCGCCTGAAGCGCTGATGGATCACGTCATGACCTACGCGAAGCGACTGGCCGACGGTGTCGCGCCCGGTTCGGCCCGCGAAACGAAGCGGCAGATCTACCGCGACCTGCACCGCGACGCCGCGGCCTCGGTGATCGAGGCCGAGCGGCTGCTCGACGAGATGATCAAGCACCCCGACTATGGCGAAGGCGTCAAAGCCTGGATGGAGAAGCGCGCCGCCGTCTGGAGCGGCTAAGGGCCCTATCGCTTGCGAAACCGGGCGGCGTCGCGCTCGAGCTCGGAAACCCAGCTCTCCGGCTTGTTGCTTTCAGGCACGAACGGCAGTTGGCCGGCGACGCCGCGCAGGGCGAGCCAGAGCTGGACGTTGAACTGGCTGAACATGCGTAGCGGCCGGCGCTTGTCGTCGGTCAGGTCCCAGCCGGCGGCCTCGAAGGCGTCGACCTGCTCGCGGACCGGGCGGCTCTCGATTGCGTCCCAGTCGGCCGGACGTGCGACCTCCTCGGCCTGGTCGGCGGTGAGCCCGAACAACGCCACCGAGCACGCGTCGATCTCCGGAAAGTCGGCGCGTCCCTCGACCGACGCATAGGCCGGCTTCATCAGCGCCTTGAACTCGAGGTCGGCGACGCCGGGCAGGTCGATCAGGCGACGAAGGGCGGGACCGATGCTCATCGGTCCGGCTTACCGCTCGGCGGCCCGCGGCGCCAGCTTTGGAGAGCAACGCCTCGCGCGCGATCGAGCATGCGCCGGCGAGCGAGGACGAGACCATGGCCGGCGAGGATCTGCTCGGGGGTCTGGACGGGAATGCCGGGAAAGACGGGCCGGCCGCCGGGCAACCGCGCGTCCGGCGCGTGGGTCAGGTGGAAGACGTCATAGCGGTCGAGAAAGAGCCCGAAGACATCGGTCCCGCCGACCACGCCGACCCTCGTGTCCGGTGCGCCGAGGGCGGCCAGGGCCTCCTCGAACGAGGCGCCAGCGGGGTTCCAGAACAGCGCCTTGTCGTTCGTCGGATCTGCGGCCAGGGCGGTGATCCGCCGCGTCAGGATCAGGCGCCGGCGCCGGGACGAGTGCGGCTGTTGCTCGTGCGAGTGGCGGCCGTGGACGACGACATCGGCGCGATCGAGCCCCCGCTCGAAGAAGCGCTGGTCGGCGTCGAACTTGAGGGCGGCGGGCATCACGCCCGATGCGTCGGCGATCATGCCGTCGGTGGAGACGATGGCGTAGCCGGTGATCTCGCGAGGCATCGGCTAGACGACGCCGGGCGCGAGATAGAACAGGGCTTCCACGGGCCGTTCGAACACGGCCGCTAGCGCCAGCGCCAGGGTGGTCGATGGGGTGAAGATCCCATTTTCGACCGTGTTGATCGTCTTGCGCGAGACGCCGACCCGCAGCGCGAGTTCGGTCTGGGTGAGGCCCAGTTCGGCCCGCGCCTCCTTCAGCCGGTTCTTCAGTTCAAAGCCGTTCATGCCTCGTCGTCATCGCCCGTCGCCGCCCGCTCGAGCATGAAGAGGCGGACGGCCGGCGCGGCGACGCCCAACGCGGCCACGATCGGGGCGAGTTCGACGGCGAGGTCGCGGCGGAAGAGGCCGACGACGAAGACGATGGCCACGCCCGGCAACAGGATCGCGTAGCCGAGCTGCAACGCCCGCGCCCTGAGCGTCCGCGTGAGCTCGTCATCGAGCACCGATCGGGCCCACCGGCCGATGATGCCGCCGCCGGCGAGAATGAAGCCGAAAGCGGCGAGGAAGAAGACAAAGGCGCCGGTCGAGAACATCTCAACCCGACGCATCGGCTCGCCGTGCATCACGTGAACGGCCGCGCCCACGACCCCGACCAGCATGAACGCGAGGCTGAGCGGCATCAGCAGGAAAGCGGTCTGGCGCGGCAGTTGTTGGGCCTCGGCGCGCAGCATGGCCAGGCGCGGCGTCTTCGCCTCGGCCGGGAGGCGGCCGCCCAAGATGAGCGCCAAGCCGGCCGCGATACAGGTCAGCGAGATGGCCGCGAACGCGGAGATCTCCAGCCGATCGGCCGGCCCACCGGGGTCGCCGGGGATCAGCTGAAGGACGCAGATCGCTCCGATCACGCCGCCCAGCGCGGCGACGATCATGCCCATCTTGCGCCGCATGTCGATGCGCCGCGCCGCGCCCAGGAGTTCCGCTTCGGTCATATCACGATCCTTGTAACCCATGGGTTACGTGTAACCTAGGGGTGACATGCCGTGCAAGCGGTTATTTCGCCGCACGCCTCAGCGGCCGCGGCGCGCCTTCACCACCGCGGCGTCCAGCGCCTGCAGGAACCGCGAGCGGTCGGCGGGTGCGAAGGGCCTGGGACCGCCGGTGATCTCGCCCATGGAGCGCAGGTGTTCGCCGATGCCGCGCGAGGCGAGCGCCTGGCCGATCGAGTCGGGCGTGAAAGGCCGCCCCTGCGGATGGATCGCCTGCGCGCCGGCCTTGAGCGCCCGGTCGGCGAGCGGGATGTCGGCGGTGACCACGATGTCGCCAGGCCCCGCCCGCTCGGCGATCCAGTCGTCAGCGACGTCCGGCCCGGCGTCGACCACCACCGAGGTGATCAGCGGCTCGGCCGGCGTGCGGATCCAGCTGTTGGAGACCACGAATACGGGAAGCCGGTAGCGGCGGGCGACGCGGTAGACCTCTTCCTTCACCGGGCAGGCGTCGGCGTCGATGTAGAGGCTGGTCAGGCGTGCACCGGGAAAGTCGCCCAGCGCTCGACGATCTCGGCGCCGTCGAAGACGGCGATGTCGCCGTACTGCAGGAGCACCCCCTCGCTCTCGCGCGGGCGGAAGAAAACCATATCGTCCTGGGCGATCTCGACCTTGTCGGACCCGCTCAGCATGGAGCGGCCGCCGTAGAGGGGGCTGAAGCCGAGACCCGGCGGCGAGATCGGCTCGGCGTCGCCGTAGCCGCCATAGAGGAAAACGCCGCGGCGGCTGTTCGGATCGAGCGCATTCAGCGCCTCGGCGTGCGCCTCGATGCCGGGGATCAGCGCCTGTTGCATCACCTTCAGCACCGGCTGGGCGATGAAGGCGGCGGGTTGCAGCGCGTGCAGCGCCCCGTGGTCGTAGTTCAGCGGCTTCAGGAACGCCGAGCCGACCGAGACCTCGCTCGCCGGCGTTTCCTCGAGGTGGTGCATGAAGGTCGGGCTGCCGGCGGTGTTGAAGGTGAAGCGGGCCGGATCGCCGCCGAGCCGGGCGATGAGCAGCGCCTTCGCGTCGGCGTAGCGCGCCTTCACCCGGCCTGTCTCGGCCTTCGGGTCGCCGAGCGCGGGGACATGAGCGTCGTAACCCATGAGCCCGGTGACCTCGACCAGCGGCTCGGCGGCGGCGAGATCAAGCAACGCCGCGAGCGCCGACAGGTCGGCCAATCCGCCGCGGTGCAGGCCGACATCGATCTCGAGATTGATCCGTATCGGGACGTTCGCGGCGCGGGCGATGGCGACGTACTGGCCGAAGCGGTGGGCGCTGTCGACCAGCCATTGAGGATGCGACGCGGGCGAAGGTTCGGTGGCCCGGCGGCGGATGAACGCGTCGACCTGCAGCGCCGGCAGCGGCCGGCCAAGGAGGACGTCGGCGGTCGGGTATCGGCGCGCCACCTCGTCGAGCATGACGCCGCTGAACACCATCAGCCGCTCGCTCGCGCAGCCCGCCATGATGAGTTCGAGCAGCGCCGGCGCCTGCAGCGACTTGCTGACCACGCGCAAGGCAAGCCCGCTGGGCGCCAGCGCGTCGCGCACGGCTTCGATGTTGGCCGCCAGCCGGGCCCGATCGACAACCAGCGCCGGCTCGGCGATGCCGGCGCGGGCGAGCGCGGCCTGCACGCCGGCGAAGTAGGCGTCGTGGCCGCCCGCGCCGCGGTCCTCGCGATTGCGGGCGAGCGCCAGCACGCCCTCGGCGATGAAGGCGGCGCGGCGCGCCTCGCGCGCGGTGGCCATCAGTTGGCCTGCGCCGGCGGCGAGAAGCCCCCGGTGGTCGGCGAGCCGGGTGGGGCCCCAGGAAACGCGTTTGGCGGCGGCGCCGCCGGCCCTGGTGGGCCGGGCGGGATCGGTCCGGTCGCCAGGCGCGGGATCGCGCGGACCATGTAGGCATGCCAGAACTCGGCCGGACCGGTGCCGCCGGTGATGCCGCGCATGGGGCTGTTGTCGTCGCGGCCCATCCACACCACAGTGGTCAGTCCGCCGGTGAAGCCGTCGAACCAGGCGTCGCGATAGTCGGAGGTCGTGCCGGTCTTGCCGGCGATATCGCGGCCGGGGATCGCCGCCTTCGCGCCGGTGCCGGAGGCCACGACGGCGCGCAGCATCCGGTCGAGTTCGCCGAGCGCCGGGTTCTGGATGACCTGAGCGCCGGGGGCGGCGGTCTTGCGGTAGACGACGCGACCGGCAGCGGTTCGGATGCGCTCGATCCCGTAGGCCTGCACGCGCCGCCCACCATTGGCGAAGGCGTCGTACGCCTGGGCCATCTCGAGCGGGGTCACCTGACTGGTGCCGAGCGCCATGGCCGGGTCGGTGTTGATGGTCGAAGAGACGCCGAGGCGGCGCGCGTCGGCGGCGACGACCGGGCGGCCAACCTGATCGGCAATCTTCGCGGCGACCGTGTTGACCGACTGCGCCAGCGCCGTCTGGAGGGTGATCTGGCCGAGGAAGGTGGGCTCGAAGTCATGCGGCGACCAGCCGTCGATGGTCACCGGCTCATCCACCGCCGTGGTGTCTGGCGTGAGCCCCGCCTCCATGGCCGCGAGGTAGACGAACGGCTTCCACGACGACCCCGCCTGGCGGTGGGACTCGGCGGCGCGATCGTATTGGCTGGCGTCATAGTCGACGCCGCCCAGGAACGCGCGCACGCGACCGTCGGGATCCAATGAGACGAGCACGGCCTGGCTCGCCCCTTGGCCGGCGAAGCGATGGACGGCAGCCGCGGCCGTCTCCTGGGCCGCGGCTTCGGCCGGCAGGTCGAGGGTGGTGTCGACCACCAGATCCTCTTTCGGCGCCCCGCCGATCTGTCGCCGGGTCGCCCCGTCGACCCAGTCGACGAAGTACTGCGCGCCGGAGGCGACGGCGCTCTTGTAGACCTTGGGCGTCTGCGCCGCCGCGCGGGCGCGTTGCGCTGGGGTGATGGCGTGGGTGTCGACCATGGCGTCGAGCACGAGGCCGGTGCGTTCGGCCGAGCGCTCCGGTTGGGTGATCGGGTCGTAGTCGGTCGGCGACTTCATCAGCGCGGCCAGCATCGCCGCCTCGCGGACGGTGAGCTTGGCGGCCGATTTATTGAAGTACCGGTGCGCCGCCGCCTCGATCCCGTAGGCGCCTTCCCCGAAATAGACGCGGCAGAGATAGAGGCCGAGGATCTGCTGCTTGGAGTACTTCTGCTCCAGCTCGACGGCGTAGATCAGCTCCTCGCCCTTCCGCTCCAGCGTTCGATCGGAGGAGAGGAAAAGGTTGCGCGCCAGCTGTTGGGTGATGGTCGATGCGCCCTGCGCGGCGCGACCCTGACCGAGGTCGGCGATCAGCGCCCGGGCCATGCCAGCCACGTCGAACCCTGGGTGTTCGTAGAACCGCTTGTCCTCGATGGCCACGAAGGCGGCTGGCACGTATGGCGGCAGGCGGGCGATGTCGACCGGCGGGCCGTAGCGGCCCCCGCGCACGCCGATAACCGCGCCCGACCGGTCGAGATAGGTGATCTGGGCGTCGCGATGGATGGGCGGCAGGCTCGGGATCGAGAACGACGGCGCGAGCACCGCGGCGGCGGCATAGGCGGCGATCAGGCGAAACGCTCCATCTTCAGTCGCCGGTGTGACGGCGAGTTACGCCCCGAGAGCCTTGTCCCGCCATCGGGAGCGCACGCCAAGATAAATTCCGGCGATCTCGGGGGGTGGACTTACAGGGTAAGCTTCGCCAAAGGCGATGTTCATGATCACGCGGCGCACGATGGCGCTTGGGCTTGCCGCGAACGCCGCCAACAGGGTTGGCGCGCGGGCGGCGGCCGCGCCCTTCGCTTGGCCGGGCGGCGCCAGGGCCGCGGTCAGCCTCACCTACGACGACAGCCTGGACTCCCAGCTCGATCACGGGATCGCGCAGATCTCTGCTTCCGGCTTCAAGGCGACCTTCTTCCTGACCAGGGAGAACATGGACGCGCGCCTGGCGGACTGGATCGCCGTCTCGAGGCTCGGCGGCCATGAGTTCGGCAACCACACGGTCAGCCATCCCTGCGGGCTTCAGCCGTACACGGCCAGCTCCTACGCCCGCCGCGAGCTGATGCCGATGCAGGCCTACATGGACCTGCACTTCGGCCAAAATCCGAAGCGCGTCTTCGCTTATCCGTGCAGCGAGACCGACCTCGGACCAGGCGATGCGAACCAGAAGTTCCACACGTTCGAGACGACGCTGAAGCGCGTCGGGCTGGCGGCCGCGCGCACCAGCGACGAGGACAGCCCGATGACGCCGGCCTACGCCCGCGCCCGGCCCTACTGGCTGCGCGCCTCCGCGACCACGTACGACGTGGACGACCCCGGGCTGGCGATGCGCTATGTCGAGGGCGCGATGGCGCGCGGCCTTTGGGCGATCCTCGTCTTTCACGACATCGTGCCCACGCGCACCCAGGCCGGCGAGACCAGCATGGCCAGCCACAAGCTGGTGCTCGATTGGTTGAAGGTTAAGGACGTCTGGTGTGCGCCGATGGGCGCGGTGCTCGACCACATCCGCGCCGCGCCGGCCTAGCCGGAGGCCGAAACGGTGTCGGCGGACGAATCAGTCTGGCCGTCACGGAAGCTTCGCGCTACCGTCATTTTTCGCGCGCGGAGGGGCGCGCGGCAGCCAACGAAACCGCCCGATGGACGGAGAGGCCTATTTCGTTCTCGACGCGCTGAACCGCGGCGCGCACAGCGAACTTGCCGGCCACGAGCAATGGATTCAGGCGTTTAAGACCATCCGTTGGGTCGTTGAGGGGCGCTCTGGCCCCATGCTGACGCCCGAGGGGCGCGAGGCCTGCGCGCAACTGGCGCGCGACAAGCCTCGGCCGCGGCGAACGCTTGCTAGAACTGGGTCTTCAGCGTCACGAAGACCATAGGCGGCGCGCCGTTGAAGAAGAACGGGCCGGACGGCGCATTGATGGTGTCGACGCCGGGGGCGCCGTTCAGCGCCGGGACAGTTACAGGGTGTGCGTTGGACACGGTGGACACCCGACTGAGGTATTGCTCGTTGAAGATGTTGGTGGCGTTGACCTGCAGCACCGCGGTCTTGCCCCAGGCGTGAATGCGATACTCCGCATCCAGATCGACCGTGGTGAAGCGCGGCAAGGTGTCGTCGTTCACGTCTGACGAAAAACGCCGTGACGTGTATTTGGCCTGAACGCCGAGCGTGAGGTCGCCGACCGTGTACTCCGCTCGGAGCGCGAACTCCTGGTCCGGCGTCATGACCAGTTCCTTGCCTTTCACGGGCAGCGGCACGGACTTGCCCTTGTCGGGCCCACTCGACGCGGTGACCTCGTAGTCCCTCAGCAGTTGGCTGTGCATGAGGGTGAGCGACGCATAGAGAGTCAACGGGTCGATGGGCTTCCAACCCGCCTCGAAGTCGAGGCCGTAGAGCTGAACGTCGCCGACGTTGCGGTCGATGGAGAGCGTCGGGTCGTTCGGATCGAATGACTGGATGATGTGGTTCTGCCAGGTCGACCCCCAGAGGTTGGCCGAGATCGTGACCTTCGAGGTCTGATAGCGATAGCCGACGCCGTAGTTGTAGCTGACCTCGGGCTGAACCAGGTTCGTGCTCGAGGTGTAGAGATCGTCTGTTTTCGGGGCCGAGAAGCCCTCGGCGAAAGTCGCGTAGAGCTGGTTCTGTAGATCGATGTTCCAGCTCGCGCCGACGTTCGGCAGCAGCCGGGTGAAGTGGAAAGTCTGCTTGAACGGCAGGCGGAAGTTCGGCGTTTGGGTCTGCGGGTTCAGCGAGATGGTGGTCGAGCCGGCCCCGAACAGCAGGGTGTTGAGTTGCGTCGTCGTGTGGGTGGCGACGCCGTTGGCCAGGGCCGCCTGAACGAGCGCCGGCGAAACGCTGTCGCAGTAGGCGCTGGCGCCGTTGAACGTGTAGCAGAACTGGTTGAGGTCGCGCTCGAAGTAGGGTCGCGCACGCCGATGTTCACATGCAGCCGGTTGTCGAAGAACCTGCCGATGTAGTTCAGCGAGACCTGATTCAGCTTGGCGATCGAGAAACGGTCGCGCGTGCGCAGCGCTACGCCATCCTCGGCCGGGATGATCGGACCGAAGCCGCGCAGGCCAGCGAAGACGTTGTCTGGCGTCCCGGTCATCTGATCGATGAAGGTCATCGCCCCGGTCTGGCGGTGACGGCCGTAGTCGAGCGTGTAGGAAACCTGAAAGTAGTTGTGTTCGTCGAGGGTCCACAGCAGCGACGTGTTCACGCCGTAGCGGTGTGTCTGCGTGTTGGAAGGGCTGTAGACGAGGATGGTGTCGAGGCAGTCGCCATCGCCGTTCAAGTCGACGCCCACGCCGCCATTCGCGCAGGCGTGGGCGACGCCGGAGCCGACCAGGCGCGGGTCGCTCTCCTTCAGCGACGTCGTGCCGCCGCCATTGGCCAGCGTGTAGAGGAAGTAGGGGTCGACCGTCAGCGTGAGCGACCGCGTCAGGTCGAAGCGCGATTGGACGCGCAGATCGCCGAAGTCGACCGGGTTCGGGTGGACCTTCCAGAAGAAGGAGTCGTTGCCTTGCTCGAAGCCCGGCGCGGACGCCGAGGTCGGGACGACGCCGTCGGCGTGCCCGGGCGTGGCCGTCGGGACCGCCCATTGCGTGTTGAAGTCGATGTTCGGGCCAAATTGGGCGAACTGGGCTTTCGACGAGCTCTCGTAGAAATAGGGCCGGTTCGACGCGTAGGTGAAGGCGGCCGAGATGAAGTCGGCCCCCGCGCCCAGCGGCTGGAAAATGCGCCCGTCGAGCCCGAACCGCTCGATTTTGCCATTGCCCTTCCACTTGTTGGCGTCGGCATAGTTGGTCGAGAGGAACGCCCGCGTGCCCCAGGGTCCGAACGCGCCGGTGTCGAACTCGGCGTAGACGCGTCCATACTGGTAGCTGCCGAGGGCGCCGTCGACGAGCGCGCCGAGCGTCGTCGGCGGGAGCTTGGTGACGATGTTGACCGTGCCGCCGATGGCCGATGCGGTCGGGCTGTCCACCTCCGACTGGCCGATGTTGACCGTGACGTGGTCGATCGCTTCGGCCGTGGTGTATTCGCCAGGGAAGATCGCGTAGTTGCCGGTGTCGTTGAGCGGCGTTCCGTCGACCGTGAAGGAGACGTGGTTGCCATCGAAGCCATGCATGCGGAAGTCGGACGAGAGGATGCCCGTCGGATCCTCGGTCGAATAGCTGACGCCGGGCAACAGATTGATGATCTGGGCGAAGTTGGAGCTGCCAACCTGGCTGCGGATGTAGGTCTGGTTGACCACCGACTGGTCCTTCGGGACCTGCACCTGAACGGCGAGACCGGCGGTGCTGCGCGCCTGGTGGGACGCGGTCACGACCACCTCGGCCTGTTGCCCGGCCGTCGACTGTGCGCAAGCCGCCGAGTAGGCGAAGATGCTGCCGGCCAGCGCCGGCAAGAGCGCGCGCGCAAACGCGCCGCCGCTGAGCGGTTGTGCAGATCGTGCCACGGATGTCCCCTTGCCGCTTGCGCCAGCCCCACGCGGCGCTGGCGCCAAAGCTATTCAGACGCGCCAACGGTTCGGCGACAGTTGCACTGCCGTTCGGTGATGAATCAGCGTCGGTTATGAGACGGTCTGTCGATGAACCGCCGACACTTTGACGTCGCTTGTGTGACACCGGCGGCGCGAGCGCCTAAGCGTCGGATGGCTCGGTATTTTCCGCTGGCGACCCCGGGCCATTCCGTCCGCCGGCGGATGAATCCTATATCTCGATCGGCGCGCCCGCTAGCCCTGGCGGCGCGCGGAGCGGATTGACGACGGCGGCGGCGTCGCCCGCCAGCCTCACCTGGTAGTCGGAAAAGCGCCGGTCCGGGCGACGGTAGTCGGTCGAGACGTACTGAGCGCCGCTGGCCAGCGCCGCGTCGCGGCGGCGCGTGTCGTTCGCGCGCGCCTCGATCGTCTCGGCGTCGGAGCGCGTGCGGACCAGGAAGCCCTGCCGGACCCGCTCGGCGATGGCCGGGACATCGGCGTATTCGTTCAGCACGTAGAAGGCGTTGTCGGGCCCATCATCGTCGGAGTTGACGAAGCACATGCAGCCTTCGAGCGATCGGCGGCCGCGGCGATAGGCGTCGCGCTTGCGGCCGTACTCGTCCACGGCGATCAGGATCTTGCCGCGCGCGTCGCCCAGCAACGGCCAGCCGCCGGCGAGCACGCCCTCGCGCAACGTCGCATGCGCTCCGCGCACCACATCTGGCGTGATCACGGAGCCGGCCGGGAAGACAGAGGCGATCTCGGCGTCGAGCGCGTCGTAGGCCGCCTCGTCGAACGCCAGCCCGTCGACGCCGTTCTTCGTGCGCGTCGGCCCGTCCGATGTGTTCATGGTGAGCAAGATGGGCGTGTGGTCGGGATGCGCGAGCGACCAGGCGCGGATCTCCTGAAGGCCCTGGACATAGGTGTGGACGGTGGAGCGGAAGTCGATGTCCTGAACGTGCAGGACCTTCATGCCCGGCGCCGACATCGCCCGCACGTACTCGTCCGGCACCGGCTGTTTGATCAGCGCCAGGCCGGAGGGCCGCGCATAGCGTCCGCCCTCCGGGTCGTAGAAGATGTCGAGCTCCAGGGCGCGGGCGCCGTCGTCGAGCTGCTCGCTCAGCGACGGATGAGTGTAGTCGAGGCCCTCCGCGGCCTTCTCCGACCAGCGGCGGATCACCTCCATGATCGGCGGGCTCGCGGCCAGATGGTAGCTGTTGTGGGTGCCGATCGTCAGGATGTCGTTCATCCTGAGGTTGGCGTCGAGCCAGGCCCGAGTGGGCTTATCCCTCGCTTCCGCTTCCATCGCCGACCCTCCGCGCTCTGGCGGGCGTCAACCTAGCGAAGCGATGTGACAAGTCGATACGCTCTAGGGACGAGCCTCGACCACCGCCGTCGGCGGCTTGAGCTCGCCGGTTTCGTCCTGAAGATGCAGGTGGACGGAGCGGCCGGGCGACTTGTCGGCCAGCCGCCGAAGCGCGTCCTCGGCGACCGCGCGGTCGGTGTAGGCCCCGAACCGCAACCCGCGCCCAATGATGGTCCAGACGCCGTTCTGCTTCACGACGCCGTAGTGAACGTCCATGGCGCAAACTCCCTCGGCTTGGCGTCGCATCCGTCGCAGCGGCCGATGGCGAAAGCATGACCATCGCGTGGTTTTCGGCTGACCCGAGGGCCCCTGCGACGTGGTATTCTGATCCCAGTTGGGGAGGTCATCAATGAACAAATGGTTCGCGGCGGGCGCCAGTCTGAACGGTCTTCCATGAGCGCGGCCGATCGCATCGAAGGGGCCCTGGCGACGGCGGTCGCCGACGCGGGCCTGTGCGGCGCGGCGGCTGCAGCGCGGCTCCCTGATGGCGCCGCCGTCGAGGTCGCAGTCGGCGTGCGCGGCGCCGACAACCCTGCGGCGATGACCGCTGACACGCAGTTCTGGATCGCGTCCTGCACCAAGGCCCTGACGTCGGCGGCGGCGCTGCTGGTGGTCGAAGACGGCCTCGTCGACCTCGACGAGCCGGTCGGGCGGTGGCTGCCGGGACTGGCCGCGCCCAGCGTGATCACCGGCTTCGACGCCGCCGGCAAGCCGGAGCTCAGAGCCGCGCGCACGCCGATTACGCTCCGCCGCCTGCTGACCCATACGAGCGGCCTCGCATACGGCTTCACAAGCCCTCTGGTCGACCGCTTCGCAACCGCGACGGGGCTGAGCGTCGGCCAGAACGCGGACCAGTTTCCGCTGGCGTTCGACCCGGGCGAAGGCTGGGTTTATGGGACCGGCATCGACTGGGCCGGCCATCTGATCGCGGCGGCGACCGGCGAGCCGTTCGAGACCTATCTCAGACGGCGCATCCTCGATCCGCTCGGCATGGATGACACGAGCTTTTTTCCGAACGCCGAGCAGAAGAGCCGGCTGGCCTCCATGCACGCGCGCACGCCGGACGGCGGCGCAGCGGCGATTCCGTTCGGCATGCCGGAAACGCCGCACTTCATGATGGGCGGCGGCGGGCTCTATTCGACGGTGACGGACTACCTCAAGTTCGTGGACGCGGTGCTGGGGCGCGGGCCGCAGCTGATGAAGCCCGCCAGTCTGAACGCCTTGTGCGCCTCGCAGATCGGCGAGCGCCCCGAGATCGGCGTGCTGAACTCCGCCCAGCCGGCGACGTCGAACACGTTCGACCCCTTCCCCGGCGCCGACAAGGGCTGGACGCTCGGCTTCGTGACCAACGCCGGCCCAGGTCCGAACGGGCGCAGCGCCGGGTCGCTGGCCTGGGCAGGGCTCGGCAACTGCTACTATTGGATCGACCGCACGGCGGGGGCGGCCGGCATCTTCTGCAGCCAGATCTTCCCCTTCGCCGACCCGCGCGCCCTTGCCGCCTTCGCCGCCTTCGAGCGCGCGGTCTACGCCGGCTGAAGCGCCGGCGGG
>Ga0070735_10001933_pt1 | contig 19214 bp, 18 predicted proteins | sample Coa_R1_FD_66443 | JGI IMG/M metagenome (GOLD analysis project Ga0070735, IMG submission 66443) | Surface soil microbial communities from Centralia Pennsylvania, which are recovering from an underground coalmine fire - Coalmine... | ecosystem: Environmental > Terrestrial > Soil > Unclassified ... | reverse complement strand
GCACGGACCCGTAAGACCAGCTCCTTGTCGGAGATTGTCTTTTTGCCACTGTCCAAGGAGGGTCCTGCTTTCAATACGGATTAGCGTGCTTTCCCAGATTGGTACTATAAATCCGTGCGCGCTGAACCACCATGACCACCGCGTGCACCAGAGTAACCAACATTGAACTTGGATTCGGGTGGGGGCCATACTTTCGGAGGCGTGGGCAACGAGAATCGCCAAGTAATGAATATGCGCGATCTCCCCAGGGCTTCTCTGTGCCAAAAGCCAGATCGATCATTTTCGCGAGGCTGCCCAAGCGGAAAGTATCGACTTGCTGCAAGCCCGCACTGTTGGCCATTGAGGATTCCCTATCGGTTAATCCTCTGATCTAGATGGGAACTTCAGCTCTGCGTATAGTGGATCGGTTGATCCCGCTTCGAATCACTCCGCCGCTAAATCCGCTCTTATCGGCCACGGACCACTCAGGCATTAACGTCAACTCGGCAATCCAGCAGTCGGTGTCATCGTCAAGTCCGGCTCTTCCAAATCACGCTGAACTCCACTAACCGCGAGCAGCTGACTAGCATCAGCGGCCTCAATGTCACCAGTTTCGACGTTTTTTAGCGTTCTAGTAATAGCCCGAGTCCTGGTTCCGACGTCTCTGAGCGTATTCTGCACGGTGCCGATATTCTTTTGCACACGATCCATGAGTCCGCCGAACTTCTCGAATTCCAATTTTGTGGCCCCAAGCACCTTCCAGACCTCGCTGCCCTTCTTTTGGATTGCAAGTGTTTGGAATCCCATTTGCAGGCTTGTCAACAGAGCTGCGAACGTCGTCGGCCCCGCAACGGTGACCCGATACTTTGTCTGCAATTCATCCATTAACCCTGCTCGTCGAACAACCTCTGCAAATAGGCCTTCGGTTGGAAGAAACATTATGGCGAAATTCGTCGTGACAGGCGGTTGAATATACTTCTCCGCAATCTCCTTTGCCGCCACGCGAATAGCTACTTCCAATTTCTCGCCAGCTTGCTTGACGCTTTCTTGATCACCGCGGACATGAGCGTCTTCCAGGCGTTCCCATGACTCTCGCGGAAACTTCGCGTCGATTGGAAGTAGCACGTTCTCTCCATTTCCTACACCCGGCAACCGTATGGCGAACTCAACTCTCTGCTGCGTACCTTCTCGCAATTTCACGTTCTTGACGTATTGCTCAGGAGCCAACATCTGCTCAAGCAACATCTCAAGTTGCACCTCTCCGTAACCCCCGCGAGACTTAATATTCGTGAGGAGACGCTTTAGATCGCCTACACCGCTGGCAAGATCTTTCATTTCCCCCAAACCGCGCTGGACGTTCCCAAGCTGCTCCGTCACTAGGCCAAAGCTGTCTGTTAGCCGCTTCTCTAGTGTTAAATGCAGCTTTTCGTCTACGGTCTGTCTCATTTCTTCGAGTTTTTGGGAATTATTGTCGTTGAGCTTATCGAGTCTTCCTTCAACCGTTTTGCGCAGAGCCTCTTGGTTTCTTTCTGTTGCTGCCGAAAGCTCGCCAAACTTTGCCGACACTTCGGAAAGACGTTCTTGGACATTTTGACTAACGTGATTATTGGTCTCCCGAAGCTCTCCACCAAGGGCTACCAAAGTTGTCTGAACCGAATCGTTAAATTGAATTGCGCCCCTACGCTGTTCAGAACGCGTTTCTGCGAGTTGACCTGTGACTTGCCCAAGCAAAGTATCTGCTCGTTCCTGCATCACTTCACGCAATTGCTCGTTGCATGTGGTAACAGTGGATGTCACTCGATCAAATTGGAGCACAAGAGATTCTTGTAATCCGTTGGCTGCTGCTGCCTGCTCCCGACGCGACTGTCTAATCTCTTCGCTTATCTGTCCCTCAAATCTGTTAATTGCGCCCAAAAGCTCTTCGCGAAGGGTACGAGACTCCACTGCAGCTTCCTTCCTGAACATCTGCATCTGTTCGCTAATTTCTGCCCTCACCGAGCGAAGCTCGTCGCGGAATGTCGGCTCAAGCCGCTCCGCCACAGTCCGAAGTTCAACTATCCGGAACATTCCGTCCGCAAAGCCACGTCCATGCAGCAGCACGACGACCAGCACTGCGATCAGTAGCGCAAGCTGGATCACAGCAATTACGAGTAAGGACATTTTTCTCCTTGAGTCTGCGATATCTTGTACTAACCCGAGTCGCCAGGTGGTTTCTTCAGATTGTCTGAGCCCTGTTCTGGGATAAACTTCGAACAAATCAGCAGATCAACGGCAAACCCTTCGGCGTTTGCCCATCGGCAAACAAATGACTCAAATACCCTAGCGAACAAATAGTCCACTGCATTTTCTGGTCTCGGCTAAGCGCGGGATTTTCCCAAATTCGTTTCGTGCCGTAGCTCAAGAATCCAGCACAGGCATAGCTGTGTAACAGCCCACGATGGTTTGGGTTCACTGCCGGTTCGAGCACATCTGGCAGCAGACCGACAACCGCGCCGACGCCTCCGGCCAACAAGAATTCGCCGAGATCGAGCGGACGCTCTATGTACCGGCAATACAGGTACCAAGCGCCGAGCCCGACAGCGGCTCCAATAATTGCATGCTCTTTCGCGTTAGGCATTTCAAAGCCTCCAGTCTTCCGATTAACTACAACTGATGGACCGCTCTGCCCACTTGGCATTCGCATGTGGAGTCACATTTCATCTGCAGAACTCGCCCTCGATAAGAAAGAAAGTTGCGCTGGTAGTGCAATGCCCGTGAATATCCCATGAGATATTTCATCGTCTCGGCTGCGCCGACGACACCCGAGAAAGCGGTGACGAACGGCACGGCAGGAGCAAAATACGGATCATGACCTTCCATTCTTAAGTTCTGTTCCGTGACTCTTCCACAAATTAACGTTCCGCGTGCCAATCCGGGCCTGAAGCGCGGATCCGCGGCGTCGATGTCTGTCTTGGTGATTTCGCTCGTGGGGTCTTGGCGGATTCGTTCCGCACTGAGCCCAGTTTGCTGTGCTAGCCGTTCCGCCCAATCGACTTCATGGCGAGGCGGCTCTAACGCACGCAACAAACAAATGGACTCATTCGTCGAGTCCTTCACGACGATTTGACTGGTCAATCCACCCGCTGCCATGTCGATTAGTGTTTTCGGCCAGAGACGCTGCACTGAATGCCTGGTCAACACATTGTCGAGCCCACTGACAATAATCGCCGGCACAGAAAGACTGTGGCGAAGTCTGATCTTGAAGAGTTCCCATTCTTCCGGTCGTGGCGTGACCTTGATCGCAGGCGCGAGATAGTCCTCGATGACAGCAGCTTTGGGCCTTTCCAACAGCGAACGCTTCGCCAGGACGTAAGGGCCGAGGTTCTCAACTCTGAGCGACTGCCGATCCACCGCTTGGATGGCGCCGCGAATAGGTAACTGCTTTACGGTGTACGCCCAGCCGTTGGTAACAGCACCGCAGCCGATCAGAAATGCATTCAGGTCCGAACTGTGCTGAGGAAGCGGTGGTCCAATATCGAGGGCCCCCGGAACACCATCCGTGAGCGTCAGCAATGAGAATTCACCAGCTAACTCCAGTTGCTGACCGATAATTGTGAAAAACACTAAACCAACTCCGAGGCAAGCGGCGGCATGCGCACCGCACGGATTAGTAGAAGCGGCCATCCACGGCAGCCGATCAATGTTTCCACGCGCAGTGGCGGCACGCGCCACCCATCCACTTGAGTTGACCGTAATCCACGGTAGACCACGGACAATTCTGCTCCCGATGTTAAGAATGGCATCAAAGTTCGCAAACTCATCCTCCGAGACAACTCTTCGAATGGGTTTGGCGTTATCGTGAACTTCCCGATTCAGCTCATTCGTATCTTCGGCCAATTGGACCAGAGGTGGAGGCAATTGGAGGGCAACATTCGGACAAAACCGCAAAACTTGGTTAACCGCGAACAGACATGTCTCTCTTGCATCCGGAACCATCGCAAATTCTTCCTCAACACGCACGAGAATGCGCTTCTCGGTGAACAGTTGCGCAGCTTGCTCCTCTGTCCAATTGCCCAGATCGGCTGCAAGTCTCGCCGGTCGGCTGAACTGAATGTAGTCGGTCATTCTTTGCCTACCTCCCAGATCGCTTCAGAATTCGCGCGCTGAACGTCAACATTTTCCGAACTCATTTCGACGCGTTGGTTCAGTTCTTGGTTGAGAATCTGGCGATAATCATTTTTCTCATACACATACCAACCCCAATTTCCATGGTTTCGTTCGTGGCCGCCCTCGCCGATAACGGCTGCAAGCATTCCGGGAACTTGCACGCTGTACTCCCGATCGGCACGCGAGAGTCGCGGAGGTACACCATGCAAATGGGTATGGACCACGGCGAGCAAGCACAGACCCTGCGGTTTAGCCCATCGAGTCACTACACCAAAGACTTCAGGCGACACCTTCCACTTACCCGCTGTCGCTTCGACGCCTTTACCGCTGGGGAAAACCACTGCCCGAACGCGGGCTGTATTCCCCCGAGAACCGAGCCAGAGCGCACCGGCTTCCCGGATACCCTGGCCTTCTTTTTGCACAGACCTCAGAGTTGCCAACAGAGCGGCCGTCGGTAGAACCCACCGATCGATCTGCGGATATGGGTCTTTCATTCCGTTGCAGCACCCGGCGTAATCTGTTCCACCAAGTTGAATTTCGCCCCTCGACGATGTGCGCCGAGCAGCTGATCCAAAGTCTCGGCCATGTTGGTCAGTCTTCGGCCTCCGAACTCTAAGAAGAACTGGTGAGTATCGCGGTCTTTATGATCGCTGACCTGAAAGAAGGTCATGGCATCAGAACGAACCGTCGAAAGCGTCACGTTCCCTTCATAGGTGTGATGAAAGGGTTGGCTCGCCGGCAAGTACTCCACAGTGATCTGGTCGTCCGGAGCGTCTGCCGGTTGCGCATTCGGAATTGGCTGCTTCTCTTGCTGGTTTAATTGAAGATTCATGAAAACCTCAGTTTTTTGGGGCTATGCCCGAAATGTTTACAACCTGAGTTCATTTATACGCTTATTTGGTCAGTAATGTCAAGATTTCTAGACATTTCTTGACGTATGAGCTAAACTCATGTCAATAAACGCTTACAAGGAGAATCATGGAAGAAAATCTAAAACAGCTGGTTGGTCGCAATCTAAAGACCGCGCGCGAGATCGCCGGTATCTCGCAGGAGCTGTTTGCCGAGAAAATCGGAATTTCGCGAGCTACTATGAGCGCAATCGAAAACGGCCATGTTGCAATTGACAGCACGAAGCTAATCCAAGCCTCGCGTGTCCTTTCGCGCCCGATCAATGACTTTTTCCGGGCGGAAGCGGAAGAGCTCGCGCTGTTATATCGAGCAGCAGAAAAAGTAGTGCCCGAGGAACAGGTTCGATCGAAATTTCAGAATTTCTGCGAGGCATATCGTGAACTAGAGGAGATTGTGGGTGTCGCCGATGCGGTGCTTCCCCCTCCTGAATATCCGTTCACGCCTCATCTTCACGCTAAGGCGCGCCATTTCGCAGGGCAGGTGGCTGCCTCCGAAAGGGAGCGTCTCAGTCTGGGAAAAACCGATCCTATTGCAAACATCTTCATGCTCTTAGAGGAAAACGGAGTTCGAATTCTGGCTTGTGAAATCGAGCAGTCCGGACTCTTTGGGCTCTCAGCATTTTCCAAGCAGTATGGCCCGTGCATCTTGGTTAATTCCAACAATACGATTGAGCGACAGACGTTTACGGTCGCTCATGAATACGGCCATCTGTTGATGCATCGTGATCGGTATACCAACCTCAATCCAAGCCCAGAACGGGAGCCGGATTTGGAAGCGATGGCACATGTGTTTGCAGGCTTGTTCTTAGTACCACCTGATGGCTTGCGTGACTTCTTAGCCCGCAATGTCGGAGATCGCAAGATCGCGCTGGAGGACATTGTTGCGGCCAAGCACCACTTTAGAGTGAGCCTAAAAGTTATTTCGTACAGATTGTGGGATGAAAAACGAATCTCCGAATCCGAGAAGAACGACCTTTGGGCGAAAGCTGAGCAGTTGGGACATGGCGAGCTTGCACCACTTGATAGAAATAGGCTGATCCGGGACTGGAAGGAAGTCAGGAGGTTCGAAACCCTCGCCAGGAAGGCAGTCCTCGGGGAAATGATCTCTATCGGGAAACTATCTGAGCTCTTGGGACAAAACCTTCTTGAGACTCGATCGCGAGTGCAAGCTTGGCGAAAGGAGCTGACGTTTGCATCCGCTTGAGAAAGGGGAATACTCCTTCGATTCGAATTCGGTAGTTGATTTCTTCAAGACGGCGAGTGTGCCCTTACTCGACACTCTGTTTGCTGGCCGAGCGCTGCTGTCTGATTTTGTTGTTAGAGAACTCGCCGATGCAGAGATCGAATGGAACCAAGCTCAGGTTGTACCCCTCGCTACAGAGTCCGAGTTGCAGATGTTCGAAGACATACGCAGAAACAATCCTCCCTTGGGAGCAGGTGAAGTTGGCGCAATCGCCGTGGCCCGATTGCGTGGAGCTGGGCTCATCACAAACGACCGGCAAGCCAGAAGGGCCGCCGCCGAGTTAGATATCCCAGTATCGGGTTCATTGGGGATTCTCACCTACGGAGTCCGGGTAGGCGAGTTATCTGGGGAAGATGCGATGCATATTCTCACAGAAATGATTCTTGCGGGCGCATGGCTGTCAGAAGAGCTGATAGAGAGCTTCCGTAAGGATGTTCTGAAGAATTAAGGGTCTACATGCAGAAACGTGGCAACTCCTGGGTGTATTCGCCATCCGATCTCATTCAGTTCGTAGAGAACGAGGCGGTGACGTGGCTTGAACGTTTCGACAAGGAACGGCCGGGCCTACTTTGTCGCGACGAGGGTTCGGCCACCGATAGTCTGATTCAGGCCGCAGGCGACGAATACGAATCGGCTTTCCTGATGCAGCTCATGCGGGAAGGACGCGATGTTGCGAATCTTCGAGACACGGATAACGCCGCAACTGCAACCTTGGATGCGATGCGGTTAGGCCGGGAAATCATTTACCAGGCGCGATTAGAGGCGGGAGAATTCGGGGGATACGCCGATTTTCTCATGCGCGTGGATGGACCTTCTCGACTGGGCTCTTACCACTATGAGGTTTGGGACACGAAGCTGGCGCGCAGGCTCAAGCCGTACTTTGCGATTCAGTTGTGCTGTTATGCCGAAATGATTGAAGTAACACAAGGTGTGCGCCCGGAATGGGTTTGGGTGGTACTTGGTAACGGCCTTCGTCAGAGATTGCACACCGACGATTACTTCTTCTACTACAGAGCCGTCAAACGAGCCTTTCTGGAGCAGCAACAGACCTTCGATCCGGACAAGTGGCCCAAATTATCAGGAGTGGCGGATTATCGGCATTGGACGGGATATGTCAATGGCGTGCTCGAAAACCGGGATGATCTCTCCCTTATCGCAAACATTCGCGCCACTCAAATTGAGAAGTTAAATCAGGCAGGCATCAATACCCTGACGCAAATTGCGATGTGGGCACAAGATCCTATTCCCACCTTGGAACCGGCGACGTTTCAGCGCCTGCGGATGCAAGCCGCATTGCAATTGGCGTCACATGGAACCACGACTCCGGTCTTCGAGTTAATTCCCGCTGATCCTGAACGCCCATCCCGCGGATTGGGCAATCTCCCTCCCGTGTCTCCCCAGGATGTCTCCTTTGACATTGAGGGCTACCCGCTGGTCGATGGCGGAATGGAATATCTATTCGGCGCTGTCTATTCGAAAGGTACCTCTATTCAATTCTGTGATTGGTGGGCCCACGATCGAGCTCAAGAACGCCAAGCATTCGAGCAGTTCGTTCATTGGGCTCACGACCGGTGGACTGAAGATCCCAAGATGCACATTTATCATTATGCGTCCTACGAGGTCACGGCGCTTAAGCGGCTGATGTCCCGTCATGGATGTTGTGAAGCCGAAGTTGATGACCTGCTTCGAAACGGAGTTTTCGTAGACCTATATACGGTCGTACGGCAATCGTTGGTCATCGGAGAACCAGCCTATTCCCTCAAGAATGTCGAACATTTATATATGCCCTCACGCGCCGGGAAGGTGGCAACGGCTGGGGACTCAATGGTCCAGTATCATCGGTGGCTGCAGTTTCGGGACGGAGACGATTGGCAGACCTCCCAAATTCTTCGTGCAATTCGGGAATACAACGAAGACGATTGTCGGTCCACTTGGTCTCTTCTTGAATGGCTCCGGAACCTACAAGCCACTTCCGGGGTTAGCTACGCTGCGATTACATCTGGAGGCAAGAAGCCTGGCGAGGCCACCACTAATCGCGCAGCGCTGGCACAAGAGATGCTAGAGGAAGCTCAGACAAGTAAATCCGGAGACGACGAACGCTGGCGCGTCCACAAACTGCTCGCCCATTTGCTTGAATTTCATCGACGCGAACAGAAACCTTTATGGTGGTTTTTGTTTGAGAGGGCAGGCATGACCGATCAAGAGTTGATCGAAGATCCGGACTGTCTTGGAGGCCTTGAGCGAACAAGCGCTCCCCCGGAGATTGTGAAAAGGTCTCTTCGCTACGAATTCCGGTTTGATCCGGCACAAGAAAGCAAGCTGCGCGATGGTGATAAATGCTGCTATGCGCACGACATCGACACCAAAATCGAACTTGACAAAATCGACTATGCCGTTGGTCGGGTTTGGTTTACGTTAAGTAAGACGCGTCCAGCTCCTCCCGCGCATCTGAGTTTGATTCCGGACGATATCGTTCACGCCAAATATATCGCTGAATCGATTGAACGCACTGTTCGCAACTATCGGGAAACGGGCCAGCTCCCATCAGCATTAGACGATTTTTTGTTTCGTGCCGTACCACGAATTGCCAGTCACAGCGATACTTCGCTCATTGCTGATGACAAGAACCTTCTGTCGTGTGCCGAAAGCATCGTGGAGCGGATGCAGGGTACTACCCTTTTCATACAAGGTCCGCCTGGGTGCGGGAAAACTTTTACCGGCGGCCACCTGATCGCGTCACTCCTTCGCTCCGGGAAGCGAGTCGGCGTGACTTCGAACAGTCATCGAGCAATTTGTCTCCTGCTTAAAGCAACAGCTGAAGCGGCAGATGCTCTGGGAGTTAAATTCCGTGGCGTCAAGGCCGGCGGCGATGACGATCAGAAACCAATCCATCCGTCAATTGAAATGTTGCCCGAAAACGGCGATGTCTTCAAACTGGCGACACTTCCTAATCTGGTTGGAGGGACCGCATGGGTTTTCAGCAGGCCAGACGCGCGCGCTAAGTTCGACTATTTATTTGTAGACGAGGCCGGACAGGTCTGTGTTGCGAATTTGGTCGGTGCAGCCGCGGCTGCCACGAATATTGTTCTCATCGGAGATCAGATGCAGTTAAACCAACCTATGCAGGGCGACCATCCGGGCGAGAGCGGCCAGTCCGTGCTTGAGTATCTACTCGGGGATGCCGCAACAGTTTCGCCAGATAAAGGAATTCTTCTACCGCACACCTGGCGAATGCGGCCTGAGGTATGCCAGTTTATTTCAAATGCAATTTATGACGGACGGGTCTCTCCGCATCCCATTACATCGGAACGCCGCATAAGACTCGGCTCCGCTTCTCATCGTTGGATACACCGGGAAGACGGAATTATCTTTGTCCCGGTAGATCATGCCGACAATACCTACGAATCTGCGGAGGAAGCGAGCGTAGTGTCAGAGATCGTGCGCGAACTCTGTCAGGACGAGATTGATTTACCAGGCCACTCCGTCCGCAAAATTCAGCTCAGCGACTTTCTTATCGTTGCTCCATATAACTTGCAGGTAAGGCGACTGCAATCAGCGATACCAGGGGGACGCATCGGCAGTGTTGACAAATTCCAAGGACAAGAAGCCCCAATCGTGATTTTCTCGATGACTTCAAGTGAAGGCAATGCGTCGCCTAGGGGAATTGAGTTCCTGTTCAGCCGCAATAGACTTAATGTAGCCGTCTCACGGGCGCAAATCCTCGCGATTATAGTTGGTAGCCCAAGACTGGAATACACGAAGTGCTCGAGGCTGGACCAGATGCAGCTTGTCAATTTATTCTGCCGTGCCGTAGATGCCGGAATGATCGCGAAGGCCGTCCTTGCCTAACCGCTGATGCTCACCACGTAAGCCCTTATAATTTTGTTTCCCAAAATATGCAAACTTGTGTTGACAAGTGCGTACTCTTGCGTATTATTGTCCCAAGTGGCGAAGAACAGGCGAACGATTACCGTCCTGCTTCCGGATGCCGAATACATCCGGTTCCATAAGTATTGTCAGTCGAAGGGTTTCAAGAAAAGCACTTTACTGGCGAGACTTATCCGCGAGCACTTGAATGCGGAAAATTATGCCGACCAAGCGGAATTGGTTTTTCAGAATCCGAAACGGGCGGGAAAACACTAGCTAAGCAATCATCGCGTTGCACTCGCGGCCAAAAGCCGTGCGGATGAGCGACCTTTATGGCACGATTGAGACGAACCGAAATTCAGGTTGTTGATTTTTTCTCCGGCTGCGGCGGAATGTCGTACGGTTTTGCTACCGCACCCACGACCTTCTTGAACTTTAAAATCAAGGCCGGAGTCGAGATTGATCCTCACGCAAACGCTACCTTTCGAAGGATGCTTCAAGTTGATCCGACCCAGATCGACATCCGTGAGCTCCGCAATTCACGCGTTCTGGACCGGTATCTCCAACAGTGGCAAATCGACGCCAAGCAACCATTGATAGTCATAGGCTGCGCACCGTGCCAAGGTTTCAGTTCTCACCGCAAGAAGGATCCCCGGAACGATGACAGAAATTCATTATTGGAGGTTTTCGGATCGATTTGTTGCAGAATGCAACCCGATCTCATAGTGATGGAAAATGTGCCGGAGATGCTCCAGCGAAAGCACTGGACTCATTTCGCCGCTTGGCGCAAGATGCTCGCGATGGCGGGATACAGCATACGTGTACGGATTTACAACCTTGCGCAATTCGGAGTGCCTCAGGAGCGATTCCGTGCGGTTGTTATTGCTGCGCGGGACTGGAATCATTTCAGCATGCCCTTGCCACTCCGGCGTCCGCAGGACTTCGTGACAGTTCGACATGCCATCGGACATCTTCCTGCCCTTTCTGCCGGTCAATCGGATCCCCTCGATCCAATGCACATTACGTCGCGTCACCGACCTCAGACCGTGGCACTGATCAAACGTATACCGATCAATGGGGGTAGCCGAAGAGCTCTACCCAACGGTTTTGGACCTCCTTGTCTTCAAAAAGTAGATGGATTCCGTGATGTATATGGACGCCTCTTTTGGGAACAACCCGCTGTTGCAATCACGGCACGCTGCCGCACCCCATCATGCGGCCGATACGTTCATCCACAACAACATCGCGGTTTATCGGTTCGCGAGGCAGCATTACTTCAAGGTTTTCCCTCCGACTACTTCTTCGAGGGACCGTTCGACGACAAGTTTAAACAAATCGGCAACGCGGTATCGCCAACTTTTTCTCAGCAACTCGCGCTGCACATTGACCGCGAGTGGAGGCTTAGTCATAATCATAATCACCCCTCGGATTTTGATGATCCGAAATGGGACATTACGCGACCGATTGAAAAATCATTTTCCTCGTCCATAGCTTCGATCAAGCGAAAGATGCGAGAGCAACCGATGGAGCATGCCTTTGTCTAGGGATAGGCAAAATTGCTCCCGTCAGCCTCGGCAGATGGTTGACCTGTTTTCGGGAGCAGGAGGTTTGTCACTTGGCCTCATTCAGGCCGGCTTTGAATCTTTGCTTGCGGTCGACAGCGACCAACATGCTTGCAGAACATACGAACTGAACATTGGCCGCATTATCAAAGAGGATCTGGCGAGAGTCACGACCCAGTTCATCTGCGAAGCCGCCTCCATTGGTCAAGGACAACTCGATCTTGTTTGTGGAGGCCCCCCCTGTCAAGGCTTTTCGGTCCAACGCCGTGGGGATCGGGAGGATCATCGAAATGAGCTCGTCACAAGATTCGCCGAATTAGCGGTCGGAATTCGACCGCGAGCAATACTTATGGAGAATGTCCCAGGCTTGCTCGGAATTCGGGGCAGAGCAGAATATGAGACGTTTTGTCGAGTCTTAACTGATAATGGGTATTGCATTAAAGCGCGTACGCTGGACGCTGCAGACTATGGCGCTCCGCAACATCGGATTCGCGCCTTCGTCGTCGGTTGGCTTCCCGAAGCCTTCGCGAATTTCGATTTTCCGGCTGCAAGTCACCGTGAGGGTGCTTGGAAGACGGTTCGTGATTCAATCGCGGATCTTCCCGAGCCCCCCAACGACTATACGGAACATCCGGATTATCCCAACCATGTGAAAGTGCATATATCTGCCCTCAACGAACAGCGCATCTCTCACATTCCGCCAGGCGGAGGGCGCGCCGATTTACCTTCTGATTTGCAACTGCCTTGTCACCGCAAAGATAACGGCCATCGACATCTCGACGTATACGGGCGATTGCATTGGGATCGTCCAGCCGGAACGATAACAGCGATGTTCGACAACTTTACGCGCGGACGCTTCGCCCATCCCGAACGCAACAGGTCGATTACGAATCGCGAGGGAGCGCGACTGCAGACCTTCCCGGATCGGTTCACGTTTACTGGACCGAAAAAAGATGTAGCTCGACAGATCGGCAATGCGGTACCGCCTTTAATGGGTGCGATATTGGGCGGCAGTATTTTGGCGGCTTTAGAAGGAATCGATGCGGAGGCAAACCCCCAGCGGGGTCTTGCCCTTCAATATTAGGGCACGAGCCTAGCGTCGGCAATTCTGTTAGCGGCTCGTACTAGACCGGCGACAGGATCACTCTCCGCAACGCCGATTGCTAAGATGGATTGGCCCGAACCTGTCATCCCAAGTTCTTTAACCCAATCACCTTCAGGAGATACGTAGACGAGAACTCCCACACGCGCGTTCAACCTCTGAACGTAGCAGACGATTTGATACACATCTCCCGGTGATGCAGTCATCGCGTTACTGTTCTTGGCATCTACAACGACGGAGGCCACTCCGTCCCGAAAAAGCACGATGTCAGGATCGATTTTCGGACCCCCTGAAGAAAATAACAGTGTGGCTGCGCGCGCGTACGGATGAAATTCCGCGAAGGTTGGACTTCGGACCGCATTCTTTAATGCTTCCAGAATCGCAAGTTCCCAGAGTCGGTCAGCATCACAAAAGCGATATTCTCCCACGGAGGTCTTCACATCGATATCCCATAGCTGCTGTTGGAAATCCAGAATCGACTCACAGACCTCAAGCAGACTCGTCACCTCTGGCCAGTCGATGAATTCTTTGCGAACCGAACAAAGCTTTTCCTTAGCAGCTGAGATTGTCACTTTGTCGAATCCAGCTTCGATTAGCTGCGCTACCAATTCCAGGTGCTGTCTTTCGATGCTTGAGGAACTTGAGTCTTTGACTAACTCGACCGCCAACATAACGATCGACGACAGGTCAGGATCGTGCATTCGAGCCACTCTCTTGCAAGCCACTTTGTGACTTATACCCCGCGTAAGGAATCGCTTCGCAGACTCTGTAAAGAGAAGCCGCCCGGTCGGAGTACTAGTTTCAACCAGCTCTGAGATTCTCAACGTCGGAAATCCGACTCGAATCGCGTCCTCCAGCCGTTTCGACAGTATCGATGCTGGACTCGTTTCCGTATTGGAGGTGGCTCCTGAACCGCTCAGGATACCGGGCACCCTTTTGCCAATGCGGGCACTCAAGAACTTCTGCAACAGTTCGAACCAGACTCGGTTTTTAGCGAATATTTCGATTCCACCACCACGCGACCTCAGCCTTCCAACATATTGCCGCGGTTCAATGACCGTGTACCCTTTAGTGCTGCGAATTCCCACTATGCCCAGATCCGACAACTCCCGCGCGAAAACCTCGGCCGCATCCCACTCTGACTGTGAGAGTATCAAGCTTGGCCCACGTTCTATCAGTTGTAGATAGTTAAACCCTATCTCCAAGGGAACTCCTGCGCGAACTCCGCGTACGCATCCCGAACATTGCCTGCGAAATCGGTAACGTAATATCGCAGCTCCCCACGCCACAGCTCCCGCAAGTCTTTCTCAGACCGTACGTCCGCAAACGCACCGTGGCCGAACGGCGTAATTGAAATAAATTTCTGAAACCAAGATGCGAGCTGTTCCAGCAAAACCGAGTCGAGCTTGCCCGCCAACATCGATCTCAAAATCGCCGTGGACGGCTCGAAGTCCACTCTGTGCAATCGTCGAATAATCGCTTGATCTAGGACCACAGCGGATTTGTCTCGGGGATTGAGTGTTGCCATCACGACAAGATTCGGTGCGATTCGTTCCTCCTCCTGTGAAATCGCCAGTCGGAAAGTCCGATCACGATGCTCAATATACGTAAGAAGCTCACCAATCACGGCATGAATATCCGCCCTCGTGAACTCTTCAATTAATAGAACGTATTTGAGATTCGCCGGATCTAACCGAGCCCGACGGTTCATTACTCGAAAGATCTTGTGCTTTAACTCGAACCCTTCACCGCTCGGCTTAGGTACAAAGCCTTCCATGAAATCCTCGTATGAAGTGTTCGGGTGAAACTGAATTTCGGCATAACGGTATGGATCGCCCATAACGATTCGATTCGCCGCCAATCTGGCTATATAGGTTTTACCCGTCCCAGGCAATCCGGAGAGGCATATCACCTTGTTGTGGCCGTACCTTTCCACGGCATCAATGACCCGTTGTATTTCTGCATCTTCCTCCGTTGCCGTGGTGGTCGTACCTGCGATTTGCGGGACCTCGGTCAAGTACTTCAAATACGCCGGGGGTGAGGATTGCGCCTCCGGCGGTACCGCAACATCGTTCTCTAAAGCTTCGTCGATCAATGGTTTGTATTTCTGTGACAAAAGTCTAAATCCGTTTTCGTCATCATCCGATGAGATCAACAATCCCCCAAATCCGCCTCGGCTGAACCACGGCGTGATCCGTCTCTTCGTTTCATTCCCCTCCGAAACCGCTGGATGTCCTAACAGCGCCAATGTTTTGCTGTCGTACGTTCCAACAGCCAGTTTTCTCACTTTGCGAATATGCTCTATCGCTCCGTCTTCCTCTTTGGAATGAACTACGCGCATAAGCACGCGGTTCATCTCTTCCCAATGAAGTTTGTCGTCGAGCTGGCGCATCGCTTTCCACATGAAACGGAATGGATGAACGTCCACGTCCTCGCGGTAGTTTGCCCCATCTACCGGGTTTCTTAGGAGCTGCCGATTGAGAACGCTTACAGCTAACTTCGCTATGTGGTCGTTTGCTCCCTCAATCTTTTCATTGATCTGCCCGTACACAGTCTTCAAGGTTCGACCCAACGGCGAGAGCTTGATTTTTCCGTATTCATCTACGAGCAGAATTCCAAACCCTTCAAAAACGGACTTCCACGTGCGCAGGCGTTGGTCCGAGACATCTCCGCTCGGCGCTTGGCCTTTTCTGTCACGAGCCTTCAACTCTTCGACGATTCCATTTACTGCTTCTCGCACTGGACTATACGGCGGAGCAAAATCCAACCCATCGGCATCCAAAAATGCCAACAAGTAAGCGTGAGTGTCCGACGGATTAAGCCAGAGATCAATACCTGGCAATGTGTCGTGCTTGGCTACACTCCACGACGCTTGGCTCTGTGATGTCGGTGAAGATGACAAGGGGTCGGATCCTGAGGTTTTTGGCATGAGAAGTGTCTTTTTACCGCATCTCCCGTGTGGCTCTCATTCAGCTCTCCTAGACGCTCCGAAGAGATCCCTATTTGGGAACCTTCAGTGGAGTTCCAAAATGATAATCGGGGAACAGTGCCCAGCATACAGCGCCCGCAGTGCATTTTCGCCCCCTTAGAAGTGGTTTGTCTACAGTTCGTAAACTGGGCTATATTCTCTTGCGTGGCAGACCGATTCAGTCCTATTGAACGCAGCCGCATTATGCGCTCGGTGTTGTCGAAAAACACCAGTCCCGAGCTGCATGTTCGACGCACAGCGCATGCGCTCGGATATCGCTTTCGCCTTCACTATGAACGCTTACCCGGCAAGCCAGACTTGGCGTTCCCGGCCAGAAAAAAAGTCATCTTTGTGAACGGTTGTTTCTGGCATCTGCACAAGGGCTGTTCTCGCGCCAAACTCCCGGCATCACGCCAAGAATTCTGGGCTGATAAACTTGGTCGAAATGCCCAACGAGATCGTCAACAGCTCCGCGCAATTCGCTCACTCGGTTGGGAAGCGCTCGTTATTTGGGAATGCCAAACACACGACTGCACGAAGCTCCATCAAACGCTTAGACATTTCCTAATGTGACAACCGCCGACTCTTTTCCCCACCGCTCAACGCTTCCTCCGACAACCAGCGTCACCACCGAATATCGACCACACCTTTAAAGCAGAGCGCTAAAGCGTGCTTTTCCAAATTTGTCCTCCTCGGGTGAACGCCCTTCGGCCAGAGTCTAGGACGCTCGTTCAGCCTAGCGCCGATTTCGTGCCAGACTCGGAATCAAGTTCTTTTCTTGACTGAAATCAAAACACGGACGGTTGGCTGCGCGTCTTTCTTTCACTCCGCTGCGCTCTGGTGGGCGCCGTTCGGCCACGGCTCCGACGGTCACGAGGTCTAAGCGCCGCTTTCGCGCCAAAACAAAAACCAACCGCATTTTGGCACTCACCGCGCCGACGCTCGCGCCCTGCCACCCTTCGCTGCGCTGCGTTTTTCCCCGTGTCCACCGGTATCTGTTTTTGTCTCGCTGCCGCTCAAGTGAAAGACAAAAACAGCCTACCCGGCGGAACAGGGGATTAAAAATGTTATTGAAGGATGCAAGCAAAACAAAAAACAATCAGGAACTCGTCAAGGCCAGCATTGATGCACTGGTGAAGGCTCTGGAGTCCGGACACAGTGAAGCACTCTCTGCCTACCTTACGGCGATGTCGCAGTTTCACAACTACAGTTTTCAGAACATTCTCTTAATTGCCAGCCAGCGCCCGACGGCTACCAGAGTTGCGGGTATTCGCTCATGGAATGAGTTGGGCCGGAGAGTGAGACGCGGGGAAAAGGGAATCATGATCTTTGCCCCGATGATTGGCTACAAGCGCAACGCCGAAGCCGACCAAAGCCAGCAGGCCGACGCGAGAACAGATAAACCGCAACCGCGTTTAGTCGGTTTTCGCGCCGTGTATGTGTTCGATGTGGGCCAGACCGAAGGCGCAGAACTACCTGAACTCGGAAGCACCTTTGCGGGTGAAGTTGGCGACAAGCTGGAAAAGCTAGCCGAGTTTACGACTGGCCAGGGTATCAAGCTGGAATACTCAGACAAGATTGCACCCGCGAGGGGAATGTCTTACGGCGGTTTGATTCGCATCCTGCCGAACATGGAGTCATCCGAAACGCTGGCAACTTTCGTGCACGAACTGGCGCATGAGATGTTGCACCGAGCCGAGCGCCGCACTCTGACAACCAAGACTGTGCGGGAAACCGAAGCCGAAGCCGTGGCCTTTGTGGTCTGTCATGCTCTGGGACTTGAGACCGGAACAGGTTCCAGTGACTACATCCAGCTTTATCACGGTGATGCCAACCTGCTGAAAGAGAGCTTGGAAGTAGTACAGCGCACTTCCACCGTCATCCTTGGGGCCATCAGCCCCAAGGAGGCGGGAAGCACCACAGCGACTGCGGAGGTGCAGCAATGAAAACCGTTGCTATGATTTTGGAACTTGCCGCCCCTCTGCAAGCGGGATTTCACATCAGGATTGAAAACGAACCGTGGATGACTCTGGTTATCGAGGACACGCAAGAACGTGGGCCGAACGGTTTGCCGGCAATCTCCGTCGCTCACTACGGGGAACAGAACGGCGATCTAATGCGCGATCCCGAAATGATCTTCGAGGCGGAGGAATCCGGCGAAGAAATGAATCTGGTGCCCTACTACTGGCGAAATGACTATGCGGGCATCGAGCACTATTCCGCGTTCACGGAGGAGGGGCGAACACTCTTGAATGCGAAGTTGAAGCGCGAGCACATTTCTTTCGCTGGAATGTGGGACGCGAACCTGAGAGCACAGGGCTTCCTCGAAGCCTTCGTCAAGCAACAGAAGGGCGACACCTAAGACCTCAGTCACGCAAGATTCTCAACATGCCCGGCACAGTCCGGGCATTTTCTTTTGCCCCAAAATTTTCGAGGGGCGCTCTGGCCGCGCCCCTCGTGCTCCCCTGGCCCTTTTTTCTTTCCCGCTGGTACAACGGACCTCGACGCTAAAGGTCCAGGCTGAAGTCGTTGCGAGCATTGAGAAACCCACATTACAATCCAGCTCATGCCTCGGAAGATGGTATGGATCGAAAGGCCTAACTTGGGAACCTGGGGTTGCTCAGAATGCGCATGGCTTTTTAAACCTGCTGACCCTCCTTCGGGACCATCCTTTGATGAAATGAAGCGACGATTTGAGGCCCAGAGAGACACAGAGTTTGACCGTCACGTTTGCGCGGCTAATCCCAAAGCTCAGACCACAAAAGCACCTCCGCAAATTTGAAACGCTCAGGGATGCGGTTTTTGCATGCCACGTCTATTCGCAACACCATAAAGAGCGAGCGAGGGCGCAAAAACAGGATAAGCGCCGGTCAGTTCCGCTGGGGTTTGTAACATCCAGAGCTGTTCAATTCTGCACAGACTGTCGCTTGAGCAATCCCTAAACTCAGAAATAACAATCTCCGCCAATCGCCACTGACGGTCTTTGCAAAGACAGGTGACCGTTTCATGGTATCCAGAATCACCCGGTGTCCTACGTGTCTCGGACTCGGCAGAGTGCCGTTTGCGAAGGTCTGCGCAACGTGCAATGGCAAGGGAACCGTTGACGCGGGAACGCAGGCGCACCCTCCAGCGGCTCCATACTCGCTTTGGTTAAATTCTCGGTGAAAGCGGGACTAACTTCATGTCTGGGTGCATACCTCTGACTCAACCTCTGTAAAGGATGAGCTCAAATACCGCGCTTGGTGGGTTCGAGACGCTGTTCCTTGCGCTCCAGCAATTCGATCAACTGCTGAACCAAATTCGCAAATTTGACGGGATCTCTTTCGTCTTGAATCAGACGGCAAATCCGATTCATTTCTTCGCGTTCGTCAGGCGTCATGGGTACTGAGGAGGAAGGGTGAAGAAATTATATATCCTGTACGACGGGTTCCGAAAGGGG
>Ga0070735_10001932_pt1 | contig 19220 bp, 13 predicted proteins | sample Coa_R1_FD_66443 | JGI IMG/M metagenome (GOLD analysis project Ga0070735, IMG submission 66443) | Surface soil microbial communities from Centralia Pennsylvania, which are recovering from an underground coalmine fire - Coalmine... | ecosystem: Environmental > Terrestrial > Soil > Unclassified ... | reverse complement strand
GCATTGGCCCCTGTCGCTGAGTTCGGCTTCCAGTAGCAGTATTCGCTGGTGTTGCCGCCGATGCGGAGGACGCCCGAATTTCCCAGGCGCTTCACGAAAGCAATCAGACTCGTATTTTCGCCGGAGAAGAAATTTGGATTTGCGAGCTGCGCCGATTCGTAGCTTAAACCGGTGAAGTCATCTTCGATTTTGTTGCCGAGGCGATCTGGACGCAGAGTGAGGCGAAGAGAAACTGGTTTTTGCTGAGCATCGGCATTGGCAAGCGGCAAGTGAGCCGAGGCGCAAGCAGCGGCGGCGAGACGGATGAAGGCTCGACGATCGATGGTCATGGATCCTTCCGGCGAAACGCCCAGGCCGTGAGGCGTGCTATCGTCCCATCACAAACTTCCACACCAGCTTATCGAATGCCGGATCGCTTAAGCGCCGGAAGAGAAAATATTCATTAATGGGGCGGTCATCCTGAAGAGGCGGGACGGCCGCGTTTTTCTGGATGATGGAATTCACAGAGATTTCCTGGTCGAGCATCAGCTTAAACTGGCCAGCGGGATTTGAGGCTGGACCCCATTCCATCATGTTCTCAACCGCAGCGGAAGGCATGCGCGCCGCGAGTTCGGACGCGGAGCGATCGGGGATGGGACTCGTGCTGGCGAGAAAATGGATGCCCCATCCCTCGACTGAACTGAAAGCCCGTACATAAGGAAAAGATTCAGAAATCGCACGCGCGACGGATGCTGTAATGGCGCTCTCGCCGCCGGGAAACCATTCCTGCAAAACGCCGCCCGGACGAAGATGGCGCTTGGCGATTGTATAAAACTCCTTTGAATAAAGCAGGCTCGAACCTGCCGCTTCGACCGGTGGAGGGGGATCGGTGGTGATGACATCGAACTGGTCGGAGGAACGTTCGAGGTAGGCGCGGCCGTCGTCAATGATGATGTGGGCGCGCGGAGACTGGAGAAGAGTTTTGGCGTCGGGATGAAAGAATGTCACGGCGAGAGGGACGCTGGGAACAAGCTCAACAGCGGTCGCGTCGATTCCCCAGGAAAGCATCGCCAGCTCACTGGTACCCATTCCAAAACAGATGACGAGAGCTTTCTGCGGTGAACGCGAAAGAAAAGCGAGCGGCAGATGCGCCATCATTTTGGTGACGGGAGTCAACTGGGTCATTCCGACCCCATTGACCAAAAGTCTTTTTGCCCTTCCTGAGCCAGTTGCTATGACCGTGGCAGTGCTATCGCGGCGGACCCAGCGGGTTTGAAACTGTTCTTCATAACCTTCCGCCCAGAGGGTGCAGGCGATGGAAACGATTACCAATGCGACAGAAAAAGCGGAAGCAGTGCGAGGACTCGAGAACGCGAATGACGAAACCCGACGCAGGCGAAGTCCAGAGACGAGCCAAGGCAGTGCAAAGAGGCACAGAGCGAAACGCTCGCCCAGCCAGGGAAGAAGTATGAAACCCGCGAGTAATGGACCCAACATGCAGCCGGCAATGTTGACCGCGTAGGCAGCGCCAGCACGATCGGGGTCGCCCTCGGAGTAGCGATCAAGAACCATTGGAGTAATGAATCCGGCGGCGAAAGCAAAAGGAGCGATCCCCAGAAAGGCTCGCAAAACTCCCGGCATAGGAATCCTGGGATCGGCGGTGAGAAACGCAAAGAGGACCGAGATACCGAAAAGGATCCAGAGGCCGCCGTCATCCAGGGCGTCGGGGCGAGGTTTGCGGCGATATATGGCGGAGCCGAGATAGGTGCTTGCCAGATAGATCGCCAGAATGGCTGCGAATGCGTAGACTACGGTGCCGAGAGAAGGGGTGTAAATGCGAACCCAAACCACTTCTGCGCCCATACTGGTGAGGCCGGTGCCGAACAACAGCCAAAGAAGCTTTCGATCGTCGGCGTGAGATACAGGTGCAGGCGCGGCAGGAGACTTATCTGCAAGCGGAATCGCGATTCCGCGGCGGAGGCCAAAGGACAAGCCGAACGCGCACGTTGCGAGCAGAATATTGAAACCGGTGCCGACCAGCAATGTGCGATGGAATCCCAGGAATTCGATGAGCACCAGGGGGACCGTTGCACCGGTCACTGCTCCGAACACGTTGGCGAGATACAGATAGCTGAAGGAGCGATGCGAATCGATGCCAGGAATTTGGCGGATGGCTGCCATGGCGAAGGGAAAGGTTGCTCCCATGCAGGCGCACCAGGGAACGAGCGTGAGAGCGATCCAAATTCCGGCAGGAAAGAAATACGCCCAAGAAGAAAACGACATGCCGTAAACGAGTTTGAGAAGAATCTCCCTACCCCATAGAAACTGCAGAGGCACAGTCGTCGCCGAAATTCCGATTAACAATTCTGTAAGCGCGTAAAGCCGCAGAGCCGAAAAACCGGGGCGATCGCCGTATCTTCGAACGATGTAGCCCGCCGCATACGAGCCGAGCCCCAAGCCAATCATGAACGCGGACAATACCAACGAGACTATCGGTGTGGTGACTCCGAATTGCGCCATGGCGGAGCGCAGCCAGATGACTTCGTAGAGAATGCTGCAGAATCCCGAGACGACAAACAGACCGAAATACCATTTCATGCGGGTTCACCATTGTAGATCAGCTTGCTGCCTCGCGAAGCCGATATGGAGAAGCGTTCGTGCATGAAGAGATCAAGCACGGCGCGGACAATGCCGCCAAATTTTCAACTCGATCATCTTTTTGTGGAAGTGCGGGAAGCGGATTATAGCATCGGCGGTTCGGGAGACCGCCTGTGAATTTCCTAGCTGACAAGGAAGCCGGAGTGCTGTAGTAGACTCTGCAACCATGAAACGGCGCTGGCTGCGCGTGATACTCGGATTGATCGCGCTGTTAATGCTGGCGGATTTTGTTTTTCGAGGAATCGTTCCGGCGTTTGAGGGCAGCAAGAACGATTTTTCGGAGCTTTATGTTGGGGCGTGGATGTGGCGGCACGGGCAGAATTTTTACGATGCGCCGCTGGCGAGGACGGTAGGAGACCAGATCGCCAATACCAGGGTCAACATCGTTCTCATCTACCCGCCAACGGCGCTGGCGCTGGTGGCGCCGTTTACATTTCTGCCGTGGCTTTGGGCAAATGTGTTGTGGCTGATGCTGGGGCTGGGTGGTATTGTGGCCACGATTGCGCTGCTGATCCGCCTGGCAGGATTGCGCCTGCGGGACGACCGGGCTCTTGTGCTGGGAACATTCGTGCTCGCGTTCGATCCGTTGCATCAGGCATTCCATCTGGGTAATCTCGCGTTGTTCGTTGTGCCACTATGTTTTCTCGGCGTTTATCTCGCCGAGAATGGAAACGATTTCTATTCCGGCCTTGCGCTTGGCTTTGCGACGGCTCTTAAGCCGCAGCTGGGGATTTGGGTTCTTCTATTTTATTTATTGCAATTCAGAAAACGCGTTTTCGTTGGAGCATTCGTGCCAGGGGTGGGCCTGGCGGCGGCATTCGCGCGGTATCCGGTTGCGTGGCGCATCTTGATTCCGGGTTATCGCAACAACCTGTGGTACTGGTTTGCACCGGGGCGGCTGTATGGCTTTACCGAAGGCGCGCTGCCCTTTCATGTGAACAATACTCAGGTTGTCTTTTATCAGTTGTTTCATAGCGTCCGCGCGGCCAATCTGGCGGCTTATGGTCTTTTTTTGTGTGGATTGATTCTGTGGATGGCAGTCGTTTTCAAAATGCGCTTCCGCGTGCCGGTGGAATTAGCAGTAGGTTCCCTGCTGGCGATCAGCTTCCTTTCCTCGTACCACAGCGTTTCCGATGTAACGGTACTTACGCTGGCGCTGTGCTGGATTCTGAAAGACGAACAACGACCGCTCGAATGGACGAAGATTGCCACCTGCCTGCTGTTCTTGCTGCTCATGCTGCCGGGCCACTCGGCGCTGATGCGTCTGAGTCCGCACGTCAGCCCGGGGATAGCGGAGTCCTGGTGGTGGCGGTTATTTGTGGCGCGATATTTTGTGTGGCTATTGATGGGGCTGAATGTTGTGTTGTTGCTTAGTCTGGTGGAAAAGGTGAGGACAAGCCTGCTCAGGGGCGCCCATCAGTAGCCTACGGCGCAAGACCCAGTTCTTTAATATTTGTAGGCGTGCCCCCGACGAAGCATGGGGGACTCGAGATAGTGCCAGGAAATTTTCGCCAGCACCCAAGTGATGATTGCGGCCAACAGAGTCCCCAAGCCTGCCAATCCAATCGATTGTTTTCCGGCAGCCCAGCTCAAAATGTTCTGACAGACGACCAGCACGGACAGATGGATGACGTAAATGCAATACGAAATTCCACCGAGCGCACGCAGAGGTGGCAGTCGACACAGCCGCGACCATAAACCGTTGGGCCGGACCAGAGCAATAAGGACGGCGGCCGTAAAGAACAGAGCCATTATTGAAAATCCCCAGAAAGTCTCCCCTTGCCGTTCAGATGCTTTGAAAGCGAGGCACAAGATACCCCCGAATAGCAACACTGTGGCGGCATATAGAAAGCTGACATTGAAACTGATCCGGTTCCTCCAGCGCGAATCGCGCAGTGCAAGCGCAGCCAAGACGCCCATTGCCAGAGCATCAGCCCTCATGGGGGTAGCTACGAACTCGGCTGCGTGTATGGATGTCCACCGAGACGCAGCAGCGCGGAAGAGAGGCGAGAGCAGAACTATCGCAAGCAGCGCTTGTGCCAATCGCCGCCTCGACAGATGGCGCACCGCCAGGGGCATCAGCAGATAAAACTGCTCTTCCACTGCCAGGGACCAGAGGGGGCCGAGCCATGCGGAAGAGATTCCATTTATTTGCTTGGGCAAGAGGTTCTGCATAAAAATCAGGTAGGTGAGGGCAGGTCGCCAGCCCGGCCAAGGTGCTCTGAGCGACGGGGAGAGGCGGGGAAATACCATGAAGGCGAGCACAACGTACAGTGCGAGCCAGCAATAATAAAGTGGGAATATACGGTAAATTCGACGCCAGTAAAATGTGCGGAAGTAATCAGGTGACCGGCTGGCGTCCAACAGAATGCCGCCGATCAGGAATCCCGACAGAACGAAAAACAAATCGACTCCGTAACCTCCGAGTCGAAAGCACGATTGAAGACGGAAAATAATGCCGCGGTGCGGTACAGGGATCGAAAGCACATAGTGGAACAGGATGACGCCAAGGACTGCGATCCCCCGCAGTCCGTCCAGCTGAGGGATGCGGCGCTGTGTTGTAGAAAAGAGCTCGTCCTTAGGATCGGAATCGGATGCTATACATTTGACGGTGACTGTCGACAGACGATTTACCTGCTGGAAACGCCTAACACTATATTAGGAATCCTGCGCGCACGCTACCGCGCGGAACTGGAAGGCATCTGTGCGGTCCGAGATAAAAAACTCTGCGTGCCGTGGGAAATGCAACCCTGTACAATGGTCGTCCATCCGGTCAGTTCGCAAATGGGTACGTGTATCGAATGAAAACTCAGTCTCGGAATGTACTTTTGGCGCTGTCCCCTGTCTTATTATTGCTTCTGTTCGCGGTGGTCCAGCGCCGTCCGTTTTTCTTTGCGAATACGACATATCTGAGTGGAATTCTCGCGCTGGAAGTGGTTATCGTCTGTTTGTGGCATTACAAAAAAGCGTTCCTCCCGGTAACCATGTGGACGTTTTTGGCGGCGGCCATCGCATTGCCGCTTTCGGGAGCAAGCTACACTTTGCGCTGGGTCTTTCTGGCAATTGGCGCATTGGCCGGCTTTGTTTTGTGGATCAAGACCAATCGGGAAACACATTTTGGAGTGTTCCATCTAGTCGCGTTGTTTTGCGTGTTCTCGGCGGTAGCCTCGGCCAGCTCATCGGCTGCCGCTAGAACCGGACTTTTGAAAACTGGAAGCCTGTTTTTGCTTTTCCTTTACGCTGCGACAGGAGGCCGGCTCGCGCTCTGGGGACGCGAGCGGAGTTTTACGCGCGGCCTGACAGTGGCCTGTGAAGTTGCGGCGTTCGTTTCGGGCGCCGCTTATCTCACGGGTTACGATCTGTTTGGCAATCCGAACAATATGGGCGCGTTCATCGGAGTTCTGGTGGTACCTGTGCTGCTATGGTCGGTACTAACGACAGAGGATCGCACCGAAAGACGGCGGCGGTTGCTGGCGCTGGCGATTTGCGGCGCCCTGCTCTACGCCAGCGTTTGCAGGGCGGCGATCGTTGCCGTGTTTGTGGTGGTCACGGTCGTCACGGCGGCGCTACGGCGTCCGGGACTCGTGGTAAAGGCCGTCTTCGTCGCAGCTCTTTTCGTGGAGGTGATGGCAGTTGGCAATCCTACACGCACCGGAGAATGGGTGGACAGCCTGGCGGGAAAATTCGTTTTCAAAAATGTAGGAACACACAATGGGGTGTTTGGATCGCGGCAGTCGCCGTGGGATAACACGATCACAGCAGTAAGAAAGCATCCGTTGTTTGGCACTGGATTCGGCACCAGCGACATGGGAAGCGAGCAGAGCGTGACTCGCGAGTCGGACATCTCCACGGTTTATGGTACGAACCGCGAACATGGAAGCAGTTATCTGGCGATGGCCGAATATATGGGATTGCTGGGTATTCTCCCGTTTCTGCTGTTGCTGGCGCTGGTAATGCGAAACGTTTTTCAGATGTTTGCCTGGATGCGGAGGACGGGAACGCCTTCCCATTGGGGAGTTCCCTTCGCGTTGATCACGCTCGCCGGACTGGTTCACGCCAGCTTCGAGGATTGGCTGTTTGCACCCGGTTCGTACTTGTGTGTCTTTTTCTGGGTCTCGGCGTTCCTCCTGGTTGATGCTGCTCAGGCGGCGAGATCGGATTTGCGGACGATATCTCTGCGTACCATCCCTGCTTTCGCGCCTGTGGCTGGAATTGGCCGATCAGCATAGTCGATATGCAGCCCATCTCGGCACCGAAGCGCTCGGTCTTGCGCCGACCGGCTGATGCGAGGACGATCGTCTGTTTGCTCTTGCTTGTTCTTGCGGCGTCAGAATTCGTAGTCCGAGGACCCGCCCGGGCGATTCGGACGGGCGATAGCTTCAATGATTTTCTTTCCCCTTATATCCAGGCGAAAGCCCTTGTCCATCGCCTGGATCCATATAGCCCCGAAGTATTGCTGCGGCTGTGGCCAGCGGAAGCGGCGCATTTTTCGTTCCTGCCACGAGAAGTGGCCAACGGCACACTGGTCGCCAATCGTGGATTTCCAACCGCATATCCGATCACGGCTTTGGTTCTGCTTGCACCATTTACGGTGTTGCCGTGGAACATCGCGTCCTGGCTGTGGTTTGCGGCGAACCTGCTGCTGTACGCGATCATGGTGCGAGCAGTGTTGGAGCTGGCCGGCTTTTCCTACCTGAAGCCTTCGGGGATTTTACTGATCGCAGCCACGCTCGCCCTGGCGCCGTTTCATACGGGTCTGGCCGCGGGAAATCCGACTGTGATCGCGGTTGAGTTGAGCGTGATCGGGCTCTGGCAGGCGCAGCTTGAAAACGACACAATTGCCGCAATCTTGTTCGCGATTTCGGCAGGGCTAAAACCTCAGATCGGACTGATTTTTCTTTTTTATTATCTTTTGCGAAAACGCAGACGATTGATCGTCACCGCCGCGGTGCTGCTGGGTTTTATGGGCGCTGTAGGACTGCTGTGGTTGCAAAGCAATCACGTTCCCTGGTTTGAAAATTACGCGCGTGACAATCGGATATTGTTTGAGACGGGAAAATTGGGGAACTTTACGGCAATCAATCCAATTCGGTTTGGTTTGATCAATCTGCAGGTTGCTTTGTATCCGCTGATCAACAATATGGAGTGGACCAATGACATTGCGCGGACGGCCGGAGCAATTCTGCTGATCGGGTGGCAGGTTGGATTTGTTTTGGCACGCGAGCATGCGGATTGCGAACTCCTGGAATTGGGGGCACTCTCGGTCAGCAGCCTCTTACCCATCTATCACCGCTTCTACGATGCGAGTTTGCTGATCTTGCCGTTGTGCTGGGCGTTTGTGTCGCTCCGGAAAACCGGCGGAAGAATGCGGAAGGTCGCGGCTGCGGCTTTGCTGCTGATGACGCCGTTTCTGATTCCCGGCGGCACCATATTGGAGACTCTGCAAGGAAATGGCCGCTTCCCTGTTTCGCTCACGAATCGCGCATGGTGGCAGGCGTTCGTGATGGCGCATCAGGTGTGGGCTTTGCTGCTGTTGAGTCTATTGCTGCTGAGCGAGATGTTTGCGCAACGACGGGTTCTCAGGCTGCCCATCGAAAATTAAAAATCCATGCTAAAGATCCATGGTACAAGATGCATTCCCGGCTTCATTTCCGATAAAGTAATGGTTTCCCATGCTTGATCTGAATTTTGTTCGTGACAATCTGCCGCGGGTGGAAGAAATGCTGCGCCAGCGTGGCGCCGACCCGGTTGCCGTGCTCAAGGACTTCCGCGAGGTCGATACGCAGCGGAGGCAGGCCATTACTGAAGCGGAGACGATGAAGGCTCGGCGCAACAAGGCTTCGGAAGAGATCGCCAAGTTAAAAAAAGCCGGGCAGGACGCTTCAGTTGCAATGGCGGAAACCAAGGAACTGCGCGAGCAGATTCAGTCGCGCGAGAAAATTGCTGCAGATCTCGATTCCCGCTTGCGGGATATTCTGGCGGGCATCCCGAATATTCCGCATGAAAGCGTGCCGGTGGGACACAGCGCGGAAGAGAATGTCGAGGTGCGGCGCTGGGGCACGCCGGCGAAATTTGACTTCACGCCGAAGCCGCATTGGGATTTGGGGGCAGAACTTGGCGTGCTCGATCTGGAGCGCGCGGTTAAGCTGACGGGCGCGCGGTTTGCTGTGTATTGGGATTTAGGGGCAAAGCTGGAACGCGCGCTGGCGAATTTCATGCTTGACTTGCATACGCGCGAGCATGGGTATACGGAAGTTTTGCCGCCGTGCCTGGTGAATTCAGAATCGATGTATGGCACGGGGCAGTTGCCGAAGTTTGCCGCCGATTCCTTCCGCGTGCCGCACGGCGAGAAAGATTTGTGGCTGATCCCAACGGCGGAAGTGCCGGTAACAAATTTGTATCGCGACGAGGTTCTGGATGCGGCGCGGCTGCCGATTTCGCTGACGGCTTATACCCCCTGTTTCAGGAGCGAGGCGGGATCGTACGGGAAGGATGTGCGCGGGATTATCCGGCAGCATCAGTTTCAGAAAGTCGAACTGGTTAAGTTTTCCAGGCCTGAGAATTCATACGAAGAACACGAGAAGCTGACGCGAAATGCGGAAACGGTGCTGCAGAAACTCGGGCTGCCTTACCGGGTGATCACGTTGTGCACCGGCGACATGGGGTCAGCTTCCGCGAAGACTTACGATATCGAAGTCTGGCTGCCGGGGCAGCAGTTGTATCGCGAGATTTCTTCGTGCTCGAATTTCGAGGCGTACCAGGCACGGCGTGCAAATATTCGCTTCCGGCCGGAGGGTAAAAATAAGACGGAGTTTGTGCACACGCTCAACGGCAGCGGACTAGCCGTGGGACGAACCTGGGTTGCGGTGGTGGAGAACTACCAGCAGGCGGACGGCAGCGTGGTGATTCCGGAGGCCTTGAGGCCTTATATTGGGGCGGACCGGATTACGGCAAGGAAATTCTAGGTTTCAAAGTTTCAGATTTTCAAAGTCCGGCGCTTGAGCCTTCCGATGCGGCCAGCGAATTACGAAGCGAGGCTTTGAAATCCAAGCTTACCCAGAATTTTGGTAGTGTCCTAATTTGAATTTATCAGCCATTAAGCGTGGCATGAATCGTGCTCCGAATCCACTCTGAGACGTTTTGATCCGCTGCTTTAGCCTTGGCCGTAATTGCCTTTAGATCGTCCATTGCGAAGCGTACAGGTACGATCTTGCCCTTTGCTTCGCCCCTCGGCAGTTTGGGTCGTCCGATTTTAGCTTTCTTCTGTGCCAAGATTTTCTGTCTCCTGCATGATTGCGGCCCTTACCGCGTCTCTTGCTGAAACAATCGGATGAATCTGTAGGACCGTCACATGCCGTCTCTCTTTGCCATTCGTCTCATGCGACCACGCAAATACCTGAAATGCCTTTGGGTGTCCTACTAATTGGAATACCTCCACCATCCCCTCCCAAACTGTGTGACCTTGGAATTCCTCTTTGACGGGCACGCTTTCAAGGTGCTTGGATTCGACTCCATGCAGTTGGCGAATTACGCTTTGTAGTTCCTCGATATAGCTCACGCGCTAGCCTCTACCAGATCGCCCACGCTCCAAAAATCCCGCTCGACTCCAGCCGCCATCGCAGGCGTGCACCGCAATGTATTGTGACGGCGCACGAAATTGTAGTAAGCAAAATGCAATGCAACCGCAGCTTGGAAGTTTTCAAATTTCTTGCTGAACGCCAGCGTAAGACGCGACAGCCGCTTGACGTGTAGGCGCGTAGTTGCGTTCAGCCTTTCGACATGGCTAGTTGAAACCAGTTCCATCTCCGGATTGCCAGTGATCGGGCGGCGATAAGCTGATGCGAAGTGTGGCGCACTGTATTTTCGCTCCGGGTGCTGTGCGGCATCGTGGACATAGACTTTAACAATCTGCCCGTAATCTACATCTGCGCCAAAGGATTGCTCTACTGTTTCACGGTATGCCCCCAGTGCATCAGTCGAAATCTGCACGCGGTTACGCATCCGACTCGCGATGTCCGTTAAGAACTCGTTGGCCGTCTCGTGTGTGCGCTTTCCGCATTTGAATGAGGGGACTAACTTCGTCTCAGAGTCGATAGCGCAGAACGTCCACACATCCCCATACTCTGGGTTATCGTCTACGGAGCAATGCCGCTCTTTCTTGCCGATGAATCCCCATACTTCGTCCAGTTGCAGGTAGTTGCAGCCCAAGTCCTGCATCTTGGAATCCAGCAGCATCGCGCAGCCTTTACCCACGCGGACACCTAACCGCATGATTGTATCGCGGTGAACTCCGGTAATCCGCTCGATACTCCGAATGCTGGAACCTTCGGCCAAGGCTGCTATTATCGCTATTTTCTTTTCGGTTGGGAGTACGTTTGCCATGCCACTAACTGTATTACATAAAGTATGACTTGTCAAGCAGTTTTTGTGATACAATTTCTCGCTATGAAATTCACCGTATTTGCAGTAATGGCCGCCATCACATGGAATCTTGCCCAAGGCCCAAAGCAAAGTCCCGCCGCTCACAAGAAGGCCGTTACACAGCAGGCACAGCCAAATCCTTCTCCTGTCACGGTGGTAATAGATAACGCCCAACGTGGAGAGCCAGCACAAGCTGCCAAGCCAGAATCTCCAAGTGGGGATACATCCCCCGAGTGGGCGCTTGTAATCGTCGGAATCGTCACATTCCTGGTTATCGGATGGCAGTCCTTGGAGACTCGGCGTTCCGCCGATGCCGTGAAAGAAAGCGTTCCGCATCAGAAAACCGCCGCTGATGCCGCTTTTCTGAATGCCCAAGCACTTATAAACTTTGAGAGGCCATGGGTAATGATTCAGATTGAAAGGATACCCAACAAAGCCGGAAAGGCCACGCCCACATTCCTCGCAAAGGTTTTCAACTACGGAAAGGGGCCTGCCCACGTCACAGAATGCAGCAAGGTTACGATAGATTTTTGCAGGAACCCCAAAATTGATCTTCCAATTCCGCCGATCTATACCCCGCAGGACAATTGGCGGAGAAGATTTTTGGCCCCGAAAGACAGCTTCCCCCTTGAGATTATCAATCCATGGGACGAAGACGTTAAAGCCAAGAAATACAACTTGGCGTTCGGGGACCAGCCTATAAATCTTATGGAATTTGTTCTCGTCGCCTACGGAAAAATCGAGTACAGCGACGGAATGTCTAATAAGACCTACAGTACTGCTTTCTGTTTCATGCACGAAAACGTTCGTTTTTCCGAAATGGGAGGCTATCTCATTCCCGATGGCCCGAGTGTCTACAACGAATATTGCTAGACCTGAAGACCCATAATATTGTGATACAGTATCGCCGCTATGAAAAGCTTTTGGTTGGTACTTGTTTTCGCAGTCGTCATGGTAAATGGGCAAGAAACCAAGCCCAAGAGCGCTAGCGATGCAGAGAAAACCACTCATGTTATAAAGCCAGCGGATAGGGGTGTCGAACGAACGGTTGTTGTGATAAATCAACCAGCATCCGAGTGGCAGGAGGATGACCATACCACAAAGTCTCCAAGCTACCTCCACCGTCTGCTTAGTCCAGAGAATCTCCCCAACATCGCGTTGGTCATTGTAGCGGCTATCACAGGGGCCTACATCGCTATTCAGGCAAGAGAAACCGCTAGAACTGCTAAAGCTGCTGAAGACAGCGTGAAAGTTATCACCAGTAAAGAAAGGGCTAGGCTCGTCATGGAGCTGCCCAAAACGTCCCTGTTCGCCATTCTCAAGGAACATGAGATCGGGTTTCCGTACTACGATTTGCAATTGCCCATAATCAATCATGGGCAAACGAAGGCCTTTAACGTTCGCGGGGAAGCGAGAATCCAATTCTCTAGCAGAGAGATGCAGCCCGACGTAATCCGAGACAGCAGCAAGCGGTTGCAAGTTTCTATAAACTTGCCCAGCATCATCAGGCCGGACGAAATTCACACTCTTGGCGTTTTCCTTATTCTTGAGCAAGTCACTAGGGATGCCTTGGAGGATGGAACTGCAGTTTTTAACATCCTTGGCAGCATTTCCTACAACGACATATTTGGAAATTCCCAGATCACTCCGTTTTGGTATCGCTGGGCAGTCGATTTCATTAACCCGTCTGGCGAATATCCTGACATGGAGAAAATTGATGCTTGGGAACTTGGGGGAGAGGAAGCCGATAATCGCGCCAGCTAGCAGTAGCCCTGAAAAGCAAATTAGGACACTACCAGAATTTTTGCATCCTTGAAACCTTGGCTCGATGCCACTAGACTTGCAAAGTGTGGAACTCGGCACGACCGCATCGGGCGCGTCTTCCCTACCGCCTTCGCTTCCAATGAAAGGCGCGTTCCGGACAATTCGCAGCTACATTCTTTGGCAGCATGAGCGTGGCACGTTGCACTACGACATCATGGTCACGCTGATTTTAATTTTCATCTTCGTCTCGCCCTACTGGATCCGCTTCAACGACAAACCCGTTCCCCGCAACCTGCATCCCAGTGAGGTCGTTGTCACGCGGGACATGCAGGACGGACTGGTGTACGAAATCCCGGCCGCCGCGATTTCCGCGGGCGACGATGGAGCGATGAGGGCTCAGTTGTTGCGCGTGATCGAACCGATTTCAGGCGCTGTGACTATTGCACGATACGAAGGCGTACCCGACCACGACGGCAAGGTGCAAAGTTACAGGGTGTGGGTGAAGAGGAAATAGTGAGACGGATTCTCGTGCTGACCATGGGCGCAATCTGGTTGATCCTGCTGCACTCACTGGCAGTGGCTCAGGAAAAACCTACGCTCGAGAGTGTGCTGAAAAAAATGGATGAGGCTGCCGCACACTTTCAGGCCGCGGAGGCTAATTTCGTTTTCGATCAATATCAAAGAGTGGTCGACGAGCACGATAGCCAGAAGGGCACTGTCTATTACCGGCGAGCCGGCCAGCAGATTGAAATGATGGCCGAGTTCACAGAGCCGGAGCGCAAGTACGTGCTGTACAAGGACGGCAAGCTGCAGGTGTATGACCCGAAGATCGAGCAGGTGATGCAGTATTCAACCGGTCAGAATCGCGACCAGGTGGAAAGCTTTCTGGTGCTGGGCTTCGGCGGCAGCGGCGAGGACCTGAAAAAATCATTCGACGTGAGTTATCAAGGCGAGGAGACGATCGACAACATTCCCACCGCGAAGATTCACCTGATTCCGAGAAGCGAAAAAACCCGGGCCAATTTCCCCGAAATTATTTTGTGGATCGGGCTGGATACCGGCATTTCAGTGCAACAAAAGCTGGTGCAGACGCAAGGAGACTACCGACTGGCGAAATACTCGGATATTAATCTGCATCCTAAAATCAACAACGATGTGTTCAAGCTGAAGACCACGAGCAAGACGACGTTTGTCTCGCCGCGTGGCTAAGTAGTTGAATTTGCTGGACTAATTGAAGTCAAGAATCTTGTTCTGAAAATCGCGGCTGGAAGCTATACTGCCTAGAGACTTTAGTCTTGGGCTCCTCGCATGGCGAAAGTATTCACGATTACCGCCCCCCCGAAGTTAGGCCGTTCCCCTAAAAGAGAACGTACCTCGGATCCCCGCTATGTGGACGGCCAGCGACTGCTGGTCGAAGCTATGAGGTATCTGGCGCAGAGCGATCCGGTGGTCAACCGGCCCGCGATCGAGTTGATCTCCGAGCACGTGCGGACGCGGTTTCGCATGAGCGATTCGCCGTTGTCGTAATACGACGAGCAACTCTTCTTTAAAACCCAATGAGATTTAAAACCCAAACCTGAGTGAGAACTGCATCACTCTGGGCGTGGTGAGCGTGCGCTGGTATTTTCCGAATCCCGTGTTGTCGACGAGATCTTCGTCGGCGAGAGCATTCGCAGCGTCAAAGCGAACTGAATTGGTAACGTTAAATACTTCCCAGGCAAAGCGAACCTGCCGTTCCTCGCCGAACGGCCAGATCTTGCTTAACCCTCCGTCGATGTCGAAGAAACCCGGGCCACGAAAATTATTTCGTTGACCAGCTTCTCCAGGATACGGGTTCCTGAAGAGGACTGGCCCGGTTCCGCTCGGCTGGTATGGGCAGAAGCACTGAATGTTCTGAGCGTTCTGAAAGACGTCGGGTATTCCACTGGAATTGTTAAACACTCCAGTCTTAGGTTTGGCGCCGATCACGAATGAAGTTCCTTCCAGCTCGAAGTTTGTCGCCCATCCGGAACCGGCAACAACGCTGAATGGGAAACCGCTCGTCAGACGGCCTAGTCCGCTGAGTCCCCAACCACCAAAAATTCCGTTGACGAGTTTATTCGAGGAGCTCCACTGCCTGCCTTTGCCGTAAGGAAGGTCCCAAATGAAGTTGAAGTTGAGCTGGTGGGTAGTGTCGAAGTCAGAGACGGCGCGCCAGAGATCCGGCGACCACGCATTGATGGCCTGATTGTTGTAGGCGACTCCGCCTACAGCCTCGTAGCCATTTACCCGTTCCGCGTTCGAACTTTCGTCAATGGATTTCGAGTACACGTAATTCAAGTCAAATTGCAGACCTGAACCCATCGCATGACGCAAACTCACCTGCAAGGCGTTGTAATTGCTGGGGCTGCGAGTCTGCCATGCGTAAAGCGAGGAGAATTGGTCTTGATAGTAGCGATACGGCGTACCCGGGCCGTAATACTGGCCGCCGGGGCCGTTTCCAGAGCAGGCAGGATAGCAGAAAACATCCGTGATCTCCTGAGCGGTCGTCTCATTGCCGGCGAAGCAGTAGAAATTGTCGTACTCGTTTTGCGTTGCTGTTGGATTCAGTGGTGCAACACCTGGCGCGCAAGGAGTATACGAATCGTTACCTGAAAGCAATCCCGGCCCGGCAGCCTGCGGGAAAAGATTCTCCCAATAAGGAATCGGCTGAATGTTTTGGATCGGTGTCTGCACGGCAGCAGCCTTGGAGAATTTCTGAGCCGCCGTGAAATAGTCCATGTGGCTCTGGGGATCGACTAGATCGAGCGGTTGGGCCAAATCGACTTCCTGCAGCAATCGGTGCGCAAACCTTCCGGTGTAGGTGGTCTCAAGCACAAAGCCACGCGCGAATTCACGTGTGATCGAGAAATCGACAACTTCCGAGTAAGGCGTCTTGAGATTGTCATCGATTCCCCACGCAATGGCCAAGCCGTAGGTATTCGGGTCGTTCGGCGGAGTGTACGGCAGTCCAACCGGAGCTGGTGACACCAGCCCGGTGGCCTGCAACGCAGGAAGTCCGACCAGACCGGTAAATCGAGGGACTGTATCGACCGTCTCGACTCCGGCGGGATTGCTGAAGGTCGAAGTCAAACCCCAGGAGCCATTGCGATCGAAAGTGTTTACCACTCCTTCGCCGAAGTGGTCGAAATAGATTCCGTAACCCGCGCGAATGGAGCTTTTGCCCGCATCACCGAACACTTTATGCCAGAAACCGCTGTCGGCGTGGGGAGAGTATGCAATTGCGAAACGTGGCGCTACATCCTTGTAGTCCCAGGCCCAGTAAGGTTTCCCGCCGTTCGCCTTCCCGGAAAGTCCGAAAGTCAAATCGGGTTGCACCACGTTGCCGGATAACATATCTTGGCCGCGTGTTGTGAACCATTGGTGCATATTGACCGTTGGAGCAACCTGGTTTCCGGTGTTCTCAAACGGCGGCTGCAAAAGTGAATAACGAAGGCCATAGGTGACAACGAGATTCGGTGTCACGTTCCATTTGTCCTGCAGGTACATCTCCCCTTCGAAATTCTGAAAGTGCCGTGGAACCAGTGCTCCTGCCGGGATCGCCTGGCCTAGCTTGTTCTGATTGGCTTCCGTGAAGACCTCGCTGACAAGGCCGGCAGCATCCATGGCGGCAAAACTGTATGAAGTGCCGAAATTGGTGTCTACATCGGGATACGCTCCCCCAGCGTAGGAATCCATGATCGAGGGATCGAGGCTGACGCCTTCATTCGCGATAAACGACGGATCCATCCAGTACAGATTTGTCTGACCAAAGGACACGTTGTCGGCATTGGACATGCGATTGTTGTGGATGAATCGCCAGTTGGTGCCGAACTGAATGGTGTGCGTTCCCTTCGTCCATGAAACGTCGTCGATAAAATTGTGCACCGGGACGTTGTTCAAGATTGTTTGGCTAGCGAATCCCTGGCTGTCGTCAAGGCCACGAAAATTGATGAATGGCTGCGAATTGATACCGCCCGTGCCCAGGCCCTGACGAATAAAGGCGTAGCGAAAATTATTGATCAGATTATTTTTAATCAGCGCGGTGTACCCTCCAGCGATTCCTTTGCTGTTGTTGGTAAGGAAATCGAACGGCGGCTGCCCGGGGAACTCCGGGGGCTGGGCTTCATGATCGTTTTGCAGGTTCCCGCGGATAAACAACGACTGACTGCCGCTGCTGTTGAGTTTGAAATCGAGCTTTGCGATGTAGGTATCGTGCTTGACTGGATCTGGTCCGGGAAAGGTGTAAGCCGCGGTGTTCAGCAAGTCTCCCTCGCTGGTCGAATTGGGCAGCGGGTATTTCATGAAAACGGCATTGGGGTTGCCCGTGCCATTGATATTCGTAACCAGCCCATTCGGTCCTGGCCCGGCAGGATTTCCCGGCGTCGGCGGGCAGGTTCCGTTGGCCGAGCAACCTTGATCGAGCGCAGCAACCTGATCCGGAGTGAGGGTCGCGATGTTGAAACCTGCGAACGCGTTTCCGCCGCTGGTTACGTTGATCATGGAATTGTTCGTGGTGCAATTCGGATCGGTTCCAGGATCGCACAGATATTTCAGAAAACCTTCGCGCAGGCTCTGCGTCGGCACTTCTCGCGTCGTCTGCACGGTATCGGCGGTGCGCTGGCCTTCGTAGGCGAGGAAAAAGAAGGCGCGGTCCTTCTTGATCGGGCCGCCGACCGTCCCGCCAAACGTATTGCGGAGAATATGGCCCGGAACGTTGGGCTGGCCGGCAGCCAGCTCCGCCTGCTTATTGAACCAGTCATTTGCCACGGTAAAAGAAGGACGATGGTATTCGTAAACCGACCCGTGGACTTTGTTTGTTCCGCTCTTGGTGACCAGGTTAACCTGCGCGCCGGAAGAGCGCCCAGAATCGGCGTCGTAGTTTCCGGTGGTCACGCGGAACTCCTGCAAAGAATCGAGCGTGGTGCGCATTGCACCCTCGAAGGCAAAACCTTCGAGCTGATCGTTGTCATCCAACCCATCAAGGGTGATGTTGGTTTGGTCGCTGCGTGCGCCGTTGACTGCGCCGCCACGGCTGTCATACATCTGCTGATCGTTTGTCGTATTGCCGATGTAGGTGACTCCGGGCTGCAGGCTGAGAATGGCCACCGGATCACGTCCTTCGGAAGGAAGGTCTGTAAGTTGGCGAGCATCGAAGTTGTTGCCCAAGGTTGCGTCGGTGGTGTTCACCATAGGCGCTTCACCGTGAACATCGACCGTAACAGTTGCTCCCTGGACCTGCAGTGAAATATTCAGAGTGGCGGGGCTGCTGACCTGTAGGACTACGTTTTCGCGCTTCACGGTGGCGAATCCCGAGGCCTGGACGGTCAGGACGTACTTCGCCGGGGGAACTTCCAGAAACTGATAAATGCCTTGAGCGTCAGTTTGCGTAGTGCGAGTGAAGCCGGTGTTGGGATTGCTCAAGATCAGATTCGCATTGGCCACGAGCAAGCCTTTGCTATCTGAAACTGTTCCATGCAGGGATGAAGTCGCTGATTGTGCGACGCAGAAGATTGACAGGGTAAGCCAGAATGAAACCGCCGCCACTGCACGTGAGCCGGAACGCATGAGGACTACCTCCAGTTACGTCATTCCACTCGACTGCGTGTCCCGGGAGAAGAAGAAATGGATTCGAAGTCCCGGAGCCTGTTGGGGCGTTATTGTGCAACTGCGGGGCCACAATGTTCAAGTTGAATTTTCAACAGCGTTGCTGATTTGAATCGTTTGAATACAGGATTTCACATACGCTGTATTAGATATTGAAGCCTGTTTATGCGGGTTTTCGATGGGTACGATGCGTTTTGCCGATGAATAATGCGGCTGCCAGTAATATGACCACGGGATAGCATTCCAGGGTGTAACGCGGCTCGGGGTTTTCTAGCGTCCCTAGAAAGAGCGAGCGGAGCAGCACAAAGGAGACTAGCAATCCGAGGACGGGGAGGCTGCGCACGCGCAGCAGGCCGGCTGCGGCGGCCAATAGATATCCGAGGTTGATCAGGCCAAACGCAATGCTGACCGAGAGCCATACGCGGTCGTCGTTGAACTCCCACCAGCGTGGGTCGGAGGGGAAAAGTTCGGTTCGAGGGCGCAACCACATATCCGCTATACGCACTGCCGGAAGCAAAATGTAATAGCGAAAAGGATGCGTATGAACGCGCGTCGCGGCCAGCGCGGCAAAGCGGGCATCGAGTTCGGGAGTCATATCGTGATCGCGGTTGTACTCCTCGAAAAGCTGCGCTGTTTCCTGGCGTTGCGCCGGTGAATCGAACGCTCGACGGGGCAGGCGATTCACGTCAATGGCATCGCCGGGGACGTTCCAGTAGATTTCCTCCACGGAAACGTAATCGGCCATCCAGGTTTTGGTCCAGCGATTGAACCCG
>Ga0070735_10001931_pt1 | contig 19226 bp, 16 predicted proteins | sample Coa_R1_FD_66443 | JGI IMG/M metagenome (GOLD analysis project Ga0070735, IMG submission 66443) | Surface soil microbial communities from Centralia Pennsylvania, which are recovering from an underground coalmine fire - Coalmine... | ecosystem: Environmental > Terrestrial > Soil > Unclassified ... | reverse complement strand
GACCGCGCCAGCGTCGGCCCAGCCCGACCTTCCTCCCCCGCCGCCGCCGCCCATCGGTGAGCCGACCGAACTGCCGCCGCCGCCGCCGCCTCCCCGCGCGACGTCCACGTCGCCGGCTCCGGCGCCCCCTCCGCCTCGAGCTGCGTCGCGTCCGCCGCCGCCTTCTCCCGCGCCGCCGCCGCCGCCCGTCTATCGCCCGCGCGTTCATCGGCACACCGACGTCGTGTTCGTGCCCGAGGAGCCGCCCCCCGAGACGCGGCGCGTGGCGGTCACCCTGAACCCGCTGGGGCTCTTCTGGGGTCGACTGAGCCTCAACGCGGAGGTTCAGCTCGCGCCTCACCACGCCCTCGTCGGATCGCCGAACGTTCTCATTTGGCCCGCGGACCGCGGCGGCGGGAGGAGCCTCATCTCGGAGGGCCTCGGCTTCGCGTCGCACGACTCGGCGGGGTTCGGCGTGGAGCTCGGGTACCACTATTGGTGGGATTGGCGCCGCACGCTGCGCGGGCCATTCCTCGGGCCGTCCTTGCTGCTCGGGGTGACCTCCCAGGCGACGACGGGCGACCCGACGCAAACCCAGGGCTACGCGGGGGTGGCGTTCGACGTCGGCGAGCAAGAGGTCCTGCCCGGAGGCTTCACGGTGGGCGCCGGAGCTGGGCTCGGGGTGATTCACATGGCCGACTCCAGCGCCCTGTTCCCGCGTCTGCTCGCGCAGATCGGGTGGTCGTTTTAGTCCGCACGCTCGAGCGAAGCGAGGGGTCGGACTGGGGACACCGCTCGGCGGGTCCTCTTGCGTACGCAGCGACCACGGCGGCGCGCCTCGATCCATGCCAGAGTCGCCCGGTGCTACCGCTCCGCGATCACCTGCCCACCCGCTCGGTCCCCATCGTCAACTACGCGCTGATTGCGGCCAACGTCGTCGTGTTCGTCCTCGAGCTCGGCAACCTCGGCAGCCTATCGAGCAGGTTTCCCCCCGACACCGCGGCCGAGGCCGTCGTCCGCCTCTGGGGGCTCGTCCCGGCTCGCGCCATCCGGGATCCGATGGGGAGCGTCGAAGCGGTGTTCACGAGCATGTTCTCCCACGATCCGACGGGATTCATGCACATCGGCGGGAACATGCTCTTTCTCTGGATCTTCGGCGACAACGTGGAGGACGCGATGGGCCACGGGCGCTACGCGGCTTTTTACTTGTCGGGCGGAGTCTGCGCGGCCGCGGCACAAATCCTCGCGAACCCGACGTCCACGGTCCCCATGGTCGGGGCCTCGGGGGCCATCTCCGCGGTCCTCGCGGCGTACCTGCTGCTCTATCCGCGATCGCCCATCACGGTCTTCAATCCCATCTTGCCGCTGTGGCTCTTCTTCGGCCTGTTCCTGCATTTTCCGGCGTGGCTCGTGATCGGGGAATTCTTCGTCGTCAACCTGTGGTCGGCGCTGCACAGCACCACGGGCGTGGGGACCGCGTTCATGGCGCATGTCGGCGGCTTCTTGGGGGGCGCCGTGCTGCTCGGCGTGTTCATGGCCGGACGCGACCGCATGGACGACTACGCGCGCTGGCAACGTTGGGCCGAGCGACGGCAGCGCTTGCAGTAAGAGGGTTACGCACTCACGCGAGCTTGTCGATCCGGCCCTTGTCGATCGCCAGGAGCGCGGCGTTCCCGAGCGCCTGGACGCCGGCGAGCATGACGGCGTAGCGGGGCTCCTTCGTGAGACCCTCGACGTACCGCTTGTAGAGCTGCTGCGCGACCACGGCGAGCTTGAAGAGCGCGAACGCGTAGTAGAAGAGGGCGCCGGACACGTCGCGGCCGGTCGCGCGCGACCATCGCTCGGCGAACTCGCGACGGGTGATGTTGCCAGGGAGATTGGTCGGTCCGAAGGCCATCACCTGGAAGACGGGCGGGTCGTCCGCGTCGATCCAATATCCGAGCGCCGTCCCGAGGTCCATCATCGGGTCGCCGATGGTCGCCATCTCCCAGTCGAGGACCGACTCGACGGCGGAGAGGTCGCGCGCGAGGACGACGTTGTCGTACTTGAAGTCGTTGTGGACGAGCGTCGCGCCGCTCTCGGACGGGCGGTGCTCCTCGAGCCACGCGCCTAGCTTCTCGATGTCCGGGACGTCGTCCGTGCGGGCCTTGCGCCAGCGCTCCGCCCACCCTCGGACCTGGCGCTCGACGTACCCCTCGGGCTTGCCCAGGTCCCCGAGACCAGCGGCGCGATAGTCGAGGCGGTGAATCTCGGCCAGCGTGTCGCAGGTCGCCTCGGATACACGGCGCATCGTCGGCGCGTCGAGGACGAGCCCCTCAGGGACCTTCGCGCGCAGGATGACGCCGCGCACCCGCTCCATCACGTAGAACGGGGTCCCGATGACCGAGGCGTCGTCCGAGTGAGCTATGGGCCGCGGGACCTTCGGCCAGACCGGGGCGAGCGCGCCGAGGATCCGGAACTCGCGCCCCATGTCGTGGGCGCTCTTGATGTTCACGCCCGGCGGAGCGCGCCGGACGACGACCTCGCGCGCACCGAACCGGACGAGATAGGTCAGGTTCGAGTACCCCCGCCCGAACTGCAAGAGCTCCGGCTCCCCTTCCAGGTCGGTCGATCGCGGTCGTAGCCACGCGGCGAGGGCGTGGACGTCGAAGCTCGCCTCGGGCCGGACGGGGGTGGGCTGATCGACGGGATCGGACATACTCGCCGGCCGAGCCTAGCAGGTGTCGACGAAGCCGCTGCATACGGATCCGGCCTGGCTGAACGCGTTGCGAGCAGGCTACTTGCACTTGACGTAGAGCGATGCGCCGGGGGGCGGCTCGTCGTTGGTGAACACGATCGCCTGGGGGCAGCCGCCGGCCTCTCTCCCCGTGACGTAACACCACCCCAGGCTTCCGTCGGTCGGCGCGGCGCACGACCCGAGGTCGTCGAAGGCCTCCGGATGATTCTCGGGCGTGAGCTGTGGCAGCGTGCAGACGCTCCGACCGGCCGGATCCGGAAAGCCGGAGTGGACCCCGCCCACCTGCTGCCACGCGCCCTCCTCCGCGCTGCAAAAGGACGAAAGCACGTCGGCGTCCGGCACGGACAATCCCTGCGCGGCGTCGCATCGAGGCTGCATGCACGAGCCGCGCGCGTCCGGGAGAACCATGAGCACGACGCAACTCACCCCGCCCGCGCCGTCTCTCGGCAACGGCTGCAGACAAGGGGGCGTGATCGTTCCCTTGATGCGGTTGAGCAGCGTGTTCAGAGCCGGACGATAGCCAAAGAGTGGATCGGGGGGGTCGTCGCCGTTGTCCGGGGTCGTGTGGATCGGGCAGAGGCTCGACACGATGCCCTGGGTGCCGAGCGCGCGCGCGATGATCATCTCGCGAACGGACGGGTAAACGCGCGAGGCAATCTGCGTGCTGGTGTACGCCCCCGAAACCTGGAGGCAGAGCGGCGAGTTCGCGTTGGGGCTGCCGGCGTTGCAATCGCACGCGCCCAGCGAGCCCGAGGCGGCGCAGTCCTTGGGCGCCTGAAGGCGGAAGATGCACGCGTACTGTAGAGCCGCGTTGCCCGTGTCGACCTCACGCCCGTTGATGGGGTCGCAGAGGTCCGGCGAGCCCGGCGGACACCGCGACGCGTTGACCACGCCCGGCGGCAGGTTCTCCGCGGTCCGCGGCAGCGCCGACTCGATCATGTGGAAGTCGGCGCCCGCGAAGTCGTAGTGCTCCGGATCGGCGCCGGTGATGCGGAGCCAGTCCGCATCGCTCAGCGTGTCCTTCGGCGGGCTCGCCGGGTTCGCCGGGGCCTGCTGCAGAAGCTGATAGGGCACCCCGGCGATGGCCGCGTAAAAGACCATGTCGGAAGTCCGCGGACCCCGCCGCAATGCGCAGAGGTTGGCCGCGGGATCCGTGGGCAGCTGCATGGCGAAGAGCGGGTTCACGCAGTTCGACTGCAGATCGCCCACGTACGTGCCCCCACGCTCGTGCTCGTGCGCCGAATCCGGGACGGTCGCCATCGTCAGGCCGCGGACGTAGCGCGACGTCGGGTACTCGACCGAAACGCCGAACCGCTGCTTCTGGTGGAGGAAGCGGAGGCGGATCGAGTCGTCCGCCGGGTCGAGGTAACCGCCTGTCCCGTTCCCGTCGTCCGGGCATCGGCTCGCGAAGGAGGGGTCGTTGCGGAGGAAGGCGCACGACGTGCACTTCGAGCCGTAGGGGCCGGTGGTGGTGGGGTTGTTTGGATCGACCGGCTCCTTGCACTCCACCGTCCCCTCGGGCGCGGCCAGGTTCGGCGAGTTCGGAAAGACCGAGTTGGCGAACGTCCAGCCTTGTCCTCCGAGCGCCGTAGGATCGGCAAGCGACTCGCTTTTTTGCGTGACGACGACCACGACGACGACCGAGTCGGGGCGCAAGAAGTCCGCGCGCTGCTGGAGGACCGTCGCGTCGATCCCCGAGAGCTGCGCGGTATCTCCCGTCTTCGTGATGGTGTTGAAGGGATCCGGCTGGATGAGAAACCGGTAAAAGGCCTCGTTGGATCCCACGAAGCCGCACCCGTGGTCGTGTACCCCCTGAACCATGCCGGTGAAGTCGCCGACGAGAGTGCCCATCTGTGCCTCACCCCCTTGCGCCGAGCCCGGGTTCGGGCCAAGCGAGGCGACGGCCATGCGCACCGGAGAGACGGAAGGGGGGAACCAGGCCAGGAAGTTGCCCACGCCGAACAGGGACTGAGCATCCTGAGTGGGCAGCTCGTTGACGCCCCATCGGATGATGAGGTGCGCCTGGTCATCGTCGTGGGCGTTGAGCGCGACGTTCGCCGGGTTGGCCTGGTCGGGCGCGCACTGGTCGCCTCCCCGGCCGCCGAGCGACGTCGACACGATCCCTAGGTGCATGTCCATCACCGGCAAGAACTCCGGCGCGCCCGACGGACACCCCGTGCCGGCGGACCACGACACACCGGTCGGCGCCCCCGACGGGTCGAGGCACCGCGGGTTCACGAGGCGCGTCAGGAAATCGGGCACCGCCTCGGCGAGCAGCGTCTGCTTGTCGCTCATGGTCGCCGAGTTGTCGATCACGAACAGGATGTCGAGCTTGCGCGACCCGTGCGTGGGGACAGGCGTCGCCCCGGCGAGGACCATCGCCCCCACGGCCCCGCCTGCGTCGGAGCGAGCGCCGCTTTCGGAAGCGCCGCACGCCGCCGCGCCGAGGACCAGCGCCCAGCCGAGCACCCTCGTCGACGTGCAGCGCGGTCTCATCGCGTCCTCCCCGAGGCTGCGCTCAGTTGCACTTGAGGTACACGGCCGATCCGAGCGGCGGCTCGTCGCTCGTGAAGAGGACTGCCTGCGGACATGCGCCCGCGGCGGCCCCGGTCGCGTAGCACCACCCGAGGCTCCCGTCCTCGGGTGCGGCGCACGAGCCGGTCGAGTCGAACGCCTTGGGGTTCTGCTGCGCCGTGAGCTGCGACAGGGTGCACACGCTCTGCCCAGCCGGATCGTTCCCGGTGACGCCCCCACCCGCCGCCTGCCAGGCCATCTCTGCTGCGCTGCAGAATGACGAGAGAATGTCGGCGGCCGGCACGGAGAGCCCCTTGGACGGGTCGCACTGCGGACGCAGGCAAGAGCCGCCGGCGCCCGGAAGAACCACGAGAACCTGGCAGGCGACCGTCCCATCTTGCGCCGACACGGGGAGCGACATCGGTAAGCAGGGCGGCTTGAGCGCCGGCTTGATTCGGTTCGTCAGCGTCTCCATGGCCGGCCGATATCCCCAGAGCGGGTCGGGCGGACTGTCGCCGTTGGTCGGCACCGTGTGGATTGGGCAGAGGCTCGAGACGATCCCCTGGCTGCCGAGCGCGTGGGCGATGACCATCTCGCGCACGGACGGATACGCGCGGGACGCGACCTGGGTGGTCGTATATGCGCCGTTCGTTTGCTGGCAGAGGGGCGAGTCTTGCAAGAAGCCGCCGCCGGTGCAGTCGCAAGCGCCGAGATTCGTCGAGTCGGTGCAGTCCTTGGGCTGTTCCAGCGGGAAGATGCACGCGAATTGGAGAGCCCCGTTCTTCGTGTCGATCTCGCGGCCGCTCATCGGATCGCACTTGTCCGCCGAGCCGGGGGGGCACGGCGACGCGTTGACGACCCCCGGCGGGAGGTTGTCGGCCGTCCGAGGAACGGTCGATTCGATCATGTGGTAGTCGGCGCCGGTGAAGTCGTAGTGCTCCGGATCGGTGCCCATGACGAGCTTCCAGTCCGCCGCGCTGAGCGTGTCCTTCTGGGGGCTGTCCGGGTTCGTCGGGTCCTGCTGCAGGAGCTGGTGGGGCACCCCCGCGATGGCGGTGTAGAAGACGAGGCCCTGCGTCCGCGGACCCCTCTGCAGTCCGCAGAGATCCGCGGTCGGATCGGTGGGAAGGTTCGTCGCGAAGATCGGATTGACGCAGTCGGCCTGGGTGTCGCCGACGTAGTTGCCGGAAGCGTCGTGCTCGTGGGCCGAGTCGGGCACCGCGGCGCCACTCAGGCCGCGCACGTAACGGGAGGTCGGGTACATGACCGACACGCCGAAGCGCAGCTTCTGGTGAAAGAAACGGACGTTGAGCTGGTCGTCTTGGGGATCGAGGTATCCACCGGTGCCCGTCCCGTCGTTCGGGCACCGGGTGGCGAAGCTTGGATCGCTCTTGAGGAAAGCGCACGAGGTGCATTTCGCGCCGTAGGGGCCGGTCGTCGTCGGGCTGCCCGGGTCGACCGGGTCCTTGCACTCGATCGACCCCTCGGGAGCGGCGAAATTCGGCGATCCAGGGAAGGTGGAGTTCGCGAACACCCAGCCTTGGCCGCCGATGGCGAGGGGATCGGCCAGCGCTTCGCTGCGTTCGGTCACGACGACGACGACGAGCAGCGAGTCCGGCCGCAGGAAGTCCGCCCGCTGCTTCAGGATGGTGGCATCGACCCCCGAGAGACTGGCCGTCTCTGCGCGTACGGCGATGCTCGCGTAGGGGTCGGGCTGGACGAGGAACCGGTACCAAGCCTCGTTGGGGCCGTTGAACGCGCAGCCGTGCTCGTGAACGCCGGAAATCATCGCGCTGAAGTCTCCGACGAGCGTCCCGGTCTGGCCGGCGCTCCCAAAAGTCTGAAGCGCCTTGACCGGCGGCGGGGTCGCGCCCGCATTGACGGGCGTCGACGGAAACCACGCGAGGAAGTTGTCGGGCTGGGCGTCGGCGACGGGCGCCTCGTCGGCGCCTGCGCGGTTGATGAGGTGCCCCTGATCGTCGGTGTGCGCAGAGAGCGCCATGTTCGCCGTGTTCGTCGTGTCCGCCGCGCACTGGTCGCTCCCTCGGCCCCCGAGCGACGCGGTGACGATGCCCACGTGCAGGTCGTGGATGGGCGGGAACTCGGGGATGCCGGTCGCGCCGCACCCGGCCTGATCCGAGTAGTTGACGCCCGTTGAGTTTCCAACGGAGTCGACGCAGCGGGGGCTCACCATGCGGTCGAGCAGGTCGGGGACCGAGGCCGCGAGGAGGGCCTGCTTGTCGCTCATCGTCGGCGAGTTGTCGATGACGAAAAGCAGATCGATCTTGGTGACCAGGCTGGTCCGCATCGCGGTGGTCCCGGGGATCATGAGCGTGCGTGGCCCCGGCGGCTCGCCTCCCGAGGACGAGCCCGACCCGCTGGTCGACGCGGCACCGGCGGTTGCACCGGCGGTGGCCCCGGAGGCGCTCCCCGACGAGCCGCTTCCGGAGCCCGCGCCGCTCCCGGAGCCGCCGTGCGCGCCAGCATCCGTCCCCGGCTGCATGCCCGTCTTGCCTCCGCATGCGACCGCGGCCGACAGGAGCGCGGCGAACATCCCTCCGACCACCTGGCGACGGACCATCCTCGTCCTCCCGGCCGCGCCACGCGGCTTTTCTCGAGATGGCCGGCCGCGTCGCCGTCCGTCACCGCCGTCATACGGACGTGACGAGCGCCCGGTCGCGAAGGTGAGGTGTCGCGTTGAACGTGCGCATCCCCCACCGGTCCCCGGCGAAATCGAGCTCGGTCATCGACCCGTTGTAGAGCGACCAGCTGAGCTCCATCACCTTCTCTTGGTCTGCGATGCCCAGGGACTGCGCGGTCGCGGAGGCGATGACCCCCGCGGACGAGAAGACGAGCGCCGTCTTGCCGCGTCCGACGCCGGCGATGCGGGTCATCGCGCGCGCGACCCGCTCACGAAATGTGGCCCACGACTCGACCTCGGTATGACCGATCTCGCCCTTGACCCACCGGCGTGTGATTCGCTTGAACGCGGCCAGGACGTCGTCCGCCGACGGAGCGCCCCCGCGCATCGTCGTCTCGACGATCGCCCGCAGCGCCTCGTCCTCCGACGCGAGCTGCGGCAAGAGCTTGAAGACGAGGGAGAGCCCGTCGTGCTCGTCGAGCTCGGGGAGGAGGACCGGCTCCGGAAGAGAACAGGAGCGGGTTGCGAGGACTCGCACGACGGCCGCGTGCGTCTGCGCATGGCGCTTGCGAGGGCCAATGAAGACGGCGCTCACGTCGAGGCGCTGCTCGGCGAGCCACTCGCCCAGGCGCTCGGACTGGGTGACGCCGGGGGCCGAGAGCTCGTCGTAGTCGGTGCTCGACGCGAAAGCGGACGCCTTGCCGTGACGGATGAATAGGGCGACGGACACGAGGCCCGTCCATAGCACGCGTGATATTCGTGAGCGCCGTGGCGCACCGACGATCCCGCCTGCCGACCACGGTCGTCCTCCTCGGCCTCACGAGTCTATTCACGGACGTCGGGACCGAGATGATTTTCCCTCTCCTGCCCGTGTTCCTCGTCGAGACGCTGCGAGCGGGACCCGCCTACCTCGGCTTCGTGGAAGGGGCGGCCGACACCGTGTCGAGCCTTCTCAAGCTGGCATCGGGCGTGCTCGCGGACGTGACGAAGCGTCGCAAGCCCCTGGTGCTGGTCGGCTACGGGCTCGCGAGCTGCGCTCGGCCGTTCGTCGCGCTCGCGACCCGCCCATGGCACGTGCTCGCGGTACGGGTGACCGACCGCGTGGGCAAGGGCTTGCGGGGGTCACCGCGGGACGCGCTCATCGCCGACGCCGCCGGCGATCGCGCGGGACGCGCCTTCGGGTTCCACCAAGCGATGGACAACGCAGGCGCCGTGCTCGGGCCTCTCGCCGCCACCGGGCTCCTTGCCGCGGGGCTGTCGATCCGCGCCGTCTTCTGGGTCGCCGTGGTGCCCGGGGCGATCGCGACGCTGCTGGTCACCGCCGTCCGCGAGGAATCGCGAACGACCGGCGCGGGCGGCCCTCCGGCGGCCGCCCCGACCGCACCCTCCGCGACGCCGGCCCCGCGCAGGGAGCTCGTCTCGTACCTCGGGATCCTCGCGCTCTTCTCCCTGGGCAACTCGTCCGATGCGTTTCTCCTCCTGCGCGCGCGATCGCTGGGCCTCGCCACGGGCTCGATCCCGCTTCTCTGGTCTGCGCTCAATGCCTCGAAGGTAATCTGGGCGTTCCTCGGCGGCGGCCTGGCCGATCGCATGTCGCGGGCGAAGCTCATCGCCGGCGGGTGGGCGGTATTCGCGCTCGTGTACCTAGGCCTCGGCCTCGCGAGCGAGGTCTGGCACGCTTGGGCGCTCTTCGCCGTCTACGGCATCTTCTATGGTCTGACGGAGCCGGTCGAGAAGGCGCTCGTCAACGATCTGGTTCAGCCGCACGAGCGCGGGCGCGCCTACGGCGCGTACAACTTCATCGTCGGGATCACGGCGCTACCGGCGGGGGTCCTCGCGGGCGCGCTGTGGCGGGCCTTCGGCCCGGCGGTGGCCCTCGGCACGGGCGCCCTCTTGGCCGCGTGCGCCAGCGTCGCGCTCGTCTTTTGGGAGGCGAGACGCGAGCGAGGTTAGTCATAGGTCTCGAACCGGATCGCGTCGCTCGGCAGTCCCGCGTCGCGTCCCAGGGTCGCGACGACGGCGTCGACCATCGCGGTCAGGCCGCAGACGTACGCGATGCACCCGGGGAGGGACCGCGCGAGACGAACGGCGTGGAGCTGAACGTAGCCGGCGAGCCCGTCCCAGAGCGGCGGCGGGCGTGAGAGGGTCACGTGGACGGCAAGGCGCGCGCACGATCGCCCCCACGCCGCGAGGTCTTCCCCCCAGAGGACGTCGTCGAGCGTCCGACAGCCGAAGAGGAGCACCAGCGGCGCCCCATGCGCGGCGGACACCTCCTTCGCGAGCATCGCGCGGATCGGGGCGAGCCCCGTGCCGGCCGCCACGAAGAGCGCCGGACGTTCGCGGTCGGCGGCGCGCCGAAGGAACGCACCCCGCGGTCCCTCGATCTCGAGGAAGGCGCCCGCCGAGAGGGCGTGCAGGGCCTCGGACGTCGGGCCGCCGGGGACTCGCGTGACGGCGATTTCGATCTCGCCAGGGCGACCCGCGTCGGGGGCCGACGCGATCGAATACGACCGGCGGAACGCGAGCCCGCGGGCGGTGGGGACGATGACGTCGATGTACTGTCCGGCCTCGTAGTCAATCGGACCACCGTCCAGCGTCCGAAGCACGAGCGATCGAACCGACGGCGAGAGCAACCACGCCCGCTCGAGCTTCACTTTCCGCCTGCGCTCCATGCCGGACTTAGGTTAAGACGCGCAGACCGGACCGTGCGTTTCTTCGCGACCGCCGCCAAAGGCACCGAGCCGGCCCTGCGCGACGAGCTCCGCGAGCTCCGCCTCTCGCGCGTGAGGGCGGACCGCGGCGGCGTCCACTTCGAGGGAGAAATGGTCGACGCCTGGCGTGCGTGCCTCTGGTCGCGGGTCGCCTCGCGGATTCTCGTCGAGGTCGCCGCCTTCGACGCGCCGGACGGGGTGTCGCTCTACGCCGGCGCGCGCGAGGTCGGCTGGGAGCGCTGGGTGAGGCCGCATACAACGGTCGCCGTGCGCGCGAGCTGCCGGTCGAGCCGCCTCACCCACTCCCTGTTCGTCGCGCAGAAGGCCAAGGACGCGGTCGTCGACGTCGTCCGGGATCGGCTCGGGTCCCGGCCCGACGTCGACCGGGACGACCCCGACGTGCTCCTCTCCGTCCATGTATTGCGCGATCGGGCGACGGTCTACCTCGACGTCGGCGGCGCGTCGCTCCAAAGGCGGGGGTGGCGCGCCCGCACCGGGGAGGCACCCCTGCGCGAAGGTCTGGCCGCGGCGGTCGTGCGGCTCTCGGGGTGGGATCGCACGCGCCCCCTGCTCGACCCAATGTGCGGCGCGGGAACGCTCGCGATCGAGGCGGCGTGCTGGTCGAGACGAATCGCCCCCGGCCTGTCGCGCGCCCGGTTCGGCTTCGAGCGCTGGGCCGACCACGACGACGACGCGCGCGGGAGGGTGCGCCGTCTTCGCGAAGACGCACGGGCCGCGGCGATCTCCACGGGGCCCCCGGTCCGCGCGAGCGATGCCGATCCGCTCGCCGTCGAGCAGGCGCGGGCGAACGCGCGTGCGGCGGGGGTCGAGGTGGTCGTCGAGCGGCGCGACGTGCGCGACCTCGCTGGGGCCGACGGCGGGGTCGTCGTGACCAACCCCCCGTACGGCGAGCGACTCGACGCGGCGCCCGCGCTCTACGACGACTTGGCCCGGAGCCTTCGGAGTCTGCGCGGCGCCACGGTCGCGATCCTCGCCGGGACGCCGGTCATCCCGCGCGCGTTGCGCCGCGAGCCCGATCGATGGTGGCGGCTCTTCAATGGGCCGCTCGAGTGCCGCCTGGTGGTCTACTCGTTGCCGTGACAGTGACACGGGAATTGACGTTCGTTTGGGTGCTTTCGTCCGATTCTCGCTTCGCTCGAGCGTGGCGGACGGGGACGTGACTCGACGACCGCACCCGCTCTGCGCGATAACGGGGGCGGGAGGGCAGTACCATGCCGATCTCGCTCGCCCGTTGGGGCGTCGTCGTGTTCGCGACCCTTCTTCCGGCCGCGCCGGTAGCGTTCGACGCGGCGCCGTCCTCGCCTCGGGCACGCGGCGGGGGGGTCCGGCCGATCTCCATTCCCTTCGAGGAAAACGCGGGCCAGTTCGCCGGCGACGTGCGCTTCTTCGCGCACGGCGATCGGGCGTCGCTCGTTCTGCGCGACGAGGGGGCGACCCTCTCCGTGCGGGCGGGACCGACGGTCCTTGCCCTGTCGGTGGCGGGCGGCCACCCCGTCTCGCCGCGCGCGGAGGAGGCGCTGCCGTCCTACAGTAACTACTTCCTGGGCCGAGATCCGGCGCGCTATCGGACCCACGTCCGCCACTTCGCTCGCGTCGTCTACCCGTCGGTGCGCGACGGGATAGACCTCGTCTATCACGCCGAAAGGGGGGCGCTCGAGTACGACTTCGTCGTCGCGCCGGGCGGGCGTCCCGAAGAGGCCGTGCTCGAGGTGAGCGGGGCGGCAGGCCTGTCGCTGAACGACGCCGGGGATCTCGTCGTGCGCACGGCGTCCGGCGCCGTCGTGCAGTCCGCGCCCCGCGTCTATCAACGCGACGGTGACCGAGAGGTCAACGTCCCGGCTCGCTACCGCGTCGTCGCCCCGACGCGGGTGGGCTTCGAGGTGGCCCGCTACGATCGCTCGCGCCCGCTCGTCATCGATCCGGTGCTGGCCTTCGCGACCTACCTCGGCGGCGCCACGGGCGCGATCTCGTCGTCGGCGCCGGGAGCAATCGCCGTGGACGCCAGCGGCGACGTGTTCGTCACGGGAATGACGACGGCGGACGACTTCCCGACGACCGCCAACGCACTCACCGGCTCGATCAACGTGTCGATGAACCCGGGCAGCGTCCCCGAGGACGCGTTCGTCACCAAGCTCGGGGGGTCCGGTACGACGCTCGTTTTTTCGACGTACTTGGGCGGGACGTCCTCGGACCTCGGGTCCGGAATCGCCGTCGACAAGACGGGCAACGTCTACGTGACCGGAACGACTTCGTCCGGCGACTTTCCGCTGAAGAACGCGCTGTTCACGTCGCTCCCGGGAAAGGCGGGCGCCTCGGCGGGGTTCGTCACCGAGCTCTCGCCCGACGGCTCGGGGCTCGTCTACTCCACGTTGCTCCTCGGCGGTATCGTCGGCAACGCCATCGCGGTCGACGGCGCCCAGAACGCGTACGTGGCGGGCACCGGCGGCAACGACGCGGTCGTGGTGAAGCTCGCGACCGGGGGGTCCAAGCTCGCCTACACGTTTTCACTGAAAGGAAGCTCCTCCACCCCGGGCGTCGCCACCTCGACGTCCGCGGCGGGTATCGCGGTCGACGGCATGGGAAACGCTTACGTGGTCGGACGAACGTCGTCCCCGGACTTTCCGGTCGCGAATGGCCTCTCCGCCAAGCTCTCGGGATCGAGCGACGCCTTCGTCGCGAAGATCGATCCCATGGGGGCCACGACGCCGTACGCCACGTTCCTCGGCGGTGGCGGTGACGAGCAGGGCACGGCGATCGCCGTCGATGGGAAGGGCAACGCGTTCGTGACCGGCTCGACGGGGTCGTCCGATTTTCCGACCAAGGGGGCCGTGGACGGAGCGCTCGCCGCAGGTGACGCGAGCAACGGGTCGAACACGGACGCGTTCGTCGCGGAGCTCGACCCGTCGGGGTCGGCCCTCGTCTACGCGACCTACCTCGGCGGGACCGCCGAGGACGTAGGGACCGGAGTCGCGATCGACGGATCGGGCAACGCTTACGTGACGGGCTGGACCCGCTCGTTCGACTTCCCGACCAAGAACGCGCTCTTCCCCGGTCTGATGCAGGGGGACGAGGCTCCCCCCCAAAGCGACGTCTTCGTTGCGGAGCTGGCCACGGGCGGTGCGTCGCTCGTCTACTCGTCGTACATCGGTGGTTCGAGCGACGACGTGGCCACGGGCATCGCCGTGGACGAATCGTCGACCGCGTACGTGACGGGGTACTCGGCGTCGCTCGACTTTCCGACACGCAGGGCCGTGAGGGACATGTCGACGACGACCGGCGGCGACGCCGATTCGTCGTTCGTCCTGGGCCTCGGGACGCCGGCGCCGCCGCGAGCACCTGCCCCTTCATCGGGCGGCTGCGGGTGCCGCGTCGGGCGCGTCGATTCGTCGAACACACGCGCCGGCGTGCTGGGAGCCGTCCTTGCGACGCTCATGTTCGCTCGGCGAAGGCGCACCCTTCCGTCATTCTGAGCGAAGCGAAGGATCTCAGGGTCTCCGCAGGCTCGAACAAGGCGAGAGAGCGGACTGAAATTAGACTAGGATCCGCCGCCGCATGCTCTCTTCCAGCCGGCTCTGCGCCTTCGTGCCGACGCGCGACACCGCGCGCGCCCGCGCCTTCTACGAGGGCGTCCTCGGCCTTCGGGTCGTCGATCACGACGATTTCGCGCTCACCGTGGAAGCCGGGACGACGCCCGTGAGGATCACCCAGGTAGGCGCTTTCTCACCGGCGCCATTCACCGTGCTAGGCTGGGAGGTCGACGACGTAGACGCGACGATCGGACAACTGAAGTCGCGCGGCGTCACGTTCGAGCGCTTCGCGGGAATGGATCAAGACGCCCAGGGGGTGTGGAAGGCCCCGGGCGGGGCGCGGATCGCCTGGTTCAAGGACGTAGACGGCAACGTCCTGTCGATCGTCCAGCCGGCCGCGCCATGAACGACGCGGCGCGCATCGTCGTCGACGCGCTCCGCCTGACGCCCCACCCGGAGGGCGGATTTTACAGAGAAACGTTTCGCGCGACGGCCCTCGTATCTACCGCCTACGGAGAGCGATCCGCTTCGACGGCGATTTACTTCCTGCTCCCCGGCGGGGACATCTCGGCGCTGCATCGCGTTCGGTCGGACGAGGTGTGGCATCACTACGCGGGCGACCCGGTCGAGGTTCATACAGTGACGGAGGCCGGCATCCACACGGTGGAGGTCCTCGGCTCCGACGTGACCGCGGGCCAGCAGCCCCAGTTCGTCGTACCGGGTGGGGTCTGGCAGGCAGCCGTCACGCGCGGATCGGGCTTCGCGCTGTGTGGATGCACCGTCGCCCCCGGCTTCGACTTCGCGGACTTCGAGATGCCGTCGCGGGCGGCGCTGTTGGCGAGGTACCCGGCGCTGCGGGGGGTCCTCGAGCGCGTCACGCGCGCCGAAGCGGGGTGATGCACCCTATGGTGAGCGTTACTTTGGACTCACCACATTACCGCGTGGGGTCGAACGGCGGGCGCGACGAGAGCGGCGCCAGCGGCACGGTGGACGACGAGCTCCGGCGCGAGGGCGGGATGTGCAGCCGGACGCGCTCGATCGCCTCGACGATGAGCTTCCGCGCCTCGTCGGCGCCGCCCCAGCCGACGACGCGCACCCACTTGCCCGGCTCGAGGTCCTTGTAGTGCTCGAAGAAGTGCTCGATCTGCTTGAGGGTGATCGCGGGAAGATCGTCCACGCTCTCGATCGTCTCGTACCGGCGCGTGAGGCGCGGGGCCGGCACGGCGATGATCTTTTCGTCGCCTCCCGCCTCGTCCTGCATCTTGAGCACCCCCACGGGCCGGACCGCGATGACGGCGCCCGGCACGATGCCCCTTTGGTTGGCGATGAGCACGTCGCAAGGGTCGCCATCGTCGGAGAGCGTGTGCGGAATGAACCCATAGTTTCCGGGGTACCGCATGGCGGTGTAGAGGAAGCGGTCCACGACGAGCGTGCCGGCCGCCTTGTCCATCTCGTACTTGATCGGCTCCCCGCCGACGGGGACCTCCACGATGACGTTGACTTCGCGCGGGGGGTCGCGGCCGATGGGGATCGCGTCGATGCGCAACGGGGCTCTCCTTGTCGGGTGTGTCGTCCGAACTCTCGCTTCGCTCGAGCGTGCGGACTTCTTGTCGGGTGTGTCGTCCGAACTCTCGCTTCGCTCGAGCGTGCGGACTGCTTGCGTACCGAGTGTAGCTAGTCGCCCCGGGGCAGCGAGAGCTCCGGCAACTTGTCGTCGAGGATCCCCCTCATGCGGGCCTCCACGTCCTTCTTCGTCTTCGAGTGGGTGAGGATCCAGAAGCGCTCTTCCACGATGGCCCGAAGGACCTTGTTGGCGACGACCTCCGGCGGAATGCCGGCCGCGACCGCGGCCCGGGTCATCGACTCGACCATCTCCTCTTGGGGCGTGCGAGCGCGGCTTTCTTGCGCCAGCGACGCCGGCCGGTTGCGCGCCGAGTCGGCGATCCGCGTCCTGACCCACGCGGGGCAGAGCACGCTCACCTTCACCCCGCCCGCCGCACCGAGCACGAGGTCATGGTGGAGGCACTCGCTGATGGCCACGACGGCGTGCTTGGTCGCGCAGTACGCCGCCATCCCGGGGGCGGTGACAAGGCCCGCGATGGACGCCGTGTTGACCACGTGCCCTTCGCCCTGGTCGACCAGGCGCGGCACGAACGCGCGGATGCCATGGATGACGCCCCAGAGGTTGACCCCGAGCACCCAGTCCCAGTCTCTCTGCGTGACCTTCCAGGCTGGCCCGCCGGAGCCGATGCCGGCGTTGTTGCAGACGACGTGGGCGGTGCCGAACGTCGCGAACGTCTGCTTGGCCAGCTCGTCTACTTGATCGGCCTGCGACACGTCCGTACGAACTGCGAGCGTGGGCGTCCCGCCCTGGGCGATCGCGGTCCGCGCCTCGGCAAGAGCGGACTCCTCGACGTCGGCGAGGACGACCTTCATCCCCTCGCGCGCGAAGCGCTCGGCCATGGCGCGCCCGATGCCGCTGGCCGCACCCGTCACCACGACGACCTTTCCCTTCAGCTCTCGCATCGTGAATCCTCCAGGGCCATCCTTATACCGCTCTCAGGCCGCGCAGACGAAGTCCGGCCCCTCCTCGAACCCCATCGCCACGAGCTTGGCGCGTATCAGGGCTCGGGCCCCGCGGGCGCCCACGCCGACGAGGACCGTGTGCTCGCCCGCGCGGAGCGCTTGCGGGCCCACGATGGCCGCGCCCCGGGCGGTCCGCCCGACCTTCCGCGGATCGATGTCGACGAAGAGATCCGTGCGCACGCCGTGGACCTCGAGCGCGCGGGCGAGGCGGCGGCCGGTCGGTCCCGCCCCCCAGATGGCGAGGGGCCGCGCGGCCCGGACGACCCGGGGCGCGAGGTAGTGCGCGCGCGCCTCGGTGAAGCGGGTCAACGCATATCGCGGATCGGCAAACGTGGCTCGCCCGTCGATGTGGCGCCAGACGAGCAGCACCTCCGGCACCTTGGCGAGCCGCCACCCCGCAGCGTCGAGCCTGAGCCAGAGGTCGTAGTCCTCGGCCCAGGGCCGGTCCTGCCATCCGCCCGCGATCTCGAGCGCCGCGCGCCGCAGCGCGGTCGACGGGTGGCAGAGGGGGGATTCGACGAAGATCTCTCGCGCGTGGTCTTCGGGAGTGACGATGCCGTTCTGCCAATCGACGTACACCCGCAGCCCCTCGCCGTAGGTCCCTTCGAGACCCACGCGAACGCCCACCGCGCCGAGGCGCGGATCGCCCTGCAGGGCTGCGACCTGCCGCGCGAGACGACCCGGGAGCGATACGTCGTCGGCGTCCATTCGGGCGATCACGTCGCCCCGGGCGTGCGCGAGCCCGGTTCGCAGCGCGGCAACGATGCCGCGCCCTGCGGCGGGCACGATCGACACGCGCGGGTCCCTCGCGCCGAGGGCGCGCACCCTGTGGGACCCGTCGTCGCGGGAGTCGTCGTCGATCGCGACGAGCTCGAGGTCGACCTCGTCCTGCGCAAGGATGCTGCGAGCGGCCTCCTCCACCGTCGCGGCCGCATCGCGGAACGGCATGAGGACGGAGACGAGGGGCCCAGTCCGCAGGCGCGAGCGAAGCGAGAGTTCGGACGACATGCCCAACTCGTGCCTATCCTCGTCTCATGCCGTCGATCGCGTCCTGCAGGCGCGCGAGGCCCTCGGCCAGACGCGGCGTGGGCACCGAAGTGAAGCAGAGGCGCGCCCACGAGGCGAACGCCTCGCCGAAACCGCTTCCCGGGGCCACGAGAACGCCCCGGTCGATCGCGCGCTCGAGCAAGTCCTTGAGGGGCCGCCCGTCCAGGATCTCGGCGAAGTCGGCGAACACGTAGCTTCCCCCCTCCGGGACCAGGACACGCGCCCCGCACGCTGAGAGCGACGACACGGCTTGGTCGCGGGCGGCCCGGTACTCGCGGCGCGCGTCGTCGATCCAGGTCGTCGGTGCGCGGAGGGCGGCACACGCGACGCGCTGGGCTGCGACCGGCGGGTGAAAGACGGTGTGCGTCGCCACTCTGCGGGCGACGGCGACGACCCGCTCCGGGGCCACGAGGAACCCGATCCGCGCCCCCGCGAGCGCATGGCTCTTCGACAGCGAGTACGCCCCCAACGTGCGCTCGGCCATTCCATCGAGGAGCGCGGGCGAGACGTGGTCGCCCTCGTAGACGTAGTCCAGGTAGACTTCGTCCGAGAGGACCCACAAGTCCCGCGCAATGGCGACGCGGGCGATGCTCGCCAGCTGCGGACGGCTGAGGACCTTGCCGTCGGGGTTGTTCGGCGTAATGAGATATAGGGCGCGAGTGCGCGGCGTGATCGACGCCTCGAGGATCGGCCCCGGGTCGAGCCCGGGATCGGCGTAGAGCCTCGGGGTCAACGGCACCTCCACGGGGACCCCACCCGCTGCCCGCACGATGCCGACCGCAAGGGGCCAGTAAGGGGCTACGACGAGCACCTCGTCGCCAGCGTCGAGCACGGCCCGCAGCCCGCAGAAGATGGCATGCGTCGCGCCGCCACCGACGAGCACCTGCCGCGCCGGGTCCACCGCCGAATGGACGACGCCCTGCGAGACCAAGCGCGCCGCGAACGCCTCGCGCAGCGCCTCCAGCCCGCCGACCGCGCCGTAGCGATAAAGGGCCGCGTCGAACGTTGCGTCCTCGATCCGAGCGAACCTCGCGTCGATCGGCGGGCTCCGGTGCGTGTCCCCGATGTGCAGCTCGACCAGATCACCGCCGGCCCGAGCGCGCGCCCCGATGCGCGGGGCGAGGTCCGCGAAGACGCTCGCCTGGATCCTCGACGCCGACCGCGAGAGCGCCGGGGGCATCGCCCGCCGAGCTCAGAGACCGAACTGGACGCCGATTTCCGGAGCGAAGCCGGGCAGGAGGCCCGCCGACCCCCCGAACGCCGCCTGGAACTTCAGGAGGCCGAGGATCGCCACGCGATTGCTGACCGCATAGCGAGCCCCGCCCCCGGCGGCGAAGAAGACGGGCCCCGCCGTGAGCCACGCGTTGAAGGGAACGCCCGGCGCCGTGAGCATGTCGGTGGTGCGAAAGACGGTGACGGGCACGAACGCATCGAACTCGCCAGCGCCGATCCCGAGAAAGAGC
>Ga0070735_10001930_pt1 | contig 19235 bp, 14 predicted proteins | sample Coa_R1_FD_66443 | JGI IMG/M metagenome (GOLD analysis project Ga0070735, IMG submission 66443) | Surface soil microbial communities from Centralia Pennsylvania, which are recovering from an underground coalmine fire - Coalmine... | ecosystem: Environmental > Terrestrial > Soil > Unclassified ... | reverse complement strand
TGGCGATTACCACCGGCAACTCCTATACGGTGGCGACGGCGATCGAAGGCGCGAAGCAGGCGGCCGAGATGATGGGCCACGCGCTTCCCGACGCGCAGGTCGCGGTCGTCGGCGCGAACGGATCGATCGGGAGCACGTGCGCCGAAGTGATGGCGCGCGAAGCCGCCGGCCTGACGCTCATCGGCAGGGACAAGGCCCGGCTGGACGCGCTCGCGGAACGCATCGGCGGCGCTCACGCAGCCGTCGGCACCTGCACCGACGTGGCGGCCGGCCTGAAAGAAGCGGACATCGTAATCACAGTCACGAGCGCGGTGGATACGGTGATCCTGCCGGAGCACATCAAGCGGGGGGCGGTGGTGTGCGACGTGGCGCGGCCGAGGGACGTCTCGGTCCGCGTGGCGCGGGAGCGGAACGACGTACTGGTGATCGAGGGGGGCGTGGTCGCCGTGCCCGGCGCGATGCGCGTTACCGTCGAGGGGAGACCGGACCAGCCGTTCAGCTTCGGATTTCCGTCCGGGACCGCCTATGCCTGCATGTCCGAGACGATGGCGCTGGCGCTGGAGGGCCGCTACGAGAGCTTTACTCTTGGCAAAGAGGTCTCGGTCGCACAGGTGGACGAGATTTCGGCGCTGGCAGCGAAGCACGGCTTCCATCTCGCCGGCTTCCGGTCGTTCGAGAAGGCGGTAGAGCCCGCCGCGATAGACCGAATCCGGCAGAAGGCGTTCGGCCCATCGCGCAAGTCCCTTGCAAGAGCGGTGGGCAGCTCGCCGGCCAAGGCCAGCCCTGTTGCAAACGAGAGCCAGGCCTAGCGACTGAAAACGGCCGGACCGGATCGCTTAGTTATACTCCCCGTGATGGACTCGAACCATCAACATTTCGGTTAACAGCCGAACGCTCTGCCATTGAGCTAACGGGGACCATGGGACACAAAACGACGCGCACTCGATTGGGCTGCGCGGCAGAATATGATAACATGCCGCGTCCGAGCCTGTCAAGTGCGAGCCCCGATATTCGGCGCACAACCGAACCGCGGAGCGGGCCCAGTTGCGAAGCAATCAGCAGCGAGTCCGCGCCCGCGAGTGCGGACCTGTACAACCAACCGCGCCGCGCGATAGCATTGCGGTCGCCAAACGGTCGGTGGCCTTCATTCCCGGATTTGCGTCGTGGCGCCCCCGGAGATGGAACCAAGCGGCCGGCCCAACAGTCTACGGATATAATAAATGGTCCGCATTCTATTCCTTGTCTTGCCTGCTATAGCGAGCGCCGCGCCCAAGGCCGAACGGAAACTGAGTGCGGCGAGTCCGCATCTCGTTACGAAGGGCCAAAAACGACGAACCGGGGATTGACAGGGGTCGCGGCCCGCCGGTATAATGCACCGTTGGAATAACGGTACGCGATCCCGCCGTTTGGGTCAATTTGGTTCCGCGCCCGATGCCGCCCACACCACTGTTGTTCAGAGGGGTGAGATCGGGCGTTTCGATCGTTTGACGAGTGACTCGCCCTTATAAAGCGATCCGAAGCAATATGTTCGAAAGCCTTTCCGATAAACTGCAGGGCGTCTTTCGGAAACTGAGCGGCAAGGGCCGTGTATCCGAAGGTGACGTAAACGACGCGATGCGCGAAGTGCGCATGGCGCTTCTCGAAGCGGACGTGAACTTCCGCGTCGTCAAGGACTTCGTCGCACGCGTCAGGGAAAAGTCGGTCGGCGCCGACGTGCTCGAAAGCCTGTCGCCGGCGCAGCAAGTCGTCAAAATCGTAAACGACGAGCTCGTTGCGCTGCTTGGCGGCGACCGGACGCAGCTCGAGCTCGCACCGACTCCGCCTACCGTGATCATGCTTTGCGGCCTGCAGGGAGCCGGAAAGACCACGCTCTGCGGCAAGATGGCGAACTGGTTCCGCAAGCAGGGCCGCTCGCCGCTCATGGTCGCCTGCGACATCTACCGGCCGGCCGCCATCAAGCAGCTCCAGGTGCTGGGCGAGCAGATCGATATCCCGGTATTCACCCTGCCGGTGGAGCAGCACAAGAGTCCGCCTACGATCGCCCGCCAGGCGGTGCAGCACGCCGTGGAAAGCGGCAACGACATCATCCTGCTCGACACCGCGGGCCGGCTCGCGATCGACGACGAGCTGATGGACGAGCTGGGCCAGATGAAGGCCTGGGTGAAGCCGCACGAAATTCTGCTGGTCGTCGATGCCATGGTGGGTCAGGACGCCGTCAATTTCGCGCAGCAGTTCAACGACCGGCTGGCGATCACCGGTTTCGTGATGACGAAGATGGATGGCGACACGCGCGGCGGCGCGGCGCTTTCGATTCGTGAGATAACCGGAGTCCCGATCAAGTTCCTGGGAACCGGGGAGAAGCTGGATGCGCTGGAGCCCTTCCACCCCGATCGGCTCGCCTCGCGAATCCTGGGGATGGGCGATATCCTGAGCCTGATTGAGAAGGCCCAGGAGGCGGTCGACGAGAAGAAGGCCGCCGAGATAGAGAAAAGACTCAGCGAGAATAAGTTCGACCTGAACGATTTTCTCGAGCAGATGCAGATGATGAAGAAGATGGGGCCGCTCGAAAATATTATCAAGATGCTGCCCGGCGTTGGCGCTGCATTGCCGAAGGACGTTCAGATCGATCCTAAGATAATGGTGCGGAAGGAGGCCATCGTCCAATCGATGACTCCCAAGGAGCGGGCCAACCCGCAGATATTGACCGGCTCGAGGCGAAGGCGCATCGCTTCGGGGTGCGGCCAATCCGTGCAGGAGATCAACCAGTTTCTCTCCGAGTTCGAGCAGATGCGCAAGATGATGCGGATGGCGATGGCGCAGCAGCCCGGCGGCAAGGGCCACGCGGCCAAGGCTGTCGGCGCGCCGCGGGCGCCCGGCGTGCTGCGAAAGATGCCCAAGGGCGGACGGCGGTTCGGATTCCCTTTCCGCGGATAACTGGCGACTGGCCTCGCCGTCTGTACAGATACAATAGGCTCGATCGGACCTGGCGGACAACCGCACGATGAGGGGCGCGGGTCACGTCAAAAGGAGTGTGAGGAGTGCCGGTAAAGATTCGTCTCAAGCGCATTGGCGCGAAAAAGCGTCCATTCTACCGCGTCGTCATAGCGAACAGTACCTCCGCGCGCGACGGTCGCTTCATCGACAATATCGGCCACTACGACCCGCTCAAGGAGCCGCCCGTCATCCATCTGGATGAGGAGAAGGCGCTACGCTGGCTCGGTCATGGCGCTCAGCCGACGGATACCGCGCGCGCACTGCTGAAGAGTCAGGGTATCCTGGCCCGCTTCGAGGCCGCCAAGGCGGCTGTGCGGCAGGCCAAAACGAATTAGGCAGCTAATCGTCGACAATCGCACGTCGTCCTGGAGGGTACACCATTGCAACAGCTCATCGAATACCTCGTTAAAGCGTTAGTTGACGAGCCGGACCAGGTTAACATCACGGAGGTGCCTCAGGAGGAGGCCACTACCTACGAAGTCCGCGTCGCGCCCGGCGACCTTGGCAAGGTCATCGGGAAGCAGGGACGCATCGCAAACGCGCTTCGCACGGTCGTCAAGTCCGTCGCGATGAAGGACAAGAAGAAGGTCTACGTCGAGATCATCGCGTAGGGCGATGGCAGTGGAGCGAATGTAAACGGTTGCAGAACGCTGGCACGATCCCGGACTCGAACCAGTCGTGGAGCTTGACGGTTGGGGAGATCGTTGCGCCTTTCGGGCGCATGGGCGAGGTGAAAGTCCGCCTCGAAACCGATTTCCCCGACCGTTTTGCACGACTGAAACAGGTCTGCCTGCGCTGGCCGTCAGGCGAGTCGCGCCTGGCCCATGTCGACGGCGCGCGCCTGCACAAACGCCAGATACTACTAAAGGTGCGCGGTATCGACTCCATAGATGACGCCGAGACGCTGCGCGGCGCCCTTGTCCAGGTCAAGGCAGCGGACGCGGTCAAACTCGATGCGGACGAGTACTACATTCACGACCTGATCGGCTGCGAAGTGGTGACGGACCAAGGCCGCGTGCTGGGGTGCCTGAACTCCGTGCTGACGAATCCGGCAAACGACGTGTACGTCGTGGGCGAGGGCAAAGCGGAGATACTCTTGCCGGCCGTGCGCGACGTGGTCGTAAACGTGGATCTGGCGGCCCGGCGCATCACCGTACGGCCGACGCCTGGCCTGCTTCCGGACGACGGCCCTTTCGCGGAGACGGGCGTCTGACCGGCCGCCGGACCGGGAACCAGCCGGCGCAATATGCGAATTGACATCGTTACCGTTTTTCCGGAGATGGTCCGCGATGCGCTGGCGCACAGCATCGTCAAGCGCGCGACCGACAGTGGCCTGGTAGCCATAAACGTCGCGGATTTGCGCGGTTTTACGCGAGACCGGCACCGGACGACGGACGACACACCTTACGGCGGCGGCGGCGGCATGGTGATGAAGATCGAGCCGATCGCTCGCGCCCTGCTGCATCTTACTGCAGCCGGCGGCGAAACGCCTGGACTGGCTGACACGTCTATCGGTGAGAGCGGCGGCGAGATCGCCGCTGCGCTGGAGGATTTTCCGGCGCGCTGCCGGTCCGCGGGCATCCGAGTGGCGCTCACGGATCCGCGTGGCGCGCGCTTCGACCAGGCGACGGCCAGGGCCTGGGCGCAGGAGCGCCACCTTATTCTGCTCTGCGGTCACTACGAAGGCGTAGACGATCGCGTGCGGCAGCATCTCGTTACCGATGAAGTCTCGATCGGAGACTACGTGCTGACGGGCGGCGAACTGCCGGCGCTCGTGATAATCGACGCGATTGCGCGGCTCCAGCCAGGCGCGCTCGGGGACGCCGCCGCGCCGGCCAAGGATTCGTTTGCGGAGGCTCTGCTGGAGTACCCGCACTATACCCGGCCGCAGCGGTTCGGCGATTGGGACACGCCGGAGATACTTCTGTGCGGCCACCATGCCCAGATCGAGCGATGGCGGCGCTGGCATCAGCTCCAGGCGACACGCGCTACACGGCCGGACCTGTTCGACAGTCTGGACCTGTCCGCCAGCGACGCCGCCCTGCTGAATGGACCGGAGCCGGGGGCGCCGGTCGACGACAGAAAGCTGTTACGCAGGTCCAATATCAGGAAACAAGAGGATACCGATGGCACTGGGATATGAAACCATTCGCGACATCGAGCGTGAAGAGATCGAGCGGTCGCGAGAGATTTGGGCGAGTAACGAGAACCGGCGGCGCGAACAGGATGCCAAGGACAAGAAGCGAACCTTTACCGACGCCGACCGCGTCAGTGTAGAGCAGCGCGTTCCCCTGCCCCGTTTCCGGCCAGGCGACACCGTTCGGGTCCATGCCAAGGTCGTGGAAGGCGATAAGGAGCGCATCCAGGTCTTTGAGGGCGTCGTGATCGCCGCGAGCCACGAGAGCGCCCGGAAGTGCTTCACGGTGCGCAAGATCTCTCACGCCGTCGGCGTCGAGCGGACGTTTCTGCTCTACTCACCGCGTATCGAAAAGATCGAGGTCGTGCGTCTGGGCAAGGTGCGCCGCGCCAAGCTCTACTATCTCCGGGCCAAGGTCGGCAAGCAGGCCCGCATCAAAGAGGATCGGAACGCGAAGCGCTGATGTTGAAATCCGCCCCCCAACCCCCAATGATCGGGACTTTCATGCGGGTGCGGCTAACGACTAATGTTATAGCCACCCGCCATTCCCCAGTTCTGGGGGCCTCGGCGCCGGTGTGATTAACGACGGCCAGCGTATCTAGCTCCAGTTTGGATACTTCAATATGCCACCTACCACCGATACCGGCGTAGGCGAGATATTCGCCAGCTTGAGCGTAGGGATGATCACCCTGATAGCCCTGGCGCTCACCATGCTGCGGGTACTGCTCCTTTCGCTCAAGGCGCCTCAGCCCGGCAAGAAGGACGACGTCCACCCTTACGCGCGCGCGGTCGCGGAGATCCTCGAATCTCTCATCATCGCCGGCGTTCTCGTCTTCCTCATCATCCGGCCGTTCTTTGTCCAGGCGTTCTTCATTCCGTCCGAGTCGATGGAACTGACGCTGTTGGGGCACGACGCCGGCCCGCAGCATGCCGACACGGTACACGACCATATCTTCGTGAACAAGCTTGTCTATCGGTATAGCGAGCCGAAGCACGGCGACATCATCGTGTTCCGCGCGCCGCCCGAAGCGGACGGCGAGCATATCAATCCTGCCGAGAAGAAGGAAAACGTTCTGATCAAACGGCTCATCGGCGTACCCGGCGACCGGATCGAAGTCAAGCAGAGCGGGCACCTGAAAACGAAAGACGGCGCGCCCGCGTACGCCGTTTACCGCAACGGGATAGAGCTGAACGAGCCGTACATCAAGGAGCCGATGGACCAGCCAGGCCCGAACGCGACGCACGGCGTGAACCACGAGCTGGTGCTACCCCCCGGCCGGCTATTCGTGATGGGCGACAATCGGAACGACAGTAACGACAGCCGCTATTGGGGTACGCTGGAGCGCACCCGCGTCATCGGCAAGGCCAATTTCATCTTTTTCCCGTTCAACCGGATGCGCGTGATCCACTAGACGCCCGCGCTCGCCATGAGCTACGAGGGCGATGTATGATGACCCGTCTGGCTGCGCGAGCGGCGTCCGTCGATCTCTGGCGCGAGGAGCGCCTTGCGTGGAGCGAGGGCTGCTGCTGCGTCGCGGGGATCGATGAGGCAGGGCGCGGCGCGCTTGCGGGGCCGGTCGTGGCCGCGTGCGTGGTGCTGCCGATCGACTGCACCCTGACGGGCATCCGGGATTCTAAGCTTCTCACCCCACTTCAGCGCTGCGAGGCGTTCGATCGCATTCTGGCCGCGGCGCGAGGCTACGGCGTCGGCGCCGTCCCCGCAGAGGAGATCGACGCCGTAAACGTGCTTCAGGCCACGCACAAGGCCATGCGGCTGGCGCTGGAAAGCCTGCCGGGCGGCCTGCGCCCGGACCGCGTGCTGATCGATGGGCTGCCGGTCCGCCCCTTTCCCCTGTCCCACGTCGCGCTTGTCGGCGGCGATGGCCTCAGCATCTCCATTGCCGCCGCGTCGATAATCGCCAAGGTCACGCGCGACCGCATGATGGTCGCGCACGATTCCGTGCATCCCGGCTACGGCTTCGCGTCTCACAAGGGCTATGGCTCCGCGGCGCACCTGCAGGCGCTTGCGGAGCTTGGCCCCTGTCCACTTCATCGCAGGTCGTTCGCACCGGTCGCGGCCACATTGTCCGCCTTCATGAAGTAGAACCTCTTCGTCGCGTAGTCCATCAGCAGCCGGAAGTGTCGCAGCGTCTCCATCCCGAGTCGCGGCAGAAAAGGCCGGGGATCGCGGCGCGCATACTCCACGGGTTGATCTTGAAGCGTCAGATCTCCGATGGCCAGCGTACTTACCAGCGCCTGGCTTGTTACCAGAGGGCCGGTCAGCAGCTTACTCTGAATGTTGCGCTTGACGGGCTTCAACTTCAATTCGGCTGCTGTCGACGCGGGTATATTGGTAGCCGCGCCGCCGGTATCGACCACGAGATCGATCGACAGACGACCGTTCAGCGAAACAGGCACACTCCAGCCTCCCGCCGGATCCAGCGCCGCAGGAACGACGGTCGCGCCGGCGAAGCCCAGGGATTTGACTTCATCGTCCTTCAGTCCGCCCGGGTATAGGACCGTTATCTGCTTGCGCCCGAAGTCGAAGAGTATGGCGCACTTCGACAACAGGCTGTGTCCAATGATGCCGTCTATCGTGAAGCCGCCGTGTACCTGGAGGGAGCTGCTCGGCGTTACCAATACCGGGCCGCGAACGGGTATCGGCCCGAACTGGATTTCGACGTCACAGCCCTGGGCATGCTTGCGATCCGGCATGCGGACCGTCTCTCCCGCGTCGGTGGTCATCGGATGGACCTTGAGCTTGAGGCGATCCGCGAAATCGTCCGAGATGAGGAGCCAGCCGGTCCCGGTATCGATTACAAAATTGCCGTAGGTCTCCTGTCCATTCACGTAGAACGTTACGACAGGCAGCCCGTCCTCGGTAAACGGCGTGTACTCCCGCGTGAATTTGACGCGATCCGCTTCCGCGGCTGACGGCCAGCACAGCGAGGCTGCCAGGACGGCAACGAGCGCCGCCAGAACACGACGCGGGGCGCCTGCCTGGCGACGACGCGCAAAATTATCGGCACCGATGAGAGCGCCCGCGAGTAGTTCAAGCGCGCTCGCTCCCGGCACATGCACGCGCTCCCGGCCCGCGGCATATCTCTCCATTCTTTATATACTCCGACCCCAGTGGTAACCAGAGAATACCATGATTGGCCGGATTCGAGTGACTGCTGCCGCCGCGCCATCGATCCGGCCGGCAATCGGAATGGGAGCGCTCCATGAGGTCTCGAGCACCTCGGCAGTGGGACAGGGTACTGCTGCTGCTGCTGACAATCCTCGCTCTGTCCACGGCCGCGCGCGCAGACGAGTGGCCAGCGCCGAGGCTCGAATACCGGTCCGCGAATGCGCGGTTCGCGCTGCGCATCGATGAACATAGGCAAACTCTGACGCTCCTCCGCCGGGATTCGCCGCGACAATCGCCGGTCTGGACTGTTGCGAGCCCGATTCATGGAGGACTCGGCATTCCAGCCGCGGCGTACATTCGCGACGACGGCGACTCCATCGTTCTTCGCGACCAGTACGCCGAATTGGGCGAGGGCGACGTGCTCGTATTCCTCGACGGTCGCGGCCAAGTTCTACGATCCTACACGCTGGCCGACCTGTTTTCCATGAGCGAGATCCTCGCGTTCCGGCATTCGATCAGCTCTATCTGGTGGAGTGTTCCGGGGCTGTTCCGGTTTGCTAACGCTGGAGACACGTTCGGCTTCATCGTCCAATCGGGGGTGGTCGGCGTGTTTGATGCCCGAACCGGCGAGCGCTTACCGGACGACAGCGCTCAAGCGATCGCGTTTCGCCGGGAGGCGATCGCGGTTTCCCGCGCGGATCTTCGCGGCGGAGGCGTATCGCGCGGCGTTATGGTGGCGGGAGTCCTGAAGGACGCATCCAGTGTTCGCTTACTGAAAAAGCTGCTGCGCGACCCGTCTTACTGCGAGCAGATAACGTCGAATCGGCGGGGCAGATACTACGGCCTACAAATCGACGCCGGCGCAGCCCTGGTTCGAATACTAGGCAAGGCGGCTGCCCCGGACCTCGAAGCCCGGCTGGAATCGTGTGAGCCCATGATGGCGGAGCACTGGATCGAGCTCCTCAAAGATGCGGGCGGCGCGGGGACAAGCCCGGCCATCCGCCGGTACGCCGGAAACTCCGACCCGGACCTGCGGTCGGCGGCGATCTGCGCGCAGATAGAGTACGGCAGCGTGGACACGGTTCGACGAAACAGGAAATGGCTGGCCGATCCGGACGAGCGTGTCCGATACGCCGCGATAAGACGCACGGCGGAAGCGGGCGGAACTCAGGATATACCGTCGCTTCGAGATGCCTTGAACGCTTCCGATTCGACGGTCAGGCTCTGGTCCCTTCGGGGACTGGCACGGCTGGGCCCTCCGGACACGGACCGCATCCTCCGGCAGCACATTGACATGCCGGAGGCGCACATCGACCTGGCCGATCGCGGCGACGGCAAACAACTCGCGTGGTGCGTTTCGCAACTGCGCCTATACGCGGCGCGCAGCAAGTCGGCGGCGATCGACGAATTTGACGCTCACGGGGTCGCCGTGGCACTCGCCCGCCACCGCGCTGCGGGCGCGGACGCTGCATTCGCGCGCATAGCCCACATGCCGGCCCCACCCTACGGCGATGCCCACTTGATGGAGGCGACCGGGCTCGGCGGCCTCGCAGCCCTTGGCCATCAGGACGCGCTTCTGTCCGAACGCAAGCTCGCCGCAGGATCAGAGGTATTCACCGCCGTCGAGGCGACAAGCTGGCTCGGTATCTGCAAGGACCGTGAATCCGGGCCGATGCTGCGCTCGCTACTGCGCAATCGCGAGGTGCTGATACGAGATGCGGCGCGCGACGCGCTGAAGGCAATGAATGCGCCTGACGTGGAGCCGGAGCGAACCGAATCCATCCGTCGTTCGAACCGCGTAACCAACGAACGGCACGGTCGGAAAGGCCCGTTTCTTGCAGCCGGCGCATGCGCGATGGTGTGCGCGATCGTCGGGGCCGTCGTCGCCGCCAGACGATCGAGGCGGACTCGCAGCCTGCGGCTAAAGTAATCGGGCCGACTTCTCTCCTCTCGCGGGCGACCACAGCGATTGTACGCTCGGTCCACGCCGTCCCCTGATCCTGTCGACACCGCATCCGCTTCGTTCAGAACAGTATGGAGCGGATGAGGTGAACGATCGCCGAATCTTCTGATTTCCTCGCCCGACGATGTATTTTCGTTGATCTCTCCCGCCTCTATCCATTATGCCCGCCACCCGACTGCCTGAACGGAGCCGTTCAGTCGGTCCTAGATCGCGGGGAGCATAGAGATGGCGTTAGCGCCGACCGGCGCGCGGGCATTTGCGCCGGGCCGCCGTAACAGCGGGTGGGACCAAGAAAAGGGGAGCGATGTGATGAGGGAACTTATGAGGCTTGCCTGGGCGATTGCGCTCGCTGTGATGGCGCTCAGCGGACTGTCCCGCGCGACAGAGGCGCAAGGGCTGGCGAGCAAGATTGCGTTTACATCCACGCGAGCGTTGGACGGGCATCCACAAATCTACGTGATGAACGGCGATGGCTCCAGCGCGACCAACCTGTCGAACAACGGGTTTACCGAGGAGATGCCGGTATTCAACCGCCTCGGAACCAAGATCCTGTATATGTCGGACCATCTGGACGGAGTCGGGTTCCGGCTGTGCGAGATGGACGCTGACGGTTCGAACCAGCACACGGTTATAACCACGGCGCAAGCGGGCGTGATGATGTTCACGTATAGCTTCAGCCCGGATGGGTCCAGGATACTCTTCGGAGGCTATGTCGAGCCTCAAGGGGTGGCGCAGATACACGTGATGAACGCCAACGGCACCGGCATTTCACTGCTGGCGCCAGGGTTCCAGGCATCCTACTCGCCGAACGGGTCCAAGATCGCGTTCATTCAGATCGGACCAGCGGTCGTGCACCCGCTTAACGGCTTCGAGTACGATCTGGTTCAGGTGAACACGGATGGAACGGGACAGACGATTCTCGTTCACGATGTCTACCCGGCACAGCCGTCGTTCAGCGGCGACGGAAGCAAGCTCGCGTACGTGACGTACGCGTTGAGTGGAAACGGCGATACGGACATCAGCGTGGCGAACGCAGATGGCACCGGCCAGACGGTCATCGCCACAGGCGGAATCCGTACGGCGACGAACCCGGCATACAACGTCAATCCGACGTTCAGCCCGGACGGGACGACAGTAGCGTTCGAGAGCAATCGTTCAGGCCCCTTCCCGCCCGCGGACGACGATCAGGAGATATGGTCCGTCAACGTAGATGGCAGCGGCCTGACCCAACTGACGTTCGCGACGGACCTGGGAACTTACCTGGGCGTGGACCTGGGGATCTCGTGGAACCGCAACCCCTCCTACGGGCCTGGGGCGGTCGGGCAGCCCGTCCTTGTGGGCCTGGCGTTGAATCCTGCGACGGTGGTCGGCGGCAGCAGCTCCCAGGGCACTGTGGTCCTGTCCAGCCCCGCGCCGGCCGGCGGCGTCATCGTATCGCTCGCAAGCGCATCTCCCAACGCCGCAGTACCGGCAACTGTGACGGTTCCGGCCGGTGCCTTGGGTGCAGGCTTCCCAATTGCCACGACAACCGTGTCCGCGGTTACCGTGGCGAACATCTCCGCCGCATTCGGTCTGCGCGCGATCGCGCCACTGTCAGTCGTTCCGCCGGATACGCTCGCGCTGACGCGAGCCGAGTACACGGTATCCCAGAAACAGCTCCGCCTAGAGGCGACCAGCACGAATCCCGCGGCGACGCTAACGGCGTATGACGCCGCAACGGGGGCAATGATCGGAAACATGACCTTCTCTGGCGGCAATAAGTTCCAGCTCCAGGTCCTATGGCCGACCGCCGTCAAGAGCGTTACGTTAAAGAGCAGCAAGGGAGGATCGGTCACAGGAGCGGTAACCCAGCACAACTGACCCAGCGAAGGGGTTACGTTGCACATTACACTCTGTTCCAGCCAAGACGCGGAACACTGTCCCCAGCCAGACGCGCCGCAAGAGCGCGCTGGCTGGGGCGGATTCCCTTATTGCGAGTCCTGCAAACGCGTCCTTAAGGCTCCAGCGCCTCCATCTCCAGGACAAATCCCTCCCACTTCTTGTTCGACGCGAGGCCGCGGAGGGCGCCAGACCACTGCCGGCGCACCGCCGCCTCTTCGAGCGACCGGCCCACGGGCAGCCGGAGCAGCGCGACCTTCGATTGCGAGTGCGCCTGGACGTCTGCGTCAACGGGGTTGTAGGGCGGGTCCTGATTGCCGTCCTCGAATGGCATGTGCGAGGTCGGCAGTGGCGTATTGGGTCCGAGCCAGGCGGCGTACCAGCCGCTGCCGAAGTTGTCGCGGCGCTCCCGCACGAGCAGCTCGAAGCCCGGCGGCTCGGGCCGGGAGTGGCCGAGCGGCGCGGAGCGGACGGCCTCGAACATCCCGTTGAGAAAGCCGATGTTGGCATCGTTGCAAGCCTTGCGCCACTGCCGATCTAGCTGACCGTCCAGCGCGTAGTCGTCGAACTGCGGCAGCGAGAGATCGGCGCGCTCGAACATTTCCATCATTGTCCGCGTGGGCGTGACGTCGATCGGATCCGCGTGCTCCTTCCGCAGGAACGCGAGCCGCGCCGCCTCCGTGTAGCCGAGACGGCCGGCTGGCTCGATATGCTGAAGGCGGTCCGGCGCATCGTAGCCTTCCGGACAGGTTTCGCGCCAGATGACCCCGGCAATTCCCGGCAGCGAGGCGACGAACCGCTCGACCTCGGCAAGATCGCGCGCAGCCGCGGGCGCCAGCGGCGATATAGTCTCTCTGCGCAGCGGCTCCTGGTCTGCGTCGCGCCCGTCCGCCGCTGCGAGGAGGAGGCTGCGGGCGTGCCGCCGGCGCGCGTCCTCGTACGAAGTCTCGCCGATGATCGTCAAGTCCAGCAGGTCGCGGCGGGTCGCGCGGCCCCAGGCGAACAGGTCTACGACCGGGAAGACCCGTATGCCTGCGCCTCGCGCAAGGTCGATGGCGCTCTTCAACAGCGAGGCCCGCTCTTCGTCGGCCGCGGTTAGGCGCAGGCCTGGCAGGGCCGCCTCGCCCGATGTGAATACGGGCAGCCAGAGCTCGTTAAGCCCCATCTGCTTCATCTTGGCCACGGCGGCCGCGAGCTGCTCCGGGTTGCGCGCGTTGCAGAGCAGCGCCCGGCGGCCGATGGTCCCGGACAGGTCCGCGAGCGCCGGACCGGGCACAGGTCCATCCCCTGCTGGACCCGCGTGGGCTTTGCGATTGCGCTGCGGACGGAACTTCGACATATCGTGGAACGACTCCGCGACCCACTGTCCGAGATCCGTGTCTATCGCGCCATTCACGCCGGGAATCAGGAGCTGTATGGAGACCGTGACGTTCAGCTCGATCGGCCTATTGAAGTCGATGCCGGGCGGGATCCCTCCATTCGGATTGGCATCGTGCTGGCGCGACAGACCGTCCGAGTACTGCTGAATTGCCTGCTTCTGCATGGGCGAGAATTGATCGAACGGGAGGCGAATCATCGAGATCATACCGGCCCCGAGGACGTCCCTGTCCTCCTTCCGCGCCTGGTCTTCACTTGGAAGCATGCCGTCGCCGAAGCCGCCAAGGCGGGCCTTCCAGAACGCGCCCGTGTCCTGAAGGAAATCCTCCGCCTGGCGCAGTGGTCCGGCGCGCTGAGCCTCGCCGTCCGCCTGGAGATTGACGATGCGCTGGCGGCGACTTCCCACGCCCGAAACGTCGTCCGTCAGCACGTAGGCCGGGCCGAGCTTTCGGAAAGCGCCGGCCAGGCAGAGGCAGAGGGCGCGAAGCAGGTCGCCGGCGCGCGCAGACCGGTCGGCGTTCAGGATGGTGAGGGAGCGCTTCTCGTAGCGCCGATCGGCGTATATCTCCAGGCCGGTCGTCTCCGCGATCCGCGCGATGAGCGCCCCGACATTCGGCAAACCGGAGAGCGAGATCGGCCGCTTCAGCACGTCGGCGTCGAAGTTGAGCTGCCCGGACTTGAGCGCGTTCGGCTCGGTCCATCGGACTCGAACGCCGTCGACTGTCGCGGCATTGAAAATGTGCTGTTGATTGGCGGGGTCGTGGATCTTCGGACCGCCGGGATCGCGCATGATCGGCGTCAGGCCGGGCAGGTCCTGGCCAACTGAGTAGGCGGTCATGCGCATCGACGCTCCAACGCGAAGGCGACCGTTCTGCATCGGATTCTCAACTGCGTGGAGCGTGCCTGGCCCCGTATCCTGCGGATCGCCGCTCTTCTCGAAGAACTCAATGCGCTGCGTGGGGAAGAGCGTGAGGAAGAGACCGCGCTGCATGTCCGTAGTCAGATCGCCAACTCCGATTCCCTGCTCGCTCAGCATCGCGTTCCGCTGCGCGTCGGTGAGGCTCGCCGCGAGAATGGTGAATGCCTCGCGGGGCGGCACGTCACGGAACGGATTGGACTGGGGCAGCGTCGTCGCGAGCGTAACGCGATTCGCCGGCGCGATAGCGGTGATGGCGCCGAACGACTGAAGCCGGTGGTCGAACGGCGCCACCGCCAGCGCCAGCGGCGATCCGGGCGGCGCGAGCGCGGCGCCCTGGATTGGCCGTGCGTTCTCCGCCTCGACCGCGATCGCGATCTCTTTGGGCGGCGCCGCCGCGCGAATCGCTCCCGCGAGATTGGGCGGCGCCGCCTGCGCGGCAGCGCACACCGCAGTAACGGTGAGCGAATGGACGACCAACACAAGAGTCGCCGCGCGCGCAGACGCGGATGTCGCGTTCATGGCATCTCCCCGCCGGTTTCCGTGCATGATGGATTGAAACTCGAAATGGCGCCCGCCTAATCTGACGCGCGCGCGGTAGGGAGTTAAGAGATCTTTGTCCAGAAGACTTACGAACGGAGAGGAATGCGGGAGGCTCTATCCGCAGATGGCGCAACCTTTGCAGACCGTATCGAGGTCCTGGCAGTCCGAATTTGCCGGCTCGACGTCATATTCTGTTCGCGGCGCTGCACAGCGCCTGCGTGGTCTGCGTTATCTGCGGATAGAGTTCAAACGGTCACTTTGCGCTGGCTGTGATTTTCGGAGCGCTAGGCATGACGTCCAGATGCTCGGCATCGCGCGTCGCCGAGATGAACGCGATGCACATCTCGTCGGTGGTCTGCTCGCCCCAGCCAACGGTGCGCGGCGAGTTGTGGTTCGGGTTGCGAGCGTTCTGAGGCGAGTTGTCGAAGTAGGCGGTAACGTGAATCCGCGTCCCTTTCGGCGCCGCAAGCGGCTCCTTGAGGACGTAGCTGTTCTGCCAGTTGAAATCCCAGTCCTTCACCCAGACTAGCGGCTTGATCGTGCCGTCCGGTAGCTCGGCCCAGACCTTCATCTCGCGGCCCAGCAGATGCATGTGCGGCGTCACGACCAGGATATGCTCATCCTCCGGGACCGTAGAGACTGCAGTGACCTCGTGGTGCGCATCGCCGGGCGGGATATGGAAGCCGAAGTTGAGCGCGAAGAGGCCGGAGATACGCTTCTCTACTTTGGTCCGGCAAAAGTGGACGCCGAGCCGCGTGAGGTCGATCTCGGGCTTGCCGTCCTTGTGATAGTGGACCTCCAACGAGAGCCGCGAGCCCTTCGGCACGAATATTCCGATTCCATCGGGAAGCATCTGCGCGTCGTTGCCCGGGGCCCATCCGCCCATGATGCCGGTCGGGACGAAGCCGGGACCACCGAAGGCCGTATAGCCGGGCTGACCATCGTGCGCCGCCGCTTCCAGCTTTTCGCTCGCGTATTTGCCGTCCGGTCCCGGGTTGCTGTCTACGTAGCAGATGACATGGTGCACCACCGCCCGGTTGCCGGGCCGGACCTCGACGGCGCTCAGGAAGGTGTCCTCGGTGAAGTTCGTCTTCACGACGAAATGGCGGTAAACGTCGTCGCCGTCGGGCGCAAGGTGGTACGCGCCCTCGGGCTGGATCACCATGTCCGGCGCACCGAGCTGCCAGCCGGCGGGGAAGACGCGCGGAGGCGGGATCTGTTTGGGATCGCCGAGGGCCGCGCCGGTGTCGGCCCATTTCGCCAGCGTCACTCGCTCGGCGTCCGTAAGGTCGATCCGGGTTTCGTCGCGGAAGTCACCGTAACCGTGCGCCGGCTTCCAGGGCGGCATCTGGTGGAGCTGCGTGTAGCGCTTGATGTCCGAGGCCCACGCGCTTGCCTGCTGGTAGGTCTGCAGCGAGAACGGTGCCACCTCGCCGGGCCGGTGACAGCCCTCGCACTTTTGGCGCAGGATCGGCGCAACCTCGCGCGCGTAGGTCGGCGCGCCGGGCGCCGCGGCGGCGGAATGCGCGGGCCGCCGGATCGCGCAGCCGACCGCGAGCACCTCCGGATTCTTGACCGACGCGTCGGCAAGCACGGCGGCAATCGCATCCTCGAGATCGTGGACGGTAACGTGCGTGGCCACCGGGTTATCGTCGATGCGTCCGCGGTATCGCACCGTGCCCTTCGCATCTACCAGAACCGCCTCCGGCGTCATAGTGGCGCCAAGCTGGTCGGCGAGCGCCGCGCCCGCATCGCGCACCACGGGGAACGAGAGGCTCCGTTCGCGCGCGTGTCGCGTGATATCGGCGAGGCTCTCCTGCCGGTCGGAGTAGACGGCGAACACCTGCACGCTCTGCTTGCCGTACTTTTCGTTGAGCGCAATGAAGCGAGGCGTGTAGACGTTCGAGATCGGGCACTGGCCGGAGATGAACAGAAAAACTGATGCCTTATTGGCGGCCAGGAGCTGCGCGTCATACCTGCGGCCCTGGATGTCGGCGAAGGCGAGCGACTTGCCGGCAGGCGTCGCAGCGCGCGCGGGCGCCACGGCAAAACCAAGCAGTACGCATGCGACGGCGGCGCGAAGCCAGCCTCCGAAGTCTTTCTGCACCCTCATGGTCGCCCCCTCTTGAGATCTCAAACGGTCGGCACCGAATACATTGTGAAATTAATCACTATCGACTCCGACGAATGTGCCAGGCCGATGGTTTCACGGATTGCACGATAATCGACAACTATTTCTCACCGCGCTACTCCGCGCCGAGCCGCGCTTCGATGATGCCGCATATATCGTTTACGACGGAGTGTACCATCGCTTCGTCTGTCCCTTGCGCCATTACGCGAATCAGCGGCTCGGTTCCGGAGGCGCGGACCGATAGCCACTCCGCGCTGCCCAGCCGCTCCTGGCCCCGCGCGATTGCGCCGCGAATGGCCTCGTCTTCGCGCCATCCCACCTTCGACCGGACGCGTACACTCTTAAGCAGCTGGGGGCAGGAAGTGACTACCGAGGCGAGCTCAGAGAGCGTCCGGCCGGTCGCGCGCATTACGCGGAGCACGTGGAGCGCAGTTACGAGGCCATCGCCGGTGGGAGTAAGCTCGGGCAGCAGGATGTGGCCGCTCTGCTCGCCGCCAACCGCCGCGCCCAGCCGATCCATCGCCTCCGCAACGTACCGGTCGCCAACGTCCGTGCGGTGCAGCCGGATTCCGTCGGCGGCCAGCGCCTGCTCCAGCCCAACGTTGCTCATGATAGTCGAGACGACGACGGCGCCCGGCAGCGCCCCGCGCGCATGGAGGTCCATCGCGAGAATGGCCATCATCCTGTCGCCGTCGACGATCGCGCCCCGCTCATCCGCCAGCATCACGCGGTCCGCGTCGCCGTCGAACGCGAGACCCGCGCTCGCGCCCGAATCGACGACCATGCGCGCCATCTCCGCCGGCCTGGTCGATCCGCACTCCACATTGATGTTCACGCCGTCCGGTTCCGCATGGATTACCCGGACATCAGCGCCGAGCTCGCGGAACAGCCGAGGCGCCACCTCGTAGGCGGCGCCGTTCGCGCAGTCCATCACAAGCGAGAGGCCGCGGAGGGGCGCCGCTTCGCGGCCGCCGGCCGTCCGCTCGACGCGCTCAAGGTAGCACTGCACCGGTTCGCGCGTCTCATGGATGCGGCCGATGCCGCCGCCCGTCGGCGGATCGATCTCCGCCAGTCGCCCCATGATCTCCTCGATCTCGTCCTCAACGCTATCCGGCAGCTTCTTGCCGTTCGGGCCGAATAGTTTTATCCCGTTGTCCTCGAATGGGTTGTGCGATGCAGAGATCACGATGCCGGCGGCGGCGCCCTTCGCAAGTACGATCTGCGCGACAGCGGGCGTCGGCACGACGTCCACGTTGATCACGTCGACGCCCATTGACGCCAATCCGGCCGCGATCGCTGCCTCCAGCATGTCGCCGGACAGCCGGGTATCGCGCCCGATAATGACGCAGGGCTTGCCGTCCCGCCCGTGCGGCACGCCTTTTGCGGCCCAGTGGCCCGCAGCGGCGCCAAGCTGCATCGCGAGGCGCGCGGTCAGCTCGATATTGGCCACGCCGCGGACGCCGTCGGTGCCGAACAGTCGCTGCCTGCTCATCCGGTCAGCCTTGCGCCACGCGGACAAGCGCGGGCCGCAGTACGCGGTCGTGCATCATGTAGCCGCGCTGCACCTCGTCGGCGACGGTGTTAGGCGGCAGGTCCGAGTTGTCGGCGTGGCCGATCGCCTCGTGGAAGTTCGGGTCGAACTCCTTGCCGACGGACTCGATCGGCGTGACGCCGGCCTTCTGCAGAAACGTCTGGAGCTGCTTGGAGGTGCCGGAAACGCCGCCCACCAGCGCGTCGAAGTTGCGCGACTTCTCAGCGGCCTGCAGCGCGCGGTCGAAGTTATCCAGTATTGGGAGGAGGCTCCTGATGAGCTCCGCGTTCGCGAATCGCGCCAGATCCCGCTGTTCGTCCTCCTTGCGGCGCCGGAAGTTCTGAAACTCGGCCTGCGAGTAGAGGAGCTGCTTCTGGATCTCCTCGATTTGGCGGCGCGCCTCGTCCAGGTCGGCCTGAAGCGCTACGATATAGGCCTCAGTCCCATTGACGGTTTCGCGCTCGGCTTCCGGCGCGGCCGGATCGATCGGGGCAGGCGGGGAGGGGCTCACGCCGTCCGCGCCATCTCCATCGTTCTTGACGCCGTCTTTTGTGGTATCGTGCGGCGCGTGCTGCGGCTCGGCGTCGCGCCACTGGTCGGAGGTTACTTCGATCTTCTTCCGCATAACAAATCTC
>Ga0070735_10001929_pt1 | contig 19237 bp, 28 predicted proteins | sample Coa_R1_FD_66443 | JGI IMG/M metagenome (GOLD analysis project Ga0070735, IMG submission 66443) | Surface soil microbial communities from Centralia Pennsylvania, which are recovering from an underground coalmine fire - Coalmine... | ecosystem: Environmental > Terrestrial > Soil > Unclassified ... | reverse complement strand
CCCAGAGTCCTCTGGGTATTCCCGACGGTCACCCTTGATTAGGTAGACCATCTTGACTCCCTGCAGCTTCTCGCCCAACCGTCTCTCGATCGCCATCACCTCGCTCAATCCCTGCACGTCATGCTGGTTCTGCCTGTCGACCCGGCTATCCCACCTCGCTGCGGTCTTGAAGCTGAGGACGTATAAGTCCCCGGTAGCCTTCTCCCGCAGCAGCCCATCCGCTCTCGCGCCGAAGTCAATCCCCTGGGCGAAATCCCTAACAAGGTCCTCCCGCTCGACCTCCAGAATGTCGTAGTTGGCGACCAGGTCCGGATACCCCCGTGGGTGAACGTAGTAGACCCGCAGGAGCCCGGCGACCAGTGCCTTCTGTTCCTCGGCGACCTGAAACGCATCCATCCCGGGTTCAATCTCCAGCCCTCGGCCCCTGATGGCCTCGTCGTAGCCCTCCAGCGCCGCCTGGACGCACTCCTCCACGGGATGGCCTTCCAGCATCAATTTCAGCCCTGCGTGGGTGTACGACCCCGTGGCGAGCGGGATTGCCGTCCTAGACCTGACGATGCCGACGCCTCCGGCAGCGTGATATTCCAAGTAGCGTTTCCGCGGGCAAAGTTGGTAGGTAATCGTCCGGCTGCGGTCTACGAACGTGCGTCGCGTGCTCATTGAAGTTCCTGCCTTTCCACGGTGCAGAGCGTGTCGTTGTGGTTCCCGCCGTGGCACACAATCAAGATTTCCTCGAGGACGAATCCACGTCCAATTCCCATACCAACGGTGTTCCAACCGAAGGAGATGACATGGCCACCTGGCATGACCAGTCTAGCTATCTCATCACGGACTCGAGGAAAACCACCAGTAGGATTTTCCTTCCCCTTGAAGGCTAGTCCTATCTCCTGATAGCTGCGGCTTACTTGAGTCAAGCTGTAAGGGGGGTCGAATATCACCCCTTTCAACCCTTGCCAAAGGGTAGCAAGGAACTCGCCAGCTTCCATGTGGCTTGGTTGTCCAAGCGCAGGGTTCAAATCGTTGCGAAACTCAGCAAACTGACTCTCTCCTGCAAATGGGTCGGCCCACCCTTTTCCGTTCAAAGCGTACCGATAAAGCAGTTCCTTGATGGGTAGAATCCTGAAGGTCTGCTTGTGGGGCATCGCCCACACGCGCGTAATACGCGGTTCTACTGCTACATCTTGAGCGTCAGCCATCTCCATCCCTCCATCCCTGCCAATCCCCATTGGTGGGCCTAAGCCTTGTCCGCTGCTCCGTCAGGGTGTTGGATTCGAACCAACGTCCTCTGGGTTTCTAGCCCAGTGTTCTACCAGACTGAACTAACCCTAACGGATTGGTCAGCCACTCGCTACCCACCCCACCAACGGGGAGTGCATCCTACGCCTCGTCGGAGCCGATTGCAAGCGAATTCCGTTGACTGTTCCGTCAGTCCAATGCTACCATCCGCCATTGCCTGACATGTAGGACCCCAACCGGCGGGGGCGGATGCCTCGAACGTCCGCCCTCGCCCCTTTTTCGAGGAAAGGAGCGTAGATGGAATCAGCAGCAGCAAAGGTCCGCAGCCCAGAAGCTGCCCTGACTCTCTGGTCTGCTGTCGAATCCCACTTCAATCAATGGTTCCACAATCCCGACCTCGGCGCCCTCCGCGTCTTCCTCTGCGCAGCGGCCGCCCACGACGCCATCTCGACCGAGCCCATCTGGCCGGTTATCGTCGGGCCGCCTTCGACAGGCAAGACCGAAATCTGCATCCGCCCCTTCCTCAACCTCCGTCCGAACTACTTCCCCCAGTCCGACATCACTCCCAAGGCATTCCTATCTGGCACAGGCGGCAAAGCAGGTTCTCTTCTGCACCGCACCGGCTCCTCAGGCGTCTGGTTATTCAAGGACTTCGGGACAATCATGTCCAAGCGTGACCAAGACCTCAAGGAAGTCCTCGGTTTCCTGCGTGAAGTGTTCGACGGCGAGTTGACGCGCGAAGTTGGCGGCAAGAAGATAACTCACTGGCAAGGGAAGATAACAATCATGGCTGCGGCAACCGAGGAAATAGAACGCGCGCGTCTCGTCATGTCCTCTCTCGGGGAACGCTTCGTGATGGTGCGTTGGAGCCGCGGCGACTCCATGGCGCGCAACCAGAAGGCACGCATGCAAATCGGCAAAGAGCGACAGATCCGCGAAGGTAGCCAGTACGTCATCAAACAATTCCTCGAAGACGCCGTGACAACCCTCCCTGCAATGCCCCCAGACGACCTAACCTTCCGAATAGACTGCCTCGCCGAGATGACTGCCTGGCTTCGTGCCCACATCATCCGTGATCGCTCCGAAGGCAAGAACACCGTCATCGACGTCCCCGAGTGGGAAGGCTCCAGCCGGCTCGCCAAGACCATGTCCAACCTGATCGCCTTCCACGCCGCACTATTTGGACGTTCCATTCCTACCGCAGAAGACTTGGCTCCGGCCGTTCGCATCGCCTTCGATTCAATCCGTCCCAGCCGATCCAAATTCATTGCAGCGATGCCTATCGGAGCCGACCAATCGTGGGCAGATGTGGTTCGCGTTTCTGGGTTGGCTGAAGGTTCCATGAGTTGGACTGCGGACGATCTAATGAACCTTGGTGTTATTGAGAAAATCACCGCCGCCGAGGTATGTTTCCGACTAACTCCATCATTTGAAAAGCTGTTAGTTGGAACAGGAATTCGCCAAAACGCGCCGTAACTGCAATTTATTCAGTACCAGTACCGTACTTTACCGCTGCTAACCCCTTTGTTTCAATAACCTGCAACTGTAGCAAACACCCCAGTGTCGGTCTCTTATTCTTTTTTCATGGTACACAACCTTGTATTATTGCTAGAGTTGCAAGTCCTTTGTTTGTGAATAGGTCACAGACTAGGTATGGGGTACTATAACCTAGTCCATCCGTGTCACGCCTAGGGACGATGTGCCGTCATCCCACGTTCGCAGCAGGGCGTTCAGCTCGGCGAGCTGGGCAACTCCCTCTGCCAGCAGATGCAGTTGGAGCAGCGGCAGCTTGTAGCCTATACCTGGTCCATCTTCCGGTTGGAACTTGGCCCGGATCTCATCCGCGGTCATTTTGTTGGCTCCTTCGGCGCGATCGGCTTTGTCGGTGGTCGTGGCTTACCTTTCTCGCGAGCAACGGTAGGGTCGCGCCACTCAAATTGACAATCCCTGCAATGACGGAATAGGTGCTCTCGATTCATCGGTGCGCCTTGACGCCCTTTCTTCCCGCATCCGTCATTTTCCCAATCTAATCCAGTTTCATGGGCGGCGTGATAGCGCGTATAAATGTCTCGGCTACCGCACTTTGGACACGCTACCTTGAGCTTCGGCTTGCGCTTCATGGCTTCGTTGGCTCCTTGGGAGCTTCGCCCTGCGGAGTGGGTATGTAGGGGACGAGGGCCTGTGCAGCGTCACGCAAGTCCAGCACGAACTTCATCATTCGCCCAGCCCAATCTCGGTCGCCGTCCTTGCTGATGTCACGCACCAATGTTCCGTTGTCAATATAGCCCATGATAGCTTGCAGCGCCTTCACCAACGCATCGCAATCTGCCTCTAGCTTGAGTGCCGCGTCTCGTAAATTTTTGCTGATCGTGATTTCATCTTCCAGTTGCCGGCGAAGATCGTCCCTCTCGGCGGTCAACACGCGAACCTGTTCCAGCAACCATCCAATGTCCTCGGCCCACCGCTCCGGCTTTTCTTCCTCTTGAATGCAGTGAACTGCCAATCCCGTGAGTCCATTGCGAATACGCTGCAACCTGTCGTCGCTCATTGTCCTGTGCCTCCCTTCGTCGCTTCGCCCTGCGAAGTGGGTTGCGGGTAGATGGCGAGAATTACACGCAAGGCGTGATCGGCTTCACTGAAATCTGTCGAGCCTATTCCCTCGCGGAACCATTCCGGGTTGCGCTCCTCGACTCTCGCTGCAAAGTTTCGTGCTGCCCTTACCAGCGCATCCCGCTCGGCGGTCAGCTTGCAGACTCGGCATTGACAGCCTTCGTGTGGACTGCCCCTATAGTGCTCAGTTGCTTCTGGATGTTCATGCACTCTTAGTATTTCCACGCTCATTGTCCTGTGTCTCCCTTCGCGGTGCGCAACTCGGCGATGCGCTTGTCGCCTTCCACAGCAAAGTAAGATTCGTCGTCCATGATTACCAAGTGTCGCCACCACTTCGCCTCGTCCAACCGCGCCTCAGCGACCAGCTTGGCGTAGGGGAGGGGCGAGAGTTCCGCTATTGCAGTTTTCAACTCGCCCCACGACACGCCGTGCGTATATGCGTCCTTGCTCAAATCTTCGACATTGCGAGTAACCTGCTCCATCGCCGCCGACACTTCTCGGGCTACGCGCTCGGCGAGGTAGGTGCGGATGATGGGCAGCAGTTCGGCTTCAATTGCATCGCTCACGGTTGCTATATCGTCGGGATGGCTTTCCTTGCACCATTTTGCCGTGAGTTCACGAACCAACTCCTCTTCTCCCACGATGGGCGGCTTCCCTTGCGCTTCGAGCCCCTGCGTCTCAGATTCCTTGTACTGAAAAGCCCCCGGTGCATTCGCGTCACACGAAACAACGCCCGCGTCCGTGTACCGATACCACGCTTGTTGCGCTTCGAGCCTCTTGTCGCTCGTCATAGCCCATCCTCCTCGACGAAACTTTCTGCGAATGCCTGTTCTGGTGTCATGCCATCGTCGAAGCATTGTCGCCAATAATTTTCTGTCAGGTCAGGAACCATCTCGGCTTCGCGCATTGCATAGCTGATAAGTCTTTTGCTCCACGCCACAAACGCACGTGCATTGCGAGGCACAATCGACAATCCTTTTCTATCCAGCGGGTCACGCGACGGGTCTGCGATGGTCATGGCTGCTCCTTTTTCGGCATTCCATAGATTGCGCTGATGACAAATTTCTCGGCCTTGAATTGTTCACCGCACTCGTCGCAGACGTAATCCTTGCCGCTTGGGTGAATCGGGCCTTCCAATCTAGTCAGGTGATTGTGCTTGCAGTCCAGCGGGTCAGTCATGGGGTGAGCTCCTCATCTCCTCAACGTCGTAGCAATTCTGCGGACTCGAATACTTATCGCGCGAATCCTTTCGGTCAGCTAGAATCGCCTCCGTCTCTTTCTCAATTGCCTCGGGGTCAAGCATCATAATTGCGCGTTGTACACCCAGCGAGCCACTAACATTCACTTCGACTTTCACAGTGAACTGTTTTTGGAAAAGACCTTTGAACAAATCCCATCGGCCGATACCGACAACCGTTCGATTGAAGATGAATGGGTCGTGGAGCGCCTGCTCCCTAATCAACTTGCCGTCAACGCGGACCGCAATCGAAAACTGCTCCTTACCATCTCCTAGTGTCATTTCCTCTCCCCCCGCGCCCGCTCCCGATTGCAAGCGATAATGGCGTCTGCGATTTCGTACTCAACTTGACTGTCTGCCTTCGTGTGCATCGAAGCAACTATTTTCTCCGCTGCACGGTAGGCCGCCAGTTCCAGCAGCGCATCCTCGCTATCCGTGGCGGGCTGCGCCGGATAGCGCTCCGTCGTTCCGTCGCGGTAGTTCACTTCCACGGGATGCTGGTGTGCAAGCAATGCCCGCATGTGGCGCTCGATAATGTCGGCTTAATCGCGAAGCTCCTTGTGAAATGCGCAATAGCGTGAACCTTTCACGGCGCGACGATGGCAAATCCATCCGGCACACGGCTTGCTCTTGTGCTTCGCCTTCCCTTTGCGGCTCATGGGTGCCTCATCCTTTGGTCACAGATTGCGACCACTAGACCGAATATGAATACCATCTCCGCCAAAGTCTGCTCGCTCATCGGCCTGTCAGTCCTCCCGCTCATCGTAGGATCCACCACGCCAGCACCAGCCATTCGACCAGGCCGGCGGCCCAGCCAATCATAAACGACCGCATGAGTGCAACCGTTGTCAATTCCTCAGACATCGTCGCCACTTTCGACCTCCCATATGAGCCAATCCAGCAGTCCTAGGTTTTGCCGCCCCAGCCTCCACCCCTCCGCCATCGCTTCCCTTGGCCTCTCCATCCTTGGCGTCAGGTTGCGGATCGTCGCGCGAGGGGCAGAAGACCTGGGCGGTCGTCCCGGTCTGCCTCCCTTCCCCTTCCCTCACTTGCTGTCACCGCTACTACCAGCTCACAATGGCCCAAGCCGCCAATACCGCGACGAACGCACCGATCGCGGCCCATAGGATGTCATGCCAGTCAACCTGGGCCCGGTCATCCCGCTCCAAGTCATTCCATTCCTTGTTGGTGTCGGTGTGCATGTTACCCCTCCCCTCAGTCCTCAGTCCACTTCGCCCAGCCCCCCGCAAGAGGCTGGACGCTGGGGACTATTCGCCAAAGTAAAACTGCCGCGCGTACTCCAGCAATATCGCATCCTCTTCGACCGTGGTCCTTGCTGCAGTCCACGGTTTGAACCAATCCTGATACTCGAATATCGCCGTTTCGGGCTGGCACCATCTGTCCAGTTTACCAATGATGCGCGATGCTGGGCCGCCTGTCCCTAACAGGATGGAATACTCCGCCGGTTTCCTGTCCTCTTCCTCTTGCGCGGTCCCCGGCGCGTACCAATCCGGCCGTACTTCGACCATCAACGCGCCTTCGCTGCATATCCGCTCGCGTGTCCCTTCGTCCGCCAATTCGTCGCGCATGTTCGCAATCGAATTCTGCGCGTAGCGGTCTGCGGTCTCTTGGAAAGTTTCCTCCCGCTCCGGTGTCTGCGTTGCCTTGACTCGCGTTGCCATATCGCACCCCCTCGTCTTGGATTGCAAGTTTACTTCCCCGGCCGCCCGGTCGCCTTCAGACTGACAGACGGACAGACGGCCGAGACTGGAGACTATAGGATCCCCGTAGCCCACTCGCGCAACCGTTGCGGATTCCTCGCGCCCATCTCCGCAACCGTGCACATTGCCTCGCGTTTCTCCGTGCTTGTCAGTGCTGGAAACCGGATGATGCTCCCGTCTGCTGCAATCTTCACACTCCCGGCGCGCTCGCAGCAATCACCCGGAAGCATGTGCATCAACTGGCCTGTGATCGCGCCGTCTTCTTGCTCGCGTCCGCGCTCAAAGAAGTATTGACGACCGCGAATGGTAAGGATGTTCGGATTGCCATCCGTGGCGAACATGTGTTCGATAACTCCCAAAGTGTTGTTAGCGTTCACTGTGCAACTGTAACCCATGGCGGTTACCTCCAATACTCGCCATCCTACTACCAGATGTAGGATAGTGTCAAGCACAATCGACATGCCGACGCAAAATAATTAACGGAAACATGGGACTTGCGCGACCGGACGCAATCGCCAGTAGAAGGATACGGACTAGATCGACAACCGACAGTCAGCGTTGTAAAAAGGAGACAGTATGCGCAAGATTGTGCAGATTGTGTGCGACGCACAGGCGTCCGCACGGCTACGCTGGTGGGTGTGGGCGCGACCGACGCGACACTTGGACTGATACCACTGGGGATAGGTGGAGCGACCGGCGACACAGGCGCGAGTACCACAGGTACTGGGACTGTTGTAAACATACAACGTCAGCCACAGGCGACAGGCATAGTACCGCTGGTACTGTCACAGACGCGGCCGCCGCGACCATCCACTACCGCCGTAGTAGCCACAGTCCCGCGGTCGCCGGCGTCCCCGGTCCCGCCGCTCCCGCGACCGTCACCCATCCCTTGACCGTCGCCCCAACATTGTCCGGCAGGGGCGGTGGGCGGTGGCAACGGTAGCTGGGTCTCGCCCTCATTTTATTTTCCCTGTGGCGGTTATTACACTTTCGTCGCGTCGGACGCAAGGTTTTCCTTGACAGTCTGTTGGCTGGGGGCGTATAAGTGGCGCTGACGTGACTGACATTGCATCGCCAGCGCCATCGCCCATCGCCCAACCGGCCGAGCCCCCGCGCCCGCCCAAGCCCTGGGACGAACTCTCGGCGGCGGAGCGGACCGACTACCGGCGGGCCCGGGCGGAATGGCGCAGGACGAACCACGGGGAGACATTCGTCGCCATGTCCAAGTGGGTCGCACAGGTCAGGCGGCAGGCGGGGTTGACGCGGGAGGGATTCGCCAAGAGGCTGCAGGTCAGCCGGGCGACTGTCTCGCGGTGGGAGCGCGGGGACACATTCCCGGCGCTGGAACACCGCGTGAGGTTGCAACAGTTGGAGAGGGAGACGGAGGACTGATGGTCTACCGCGCCACGCCCGAATCGACGACGCAGACACCGATAGAGATGCGCGCGGAAGCCCAGCGCATCATGGACATGGGCATGGATGCGGCGACAGACCGGATGTCGGAGCGGGAGCGGAAATTTGTCGAGGACACCAGCGACAACTTGGAGGTCTTCGACTGGTGCCCGAGTGTGAAGCAACTGTGGTGGCTGAGGGACTTGAAGGACAAATATCTCTTGTGAGGAGGATACAACGATGAGCTGGAGCGTTTCAGGAATCGGCAAGCCCCAAGCGGTGAAAGCGGCAATCGAGAAGCAGGCGAACTATTCGTGCGCCGAACCAGAGGAAACTGTTAGGAAGGCCGCCTTGGCGGTCGTCTACGCTGTCCTCGACGCGCAGCCTGTGGCGAGTGCCGTGCAGGTTTCCGCGTCAGGACACCAAAGCAGCGTGGATGCAGACGGCAAGGCGCAGAATCAGCTTTCAATCGACGTGAAGTGCATCTACGGATTCGCGGAGTAATGTGAGCGCCAGCAAGTGCGTCGTCGACAACGTCGTCTACCCATCCCACAAGCCCGCCGAGGGCAACATGGTGAACCACGACACCGGCCGGCGCGAGTTGGCGTGCTGGTGCTCCCGTTGCGGGATGTTGCTGGATAGATTGACCGGGAAGGCATTGGAGGCAAAATGACCCCACAGGAACAGGCCCAGTTCATCGCCCTACTCGCCGCGACCCTTATCAAGCCCAACGAGCTGATGACCGTCACCACGACGGAGCTCAACGTCGCGATCAACCTCGCCGCCGAACTCTACGTGCTGGCGCAGGCGCAGGTGAAGGCGCATCCGCTGACATGACAGACCGCGACCAGTTCTACGTGCAGCTCGACGGTCCCGCGACGATTGAGGACTATCATTGGCTGATGGAGCAGCGTGTCCTGAAGTTTCGGCCCGAGGACGTGTCGTATTCGCCGCAGCCGAAACATGCGGAGGTCTGTCGGACGTGCGTCCACTTCTTCAAGGGAGAAGCGGCGCATCGAAACACATGTGAACTTATGAGGCCTCATTCGGAGACAGAGTCCGTTGCGCCGTGTGGATGGTGTAGGTTCCACACGACGGACTATCAAACTTTTGGGATAATCGACAAGGAGAATAAATCGTGAGCGACCACCAAGCAGACCGCGTATTCCAAGCCATCGACGGCTATGAATTGGCCCACATCATCGGCAAGGAAATCGAGCGCCAGTGCCTGACCCATCCGCAATTCCGCAAGCACCTGACCTATCCCCTCTGCTCCTTCGCCGCGAACATCGTCGTCACGGCCTACCCGATGGATCCCGGCGAGTTCGCCCTGAAGGCCCGAGGGGAATTCCGACGGGCCAGCGCCTCGGCCCTCGCCGCAGACGCCAAGCCCGAGATCGTGACGGTCGCCGCCGAACTCAATATCGACGCGCCCGCTGAAGGTGGCCTCGCCCCCGACGAAGCCCGAGTCCGCGTCGGTCTGCCCGTCACCGCCCCGACGAAGGTCCCCGGCGGCACCGCCGACCTCGCCGACGCCACCCTCTCGAAGCAGCCCGAGATGGAAGACCCGGCGGTCATCGCGTCGTCCACCCCGTCCCAGCGCCAGCAGAAGGCCCTCGCCGACCAGCGCAACCCTCGACAGACCAAAGTAGATGGTGATGCCGCTGGTCCGTCATCCTCGGTCCCCAAGAACCGCGCCGGCGCCTCCCCGAATTTCGCCCGGTCAATCAACCTGACGACCCGCGCCGAACCCGGCGGGGAAGGGAATGTCCGGATTGACGAGAATGTCACCAATAGGTAGGCCGACCATGAAGATTGCACGCAAGGCCATAATTGCGGCGTTGGATGCTTGCAACGAGCGCGAGATAACGACCATACGCTTCCGGCGATACTGCATCACATGTACGCCGCGAAATAATGGTTGGGATATTCGGTATGTGGCTACGGGAGCGAAGTAATGAAGCTCCCGTCCATCCTAACCTTGGCGCAATCCATGAATCGGCTCGCCCAGTCGATTGACAGGGCCTCAGACATCCTCGAACGCGCCTACCCTCCTCCCTCCAAGGGCAAGCCTCCGCGCATCACCGAGGACGCCCTCATCCGCTACGACCCCATCGCCGACTACGAAGCTGAGTTGGAGGAGGAACGGCTGCGGGAACAGGGACGAGGGGAGGAATCCTGATGGCCCGCCGCTCCTCCCAGCGCATCGACCCCATCACCCTCCTCCCCATCGCTCCGACCATCGCGGCGACGATCGACACAGGCTACCAACCTCCGTCCGACACCCCCGCCCCTCTCACTCGCGCCTCGAAGTCGAAGCCCGACCGCCGCCAAGTCTTCCGCGGCACCCTCCAGTCCTTCGCCAACAACCTCCGCGGCGGCGTCTCAACCCTGGTCGACCTCGTCCGCGTCGCCGCCGAGACCAACCTCGACGCCGCGACCTTCATCGCCCGCTGGGATTCCCACAAGGATAAAATCAAGCGCAACAATGTCGGGCAGGTCGTCGAGGACACCTGCCGCGAGTTGCAGATGGATTGGACGCGCCTGGTCGGATTCGCCGCCGAGGCTGCCGCGAAGACCGGCCAGCACCTCGCCGCCATCAACGCCGCTCTCGCCCTCCCCGAAGTCGTCGAACGCTCCATCAAGTTCGCCAAGGAACGCAAGGGAGTAGCCGACCGCAAGTTCCTGTTCGAACACTCCCGCTTCGTCCCCATCCCCGCCGGTTCCCAAGTCAGCATCATCAACCAAGTCGCCGCCAACGCCATGTCCAACAACGAGTCATCGGGGGCGTTCGTCCCGTTCGAAGCCGACATCCTCGAAGCGACTCCGGAAGTCCCCGACCCGTCCATCGAGCCGAGCGTCGATCCCCGGCTGGTCGCCGTGCGACCCGACGACGGCGAGGCCGAGAGTGTCGAAGTCGAGTTGCCAATGAAGGTGTCCGATGGCGCTTGACCCGAAGCTGACACGAACGATTGACGTGGAGTACCGCCTTGTCCCCAAGGAAGGTCTTCGGCGTCTCGCCCTTCGCTATGGTCTCGGTGTGCAGAGATATGGGGAAGGAAATTGGAAACGTGGCCTGCGCGACAAGGAATTCATCGAGGAGCGCAAGAACCACTTGGTTGAGCACCTGTTTACCTATCTGGAACAGGGTAACCGCAACGACGACAATCTGGCTGCAATAGCGTGGGGCTGCTTCACTTTGATGGAAGCGGAGAAGGTCGCGGCAGAGGACGCGGACGATTTGAAGGTAATGGGAGTCGTCGAGTGTATTCCGCCAAGGTAACCGACGCAGCCCTCCTCGCGGCCGAATCCCGCCTCGGCATCCGCCTGCGCCGCCACCCTATCTCCTACGTCGACTCCTCGGTCTCGCACCTAAACTCCCTGATGCAGGAGGACGGCACGCTGAAGCGCCCGCTCTCGAACGAGGAGCGCGCCTTCATCCGCAACGAGCGCCTCGTCTCGAAGTTCGACTTCACCTACTGGTCGACTCGCTACGCCTTCATCAAGCACTACGCCGACAGCCGCACCGTTCGCTACCAGCCCAACATCGCCCAGCGCATGATGAACGACATCTGCGCCGAGATGGAAGAGGAAGGCATCGCCATCTTCATCCAGCAACTGAAGGCTCGGCAACTCGGCGCGACGACCGACACCGAACTCCGCATCGCCCATCGCGTCCAGTTCTACACCTACGTCGAAGCGGTCGTCGCCTCCTCCCGCCCCGAGAAATCCGAGGAGATGTCGAACAAGATGCTGCTGTGCTGGCAGAAGCAGCCGTGGTGGCTCCTCCCGCGCGAGACGAGCAGCCGCGCCGGCGCGCTCATCGAATTCGGCGACCTCAACTCCGCCGTCTCGATCCAGCACGGCGCCCAGATGACCGGCATCGCCCGCGGCCGCACGCCCAACGTCATACACCTTTCGGAGCTCTGCGAGTTCGTCAACCCGAAGGAACTGGTCGACGCCTCCCTGATGCGTGCCGTCCACCACTCCCCGTCGACCTTCTTCATCATGGAGTCGACCGCGCTCGGCATTGGCAACTGGTGGAACGACACCTGGAATATATCGAAGGAGGGCTGGCCGACGCGCACCGCCGACTTCCGCCCTGTCTTCCTTCCCTGGTTCGTCGGCTCCGACATCTACCCCGACGACACCTGGCTCCTTGCCCATCCAATCCCTCCCGACTGGCAACCATCCGAGGCCGCCATCACCCACGCGAAACGCTGCGAGGAATTCGTCCAGCGAGACGACCTCCTCCGCAAGCACCTCGGCCCCGCCTGGACCATGCCGCGCCGCCAACTCTGGTGGTGGGACGTCGAGCGCAACATCGCCGTGAAGAAGCGCCAGTTGGCGGAGTTCTACTCGGAAACCCCGGCCGACGATATCGAGGCCTTCCAGAACACCAACCCGTCCCCGTTCGAGCCGCAGGAGATTGAGATGCTGCACTCCCGCACCCGCGTCCCGCTCGCGGTCTTCGGCTTCCGCGGTCACCCCGACGACTTCCCCATCTCCGCCCAACCCCTGTCCACCCAGATCGACCGCGACATGCCCGCCATCCCCGTCCGCGCCCGCTGCGGCAGCGCCTACCGCCCAATATGCTGCGACCTCGTCCCCCTCAAGTTCCCCGGCTACTCCGGCTACAACGAAATGGCGAAGCTCCTTGTCTATGAGTTGCCGAAAGAGGACGCCGAATACGGCATCGGCATCGACACCTCGGAAGGCGTCGGCCAGGACCGCTCCGTGATCGAGGTCATCCGCAAGGTCAGCATGGCCGAGCCTCCCATGCAGGTCGCCGAATTCGCGTCCCCGCGCCTGAATTCCCTCGACCTCTTCCCCTTCGCGTTCATCGGCGGCCAATTCTATTCAACCCTCCGCCGCGACACCGAAGACCAGACGACGACCCTCCAGCGTCCCCGCATGGTCATCGAGTGCCGCTGGAACGGCGAGAACGTCCAGGTTGAGTTGCAGAAGCACGGCTGGCCGAATTTCCACAAATGGACTCGTTACCACAAGGTCAAGTACAACTTGGCGCAGGAGCGCAACCTCGGCTGGTACACCAACGCCTGGTCGCGCCCGATGATGATGGACTACCTGCTGAAGGCCGTCCGCGAGGGCTACCTCATCGTCCCCAGTCCATACCTGATCGACGAATTCAGCACATTGGAAGGGGATGAGTCCGCCCAGGACTTCCGCGCCCTCCACGGACGCCACGACGACCGCGTGATGGCCGCAGGCATCGCCTACTTCTCCTTGCATATCCTCGAAACGAGTGGCATCATGCAACCCATGACGACCACGCGCGTCCGCAGCCATGTCGCCCCGACCTACCAGCCTCCCTACCAGCAGATGGACAATCAGGACGTCAGCGGCGCGGATATCTATGTGCCGGAAGAGGGCGACGATGAATAGTCCCGCAATGGACGGCTTCGGCGCGGCTTGCACGAAAGTTTTTGGTAAAATGGAGAAGCCCGTCATCAACTGCAAACGCTGCGGTGCCAAGCGTCACGACCCTTGTCCTGACTGTGGAAAATGTCTGTGTGTTGGCGATTGGCCGTGGTGTCCACACGAAGCCACTACGCGCCAGCGCGTCCAACTGGAGCCTATCGTAGTCTTCCGCCGCCCCGACGGCCGGATGGTCTTCCCCGGCTCGAACCGCGACAAGACGCCCAAGGGCTGCGAGCGCATCGTCCTCGACACCCTCCCGGCGATGGAAAAGTTCGAGCGCCAGTACAACGAGACCCTCCGCCGCGAATCCAGCGACAAGCGCGCCTTCCACGACGCCGCGTTCGCCGAAGGGATGAAGGCCCGGCGGTCGGAACTGAGAGCAGCCATGTCCCGGATGCATCCTCTGGCCCGCGCTATCGCCGAGGCCGCGATGAAGAAGACCGACGAGGGACTGTCCCGCCGGACGAACGGCGAATTCCGCTCCTACTTCCCTGTCCTCCATTACGATTCCAGCAACCTTGAGCCGCACCGCGACGCTGCAACCGACTGGAAGGAGCGCCGCGCGTGACGGCCTACTACAACGAGCACGACCCGTTCGCCGCCGCGTGGCTCCGCAACCTCATCGCCGCCGGACTAATCGCCAAAGGAGAAGTGGATGAGCGAGACATCCGTGACGTTAGACCGAGAGACCTTGACGGCTTCGCCCAGTGCCATTTCTTCGCTGGCATCGGCGTCTGGTCGTATGCCCTTCGGAATTCCGGCTGGTCAGACTCTCGACCCGTTTGGACTGGAAGCTGCCCCTGCCAACCTTTTAGCGCGGCAGGCCAGCGCAAGGGGGCTGCTGACGAGCGGCACCTATGGCCCGCGTTCTTCCATCTCATCCGTGAGTGCGGACCTGACACGATCTTTGGCGAGCAAGTTGCGAGCAAAGACGGACTTGCTTGGTTCGACCTTGTTTCGACTGACTTGGAAGGAGCGGATTACGCCGTCGGGGCGTGTGATACCTGCGCTGCGGGCGTCGGTGCTCCGCACATCCGGCAGCGACTCTACTTCGTGGCCGACTCCCAATACGCCGAGCGGTGGGCCAAACATCAAAAGCACAACGACGCACACAGGCGGAATGGATCTGGAAGGGGCGGTAACCCTCGCAAGTTGGCCATCCCCGATGGCGGGAACGCCAGCACAGAAGGGATACAACGAAGCGGGGAACACGGACAGCAGCCGGAAGACAGTTTCGTTGATCGCGCCGTGGTCAACACCGAGAGCGAACAAATGGGGCTTTCCGGATGCTCACGGCAGCCACGAACAGCCAGCGAGTTGGGCGACACTGGCAACGAGGGACTATCGCAGCGAGAGCGCGACGGACGAGTTCAACGAGAAGAGATGGGGTCATCCGAGAGGGAAGCCCTTATCGGCGCAGGCCACTCTTTCTGGAGCGATTGCGACTGGCTCCCCTGCATCGACGGAAAAGCCCGGCCAGTTGAACCCGGCACATTCCCGCTGGCTCATGGGGTTGCCAACCGCGTGGGACTCCTGCGGGGCTATGGTAATTCGCTTGTCGCGCCGCAAGCCGAAGCGTTCATAGCGTCCTACATGGAGCTGTGCTGATGCCCGTCACAACCCTCGACACTCCCAATCCATCCCTCCCGCGCGACATCGTCTGTCCGCCGCGCGGCACCGACGTCACGAGCAGCAGCCGCGTCCACGGCTGGCAAATGGAGTGTGTCCAGGAAGGAACCCGCTACCTGCAATCCCAGCCTGGCTACGACGACATCGACTCCTCCATCCGCATCATCTCGAACGCCGACCAGGAGATGTCGAAGCACCTGTCCCAGGTGCGCATCAATCTCATCAAGCGCGACGTCAGCGAGATTGTCGCCACCCTCTCGAACGTCCGGATGCTCGGCGAGCTGAAGTGCGACAACCGCGACTTCGACTCCCAGCTCTCCGCCCTGAACAAGATGCACCGCGCCTGGTACCTGAACACCTTCGTCGATCGCGCCTTCAAGCAAGCCCTCCAGTACGCCGCCGTCGGCGCCAAAGGCTACGTCGGCCTCGACTACGAACCCTCCTTTTGGACCAAGCGCCGCGGCGACATCACCGTCCCGGTCTACGGCCCCCGGCAAATCCTCCCGGTCCAACTCGGCCCCCATCACGACCTCCAGCGCGCCTACGCCGTCACCATCAAGACCCAGATGGGCTACATGGAAGCCCTCGCCAAGTGGCCTACCTGCGCCGCCCTCTTCACCTACTCAACTGACCGCCCATCCTGGTTCCGTCGCGCCGCGCAGCGCCTGAAATTCCACTCTCCGGCCCTCAACGCCTCCGAGCGCGACAAGCACCGCGAGGACGACACCTCCTTCCCTCTGGTCGACATCTTCACGACCTACGTCAACGACATGTCCGTCAATCCCTACACCCAGCCTGTGTCGATGGGCCCGGTCGGGACCAAGTGGAACTACACGGTCCCCTTCGTCGGCCAGGACATCCCATCTGGCATCCGCGATGGACAGGGCCGGGAACTGACGCGGAAAGCAACCGCCGCCGACTGCCTGCTCTACCCTCTCCGTCGCCGCATCATCTCGACAACCCTCGGCACAATCGACGACGACACTTCCCCATGGTGGCACGCCCGCGTCCCCGTCGTCCCCTTCGGCCTCGACGACTGGCCGTGGGATTTCCTCGGCTACTCCCTCATCCGCGACGTGAAACCGGCGCAGGACGCCCTGACCTCCATCCTCCGCGCGATGAACGACTCGGTAAACGCCAAGCTCGACCCGACGATGCAGTACCCCGACAACATGTCGAAGTCCTTGATAGAGCGCATCAACATCCGCAAGGGCGGCGCGGGCGGCAACGTCCGCATCCCCGCGATGACCGGCGAGCAGGTTAAGCCCCTCGTCCCGCCCGAATACTACAACCTCCCGGCGTGGATGATGGAGTTCGTCAAGTCCCTGTCGGAAGCCATCCCGAACCTCCTCGGCACCCGCGACATCAAAGCTCTCGCCAACGCCCGCCAAGTCCCCGCCGGCGACACCCTAGAAAAGTTGATGGAGTTGGCCGGGCCGCGCACCGCCGACAAGTCTCGCTCGATGGAGCAGTCCATCCGCGAGTTCACCGACATGTGGAAAGCGATGGCCTTCGAGTTCTACGACGCCCGCCGGATCGTCCAGGTCCTCGGTGAGGACGGCGTGACCGAGCACATGTTCGACTACGACCCCGGCAACATGATTCCGTCGCACACGCCCGACGAATACGAACTCATCTCTCAGCACAAGATGCAGCCTGGCGACGAATCCCGCGTTGGCCTCGTCGAGCGTGCCCGCGCCCACATCGACACCTTCTACGCCCACGTCAAGCCCTACTCCCTGCACCAGATGACGCAGATGTCCCAGCGCCTCCTGCTGATGCAACTCTTCATCCGCGGCTTCCCCATCGACCCGTGGACTATCGCCGAGTCCTTCGACATCTCGAACTTCGGCCGCCCGCCCGCCGAATACGAGGATACTGTGTTCGGCAAGTGGATTGGCTGGGAGAAGATCAAGGCCGAGATGGCGCAGGCGATGGGTGGAGGGCAGGCGGGTCCGCGTGGACGGAAGCCCAGTGGACAGACCGCTCCGGTTGCAGGTCAAAAATCGGATGGGCGTCCAGTGGTGCGGGAATCGCCGAGATGACGCCGACCGACACCGCGAAGGTGGAATCCTGGGTCATCCAACGCTGGAACGACCACCCCGACATCGCCGCCATCTTCCAACACCTCCACGACACCCACGCGACCGGACGCCTGATGCTGCACCTCGGCAATGGGACGCCAGTCGCCGTAGAATTCTGCGAGCGGGCGTCCGACGACCTCTACATCCCCGAGGCGACCTAGTGCCGCTGCGTGTCCAAATAGTAACGAACACTCTCAATCCCGTCAGCGCCCTCATTCGATTCACGACGAAGGGGTGGGCATCGCACGCAGAAATGGTTGACACCGACCGTGGAATCACCCTCGGTGCGCGTGCATGGACGTTCCGTTACAAGGGCGGCTTGCAAATCCGCGAGTCGAAGTACGACCATTATTCCAAGGTCGAGCAATTCGTCCTCAACAGTCCCAACAGTCCAGAATTGCTGCAGGATGCTTGGGACTGGCTCTATCAACGCATCGGCACTCCCTACAACTACCGTGGATGTTTCGGCATCGCAACGAATCTGATGCTCACCAATCCGAAAGCCATGGACTGCAGCCACGCAATCTTCGCGGCGACTTGGCTAGGCGCGGACTTCCCACTCCTGTCCACGCGCCCGTCTAACCTTCCGTGGCGGATAACTCCGCAAGCATTGCTTGGTTCGCGCGGCCTCGTCTACGTCCCAACTTTACCCTGATTGAAATGGAGGTGATGCCTTATGACGGTATGCGGAATCTGCGGTGGTTATCATCCAGGACATCCATGCCCAGGAATGGCGCACTAGCGCGGCGGTCACGGAGCGCGCGCACAGTAACGAGTGACTGTCGATTTCTCTTGACAACCTCCCCCTCTTGCGCTTACCGTGCAGTCGAGCGCAGCCAAGACCGGAAACGGCAACTTAGGGCAGCTTCAGCGGACTCCATCCCGCCGAGGCTGCCCTTTTTATTTGGCTGCGACCGTGAATGCCAATTGAGCACTTCAAGTCGGCTGAGGCGGAACGGCGCAACTTAGCCTACCGCCACATGCACGGCATCCCGTACACAGCGACAACCGCTGTCGTAGCTGGGAAGGCGCACAAGGTCAAGCATTCAACCAGCGGCCCGCGGGCGCGGATTGACGCCGCCCAACGGCGCAGAGGAGGAACGATGGCCCGACGCAGACGGCATGGAAAGAAACGCTAACGATAGCGTAGCTCCTTCTGTCGGAGAGTTCCCGCTCCACCGAATCTGGACGGTTGAATTCCCTCGATAGACCGAGGTCAGAAGACGACGGAAGGGGTAGGGCGACCTCCCCTTCCTATTTCCCAAGACGACAGTGGAGGTTGCAATGGCGCGAAGGGGCGGCAAACGTCGCGGCGGCAAGCGAGGCAGCAAGCGCGGCGACGATAAAATGAGAGGACGGTACTAACCATGGCGAGGCGCAGAGGCGGCAAACGCGGGATGAAGACCCTCCCCACAACCGGCGTTATCGCATCGCCACAGATCAACCCAATGCGCGGACGCGGACGAGGCCGAGGTCGTGGCCGACGCGGCGGCCGAAGACGCTAACAAGGGATATGACACTTGGCTTCCACTCCGACAGTCCCCACGGGAGCAGACCAGCAGGATGCTCCGGACACCTCAGCCCTTTTGGGCGGGGAAGGTCCGTCGCAACCGACGCAGTCCTCGCCATCGGAATCGGACGCCAACCGTCAGTTTGTATCCTTAGTCCGGCAGATCCACGACAGCCTCGAAACACTGGCGCGGATGCGTCCGGCAATCTCACCGTTCGTCAAGCAGGCGCAGAACGCCCTGACGCAGGGAATGGTGAAAGCGGTAACCGCCCGGGGGGCAGGACCAGAGGAAAGGCAGCCGGCACCCTAAGGGGCTGACGCTGCTCGAATCCGCCTGACCGGAAGGGCCACTGGAGCCGCGAAAGCGGAAGGTGGC
>Ga0070735_10001928_pt1 | contig 19246 bp, 15 predicted proteins | sample Coa_R1_FD_66443 | JGI IMG/M metagenome (GOLD analysis project Ga0070735, IMG submission 66443) | Surface soil microbial communities from Centralia Pennsylvania, which are recovering from an underground coalmine fire - Coalmine... | ecosystem: Environmental > Terrestrial > Soil > Unclassified ... | reverse complement strand
TTGAAGGTGTTGCGATTGGGCAGCAGGTGGCGCCACTCGCCGGAGAGTGCGGTGTAGAGCACGTAAGCGATGCCGTTGATCGCGAAGAACCAGGCGAACAGGAAGTGCCACGCCATGCCCTCCGGAAGCCGGCCGGACAGGCTGTATAATGGGAGTTTCTGCGGGACGTAGTCGTCATCGTCCGGCGAGAGAGTCTTCTGTTTCGCCTTCTCTTCGGGAGTGAGCGCCTTGTAGTTCGGATTCGGCCAGACATTGAGCGGGGGCGTATAGAAGCCCGGCGGAAAGAACCGGACCGGGGTCCACTTTCCAATGGTGATCTGATAGTATCCGTCCGGCGGATCCGGGTTGGGCGTCGACTTGCCGTTTGCCGTGACGTAGTTGTCGTCGACCGCCCAGTAGATCATGATCCCGCTCCAGATCATGATCATCAGGACCGGAAAGTTGATCCAGTGGAACCATCGGATAGCGAGCGGGTGCTTCTTTTCCAGGATCTTCATACGCAATAGCTCGAGTTCCGCCGCGGCTCTACAAGTTGTCCATCGTGTCGCCCGGCACGCTGCCGGGCCAATTCGACGAAATGGAGGCGATTCCCTCTCTGGCGCCTCGAGGGCCGCCTGCTGGACGGCCGGCCAGGCTCCGTCATCCGCCCCTGGTGCGGATTCAACAGGCTGCCGGGCCGAATGGTTCCCTTTTCGCGATCATTCGTGGATTTCGTGGACAATTCCGGTTGCGGAGAGCGATCCGCGGGGTTCGGCGCATGCCGGCGGAACTTTTCGCGAGCCCCATCGGTTTACTGAGCGGCGCCGTGACGCCAATTCGATCGGGAGACTATGCGATGAGCGCCTCGGCAAACGAAAGCGGGCTGGCCGTCGAGCAGGACGTGCGGCCTTGCAAGCACATGGAGGGCATGGTGAATAGCCTTGCGGACGGCACGCTGCACGGGCCTGCGCGCTGGTATACGGAGCTGCACGCAATGCACTGCACGCAGTGCCGCGCCGCCGTCCGGAATCTGCGGACGGTCATCGCGACGGTTAAGGAGCTTGGCGGCGAGGACGCCAGGCCGACCGCAAAGATGTCGGACGAGCGCCGCGCCGATATCGTGCGCGCCATGGACGAGGTCGACGCGCCAGAAGGCAAGGCGTAGTCCGCCGTGCGCCGCGACCAGGCCGGGCCGCCCGGCACGACTACCCGCCGCGACGAGTCCTCGCAGGCGCGACTGCGCGCCGCCTTCGAGCGGCTCTTCGATGCGCAGCAGGGCGCGCTCCTGCGCGCCGCGCGACGCCTCTGCGGGGGAAACGACGACGAGGCGCAGGACCTGGTCCAGGACGCGGCGATCAAGGCCTATGCCGCCTACCTCGACGGCCGGTTCGAGGAGGGCACGAACGCGCGGGCCTGGATGCTCCGCATTTTGACGAACGGTTTTATCAACGGCTACCACCGCAAGAAGCGGTGGGAGGACCCGGCCGACATCGATGACCTGGAGGCCGAGGGAGCCGTCTCGCTCCGCGCCGCGCCCGCGGACCAGCCCGGCTCCGCGCTATTCGAGAGCACGCTGGACGAGCCGGTGGAGCGGGCTGTGGCCGCGCTCTCGCCGGATCTCCGCGCCTGCATCGAGCTAGTGGACATCGGCGACATGGACTATGCCGAGACCGCCGCCACCCTCGACGTGCCGATCGGCACCGTTCGCTCCCGCCTCTTCCGCGCCCGCCAGCAGCTCCATCGCGCGCTCACGCCCTACGCGGAGCAGCGCGGCCTCCTCCAGGGTCGCGCCGGCTGAGCGCTGCACGCCGCGACACGTCCTTGCACTGTCGATTCCCGATCTCTCCCCTGTATCAAACGAGGAACAAAGCCAGGCAGGCGCCCGTCGAAACGTGAGCCTTCGCCCGGCGGCCTGGTCCCACGCATAATCGGGACGGACTGGCCCGGTCAAGGAGGTTGAGTGTGCTGGCTAGCGCGGGGCCAATGCCGCCGCTGGGTCCGCGAGTCCGGTACGGAGGCTGCGTGCCACGCTGCTGGCGGCGGTCCGGCACGTCCGGCCCCGCCGGCGGAGTCGCCATCGCAATCGTGAGTCGTTTTCAGGGAGCGACACCATGCCTCAGCAGAAGGAGCAGGCGGCCACGCTGCCGCCGCAGCACCAGTCCCGGCGGCCCGGGCTAGAGTCGGAGGTGAAGCCCCAGCCCCGCTCCAGCGATCCGGAGCATCGCGGCAGCGGCAAGCTGCGGGACAAGGTCGCGCTTATCAGCGGTGGCGACAGCGGTATCGGACGCGCAACGGCAATCGCCTTCGCCCGCGAGGGCGCGGACGTGGCGATCGTCTATCTGAACGAGCACGGAGACGCTCAGGAGACCAGGCGGCTCGTCGAGGCGGAGGGCCGGAAGTGCCTGACGATCGCCGGCGACGTGGGCGACGAGACGTTCTGCGCGAAGGTGGTCGATGAGACCGTGCAGAAGCTGAGACATCTGGACGTTCTCGTCAACAACGCGGCAGAGCAGCATCCCCAGCCTAGCATCGAGGAGATCACAGCCGAACAGTTGGAGCGCACGTTCCGCACCAACATCTTCGGTATGTTCTTCCTCACCAAAGCGGCGCTCAAGCATTTTAAGCCCGGCAGCGCTATCGTGAACACCACCTCCGTAACCGCCTACCAGGGCAGCGAAAACCTGCTGGACTATTCGGCGACGAAGGGCGCGATCCTGGCGTTCACGCGCTCGCTCTCGCAGGCGCTCGTCCAGAAGGGGATCCGCGTCAACGGCGTGGCGCCCGGGCCGATCTGGACGCCGCTCATCCCCTCGACCTTTCCTCCGGACAGGGTGAAGAGCTTCGGCGCGGACACGCCGATGAAGCGGCCCGGCCAGCCGGAGGAGGTCGCGGCGTGCTTCGTCTTCCTGGCCAGCAGCGACTCCTCCTACATGGCCGGCCAAATCCTGCACCCGAACGGCGGGGAGCTGGTGGGCGGCTAGCAGGAGAGTGTCCGCCTGCCGGGGAAATTCCACGCCATGTGGGTATTCACGAAATCCCGTGACGAGCATGATCACCGAACGCTGCTTAACCTGGACCTGGGTTCGCGCATTAGCGTGACCGTGCTTGGAGAGCGCTGGTTCATCGACGTGATGCAGGCCTCGGACACCGTGTCGATCGCGCAGGTCGGCTCGGAGGAGGAGGCGAAGGAGATATTCCGCCGCATCTACGACGCGCTCGCCAAGGGCGAGAACGCCATCGACCTCGACGCGCGACCCGCCGAGCCGGAGGCAAGCGGCGATCGCGCGTCCCGTCCGACGCCTGCCGGCGACGGTCCCGCTCCCACGGATTGAGCCGGCTCGCCTAGCATTCCCCGCGCCGGCCGCAACAGGCGGCCAGCGCGGGGCGTCCCGGATCCCTCGGTTCTGCCGGCTACAATACCACGATGCCTTGCGGATGCGCGTTGGCGGGCACGGGCAGCGTAAACGGCGAGATCGATGCTTCGGAAAGCGACCCATTCGCGCCAACGTTGAGGATGTGTATCTCGTTGCCCTTCGGATCGGCCGGATTGAGCGTGGTGCGCTGTTCGACGACATAGAGCAGCTTCTCGGACGGATCGAACGAGAGCTCGAACGCGCCCCCGGAGCCGGCATCCTTCATCACCATGTGCTGCACCTCGACCGGGTTGCGCGGATCCGTGAGATCGTAGTGCGATATGCTGTTGGAGGCCATGTTGTCCGTGTACAGACTCTTACCGTCGCTCGTGATTTTGAGCCAGCAGATTTCGCTCCCCGAATTCGCAACATGGGTCACAAAGGAAAGCGCTCCCGTCGTCGGATCGATCGAATAGACACCGAGCCGGGACACGTTCACAAAACCGACATACAGCAGCCGCTGGGTCGGACTTGTCGCCAGGCCGAGCGGAGCGGCCTGCGTGCCGCCCACAAGAGGCGGCGACAGCGGTGAGCCGGGCACGTCCGTCAAGAGTCCGCTCGGGCCGATTGAGAAGGCGCGCAGAACCGCGGCGTTTTCCTCCGCGTCGATCAAAAACTTGCCGTCGCGCGAGATAAGCGCCTGCGAAGAGGAGGCGTCTTTCGGCGCCGAAACCGTGGAGCCCGGTATGAACGCGAGCGATCCGTCGGCGTTGACGTTGAATACGCTATAATTTGATCCATCCGATGTCTGCGGCTGGCCAGGGTCCTGGTTCTTGTTCACGACGTAGAGCCGGCCGCCTGTCAGGCCGAGACTGACGGGCTCGATGCCCATCGAGGGATACGGAGAGCCGGCCACGGCGGACAGGGCGCCATCCGAGTGAATGTGGAACGCGGCGATGGTGTTGCTGCCGCTGTTGACCGCATAGAGAAAGCGATGGTCCGCGCTGACAATCACGTTCTGGTCGTCGTCGTCAGGCCCGTCGAGCTGAGCCGGGTTCGTGACGCCGGCGCCGCCCATCAGGTAGGGACTTCCCGGGAGCGCCGTCAAGCTGCCGTCCGAGCCGCGGCGATACGCGAGGATGGCGTTTCAGCCGATCGCCGGATCGTTCGTGGAGACGCAGAGGACGTTGGAGGCCGCAAACCCTCCGTTGTTCGATCCGCCGCCGCATCCCGTCAGCGCGGCGGCGAGACCGGCGCAGCCGATAGTTGCGGCAGCCGCAGTTTACCATCGCGCGCCGTTAAGAATGGCGGCGGCACATTGGGACCATTGGAAGGCCATCAGGCTCATAGTATCCTCGCTCCTTTGTAGCCGGAACGCAGTTCGCAAACCGTTATCCAATCGATCAATTCCTCGCGGTGACCCTGACCTCCTTGTATTGTTCGATCTACACGCCAGGCATTCCGCGCAGCGGCGGCGAAACCAGAGGCGATCATCGCGGCGCTCCTCACGCGACAGGTTGCGAGGGCCCGCGCCGCCATCCGCGCCTGTCCGCCCGAATCGCATCCGCCACGGTCTGCCGGTCCGGCCCCTCCAGCCGCCCGGCTGCCGGGCATGACTGTTCAGGAGTCCGTGCCATGCTCTCCAGCAGCGCCCGCGCCTTGCCACTCGTTTTCGTGTCGATGCTACTATGGCTCGGAATCCCTCCCTGCTCGGCGCAGGGCACGGCGCAGGACTACGAGCGCTCAAACAACTTGCGCCGGCTGACCGCGGGCAAGGTGATTCGGGCGGCCGTAACGCCGCACTGGATCGAGGGCACGGGCCGGTTCTGGTACCGGAACGATCTGCTGGGAGGCCGCCGCGAGTTCGTTCTGGTCGATCCGGCCGGCCCGGTGAAACGTCCCGCCTTCGACCATGCCCGGCTGGCGGCGGCGCTTGCGAAGGCCCTCGGCCGGCCCGTAACCGCGGACCGGCTCCCCGTCGACAGCATCGGCTTCTCCGGCGCAGGCACGCTGTATGTGCAGGCCGGGGGCGCGACCTTTGATTGCAGCCTCGAGACCTACGCGCTTACCCTTTCCACCGCCGCAGTCGACTCGGCGCGCCGCTTCGCACCCGGCGCCGGTCCTCGCCGCTCCGCAAGCGGCGGCGCGGAGACCACGCTCACGCTGCTAAACCGCACGGCCGGCCCCGTCTCGCTCTTCTGGATAGACACTCAGGGCGAGCGGCAGCCCTACGGCGTCGTGCAGCCCGGCGAGCGCCGCGAGATGCACACCTACTCCGGGCATGTCTGGCTCGCCACGGACGCCGGCGGTCGGCCTCTCGCGGGGTTCGTTGCCGGCGACTCGCCGGAGCTGGGCGTCATCGACGGCGGGATCGCGCCCCCGCGCGCCCCGGCTCCCTCTGCCCCCTGCCCTCTCTCCCTGGATCCCCTAACGCCGTTCGGCGGCAGAGCTGAGGATTCACCGAGCAGAGCGGACCGTGCCGGCGCGGATACGCAGCCCGCGCGCCCCTGGTCCGTCCATATCCGGGACAACAATGTCTTCCTGACCGACACCGCGACCGGCCAGGAGAGTGCGTTCTCGAAAGACGGCGCGCCCGGCGACGCCTACCAGGGGCCGCCGATCTGGTCGCCGGATGGAACGAAGTTCGTGGTGTTCAAGGTGGCGCCGGCGCAGGACCACAAGGTCTATCTGGTCGAGTCATCGCCGCGCGACCAGGAGCAGCCGAAGCTGCATACGCTGCAGTACCTGAAGCCCGGCGATCGGGTCGAGGTGCGAATGCCGCACCTGTTCGACGCTGCCGGGAAGCACGAAATCGCCATCAAGAACGACCTGTTTCCCAGTCCCTGGTCGCTGGACAACCTGCGGTGGGAGCCGGCGGGCAAGGGCTTCACCTTCGTCTATAACCAGCGCGGTCACCAGATGCTGCGCGTGCTGCGAATCGATGCCGCGACGGGCGAGGCGCGCGCGCTGATCGACGAGCAGGCGAAGACTTTCGTAGACTATTCGGGCAAGTACTTCTTCCAGCGGCTGGATGGAACCGGCGAGGCGATCTGGATGTCGGAGCGGGACGGCTGGAACCATCTCTACCTCTACGACATGGCGGCCGGGCGCGTAAAGAACCAGATTACGAAGGGCGAGTGGGTGGTGCGGGGCGTCGACCGGGTCGACGCCGAAAAGCGACAGGTCTGGTTCCGGGCGGGCGGAATCCGGCCCGGTCAGGACCCCTACTACGTTCACTATTGCCGGGTCAACTTCGACGGGACCGGCCTGACGATCTTAACGGCCGGCGACGGGACGCATACGGTAAGCTACTCGCCGGACGGCGCCACGTTTGTCGATAGCTTCTCGCGCGTGGATATGGCGCCGATAACGGAGCTGCGCCGCACGGCCGACGGCGCGCTGCTGCTGCCGTTGGAGCGGGGCGACGCATCCGCGCTCACGGCGGCGGGGTGGAAGCTGCCGGAGCGGTTCGTCGCAAAGGGGCGGGATGGCGCGACCGACATCTACGGCGTGATCTGCCGGCCGTCCAACTTCGATCCGAACCGAAAGTACCCTGTGCTGGAGAACATCTACGCCGGCCCGCAGGACTCGTTCGTGCCGAAGTCGTTTCAGCCGGCAAGCGGCCTCCAGGCCATGGCGGAGCTCGGCTTCATCGTGGTGCAGATCGACGGGATGGGGACGAGCAACCGGTCGAAAGCGTTTCACGATGTCTGCTGGAAGAACCTGGTGGACGCCGGCTTCCCCGACCGTATCCTCTGGATCAAGGCCGCCGCCGCGAAGTATCCGTACATGGATCTGTCGCGCGTGGGGATCTACGGCACGTCGGCCGGCGGCCAGAACGCGCTCGGCGGCCTGCTCACGCATCCGGAGTTCTACAAGGCCGGCGTGGCGGACTGCGGCTGCCACGACAACCGGATGGATAAGATCTGGTGGAACGAGCAGTGGATGGGCTGGCCGGTCGGCCCGGAGTACGCGGCGGATTCCAACGTGACGCTGGCGCCGAGGCTGCAGGGCAAGCTGCTCCTGATGGTCGGTGAGATGGACACGAATGTGGACCCGGCCAGCACGATGCAGGTTGTGAACGCGCTGATCAAGGCGAACAAGGATTTCGAGCTTCTGGTGATGCCCGGCTCCAACCACGGCGTCGTAGCGAGCCCCTACGGCCGCCGCCGCGAGCAGGACTTCTTCGTCCGCACGCTGCTGGGCACCGAGCCGCGGCGGTGACTCTGCGGGGAGCGGCGTAAGCGATTATTCGCCGGCGAGCAGCTCCTGCCAGCTCTCCACTTGCAGCAACCTGACCGCCAGTTGCTGGAGCCTTTCCGCCGCAGTAATCGCTTCCAGCGACATCATCGCCTCCGGGCTCGGCTCGCCGAACCGCTGGCTCCCTATGCGCAAAATGGTTTCGCGGATGCCGCGCGATTCGCCTTCGGCTCTACCTTCGGCTCTACCTTCGGCTTCGCCTTTGGCTCGGCCAATCGCTTCCGCTTCGGCTTTCCATCTGTCGAGCTTGCCCGTCGCCCGGTAAAGGTCGTCGAGTATCTCCAATCCTTCGATCATGCTCCAATCCTCCTCGAATATCGGAAGCAGAAGGTCCCGCGTGAACCGCCGGGTCGCTACCAATAGCGCCAGGCCTAGCAGTTCTGCCTGTGTTGCGGCGGGCAGCCGCGATGCGTGGATCAGCGCCACCTCCTCGCGAACGGTCGCCTCGGTAGGCTTATCATCGCACAAAACGAGCAGCGGCGCAAGCTCCGGCAGCTCGCCGCTTCGGATCCGCTCCGCATGCTCCCATAGTCGGACCACCGGAAAGCTCAGGTTCATCGCCAGCCCGCCTGCCTGAACCTGTAGCCGATCCGGAAAGGTGGCGCGGTCGCCCCGCTGCAGATAGAGCGCCAGCAGGACCACCGGCATCTTTAGCTGCCGCAGTAGCCCGCCCCATTTCGCGCACCAGGAGACGAGCAGACCGGCGTCCGGCTCTAGCTGATACTCCAGATAGATCGCGGCTTCTGACGTTCCGCCTTCCCCCACGATCACGAACAGATGGTCGGCACGCAGCTCAGGAAGGTTGAGGTTGGCGTCCTCGATCCGCAGTTTCTCAGGCGCGACCGCGATACCCGCTAGCCGCATGATCGCCATCGGGCACTCCCGGAACAGAACCTTGACGGATCGGTCGATGACGTTCGTTCCGTCGCTGCTCTCGACGTCGCTCATTCGGTCGGGCCTATATGATTCTCCCACGCCGTCGCACCGTCCAGCACGCAGTTCGATTACGGTTCCTACAGCAACGCTGGTCCCGTGTAGGTGACGATCAGCCAAACTATTGTACAATAAAGTCGTCGGTCTTCGGAACTGGGGCTAAATCGAAATGAGAGGCTTGCGCATGCACAAGATGTTGGTTGCGGTCGTACTGCTTAGCGTGGGGGTTCTCGCCTGCGGGTGCAACAACTCCGGCGGCTCCGGCGCCGCGGCCGGGGGTCCGTCGGCGCCGGGGAGCGGCGGGGCCGCAGCGCCGAAGTCCCACGGCACGGTGGGCGTCTCGCTGCTCACGATGGCAAACCCGTTCTTCAAGGTGATGGGCGATTCGATGCAGGCGGAGGGCAGCAAGGACGGCTACGCTGTGACCATCCAGGCGGGCGAGATGGACTCGGCGCGCCAGAAGGATCAGGTGAATGACTTCATCGTAAAAAAGGTGAGCGCCATCGTGCTCAGTCCCGTGGACGCCCGCTCGATCGGCACCTCGATCCAGGAGGCGAACAAGGCCGGCATCCCGGTGTTCACGGCCGATACCGGCTGCCTGGACCCGGCCGCCAAAGTCGTCTCGCACGTCGCGACGGACAACTACGGCGGCGGAAAGCTGGCCGGCGAGGCCATGGTGGAGGCCATCGGCGACAAGGGAACCGTGGCGATCATTACGCACCCCGAGGTCGAGTCGGTCATCCTGCGGGCGAAGGGTTTCAAGGAGGTGATCGCGAAGCATCCGGGCATCAAGATCGTCTCGGAGCTGCCCGGCCGCGGTGAGCGCGACACCTCGTTCAAGACGGCCCAGGACATCCTCGAGAAGCACCCGGACCTCAACGGCCTGTTCGCGATCAACGATCCCTCCGCGCTGGGCGCGGTAGCGGCGATCGAGAAGGCCGGCAAGACGGCGCAGATCAAGGTGGTCGGCTTCGACGGCATGCCGGAGGCGAAGCAGGCGATCAAGGACGGCAAGATCTATGCGGACATCGTCCAGTATCCGGACAAGATCGGCGAGATGACGATCCAATCGGTCGGCAAATACATGGCGGGCGAGAAGGTGCCGCCGGTCAACCTGATCCCCGCTGGCACGTACAAGAAGGCCGACGCCGTCAAGGACGCCTCGCTGAAGTGAACAAGCCGCAAAACACGCCCTGCGCGCAGGCCCGCTCCGACCCGCCGGCACCCGAGCCGCGCAGATGACTGAAGTGCGGAACGGCCTGCGCCGGTTCGCATCGCTCTACGGAATGCTGGGCGTGCTGGCGCTCCTCTGCGGCTTCTTCGCCGCCGCCACGTACCACGCCGAGTCGCCGAGCGGCCCGGCGGGCGCGGACGCGCTGGCGGCGCAGATCGAGCGGGAAGCGCCGCGCGGCGCGACGATCGTGCCGGCCGGGCCGCGCGACGCCGACGGGACGGAGTTCGCGGCGCGCCTCACCGCGGCTCTGGCGAAGGCCGGATTTGCGGTGGCGCCGGCCGTGCTGGGCGACCCGCCGGAGATCCGGTCCCAACTGGAGGCGCTGGCGTCGTCGGGCAGGCCTATCGGCTGGATCGCCACGACGCGCGACTGCGCCGCCTGGCCGCTCTGGGACGCGCTGAAGCGGGCCAATCCGGCCTTCGCGCAGTCGCGCGTCGTGTCGCCGTCCGCCGTGCGGCGCTCCACCTTCCTGACGCCGAGCAACCTGCGCAACATCGCGGACCAGACCGCGGTAATCGCGATCATGGCCGTCGGAATGACCATGGTGATCATCACCGGCGGCATCGACCTCTCGGTTGGAAGCCTGCTCGCGCTCTCTGCCGTGCTGACTGCCTGGACGATCCAGCGACTCGGCGGCGAGCACGCGTCGGCCGGCGGGATGCTGGCCGCCTGCCTGTCCGCGATCGCCCTCTGCGCGGCGGTCGGCGGCGCCTCCGGCTGGCTGACCGCCCGTTTCAAGGTGCCGCCATTCATCGTTACGCTGGCGGGCATGCAGATCGCGAGCGGCTTTGCATTCATCGTGGCGCGAGGCCAGTCGATCTACGATATGCCGGCCTCGTTTACCTGGCTCGGCCGCGGCGCTAGCCTGGCCGGCCTGCCGAACGCCGTCGTGCTCATGGCTCTGGTCTATATCGCCGCGCACCTCTTCATGGGTCGGACCGCGCAGGGCAGGCAGATCTACGCAGTGGGCGGCAACGCGGAGGCCTCGCGTCTCTCCGGAGTGCCGGTCAGACGCACGATCGTCCTGGTCTATATCGTCTCGGCGGCGATGGCAGGCGTCGGCGGCGTGATCACTGCGTCGCAGCTAAAGGCGGGCGCGCCGATCTACGGCGTCATGTACGAGATGTACGTGATTGCGGCCGTGGTGGTGGGCGGAACGAGCCTGGCGGGCGGGCAGGGGCAGGTGTTCGGCACGCTGATCGGGGCGTTCGTCATCGCCGTCATCCGCAACGGCATGAACCTGATGGACGTCGAGCCCTACACGCAGAAGGTGCTCCTCGGCGTGGTGATTCTGGGCGCGGTGCTGGTGGACATTTTGCGCCGGCGGGCACGACCTCCGAACTCAGCCTCAGCGGCGGCGGCACACCGTTGAACCGGTGCGCCAGATCGCCAATACTTCGAGCGAGGCAGAGCTCTTGACACAGTCCGCGCTCATGCGGACGCCATTAGTCCTCACCGACCACTATATCGACGATGCGGGACGTTACCGTGTTAATCGCGATCGTCGGAGACCAGCCTTTGGCCTCGAGGATGACCCACACGGCCGTGGCAGGTGAATCGGCCGCGCTATCTTGTACCTCGTCCGATACATGATCCCGGCCCAGCTTCTTGCATAGTGATAGATATTCACCACGGCGATCCGCCGCGCCGCTCCAGAGTGCTGCCACCCCCGCCCAATCCTTCGACCGTATTCGCGATACGAGGTCGTGCGTCACGGACCTCGCGATGGCGGACTTACTCCGTAATCCGGGTCGCTTCATCGCGGATGGTATAGAGCCGTTCGAACGTTTCGGTGTGACCGGTCTCTTCCACGAGGTGATGGTCCAATTACCTGCGATATACTCGATCGCCGCCGCTCCGGAGCCCGTTCGTACTGCTGGCAGGTGCAGAACAGCGTTCTCTCCGTTCTCGTAAACATCGAACCGGACTGAGACCTTGCCCGGCGAGTCGTCGGAGCGGGTGGATATCCGTATGGTTGGCCGCTTATACATGCTGTTGGCAGAGTTGTAGGTCCAAACGAGCATGTCGCTCGCCCGCCTGTCGCCAACGTTCTGCGCATTGGATTGCCAAATGACAAGGTCGGTCCCCAGGAGTGCATGGAAGAATTGGCGAACCATCTCTCGCGTGATGTAACCATCGGCACCTTGGATATGATCCTTGCCCGTGTACTTTTCCGGAAAGGCGCCCCACGCTGCCAGATTGGCAGCGAGCTTCATCAGCTCCTGTTGCGACAGCGGCGCCAGCTTTGTGAATGAGGGCGCGGACACGACGTACTGTAGCTCCTTTGTGATCTGCGCATTCGTGAGCCGCTGTTGGGCTTGGGCCGCCGCTGCCCCAACTACCACCATCGCAGAAATCGCACAGGTGGCGATATGACGCACAAGCATGTTCATGCGCAGCTCCCTTGCCGGGCTGATACGTCCGGGTATGACCGCTCGCGACACTCGAATGCACGTCTTCGCGCTTGCAGACGACCTGGCGAGCAACTGTTTCTCGCCCTCACGTTCGCTGGGTGTGCCTGTGAGTCCTTCAAAGCTTTGGGCGGGCCTTCCAGGATATGACAGCAGTGTGCGTCTCGCGCCGCGCAACACATCGCCGTCCCGCTACGACCGAGGACGACGCCGCTGACTGCGGTTAGCGAGGGCCTCGTGTGGAGTTCGTCGAACGCGAAGGCCCAGGAACATGGCCGGCGCTAACTTTGAACGTATTCCGGAGCGCCCGCGCGGAGCGCGATCTAGCCGGGACGTACTTCCACCGGCGCTCCCGTGTCCGCAGCGCGGACGGCCGCCAGCGATAGCGCCAGCGTGTGTAGGTTGTCGCGGCCGCTGGTCTCCGGCTCGGCCCCGGTCTCCGCGCAGGCGCGCCAATGGTACAGGTCGAAGTGGTGGCCGGTCGGGCCGATCGATTCGGCCCAGACCGGCTCGCCCCACGGCTCCGGCAGCGGCGTGAAGAAGTGCTGCTCGTGGTAGGCCGATAGGTCGGCCTCCTGCCGGAACAGCCGGATCGGGCCCCAGTCGTCGCGGGGATTCCAGACCAGCGAGCCGCGCGAGCCGGTGATGACCCAGCGGCCGTTCCAGCCGGTATCGACGCCCGGCGCCACGAACGTGCCCGTGTAGTTGACGCGCGCGCCGCTCGCAAATTCGACCCACACGAAGGCGGCCATGTCGCCGTCCGCGTTGCTCACCTTAGGGTTCCAGGTCTGCGCGGTGACGCGGACGGCGTTCTCGCCCAGCAGGTAGCGCATCATGTCGAAGTGGTGGATCGCCATGTCCATGAGGAACGGGTGCGCCATCTTTCGGCGCCAGCCCGCCAGCAGCCCGTGGATCTGGAACTCCGCGACGATATGGTCGATCTCGCCGATGGCTCCCGCGGCGATCATCTTCCGCAGGCAGCGGGGCTGGTCCTGGTAGCGGTACTGCTGCGTCACCATTAGCGTGCGCCGCTTGCTCTCCGCCGCCTCGACCATGGCGCGGGCGGACTGCATCGAGTCGGAGATGGGCTTCTCGACGAGCACGTGGAGGCCCGCGTCGAGCGCCATGATCGTGGTCGCTTCGTGGCAGGGCGCGGGCGTCACGTCGATCAGGCCGTCCGCCTCCACGGCGGCGATTGCCTCCGATACATAGGTAAAGCGCCGCTCCGGCGGCACTCCGGCGATCTCGCCCGCCGCCGCGAGCGCTTCCGGATTGGGGTCGACGAGCGCAACGTGCTCGAAGCCCTCGCACTCTCGCACGGCGTAGATCCAGCTCAGTCCAAAGCCGCCTACGCCCGCCTGTATCACGCGCATTGTGGTGCGGTTCCTTGATTGATTATTCGGTCGCAACCGGCGCCAGGCCAACAGTTCAAGGATTATGACGGGCTGAACGATCGCGCCGGTTCCGAAAATGGTGATTTGCCGGACCGCCGTTCGACTCCTGCGTCGGTGCGCCGCTTGTATTCTAAACGCCGCCCGGCCGCGAAAGTGACGCGCCGGCGGGGAGATGTCTCGCGCCAGGTGCGCAAAGGACGCCAAGAATGCAGAGGGGTGAGCAGGAGAACGCAGCGCGGGCGACGTCACTGCCGGGTCTAGCCGGATCCGACGGCCGATTGCGCCGACGCACCGCGGGGAGTTGCGCGTGAAAATCGGCATCGTTGCGGACGATCTGACCGGCGCCGCCGACTCCGCAGCGCCATTCGCCGCTCTCGGCTGGCATGCGACGGTACAGTGGCTGCCGGACCGGAGACGGCCCACTCCCGGCGCGGCGCAGATACCGCCGCCATGCGACCCTCCGGAATCCAGTGTCCATATCCCCAGCTCCGGAGCGGCGCGGGCGATCTCCACCGGCGTGCGGGACCTGCCGGAAACCGATGCGGACGAAGTCCGGCGGCGCGTTGGCGACGCGCTGCGCGCGCTGGGCGCCGGTGCGCTGGACGTCGTCTACAAGAAGATCGACAGCACGCTCCGCGGCCACCTGCGGCTGGAGCTGGATGCCGTTCGCGCGGCGCTCCCGGGCCGGCTCGCGATAGTCTGTCCGGCCTTCCCGGCGAACGGCCGCACGGTGCGCGATGGCGTCCTCCATGTGCATGGCGAGCCGCGCGGGAGCGTGCGCGAGGCGTTCGAGATGGTCGGCGATCCGCATGCCACGGAGATGTCCCTGCCGGAGATCCGCGGCGGGCCGGAACGGGTGGCCAAGCAGCTGCGCGCGCTGCACGCGGCGGGCGCGCATGCGCTCTTCTGCGATGCCGAGACCGACGCGGACCTTGCGGCGATCGCGGCCGCGCTGCTGCAGATGCCGGACCTGGTGCTGCCGGTCGGCTCGGCCGGCCTGGCCGCGGCCATCGCAGGCGCCGCCGAATCCCACGCTCCGCGGGATGCGGGTCGCCAGACCGATCCGACGGATGGGACCGAGGCCACTCGTGGCGGCATGCCGATTGCCCCAACGCTGCGCGCCGCGCTTCGGGAGCTGGCGGAGCGGCCCGTGCTCGTCGTCGTCGGAAGCCGGCACGCGGCTTCGCGCGGACAGGCGGAGCGGCTCGCGGCATGGGCCGGCGTGGCGCCGATTACGATGGTGGCATGCGACCGGCCGGAGGAGTTGGTGGCGTCGTTGGGACAGGAGGGCCAGGATTGGCACGAATTGGGGACACTGCCGGGCGTTGCGGCAGAGTCTTTGGGACGGGATGAACAGGATTTACAGGATGGGGAGGATGGGATTGCCGGCGGGACCGAGGGATCGGGCAGGCGCGGGGCGGAAGAGGCTTCGGGCGTCGCAGCGGTAAAGGTCTGCGCCGACGCTGCCGGCGCGATTGCCCGCCGGTTCGCGGCGGGCAATCGGATCGTTCTGGTTGTGACGCCGGACGAGGATCACGCGGGATTCGCCGGTCCGGCTGCCGCGCTGGAGTTGCGGCTGTCGGCCATCCCTGCCGCCTTCGGCCTCATCGTGACGGGTGGACACACGGCGCAGCGGCTCATCGCGGGGATGCCGGGCTGGCACGGCATCCAGCTCGTCGGCGAGCGCGAGCCGGGCATCGTCGTCGGCCGCATGCTGGCAAGTGGCGCTGCCGCCCAGCTCCACGGGCGCCCGATTGTGCTGAAGGCCGGCGGATTTGGGGAATTCGACACACTTGTACGGTGCGTTGCTGGCGGCGTTACGGGCTAACGACTATGCGCAAGAGCGACGACGAACGGACGCCGGTTCAGTGTTCCGCATTCGTATTGCGGGACCGGCGCTCTGCCGGCAATCATTCGATCCGATCAAGCTCGGCTCGCAGGTCCTCACCGAGCGACTCCGCCGAAACCACTACGCCATGATCGACCGCGCAACTGGGCAACGGAAATACGGCAATCTGCCGGCCATCACTCGATATACCTGGCAGCCACCGCTCCGTCCAAGTTTCGACGACTACCCTCGCCGGCTCGGCGTCCTGCCACTCGCCGACGGCACAGTCCTTGGCGAAGCGAGGATGCGGCCAGATCGGAACGCACTCGCAACCGGCGGGATCGGCGGCGAGTGCCCATCCTTCGTCGTTTCGCAGGCCCCCAACCTCGGCCGACTCGGCGATCCGCTTCACGAATTGAACGTAGCGGTCCGCGGCCGGGCATCTCGCCATCGCGTCGTGAAGAGCGTAAGTCAAAAGGCAGCTCATCGGTCTTCCGCGCGCTCTGCCTTGGCTTGTGTGTGACCACGTATCGCACGTCCTCCTCGAGGTCACCGCTCAACTGCATCCAGGCGTCCATATCAAGGCGGATATGTTCGCGCACCGTGACCGTCTCTTCCGCAATGTATCCTGTCATTGTGTGCGCCAGGAGCGCGACGCCGCAGCCCGGATTATCGTCCAGTATCGCACGAACCCCGGCGACGAGGATGCCGCGGTGATCGTTATTGCGTGTCCGCCGGTTTCCGGCTCGGCCGATCAGCGATTCCGAACTGAATCCGATCTGGACGAGACTCGCCGCGAATTCGCGGCAGTCCCCGCAGGCCTGGCGGCCGATCGGCGCGGTCGCCGCGTCGCTGAAGTGCACGCGCGAATCGAAGTAGACCGACAGCCGGCTCGATATGGGCCGCGGAACGGCAATACAGAGGAAAAGCGACATCGGATTGTGGTCGGTCGACGCCCTGGCATGATGATCGGAAGCGTCCGTCGCTTACCCGCGCGACACGACACCGCGGTAGCGCGGCGTGTAGTCCGGGAAGACATCCGCGATGCGGTCATTCTTCAGGCGGTAGCGGACGATCTCGGCGAGCACGTCGCGATAGTCCGTGGTGACCCGCAGGTCGCCGACCGGATCGAGCTGATGGCTGCCGAGGCCCGGCCAGTCGGCGTGGACCTTGCCGCCGACGACAGGGCCGCCCATGAGCAGCCAGGCGCCGGCGCGGCCATGATCGGTGCCGAGACCGGAGTTCTCCTGCGCGCGGCGGCCGAACTCGGTCATCACCACCGTGGTGACGCGGCCCATGTGCGGGCCCAGATCGTGCGCGAAGGCCGCGAGCGCCTGGCCCAGCTCCGTCAGACGCAGCGCCTGCCAGCCGATGTCGGCGCCCTGCGCAACGTGCGTGTCCCAGCCGCCCATCTCCAGGCAGGCGATCTCCAGCCCCGCATCGCCCTTAACCAGACAGGCTACTTGCCGGAACGCATTGCCCACGTCGCCGTCCGGGTACTTCGCGCCAGGCTCCGGCTTGTAGTTCGCCGGGTCCAGCCGCTTGATCGCGTCCATCGCGGCAAGCGCGGCGGCCCCGCCGGAGCGCAGCGTATCGGCCGGCGCGCCGGCCGTTCGCGGGGCGGGCGCGCCGTCGAGGCCGTACATCTCGCGCAGGGTCTGCTCGAAGGCGGAGAGGCGCTCGCCGGCGTTCGGGTCGGCATGGAGCCGGGCGCGCCGCCGGGCCGCGGCATCGCTGAATCTGTCGCCCAGGGCCGCAAGCCGCCCGCCGAGCTTGGCGGGAGCGTGGTGCGCCGCGCCGCCCGCGCCGGTCGGCCCCTCGAACGGTGCGACAAGCCGGAAATCGGCGAGCGAGGTCATGGCCGTTGCGCCCGTGGCGCCGCGCAGCGAATCGGGCATCGTCTCGGAAAAGGCGACGGCTCGCAGCGGGGAATCGCCATCCTTCGCCGTGGACTGCAGGTGGCGCGCCAGCCAGCCGCTGGATGTGCCGCCGGTGACCTGCGCCAGGCCGCGCTCCATCGCCTCCATCGCCTCGAAGTGGGAGCGGCTCTGGTCGTCGGAACCGATCGCGTGGACCGCCGCGAGCACTCCTTGATCGTGCAGCGGGCCGAGCGGGGCAAGCGCCGGATGCAGGCCGAAGAAGTCGTCCAGCTTCACCAGGCGGGACTTCGGCGCCGTCTTGCGGTCGTTCGGCCCGCCGAGGCCCAGCGTCGGCCGCAGCCGGTAGTAGTGATCGTCGCCGTAGGGCGCAACGATGTTCAGGCCGTCCGCTCCGCCGCGGAGGAACAGCACGACGAGCGTATCGGCGCCGGTCTGCGCGATATGATCGCCCACGGCGATGCTCGCCAGCCCGGAGCGTGACTGCCCGAAGGCTGCGGCCGCGCCGGTGACCGCGGCAAGGGCCGCGCCGGTCAGTACCTGTCGTCGTGCGATGTTGCTCATCGGTATGGTCCTCTATGGCGCCGTTCGATCTGGTTTTGGCTCGCGGCATCCGATGCCGAGACTTGGCTCGCCGCGGACCGTCTGCTTGAACACGAACTCCCAGACCAGGAACGCAACGGGCACGAACGCTAGCGCGCCGATCGCGCAAATCTCCGGGCGCCCTGCGATGTACAAGCAATAAATGAAGATCACGACCGCCAGCAGGAGAAACAGAATTGGCAGTATTCGCCGCATGAAAAGGTGCTGACCGCCTAGCTCCCTTGCGTCGCCTTCCATCGTGCGTGCGAACTTCTCCAGGCACACGTCTAGCCGGCCGCTCGTCTCGCCGGTCCGCAGGCGGTCGATCAGGCCGAGCGGCAGCTGGCGCGTCTCGGCCAGGCACTCCGAGAGCGGAACGCCCGCACGCGTCCGCCGTGCGGCTCGATAAAGCGCGTCCCGGTAGTGCCCACTGCCGCAGTTGTCGCCGGCGATCTCCAACGCCTCGGAGACCGGCACGCCGCAGCGCCATAGCGCGGCGAAGAGATCGGTCCAGCGCATCGTGGCCCGGCTGCGGTTCGCGACGCCTCCGCGCGAGGAGTTCACATACGCTCGTGAGCGCAGCGTGGTGCCGGCGCGAGACGCCAGCCGGACACGTTCCGCCGTCCGCTCGATCCACCACCGAGCCTGCGGGAAGGCGGCGCGCTGCTCGATCGCGCCGAGCCGCCGCAGCTCGCCGGCCAGGGTCCGCAGGTCCGCGTCCCGCTGCCCGTGCAGCTCCCAGGCGCGGAGCGCGGGCACGAGGAGCGGCGGGAGCACGTCTGAGGTTCCGGCGAGCGCGTCGGAGATCGACGACCCCTCCGCCACCCGCGCGGCCGCCCGCTCGACCGCGCCGCGAAGCTCGGGTCGGGCGTCGCTCGCTGCGAGCGCCAGCGCTTCGGCCGCGGGCCGGCCCGCGGCGCACAGCCGAAGGAGATTCTCCGTCACGTGCGCGGCCTGGTCGCTGAGACAGGGATAGCCGAGCTGCGCCTCCTCCAGGCGCCGCCGGACCGACGCGTCGTCACGGCGCGCGGCGGCTTCCGCCACGACATCCGGAGTCCCGGCCGCCGGCAGAGACCGTTCCACCACCCGGCGCTGGACGACCCCGTCCTGCTCAGCGGCGACCGCGGGCGGCGCGGGCGCGAAGTCGAGCAGCTTGTCCTCGACCTGCGCCCGTGTTCGGCTGTTGTCAGTCTCGACCATGTCGGTCAGAATGTGCGCCGGCGAACCGCTGGTCCCGGCAGGCCCTGCGGCCTTCGGCTTCAGCTCTTCCACTGGAAAGCCGGTGACGAGAGCAACAGGGCGGTCGCCTCGGCGATGAGGCTGTCCTGCTTCACGCCGGCCTCGCCCTCGCGCCGCACGTGGCCCAGAACCTGGTTGCGGAGCGCGGCCAGCTCC
>Ga0070735_10001927_pt1 | contig 19257 bp, 13 predicted proteins | sample Coa_R1_FD_66443 | JGI IMG/M metagenome (GOLD analysis project Ga0070735, IMG submission 66443) | Surface soil microbial communities from Centralia Pennsylvania, which are recovering from an underground coalmine fire - Coalmine... | ecosystem: Environmental > Terrestrial > Soil > Unclassified ... | reverse complement strand
CGAGATATAGAGATTGCCGGCCGGATCCACTTTTACGCCAACGGGGCTATCCAGCAAAGCGCTGGTAGCGGGGCCGCCGTCGCCAGAATTGCCGGCGGTGCCGGGAGTACCCACAACCGTCGAGATAGGCTCCGGAGTAGTACCGCTCAGCAGAGTCTTGCGAATGATGTGATTGCCAGTGTCGGCGACGTAGATGAAGTTTGCCGCGTCCATATCCATACCGGCCGGCCCATTAAGTTCGGCGGTTTGATTACTGAGTCCGCTGTCGCCGTTATAGCCCGCGACGCCGTTCCCGACCTGGGTGATGGTCTGGTAGGTTGTTCGGATGATGGTGCGAACCCGATTGTTAAGCTTGTCTGAGATGTGAATATTTTGCGCGTGGCAAAAGACGAGGTCCACGGGAGTGTTCATGATCATTTGATTGCCAGGGCAGCCGTCGCCGACGGAATTCGTGGCTGCGGCGCAGACCGGCGGGGGAGTGCCGCCGGCTGGATAAAACTGTCCGGCGTAGGTCGAAATATTCCCTTTGTTATCCACCATACGAACCACGTTGTTATTGGTGTCCGCAATGTAGATAAATCCAGCGCCATCCGAGAGAACGGCCATGGGGCCGTTGAGTTGAGCGCTAGTGGCGGGTCCGCCATCGCCGGAGAAGCCGGCCGTGCCAGTACCTGCAAAGGTGGAAATGACGCCCGCAGGAGTTACCTTAAAAACTTTGTTGCCTTTCTGATCCGCGATGTAATGATTGCCAAATCCATCGACCGCGATGCCTGTAGGACCAGCCAGTTGCGCGCCGGCGGCGGGACCGCCGTCGCCCCCGGTGCCGCCGCCCGCAAACGTGGAAATGGGAGGGGGGCCAAAGGCGGACATGGGTCCGCTACCGGCGCCGTCGAGTGACACGCCCAGCAGTACGTTGCCGCTTGGGTCGGAGAGCACCACCATTCCTTGGCGTCGGCCAGGGGCGGTGGGCTGGAACACGACTTCAACGTTGCATTTTCCGGCGGTTAGGGTCGGGCAGGTGGTGCCTGCTGCAACCGAGGTGAAGTCAAGATTCGGGGCTCCCCGGGTCAGAACGGAGACGCTTCCCAGAGTCGTGCTGGACGGAACTGTTATGGTGAATACCTGCGTTGCGCCAGGCGCAGCGAAGATCGCCAAACTGGGCGCCGAAGTGACCTGGGCCGACAGTCCTGGCGCGATTACCAGAAGACAGGCGGAGACGATTAACAAAGTCGAGAGGCGAGCGGCAAATGCAGGGGGAACATGCCTGCAGGGAATTCTATTAAGCATGTGGAAGACTCCTTCGTTCTGGGTGTTCGGCACCCCACAACTTCGCCTTGATCGAAGAAGACACCACCAAGCCGAATCTCCTCCGCTTTATTGGAACTGACCTTAGGAGGTAGACTTTCTCCCTAGGGGATCCAACATCGGGAGTTGGCGGCCGAGTATTTGCTCCCTCGCTGCACATCGCGAAATTGCGCGACTCAGTCTCCGTCAGGTAAGGAGCGTGTCTCCATACAGCCGATGCTTTAGATATTCAGGTAAATGACTCTAGTTCTAATGAGGCCTGCTCGTGCAGACGCGTCCGAAGGTGGTGATGAATCGGACCAAGGATGGGTGCTGTACTGGTGGGAGTAGGACCGGCTATTTCGACGGAGCCGAGGCGCCCCGGAATTGGTATCCATTGCCAACCCTTCGCGATCGGGCCGTATCTTGCTTTTGCCTTGCTGGCGGAATATACTCTATTTTCGCTCTGAAGCGGGTCGCACGGATGGGTGGGCGCAAGCCCACTTTTTTGTTGGGCCGGTTGGAGTGCAACGATACCGGCATTGCTCGGGGAGTCTTCGGTTGGATTTGGAAAAAATTCGAGAAGCCGCCGACCGCGTGGCGCGGTCGGAAGGTCTGGAAATATATGATGTGGAGTGGAAAGTTGGGAAGCAGCGCTTCCTGAGAGTGATTATTGATCGGCTGCCGAAGGTTAGGGCGGCGGCTAACGATGTGGCGGGGCAGGTGCCGCCAGTAGGTGACGCGGTCGAGGGCTCGAGCGGCGAGTTGGGAGTCAGCCATGCGGATTGCCAGCGCGTAAGCCAGCAGTTGAGCGTGATTCTGGATGTGGAGGAGTTGATTCCGGGGCCGGGGTACATCCTGGAAGTGAGCTCGCCGGGGATGGACCGGGCTTTGCGGAAGCCGGCGGAGTACGAGAGATTTCGCGGGCGGATGGCGAAGATTTCGACGACTGAACCGGTAGAGGACGAGAAATACTTTGAGGGGCGGTTAGCGGGATTGGTGGACGGGAAAGTGCGGTTGGAGTTGAAGGGGAAAGTGCCCAGGACGGTGGAGTTGCCGCTGGAGAAGGTACGGAAGGCGAACTTGATGGTGGAGTTTTAAGGAAGCTGGCAGCTGATAGCTAATAGCCGACCGACAGCAAAGAAAGAATTCTACGCAGAGTGCGCAGAGAGCACAGAGGACACAGAGAAGAGTAGAGATTTAGAGCAAGAGAAATTTCAGGAACAGGAAGACGACCGGGAAAGATACATGGCGAATCTGCTCTATCAACAAATCGAGATGTTGAGCCGCGAGAAGCACATCGAGACGAATGTGGTGGTATCTGCGATTGAAGACGCGATGGTGGTGGCGGCGCGGAAATATTACAAGACGGAAGAGGATTTGCGCGCCAAGTTCAATCCAGAAACCGGGCAAGTGGATGTGTACTCGGTGCATGTGGTTGTGGAGGAAGTGACCGACCCGAAGAAGGAAGTCAGTCTGGCGGAAGCGAAGAAAAAGAATCCGTCGGCGGAGATTGGGACGGAGATTATTGCGGCGAAGCCTACCGACGTGCTGGGACGAATTGCGGCGCAGACAGCGAAGCAGGTGATTCTGCAGAAAGTGCGCGAGGCGGAGCGCGACACGATTTACAACGAGTACCACACGCGCGTGGGCGAACTGGTGACGGTGATTGTGAAGCGTGCGGAGGGGCCGGATCTGATTGTGGATATGGGGAGGACGGAGGCGCGGTTGCCGAAACGCGAACAGTCCAAGCTGGAGACATACAACATTGGGGAGCGGCTGCGCGTAGTGATCAAGATGGTGGACCGAGCGGCGAAGGGACCGCAGGTGATTGTGTCGCGCGCGGATGCGAGTTTGGTGCAGCGGCTGTTTGAGATGGAAGTGCCGGAGATTTACGACGGCACCGTGCAGATACGGCATGCGGCGCGCGAGGCGGGCGAGCGGACGAAAGTGGCGGTGGCGAGCCGGGATAAGGATGTCGATCCGGTGGGCGCGTGTGTGGGCATGAAGGGGATGCGAGTGCAGTCGATTATTCGCGAGCTGCGCGGCGAGAAGATTGACATCATTCCGTACAGCGAAGAGACGGTGGCCTTTGCGCAGAAGGCGTTGAGCCCGGCGAAAGTAACGCGCGTGCAGATTACCGACCCGGAAAACAAGAAGCTGGAAGTGATCGTCGAGGATTCGCAGCTTTCACTGGCAATCGGGAAAAAAGGGCAGAATGTCCGGCTGGCAAGCAAATTGATCGGCTGGGACATTGATATCAAGAGCGAGGAAGAGAAGCGGCAAGAAATTGAAGAGCAGATGACAGCTTTGACCGCGCCGACCACACCGTTGACGGCCCTGGCTGGTGTGGGTGCGAAGACCATTGAAAAAATCGAAGCCGCTGGGATTACCAACGTCGAGAAGCTTGCCGGGATGACGCCGGAACAGTTGATGGAGATTCCGGGAATCGGCGAGAAGATGGTGGACAAGATTTATCAGGCGGTGAACCGCTTCTACGAGGGCGGTGCGGAGGCCGCGGCTGCAGCATCGGTTGAGACTACGGGGGAGAGCGCGGAAGGCGAGGCAGCGCCGGCAGAGGGCGAAGCAACGGCGGCCGAAGGTGAAGCGGCTCCTGAGAGCGGCGAAGTGAGCGCGGAGCCCGCAGAGAGTGCTGCATCGGAAGAGGAGACTCGAGCAGAGATGGCGGGTGAAAGCGAAACTGCATCGACGGCGGCTGGGGAAGCTGAAGAAACGCCGGCGCATGAACATTCCGAGAGCGAGACTAAGGCGGAGGAAGAACCGAAGCATTAGGCGGTGAGTTGGGATTGGCCTCGGCGGAGCTGGGGCGTTAGTTATCGACCGTGGAGCGGTCCATAGGACGCATGAACGAAGCAAACCAAGTTCGAATCAACGAGTTGGCTAGGGAACTCGAAGTCAAGGCCAAGGCGATTATTGACCTTTTGCCAGGGTATGGCGTCACCGAGAAAAAGACGCACTCAAGCTCGATTCCCGAGGACGTCGCGGAGAAGGTTCGCAAGAACATTTTGGGACAGGCACAGGCTGAGGCTGCGGCGGAAGCTGCGGCAAAAGCGGAAACAGCTGCGAAGGAAGCGGCGGCCAAGGCTGCACGGATGCGGCCGGCCACTCCTCCGCTGCCGGTAAGCGCCGCGCCTGGTCCTGCCGTGGTCACGAAACCTCCTGCCCCAAGTGTCGCGCCAAGCGTCGCGCCAGTAGCGGCTCCGGTTGCGCCGGCAGCGCGACCCGTCACTCCCGCTGCGCCAACTCCGGCTGCTCCGGTATCCACTGCGCCTAGCAACGCGCCTACTACGCCCAAGGCACCGGTGCACGCTCCGTCAGGGACGCCGGCAGCGGTTCCACCGCCCGCGGCAAAGCCAGCAGCGCCCGCACCCGCGACAAGACCCCCAGCTCCGACACCAATTCGCCCTCCATCGCCGACGGCTGCGTCCACTGCGCCGAGAGCCGCAGCGCCTTCTGCGCAACGGCCAGGAGCTCCGTCTGGAACTCAACCTTCTTCTGTGCGCCCAGCGGCTGCAGCACCTGGAGCGCCCGGGGTGCGTCCTGCCGCACCGTCTCGACCATTGCCTACGGGGAATCGCGGCCCGGTTCCTGGAACGGTGCCGGGCAGCGGGCAACGTTCTGGGGGACCACGTCCCGGTCAGCCAATGCGCCCGATGCAGCCTGGGGGACAAGGTAGACAATATACGCCGCGGCCGGGTGGCCCAGGTGGAACGGGAAGCTCACCGGCGAATCGACCTTTTGAACAGCGGCGCGGAGCGACACCATCCGGCACGCGCCCAGGGCCGCGAATGCCGGGACGTCCCGGCATGCTACCGGCATTGCCGCCGGACAAAGTGCCGCCGAAGGCGGAGCCGGGCAAGCCGCTCTATACGCGCAAACCTACGCAAAGACAGCGGCCGGTCATGGACAAGCGGGAGCAGGAGGGTGAGCGCAAGCTGCATCCGACTCGCCAGCGTCCAGGAGCAGGCGACCGGCGATCTGCCGCGGCTGTTATTGCGCCGCCGGAACCGCGCCCGCCGCGCGACGTTACGATTACGGAAGGCATCACGATCCGGGAGCTTGCGGAAAAGCTGGATGTGCGCGCGAAGGATCTTTTGAAGACCCTCTTGGACCGAGGAGTTTTTGCCAGCATCAACCAGGCGCTGGATGTGCCAACGGCGACGACGCTTGCAGAAGCTTTCAGCGGAGTGGTGAGCGTGGTTTCGCTGGAAGAAGAGATGGTGCTGGAAGTTGCCAAGGAAGAAACCAGGGAAAGTTTGAAGCCACGGCCGCCGGTTGTGACGGTTATGGGTCACGTGGACCACGGCAAGACGAGCTTGCTCGACGCGATTCGCGAGGCGGATGTCGCGGGAGGCGAAGCGGGCGGCATTACCCAGCACATCGGGGCGTACAAAGTGGTGGTGAACGACCGCAGCGTGGTTTTTGTCGACACGCCGGGCCACGAAGCGTTTACGCGGATGCGCTCGCGAGGCGCGAAGGTCACGGACATTGTGGTGTTGGTGGTGGCCGCAGATGACGGCGTCATGCCGCAGACGAAAGAAGCAATCGATCACGCCAGGGCTGCCAAGGTGCCAATCATCGTGGCCATCAACAAGATCGACAAGCCGGAAGCGCAGCCGGAGCGGGTGAAGCGGCAGCTCTCGGACCTGAACCTGGTTCCCGCGGAGTGGGGCGGAGATACGGAGTTTGTGGAAGTTTCCGCGAAGCAGAAGAAGGGTATCGACAAGCTGCTGGAAACGATTTTGCTGGTAGCCGATTTGCGCGAGTTGAAGGCCAACCCGGACGCGCCGGCAAGCGGCACGGTTCTGGAATCGCGTGTGGACAAGGGGCGCGGACCGGTGGCCACGGTTCTCGTGCAAAACGGAACGCTCAACTCCGGAGACTTCTTCATTTGCGGCTCGGTGTTCGGCAAAGTACGCGCGATGTTTGATGACCGCGGCCGGACCATCAAGGATGCGCCGCCGTCGACGCCGGTGGAAGTGCTGGGTTTGCAGGGCGTGCCCGAAGCAGGCGATCACTTCCAAGTGACGGAAGAGGCCAAAGCGCGGCACATCGTTGAATACCGGCAAGGCAAACAGCGCGACGCGCAGATGGCGCGCTCGAGCGGAGCGCGCATCACGCTCGACCAGTTGCACGAGCAGCTTAAGGCCGGCGACGTCAAGGAATTGGGCATCGTCATCAAGGCGGACGTGCAGGGTTCTGTGGAAGTACTCAGCGAAATGCTGCCGAAGCTGTCGACGGACCAGGTAAAGCTGAAGATAATCGGCTCGGGCGTGGGCGCGGTAACGGAGAATGACGTTTTGCTGGCATCGGCGTCGGGAGCGATTGTTATCGCCTTCGGGATCCGGCCGGATCGCAAGGCACTGGAGCTTGCACAGCAAGAACATGTGGACATCCGCTCGCACACGATCATTTATGAAGTGTCCGACGAAATCAAGAAGGCCATGGAAGGCCTGCTGGAGCCAGTTATCCAGGAAACCTATTTGGGCCGCGCCGAAGTGCGGAACACCTTCCGAGTGAAGGGCTCAGGCACGGTAGCGGGATGCTATGTAGTGGACGGCGTGCTGAAGCGTGACGCGCAGGTTCGCGTTGTGCGCGATGGCGCGGTCGTCTATACGTCCAAGCTCAGCTCGTTGAAACGCTTCAAGGATGACGCCAGCGAAGTACGCACGGGATTCGAGTGCGGCGCGGGTATTGCAAACTTCAACGACGTGAAAGTCGGAGACGTTTTGGAGTGCTTTAGCGTTGTGAAGCTGAGCGCTGCGGAAGCGGCGGGCCAGACCGTTGGGAGCGCTGGCCGCAGGTAAACAAAATAATCCCCCGGGAGCGCTCATGCCATGCCGGTTGGCCTGCTTACCCTTGAGCTGCACATCCCAGACGCGCAATCGTTGAAGGACAAGCGGCAGGTGCTGCGCAGCTTGAAGGATAAGCTGCGGAGGCAGTTTAATGTGGCGGTGGCGGAACTGGACCATCACGACGTGTGGCAACGGTCGGTGGTTGGCGTGGTAACACTGTCGAACGAAGAGAAGCATCTCAAGGAAGTATTGCAAAAAGTCCTGGATGAAGCAGACCGCATCCTCGGCTCGTTTTTGATCAACCAGGCGATTGAAATTATCTAGAAAGTTTTGCGGGGACGGTAATGAGTCCAGCCAATCACCGGCACGAACGGGTGGGCGAGGAGATCGCTCATGAGATTAACGCCATGCTCGCGGGAGAGCTGAAAGATCCAAGGCTTGAGGGCATGGTGGTGGTCAGCGAAGTACGCGTCCAGCAAGATATGAAGCACGCCCGCGTGTTTATCAATATGCAGGGATCGGGCAAGGAGCAGACCGACGCGATCAAGGCCCTGGAGCATGCTTCGGGATTTATCCGGCGGGAGTTGATCGAACGGCTGCAACTTCGCCGCTTGCCTGAGCTTCATTTCACGTTGGATCATTCGCAGGAATATACGGAACGAATCGATCAGCTCTTGAGAGAGATGAAGAAGGATAAGCCGGCCGCCTCCTGATCGCGTTTTCAACGTTAAACCAATCGATCGCTGATCACTCACTCCATGCCACGCCAGCCTCAACCTGCGCCGTTTGACGGCGCGCTCGTCATCGATAAGCCATCAGGGAAAACCTCGCACGACGTCGTGGATGCGGTGCGTCATCTTGCGGGTTTCCGCCAGATTGGGCATTTGGGGACGCTCGACCCGCTGGCGACGGGTGTTCTGGTCCTGCTGCTCGGACGGGCCACGAGGCTGGTGCAGTTTTACAACGGGCGCCGGAAGCGCTACTCGGCGGCATTTCGTTTTGGCTTCGCGACGGACACTTACGATTCGGATGGCGAGGCACAGGGGCCGGATACGGCGCCTGCACTCGATGCGGCGGTACTAGAAAAGCTTGCGTCAGAGAGAGTGGGCAGGTTCGAACAAATCCCGCCTATCTTCTCCGCAAAAAAAGTGAAAGGCCGCCCCGCGTACGAACTGGCGCGCAAGAAGCAGCCCGTCGAATTGAAAGCCGTCGAGGTCGAGCTTTTCGAATACAGGCTAACGGGGATTGAAGGAAACCTGGCGCGCTTTGTCATCGAGTGCTCCTCGGGGACGTACATCCGCTCGCTGGCGCACGACATGGGACAGAAACTCGGTTGCGGGGCGCACCTCGCCGAGATCACGCGCACCGCTGTCGGCGAGTTTTCGCTAGAGCAGGCGATCAAGCTGGAAGAGCTTGCGGAAGCGTCGCGCGCCGGCAGGTTTGCCGACTGCCTGATTCGACTGGAAAATCTGCTGCCGAATTTTCCACGAGTGAATGTGCTGCCCATTATCGAAAAGCGCGTGCGGCACGGCACGAAATTCAACGTGCAGGTCTCGCAAATTCAGCCCGGACGAGTGGAGTTGCCTCCTGGTGCAACGTTGCAGCTCGACGCGGGGGAAGCAAAGCCGCCCCGTTTGCGCGTGTTCAGCCAGCAAGACAAGCTTGTCGCCATCGCGGAAGCCCTGGTGCCGCGCACCTATCAGCCCATCGTTGTTTTCGAACCATTGGCATAAACACACAAACAGAGGATTGGTGGAGTAAGCAGCCAAGGCGCGCCCGTCCGCCCTTTGGCTAAGGCTGCCGCTGCGGCGGAGCCAATCCGGCGCCACCGCGGCCCGCATTCGTGTCGCTTCCGACATAGATCGAGCGTGAGACGCGGTCCTGCAGCCGCAATTTGTGGGGAGTAATCAAAATCACCATCTCGGTGTCCTGAGCAGTTGTGTTTCTTTGTCCGAAGAAATAGCCCGCCGCGCCGGGAAGATTTGCGAAGCCGGGGAGACCGGTAAGCGTACGAGTCTCTTCGTTGTCGAGCAGTCCGCCGATAATGGTGGGTTCATCTTCTTTGATGCGGACGGTTTGGGAGAGCGTGCGATTGGTAATGATCGGTATGCCGTTGATGCTAGACCCTGCAAGAGCGCGAATCTCGAATTCTAACTGCAAGGTCACTTCGTCATTTGGGTGAACCGTCGGTGTGGTTTTAATCTTCACGCCAAGATCTTCGTATTGCGCGCCGGGATAGGGTTGCTGTGCGATCCCTGCTCCCGCCACGTTGGAAAACAGGCTTGCGGGACTGAGAATTACGGTGACCTGCCCCGTAGCGCCTGAGGGGTCGTCTGTGATCGCGACGTCGGGCAGGGAAGCGCCGCTGAGGGTTGCTGACAAGAGGGCCGTGGGATTTGTTCCTACAGGAAGTTCGAAGGGGGGCGCGAATAGCCCCTGGCCGAGCCCGAGGAAAACCGACACGCTGTCGGTTTGCGGGTCGGTTACGCCAATGTCTGGATTGCCATCCGCGTTGAAATCGGCGATGGTGACTGCCGTCGGCCCTTGCCCGGTGCCAAGCGGCGAGTTCGTGGCTGCGGTGAACGTACCGTCACCGTTCCCCAGCAACACGCTGACCGTGTCGTCGCCCTGGTTGACGACCGCCAGGTCGGGGTGGGAATCGTTGTTCAGGTCGCCGGTAGCGATGGCGACCGGCGACTTGCCTACGGCGATGGGAGAGCCGCCCTGCCCACCGGTAGCCTGCGTAAACGCGCCCTTGCCGTTGCCGAGAAGAATGGAAACGTTGTTCGTCGTCTGATTTACGATCGCCAAATCCAAATTCCCATCGGAATTAAAATCCGCGGCGGTCGCGGCAATGGGACCGGCGACGGCGCTTGGCAAGGCAAAGGGCGAACCTGTTACTTGCGTAAAAGTTCCATCACCGTTGCCGAGAAACATGGAGAACGTATCGTCGGTGAAATTCGTGACCACAAAATCCTGATTGCTGTCGCCATTGAAATCGCCGGTGAGAATGGCGCTAGGCTGCTGGCCGACGGTAATAGGCGAACCTGTGGCCTGCTTAAAAGTATCGTCACCGTTGCTGAGAAGAACTTGCACAGTATTGGCAACTGGATCGGTGACCAGCAAATCGTGAAAGCCGCTAGTGGTAAGCACGGCGGAAGCGATGGCGGGAGCAATCGCAGGCGCGTTCGCCCTTTTCGCGCCCAGCGAAATGGGTGAACCTGCGGACGCGACAAAAGTTCCTGAGCCCTGGTTCACCAGAATAGTGAGGGTATTGTCGATTTCGTTGACGACCGCAATGTCCAACTGGCCCGAATTGCGGAAGTCCGCTGCGGTCAGTGCCACGGGGCCGGTGCCTACGTTGTAGGAAGCGCTGGGCAGAATGCTATTGGTTACTCCACCAACGGAGGTGGCGGCTGTCGAAGCGCCGAGACTACCAGAAAGCAGGGAAAGCGTGATCGGGTAGCGATCACCGACAAAGAAGGAGGCAGGCTTGCCATCCTGCGCGCGCAATAAGACTTGCCGGCCGCTGTGCACGAGCGTCAGAGCGTCGGAGAACTGCGCGGCGATTGCGGGTAGCGTCAGGAGGAAGGTCGTCTTGCCGCCGCCCACGACGGTAAGCGGAGGGATGAGAGAACTGAGATTGAGGGAGCTTCCGGCGCCGCTTGCGCCAGAGCCATTGCCAAAGATGCTGGCCAGCAGGGTTATCAGCGTGCTGATGTCTTTTGCTTGTCGCAATTGAGAGATGAGGCTTGGCGTAAGAGAAATCAATTCCGCAGAGGAAGGCGGAAGAAGACCCAGCGTGCGCGCTTTGTTGCGATCGACCTCGAGGATTTCTATTTCCAGCAGCACTTCGCCGCGAGCCTTTTCGGCTTGCCTGATGATTTCTCCCGCAAGCGCCAGCTTTTCCGGTGTGTCGCGGATGCTGACGGAACGGCTCTGGGGGTCAAGCTGAACACGCGTGGCTCCCGTCATTTCCCGCAGAACGCGCACCAATTCGGTCATTTCCTCGGTGCCCACGGAAGCGGGCAGGATGAAATTTTGCTCGGCTTGCACGGCGTACTGGCGACGCTTTTCCACGGAGTCCTGGGCTACGAACAGGAGCTTGGACGTTAGCGGGCGGGAGAACGTGCCGGTCTGGGCGCCCAGGATTTTCAGCGCGGTGTTGAAGTCCACATTTTCCAAGCGTAGGCGGACGGTTCGCGCGGCCAGGTCTGGATCAAAGGTGACTTTGATTCCGAACTGTTGGCCCAGTTGCTCGTAGACCGTCCTCATATCTCCGCGCAGGTTGACGTCTTGCTTTCCGCTTTGCGGTTTGAGTTCCGGCAGGCCCTCGATTCTGCGATCGGGTTTTGCGAGCGACTCATCCTTCATCGCGTCCATCTGCTTCAATCGCTCCGCCACGATCGTGTTTCCCGGATCGATGAGCAGCGCTTTTGCTAGCTCCTCGGTGGCCACATCGGCGTGGCCGGCGAGGGCGTCGCGCTCCGCGGCCTCGACATGGTCGCGCACGAGCTTGGAACGCATCGACGCGATGCGCTCGATCAGCGCGGAGTCCTGGGGCGCGTAGCGGGCGGCTTGCTCGTAGTAGTTGAGCGCTTCATCAAAATGACCATCGGCTAGCTCTTTGTCTGCCAGTTCGGAGAGCTTCTTCGCGTATTTGGGATTGGGGCGCGGAGCCATTTGGAGCTGGGCTTCATTGGGAGCCGTCTGGGGAGGAGCGGACTGCGCTTGCGAAGAAGATTGTGCCGGAGACTCGACGCAACATAGAAGAAGCGCCAGCAGGACGGAGATGGCTTGACGGAAGTGGGCGTAGACAATCATCGAGGTGAGCGGGCCTGTATTCTAGCGTATGTTTACATAGGAAAGCGGACCGAACTGGTCCGGTTGACGTAAATTCATACAAAGGGTAGACTTAAATTGTAGTTGCAACTGAATAACAACTGGAGTTCGTTTGCTTCCTGCTTTTCTCATCGCTTTGCGTGAGGGTGTCGAGGCCTCCCTGGTTGTCGGCATCATTCTGGTTTATCTCTCGCGTACGGGCCGCTCGCAACTGGCGCGTTTTGTTTGGTATGGCGTCGCTGCCGCCGCCGCGCTCAGCCTGGCCGTGGCCATTGCTTTGGAGCGCTGGCGGATTAACGAAGACGGGTTCGAGGGGGTTACGTACCTCGTCGCGGCAGCGTTCGTTATTACGATGATCCTATGGATGAATCGCGTTGCGCGCCACCTGAAGAAAGAAATCGAGCAGAAGATAGAGAGTTACGTGGGGCGGGCGGGAGGCGCGGCGGGCTGGGGGATTTTTTTCTTTGTTTTCTTGATGGTTTTGCGCGAGGGGGCAGAGCTGGCGATTATTCTGCGCGCAGTGGAGCTATCCAGTGAAGGGTTGCAGACTTGGATTGGTACAGCTTTGGGGATTGGGGCGGCCGTGGCCGTGGGTTTGTTCTTTTTTAAGGGCACGCTTCGGGTTCCGCTGCACCGGTTTTTTGCCGTTACTAGCGTCATTCTGATTCTTGTCGGGTTTCAGCTTGCGCTCACCGGCCTGCATGAGTTGAGCGAGGCGCAATGGTTGCCGTCCAGCAAAGCGGAGATGGCCGTCATCGGGCCTGTGGTGCGGAACGAGCTGTTTTTCTTTGTGCTGATCTTTGGGGCTGCCGCGCTGCTGGTGTTGCGCGAATGGCAATCGGCATCCCATGAAAAGGCGGCGAAAGAGACTGCTGGTGAGGCGGAGAGACGGCTGCTCGAAGCACAGAACCGTCGCCAGCGCCGGTGGATGATCGCGGCGGCGACTGCCTGCTTAGCAGTGATTTTGGTACTGACGGCGGACTTTGTCTATACGCGCGCAAATTCGGCACCGCCTTCGGCACAAGCGATTGCAGCGGTGGGCAACGAAGTCCGCGTTCCCGTGAGTGAAGTGCAGGACGGCAAGATGCATCTGTTTACAGTCAACGCCGGCGGACAGTCACTCCGCTTCATGATCATCAAAAAGCCGAATGGTTACGGCACGGCGCTGGATGCTTGCCGGATTTGTGGCGCCGAGGGCTATCGCCAGGATGGGCAGAACGTCGTTTGCAGGCACTGCGGCTCGGCTATTTATGTGCCTACGATCGGTGAGGCAGGCGGCTGCAATCCGATTGGTGTGCCGTCGCGCGTTGACGGCGCGGATCTAGTTCTAGATCTTTCTTCGCTCGTACAAGCGACTAAGGAGATTCCGCAGTAGGCGCGCGATATAGCGACCACCGATCCTATGTTCCTCCGTCTCGTCGCCGATTCATTTACACGCCGTCCGCGCCGCAAGGTGCTGACCGCCGCGGCCTTGTCGCTGGGTATGGCCGTTGTGACCGCGGCGCTGAGCGTTTCGCTTGACGTGGGCGACAGACTCGCGAGTGAGTTTCGCAGCCTTGGCGCGAATCTGCTGGTCACTCCGCAGGCCGATTCGCTACCGCTCGAGATTGGCGGCGTGGACTACCGGCCTCTGAACACCGGCGCGTACCTTCCCGAGGCGGACCTTCCTAAAATCAAAACAGTTTTCTGGCACAACAACATCGTCGCGTTTGCTCCCGTGCTGCAGGCCACAGCCCAAACCGCGAGATGGAATCCCAAGAGTCGGGAGCTTGAGAATCGGGCGGAGGCCACGGTGATCGGTACTTGGGTCGGCCACAGAGTGGCATTGGCCGACGGTGGCGTCTTCACAACGGGGATCGATCGGACGAATTCGTGGTGGACCGTGGATGGTCGCTGGTTCGTCGAGGGCCAGAGAGAATGCGTTGTCGGAGCAAAAGCAGCCGGCCGACTCCATCTTCACGCTGGGGACGAAGTCAGCCTCAACGTAGAAGATCCGTCTAAGATGGTGCAGCTATTTACGTCCTTCACCGTCACCGGAATCTTGACTACAGGTGGAGATGAGGACAACGCAATTGTTACCTCGCTCGACCAGGCACAAAAGATTTCGCACCTGTCTGGTGTCTACCGTACCCTCTACGTTAGCGCGTTGACGAAACCGGAAGACGATTTTGGGCGGCGCAATCCTGCGACGATGAGGCCGGATGAAGTGGAGCGTTGGATGTGTACCCCGTACATTTCCTCGATTGCGGCCTCCATTAAGGAAGTTTTGCCTGGGACCGATGTGCGCGTGATTCGGCGCGTGGCCGAAGGCGAGGGCACCATCCTTACGCGGGTTCGCGCATTGCTCTGGATGGTGACGCTCGCGGCGTTGCTGGCTGCGGCCCTGGCGGTTGGAGCTTCTTCGGCGGCCTCGGTGATTGAACGACGCACCGAAATTGGCCTGATGAAGGCTTTAGGAGCAGGCTCGGGTACGGTTGGTTTTCTCTTGGCTGCTGAGCAGCTTTTGCTCGCGTTCGTCGGCGGTGGCATCGGCTATGCACTCGGAATCATTCTTGCGCGCCTGGTCGGACAGAGGATCTTCGGCGTCGCGCCTGCGCCGTCACCGCTTGTTCTCGTTGCCGTTCTTGCGCTCGCCGCTGGAGTCACGCTCTTAGGAAGCGCCATTCCACTGCGCCGCGCTTCGCGTTACGAGCCCGCGCCCATCCTGCGGGGTGAATGATGGCGGCTCCTCGCTCGCAAAATCGGCAAATGTTCTGGCGTATCATTCGCCGCCTGCTCGGAGCAAATCGCGGCCGACTCTTTGTCATTCTGCTCGCTCTGGGAGCAGGCGCCGCTGTTACTGCCGCTCTCCTAAATCTCCAAGTAGATGCCAAGCGCCGCATCGCCACTGAATTCCGCACTCTGGGAGCAAATGTCATTGTCTCTCCGCACGACGCCGATGGAGCCGCAGGGCGTCCTACGCTTGATGAAACGATTCTTGATCGCATCCCAAAGCAATGGGAAGGGGCTCCCGTCCACGCAGTGCCCTTCGTCTACTATGTCGGGCACGTGCGGCGCATGGTTCGAGAGTTCACTCCACCCGAACGCGTAGTTCTCGTGGGCACTCAAATCGACGCACTTCACGACGTCTCACCGGGCTGGAAATTTGAACCCTCTGCCCCTTTTCCATTCGCCCACCAGGTTAATCGTTGTATTGTTGGTGCGAGAGTCGCATCGAAGCTTAAAGCCGGTCCGCGCGACAATCTGGAAATAGGCATCCTGCCCAGCGCCGTGGTTCCCGAAGGAAAAGGGAAAGATTATCGGGGTGGCTTCGGCACGATAGCCGGTGTTGTAACCACGGGCGGATCTGAGGACGACCAGGTTTTTATTGAACTTTCCGCGCTGCAAAAGCTGACCGCCAAGGACTTTGGTTTCCCACTCGATCGAGTCAACCTGATTCAAGTGAGCGTTCCCGGTACGCCACACGCCGTCGAACGCTTCATTAGCGAGCTATCCACGAAATTTCCAAGCGTCAACGTTCGCGGCGTGCGTCAACTGACCGAAGGCGAAGGCAAGATCTACGGCCGAATCAGTGGTTTGCTTACCGCCACAGTCGTGATTGTTCTCCTTCTCACGGGGCTGTGCGTCATGGCGGCGATGACTAACGTGGCAATGGAGCGCAGGAACGACGTCGGCCTAATGAAAGCCATTGGCGGCGCGACACGGCGCGTCTTGCGTCTTTTCCTCGCGGAGGCAGCACTGCTCGGCCTTGCGGGCGGGTTGATTGGCGCCGCAGCGGGCATTTTTCTTTCTATCTGGCTCGGCAAACAGGTATTTGGTGTGGCAGCGCAGCCGCGGCTGATTGTGTATCCTGTATCCGTGGGGCTTACTACGATCGTCGCGATTCTCAGCGCGTATCCGCTTCGGCGGCTGGCGAGCGTTCGTCCCGCTTCGGTTTTTCGAGGTGAAGCGTGAGCGCTCCTGTCCAGATTCTGCCCGAACAGAAGACCGCAACGCCGCAGGTTGCCATCGAAAAGCTCGTCAAGAAATATGGCGCGTTGCGCGCCCTGGATGACCTCAGTTTCAACGTTGGGGCCGCTGAATGGGTTGCGCTCATGGGCCCATCCGGCTCAGGCAAGACCACGCTCATCAACATTCTTGGCGGGCTCGACAAGCTGAATTCTGGCCGCGTTGTCGTCGACGGGATCGACCTCTCGAAGCTTAGCGAAAATGAGATGGTCCGCTACCGCGCCGAAAAAGTCGGCTTCGTTTTCCAACAATTTCATCTCGTACCCTATCTAAGCGCGCTCGAAAACGTCATGCTCGCGCAATACTTTCACAGCGTGACTGACGAAAAACAGGCAGAGGAAGCCCTGCGCCGGGTCGGCATGGGCGAGCGCATGACGCACCTCCCTGCGCAGCTCTCGGGCGGCGAACAGCAGCGCGTGGCCATCGCGCGCGCGCTAATCAATCAACCGAAAATCATCCTGGCCGACGAGCCCACCGGCAATCTTGATGAAGCGAACGAAGAGATCGTCCTGAAAATTTTCCGTGAGCTGCACCATGCGGGCCACACGATTCTGATGGTCACGCACGACCCGGACATCGCGCGCCAAGCGGACAGGCGCATCGAACTGGCCCACGGCCGTCTTCATTTTGACACCGCACAGCACGGCCCCGGCCACCCGCTCGCCTGCCCGCTCGCCAACACCGCCGATTGCTGCACTCCGGCGTCAGCTGACGACGAGATTCGCTTCGATCATCTCCTCGAGCAAATCTGGATCTGTGGTGAGGAAGGCAAGCCAGCGCAGGTCAGCAGCCTCCATGCCACCGGACCCGCAGGCAGTCTCCCGCTCATATCGGAAGAGCCCGCCGCGAAGATTTTGGGACGCATGACGGAGTTGCACCTGGTGGATCTCCAAAACGGTGAGGCGCAGCTTACTCCCGTAGGAAACCAGCGAGCGCGCGACGTCGTGCGCCGTCATCGCCTCGCGGAGCGACTCTTCAAGGACACGTTTTCGATCGACGAATCCGAAGTGCACACCCAAGCTTGCAAGTTCGAGCACATCATCAGCCCCGAGCTGGATCAGCGCATCTGCACGTTCCTCGGCCATCCGAAGACCTGCCCTCACGGCAATCCCATTCCTCCTGGCGATTGCTGCAACGGGAAACCGAAAAGCTGACCGTATCCCCTCGCATGCCCATTCCCCTCGATCCGCGCAAGAAACCGACCGTTGTGAAAGTACACGTGAAAACCGGAGCCGGCGTCGACATCAGCTGGGCCGACGGCCACTCGAGCCACTACGACTTCGCCTATCTGCGCGAAGAGTGTCCCTGCGCCACCTGTAACGACGAGCGCGGCAAAAAAGATGCCTTCGCCGCCGCCGCGCCCGCTGCCAACTCATTTGCGGCCCTGCCGATGTTCAAACCCAAGCCCCGCGCGCAAGCCGCGACCGTCGTCGGCAACTACGCCGTGCAAATTAGTTTCACGGATGGGCACTCCACCGGCATCTACAGCTACGACCATCTCCGCACTATCTGCCCCTGTGCGGAATGTGCCAAAGCGTTCCGCGCCGCGGCCTCCTAAACCCTTCAGGTTTATCAAAATGGCTGTTCGGCTAGACTTCGCTTCGGAAAAGTGCGAGCATTTTAACCCGCTGATCGAGATCACCCGTACATGAGCAGCACTCCCAACAACCCCGCTGCCGCAGGCAGCCGGGGCAACGGTATTCCGCGCGTCATTGTCGCCACGACGGCCCTCCTCACATTCATCTCTTTTTGGCGGGCCGCCGCCATCGTTCTAAACGATCTGGCCTCCTCGGCCTACTATGCCGGCGGCGAAGCGGAAGGCTACGTCGGCAAAACCGCACCGTGGTTCATCCTGGCCATCATGTTGTTCTCGTACGCGGTGCGCGCGGTGTACGTCGAGAGCTGCAGCATGTTCGTGCGCGGCGGCGTATACCGCGCCGTGAAGCAGTCCCTTGGCGGCACTCTCGCAAAATTCAGCGTTTCCGCGCTGATGTTCGATTACATCCTCACTGGCCCCATCAGCGGTGTGGCCGCTGGGCAGTATCTGGCCGGGTTGATTAACGACCTGATGCAGTACTTTCACTTCGGAGGCCCGCTCACGCCGAACGAGGTGGACTTCATCGCAGCGGGTTTTGCGATTCTCGTCACGGTCTATTTCTGGTGGGAAAACACCAAGGGCATACCAGAGTCCAGCGAGAAAGCGCTCGTCATCATGAAGCTGGTGACGGTCATGGTGGTGCTGTTGATCGCCTGGTGCGTCTACACGGCGGTGCTGAGGCATTCTGCGCTCCCTCCCTGGCCCCACCCGAAAAATCTCCGACTGACTGCCAGCGCTCTCGGCTGGCTTGCGGGCAGTCCTCTTCCGCACATGTTCGGGATCATCGCCATCTTCATCGCACTCGGTCACTCGGTCCTGGCCATGAGCGGAGAGGAGTCGCTGGCGCAGGTCTACCGCGAGATTGAAAGCCCCAAGCTGCCGAACCTGAAAAAAGCCGGACTCGTCATCTTCGTCTACAGTCTGGTCTTTACGTCTCTCGTTTCCTTCTTCGCGGTGATGATCATCCCCGATACTGTCCGGCAGAATTACCTCGAAAACCTCATCGGCGGCCTGGCGATGAGCTTGCAAGGCCCGCTCATTGCGCGGCTGATCTTTCACGCATTCGTGGTCGTTGTCGGCACGCTCATCCTGGCGGGAGCGGTCAACACCGCCATCGTTGGCTCGAATGGCGTGCTAAACCGCGTCTCGGAGGACGGCGTTCTCAGCTCCTGGTTTCGCCAGCCGCATCCGAGATTTGGCACCAGCTACCGCATCATCAACATCGTCGTTGCGCTGCAAATCATCACAATTTTTATCAGCCGCGGTGATGTCACTTTTCTCGCGAACCTCTATGCCTTCGGAGTCATCTGGAGCTTCACGATGAACGGCCTGGCGGTGCTCGTGCTCCGCTACACCAGGCCCGGCGTCCGCGAGTTCCAGGTCCCGTTCAATTTTCATATTCGCGGAGTGCAAATCCCCGTCGGCCTGGGCCTGATTACGCTCACGCTCTTTCTCATCGCTGTCGTCAACCTTTTCACTAAGCCGGTAGCCACCATGGCGGGCGGCACCTTCTCGATTTTGCTCTTTATCGTTTTCACCATCTCCGAACGCCGCGCCCACAAGGGTGGCTCGGCTCACATGGAGATGGATCAATTCAATCTCGAGTTGGAATCCGAGTTGACTCCTGAGGCCGTTGGTGCGCGGGCCGGCAACATCCTGGTTCCGGTAAGCAACCACTATAACCTCTACCACTTAGGTAATGTGCTGGAC
>Ga0070735_10001926_pt1 | contig 19258 bp, 20 predicted proteins | sample Coa_R1_FD_66443 | JGI IMG/M metagenome (GOLD analysis project Ga0070735, IMG submission 66443) | Surface soil microbial communities from Centralia Pennsylvania, which are recovering from an underground coalmine fire - Coalmine... | ecosystem: Environmental > Terrestrial > Soil > Unclassified ... | reverse complement strand
CGGACTGAACTACACTGAGTACACGTTCTCGCAAGAAGAAGGCGCGAAGTGCTGCGGGAGCCCGAAAGTCGCAAAGACGAAGGAAGCGCTGCGCAATTACGACGCGTGGATTTCGGGTGTCAGAAAAACCGAGGGGATCACCAGGGCGAACTTCGAGCCGCTCGAGGACAAGAACGGCCTGGTGAAAGTGAACCCGATTCTCGAATTTACCGAACTGGATTTATGGAGATACACAGCGCTCAACGGCATCCCAATCAATCCGATGTACGCGCGCGGCTACCGGAGTTTGGGCTGCAGCCTCTGCTCGTTCCCCGAAGAAGACGAAACGGAAACCGAACGCGCCGGCAGATGGAAGGGCACGCCGAACGCGTGCGGCGAGTGCGGTATTCACACGCAACCGCTCAGAGACGCAGTACCGGCCGAGGCCTAGTCTCCGTCTCCGGCATATTCAAAAGCCCGCAAGGTGAGATTTGCGGGCTTTTGCGCGATGGTATGCTTGCCTCATGGTTCGAATCGCGCAGATAAGCGATCTTCACGTGCATGAGTCCCGCGCTAAACGAGTGCGGGACTTCGATGACGCGCTGCGCGAGTGCATCTGCGCGGTCAATGCGTGCTCGCCGGACCTCGTGATAGCGACCGGCGACCTGACGCAGACGGGAAGCGAGGAAGAATATCGTCGACTGCGCGAGCTCATGGGCACTCTGTCCGCTCCGTATTACGTGACACCCGGAAATCATGACGATCCGGTCGCGCTGCGCCGGGTTTTCGGCGATCATCGCTACCTATTCCAAGCCGCGAATCACTGCTCGTACGCCGTCGACTTGAACGATCTGCGTTTGGTTGTGCTCGATTCCATGAAGCGCGGCCGCGCCGGCGGCTACATGGACGCCAGTCGTCTCGCGTGGCTTGAATCGCAACTCGACGCAACGCAGCAGCCGGTAATCCTCGCGCTTCATCATCCGCCGTTCACGACCGGCGTTTGGCCGATGGACTGGCTAGGCTTTACGCATCTGCGCGAACTGGAACGGATTGTTCGCGCGAATCCGCAGATTCGGCGAGTCGTCAGCGGGCACGTTCACAGCGTACGAACCGGCACGTGGGCCGGCACGTTTGCCTGCACGGCTCCGAGCACGAGATCGCAGCGGCTTCTGATTGGCGCCGGCTGGCGAATACCGGCGCCTTTCACCGCGCGGCCGGGCTTTTTGCTCCACACGCGCGACGGCGCCGGAATCTCCACCGAGTTGCGCCGCTTCGACGGCAGCATTGAACCTCTTCAATAGCGTTTAGGCTGCGTTACGAAAAGTATACGCACGCAAAATTCGCCGCGAAAAACCGAACCATAGTTAGGAGAGTGCCCAAATAACGGCGCTCGAAGGGCGTTATTTCATAATGAAACTCATGAAATAACGGACAACGCCTTTCTTTCCCGCAGGGGATCCAAGCGTGCCGCAGGCTGGAATGAAACGCCGGGCCCGTGCCAAACGGCCCACCCCGACACATCACTGTCTGGGGAGGCAGCTTAGCGTTGGCATATATCAAAAACGCGCATCTTTTGCGCGCACGGTCGGTTATTGCGTTTCTTGCGGTGGGAGCACTCGCCGCGTGCGGCGGAGGGGTCCAAAACTCCGCCGTTCCACCGATTTCAACGGTTTCAAACACTTCACCATCGGATTCACTGCCCGGTTCGTCAACCGGCTCACCATTGGTTGCCGATGCGACCACCACCACCCACTATTTTGACGACACCGGTTGTAAGGACTTTCCATCGAACGATTATTGGAATCGTTCCGTGGCGTCCGCGAAAGTCTCGGGTTCGTCTCCGGCGGAAATCAATTACGCGTACTCGCAGTATAGAAGCGCGCCCGTTTTCGCACCGCCTTATAAATACCAGGTCGTGCCCGTAGGCTCGGCGCTCTACTCAGTCGATCCCAGAAGTTCGCACCGGATTCCGGCAAATTACGAGATGACACTCAAAGGCTGGCCCATTCCGTCGGACATGTCGAGCCTGCTCGGCACGGCCGACAAGGTCAGCGTCCTGTTGCAGGAGACCTCACCGCCCTCCGACTGCCGCGGATGGGACGGATACGATTTTGCGGGCAGAAACACCAGTTATTCGGCGTTCAGCGGCGACCACGTAGAAATGGACCGCAACATGCCGACTGAAACGTGCAACGGCGTCGCACAACTTTGCGGTGAAGACCTCGAAGGCGACCTGACGTACTACGAGTTGAACTCCGGTAAGCCGATTCTGCACGCAATTCACGCGGAATTTCCGTGCTCGATCGCCGGTACGTGCGGCTATGCGAATCGCTACTCGTTCAATCAACGATTCGGTTGCGCCGATTCGTGCGCGCGCTTGCGATTGAATACCGCTAAGGTGCGGCGCCCGTCGAATCCGCAAGCCGCAGCGCTTTACGATGCGATGGCGCACTACGGCCTGGACACGAGCGAAAATGGCGGCTACTGGACCTTGTACACGCTGCAGCGAGACGGCGACAGCGCCTATCCGATGTCGATCCCGCCTGCGGTTTCAGGGTTCATCAGCACACTCCGGCTAACCGACTTCGAAGTTCTTCAGAACGGCAGCTGGTAACACACTAAGGCTCTAGTACGCGCTTATTGGACGGATCGTCTTGCGGGGTTGCAATCAAGTACCCCTTGATGGGCGACCGTCCGGTAGCGCTGATTTGAAACGCGGTGTTTCGTGCGATAGACAGCACGGAGCCCGGTTTCAGGTCGTACGATGGATACCCGACGTTGGCGGTGCCGTGCCCGCTGAGCACGATGAGCAACTCGTCTTGCTTGGTATAGACTTGCCGCGGCGCGCGGCCGATGTAGACAGCCAGCACGTCGCCGGCCGGCGCGTGCATCACGAGCTGCGAGGTGGTTCCGTTCGCGTCTTGCGCGAGCTGGGAAAAAACCGCTGACGAATCCGCATAGGGGCTTGCGTCTTGCGCCAGCCCCACTGCGCAACCAAGCAGCAGCGCCGACAAGGCAGCCGGAAAAGCGAGCAACTTTCTCATGTCCGTAATACGGGCGGCCTAGTCCGGGAGTTCCTTGAAGGACTGCTTGACGCGGTACTCGCTTGCGGGATAGCGGCCGCGCAGCTGCGCCCACTGGGTGAGCAGCTCGTCGCTATCCGGGTCGCGGCGATAGCGCACGACGCCCAAATAGTATTGCGCTTCCGGAGCGGCATACGACGTGGAGAACCGCCTAAGCACGTCCACGTACGCCTTTTCCGCCTCGTCGAAGCGTTTCAAGCGTAAATACGCCATACCCACTGCGCATTCCAAGCGCGCAGCGAATTCGCTGGGCGGCAAAAATCCATCCCAGCGATAGAGTTCGAACCCGTCGTAGTGCAAGATCCGAACGTCCGGCGTCCAGATGTGGTGGATGCGATGCAGCAGCTGATTGTTTTCACTCTTGCTGTTGTCGATCTGCAGAGGAATGGCATACTGAGCAATTGCTTGGGCAACCCAGGCTTGCGGATACGTCACGGCATCCAGCGCTTGGCATCCCCCTCAACCCGGGTTGAAAACGTCCAGCAATACGAACTTGCGTTCCGCTCTGGCCTGCTCGAGCACGGCGTCGTAGTCGTACTGCCAGGGAATCGATGAAGCGACGGCCTGCATGGTTTTTTCTCCTTGCTACCGGAAGTGATCGGCAATATACCCGATCCAATAGTGGTAGACGTCAGCGCTTCGCACGGGATCGCTTGGAAAGTGCCCGTTGACCGGCCACACGCGCAGCGTTGCGTCTTTGTGGTTGTCGCGCAGCGCGCGCCAATACATCGATGAGGTCGCGAACGGATCGCGATTGTCGCCGACGTCGGAAAGAATCAGCACGGGCGTCGTCACGTCGGCAGCGTACGTGATTGCGGATGCCTGGCGCCACTCTTTCCAATTGTCGCCGACGTAGGGTGAATCGTGGAAGAGATCGCGATCGGACAAGCTATCGTCGGCCACGCCGTAGTCCGTTCGCCAGTCGTTGACCGATGCACCCGAAACGGCCGCTTTCCAGATGTGATATTTGGAAATCATCCATGCGGTCATGATGCCGCCGTAGGACCATCCGGACACCGCGATACGTGAGTCGTCCAAGATGCCGCGCGAGCGAACGGCATCGACTGCAGCCATGATGTCCTTGCCGGGTCCGTCTTCGGGGTCGTAGAGGACGGCGCGCTGATACGCCAGGCCCAAATCGTCGCTGCCGCGATAGTTCGGGCGCAGCACGAGCCAGCCGCGCGCGGCCATTACCTGCGAATAGAAATCGAAGCTCTGCGTCGACGACGACGTCGGACCGCCGTGAATATAGACGACCATCGGATACTTGCGCGCCGGCGAAAAGCCGGGGGGCGTGAAGAGTACGGCATCGCCCTGCATGCCGGTGCTCGTCGGGTACGTGATGCGCTCGGACGATCCGAGACGCAGCTGCGCTATCGCCGAGTTGTAGTTCGTGAGGCGCCGCACGTCTCCCGATGCCGAACGCACGAACAGTTCCTGCGGCTCTTTGGTCGACGTCGCGACGAACGCCAGCGCGCCGCCGCGGACCATCGCGTTTAACACACTCGACGAAATGTTACGCTCGCCGAGGTCGATGCGCTGCAAGGCACCGTGCAACGGAGCGCGCACGAGCGCCGTCATCGAGCGATCCGGCGCGGCAAAAATCAGGCCGCTCGAATCCGGCAACCAGGCGAAATCGGCGACCGAGCGATCCATCGGAGCCGATATCGCCGTTCCCGCACCGCCGTCCGGCGTCGTGACGTAGAGCTGCGTCAAATTTACTTGGTTGTCGCCATCGGAATACAGGTAGGCGATGTGTTTGCCGTCGGGAGAGAAAAGCGGCGTAGTTTCCCACGCGGTATGCGGCGTAAGGGCGCGCAGGCTTTTGCTCGCGACGTCGAGCAGCGCGACATGCGAATAGCTTTCGTCGTTGAGGATCGCATTCGGGGCTATGGTGAATGCAATCGTGCGGCCGTCCGGCGACCACGAAAGCGTGGATTGTGCTTCACCAACGGCGACGCTTTCCGGACCGAACGTGAGTTGGTCGGCGCGCCCGCCTTGTGCGCTTACGACGTACAGATGCGCGGGCATTGCCGGTTCGCGCGCAGTGATGGGCTGCGTCGTGAAGACGAAGCTGTCACGGAACTTGTCGGCGCCTTTGCGTTCGGGCGTCGCGTCATCGGCAACGTAGGCGATCGCTTTACCGTCCGGGCGCCACGAGAATTGATCGACGCCGGCTTTTGCATCGGTAATCGGCCGCGCGTCGCCGCCGTTCAGCGGCAGGACGAAGACTTGCGATTTTGCATCGTCGCCCGAACCTTGATCGGCGATGAAGGCAAGGCGCGTACCGTCAGGCGAGAACGCGGGATCCGACAGACCTTTGCGATCGTACGTCAGGACCCGCTGCGCGCCGCTCGCGAGGTCGACGGACACGAGTTCCCTCGCGCGTCGATCGTCGTTCCAAACGATACGCGAAACTTCCACTACGGCGGTTTTGCCGTCCGGGGCAACCACCGGCGACCCCAGCGAAACCAGACGCGTTACGTCGTCTTCCGAAATCGTTCGTGAATCGGCCGACGCAAGCGTTTGCGCGCACAGCGCAAAAAAGGCAACGGTAATTAGTGCTCTCAACCGCATCCTGAGCAGCCCTCCATGCGAGCCGCTTCAACGCTCGCGACCAAGCCCCTACGGCGGCGTTTTCAGGAACGGCGGGATACCGGGATCCAACACCTGGCGGATCTTGTTCTGCAAATCGGTGAACGTGTTGGGGTTGCTGAACTGACGCGTGTTGATCAGGAACGCATAATTCATACCGTTCGGCATCTGCTCGGCCCACGTACTCGTACCTTCCATGCTTCCCGAGCGCGCCCAATCCGCGCCGGGCTGCGGCGGCCCGACGCCCCAAATTAGGTACTTGTTCATGAGCGCAAGCATCGATTCGGCATTGGTCGCCAGCGCGGATGCGCCTTGCGCAACCTCGAGCGCCATGTCGTCGCCGCCGTACGGGTCGCCGTATAATTTACTTGACGTCACGTATACCGCGCTCAAACCCGTATATGGCGAGTAGTATTTGGCGACTTCGTTCGGAAGCCGTGCACCTACCGTCGGCGACGAAAGCACGTTGTTCACGCCGACGCCCGCTGCCACTTGCGCAATATATGCGTCGTACGACATGCCCGACGCTTTCGCGACGACCATGCCGAGCACGGTATAGCAAAAATTGCAGTACGCGTAGGTTGTGCCCGGAGCTTCTTGCAACGGTTGGGGAAGCTGATACCGCACGTAGTCGGTCAAACCGATCTCGTGCGTCAAACCCACGGCGAGCGCTTCTTGGCGCATGTTGAACGTCGGGTCGTAATACGGGGAAACGCCGTCGTCCCAACCGGACTCGTGGTCGATCATATTTTGAATCGTGATGGTGTACACACGCGGATCGACCGTTGCGGTCGTGGGCAGCGGCTTGGTTATGCCCAGATACTTGAAAATCGGAGTGCTCGTCGAAATCTTGTTCGCGAGGATGAGATTATACAGCGCCGCGCTCGTCCAGGCTTTGGTGATGCTGGCAAGCCGCATGATCGTTTGGGTCGTCGTCGTGCTCGGAGCGATACTCGTGTACGTGTACGCATGCGAGAGAACCGCCGTACCGTTATTCGATACGGCGAGTTCGGCGTTGCGAACGTGGTGTGCCACCATGAACGCGACGACGTCGTTGTCCAACGTCGGATTGCTCCCGGTGCCGACGATCGCGATCGGCGTGCCGGTGACGGCGGGCGCGGGAACTGCTTGCCGGGAAAAGACGGCCGGTTCAACCAAAGTCGGCGCCGTCGGTGTTGCCGAATGGCCGCCGCACGCGGCAAGAGCTGCCGTCGTGGCAATGACGAAAAAACCAAAAGTGATGCGCGATGGAGACATGCGCCCCTCCGAATCCGAGCGTTACGCTGGCGGTATTCTAAGCGCATGCCTCGCAGGATACAAGAGCCTTTTAGCCCGAGCTCATTAGAAGCGCAAAGCGAGCTGGGCCGTCACGCCGTTCGTGTCGATTCCGCCCGCTTGCGGCAAGATGTGATACCCCAATTCGACGGCGGTGTGCGGCGCGACCGTGAAGCCGCCGAAGATCTTTCCGCCGAAACCGCTGCGCCGACGTACACCGGTCCCGCGTTACGAATCGCGATTCCGCCTCCGACACTTTTGCCCAAGACGTCCAGATACACGGAGCCGTTGATTGGGTCAAGAGTAGAAGAGGGGTGCACGACGTAGTCGGCGCCGATGCTGAACCAGGCATTTCCGGCGGCGCTGCTGCTTTGCGCAAGCAGACCGCCTTTGATTGTGAATGCACTCGGTGAACGAACGCCGGCCGCGCGCGCAGGCACGCCGGCACACGCAAGCGAGGCACAAATTGCGGTGATTGCGAAGAAGTATTTGGTCATTACCGCCCGCTACTTGCCGGCGGTACCGCGTTCCTTGCAAGCTATCTGGTGGAGGGTAGGTCATGCGAGTGTTCTACGGTTTGGTTCTTGTTGCGATCGGCATCGGCGCAGGCGCGGTTTTGCGCGCACCCGCACAATCACCAGCCACGCTCATGGACGCATATCGCACGATCCATGCGCATCGCTTCGTCGATCTCACGCATACGTTCGAACCCGGCATTCCACATTGGTCGGGATTTCCGAACGAAACGGTGAAAACGATCTACTGGTACACGCCCAAAAAGGGCACGCTGGGTTCGGGCTTCTTCGCGCAAGACTATTCGCACGTGGGACAATGGGGCACGCACGTCGATGCGCCCGCGCACTTCGCGCCGGGCGGACTCACCGTGGATCGCATCGACCCCAAGCAGATGTTCTTGCCGCTCGTCGTCCTCGACGTGCATCAGCAGGTTGCGCGCAACCCGGATTACACGATAACTATGAACGACGTGCGTGCGTGGGAACGCGCGCATGGCGCGATTCCGGAAGGCGCCTTCGTCGTGATGCGCACGGATTGGTCGAAGCGCTGGCCCAACGCGGCAGCCATGCAGAACAAAGACGCGCGCGGCGTCGCGCACTATCCGGGGTGGAGCATGCCGGTTCTGCGGTACTTGTACGACGTGCGGCATATTACCGCAAGCGGTCACGAAACGACCGACACGGATCCCGGCGTTGCCGCCTCACACAACGATTTCTCGCTGGAATCCTGGATATTGCACCATGGGCACTATCAAATCGAATTGCTGGCGAACCTGGACGAGGTGCCCGACTCGGGGGCGCTCGCGATGGTGACGTTTGCAAAGCCTCGCGGCGGATCGGGCTTTCCGGCGCGGGTCATCGCGATCGTTCCATAAGGCGATGCAGCAACTCGTCGAGGCGCTGCGCGCGGCGCGCTCCGTTTTCGTTCTCACCGGAGCCGGAATGAGCGCGGAAAGCGGCCTGCCGACGTTTCGCGGCGCCGGCGGCTACTGGGGGAAATACCGCGTCGAAGATCTTGCGTCGCCGCAAGGCTTTGCGCGCGACCCGCGCACGGTGTGGCGTTGGTACAACGAGCGTATTCTTGCCTATCGCGACGCGCAGCCGAACGCAGGACATTACGCACTCGCGCAGCTCGAAGCGCTCGTCCCGGCGTTGACGATCGCCACGCAAAACGTGGACTCGCTGCACGCGCGGGCCGGCTCGAAGAACGTTTTGGAATTGCACGGCCATCTGCGTTCGGCGCGCTGCACCCGGTGCGATTCGACGGTTTCACTTGCGGACGGGCTGGACGAAGCGCACATCGACCACGCATGCGGAGGCCGCTTTCGGCCGCAGGTCGTGTGGTTCGGCGAGATGCTGCCGCAACGTGTGTGGAAGCGCGCCGAAGAGGCCGCAACGCGCGCCGACGTAATCCTCGTTGTCGGAACGTCCGCCCAAGTCTACCCCGCGGCGGCGCTCGCCATGCGCAACGATCGCGCGTTCGTCGCGGAAATCAACCCGGACGCGACGTCGATCAGCGAAGACTGCGACTGCGTTATCCGCGAAGCCGCTGCGCTTGCGCTTCCGCGCATTTGCGATCTATCGAGCGGCGCTCCTTGAGCCTACGCAGCGTACGAAATCGAAACGATCTTCAACGGAACGTTGCCCGCGGGACGCTGCCACACGACGCGATCGTTCGCTCGATGCTCCAGCAGCGCTTGCGCAAGCGGCGAGAGCCAACTGATGCTCCCCTGCAGCGGATCGGCTTCGTCTTCTCCGACGATCCGGTACGTCGTGCACTTGCGATCGGGACCTTCAACGGTGACGTGCGCGCCGAAGCGCACGAGCTCGCGCGGTTGATCCTTCGGATGAACCACGATCGCGGCATCCACCCGTTCTTGCGCCTCTTCCGCAGCGCGCTCGTCGCCGGCGGCCTGCGCTGCCGCGAGATCGCGCGTCAGACGCTCGTGACCTTCGGGCGTTACGTAATATGGATGGCGTCGCTGCGGACGTTTCGTGACGACTTCGGTTTCCCGTTCGTCATCTTTGACAAATGCGCGGCTCACGGTAAGTTAACGTATACCCGCTTTCCCCGGAAACAAGACGGCCGCGCCGTCTACCCGGTCCTCTCGCAGAGCCCGCAGCGCCTCCGGCCCTTGCTCGAGCGGAAAGGCGGCAACGCGCGACTGCAGCCCGATGTCGGCCGCAACCCGCAGGAAGTCGTGCGCGTCGGCACGGGTCATGTTCGTTACACTACGGATTTGGCGCTCACCCCACAAGAGCCGATCGTAATCAAATTGGGGCATTCGATCCAAGTGAATCGCGTTGATCGCAACGACGCCGCCCTTTCGCAGCGCACCGAGCCCTGCAATCACAACCTCGCCTGCGGGCGCAAAGGTTACCGCCCGGTCCAGAAGGACGGGCGGCGCTTCGGTCGCCTCCCCCACCCATGAAGCACCCAGTTCACGCGCCAGCTCGCGATGCGACTCACCGCGCGTCGCCACGTATACCTCGCAGTTCCAAGCGCGCAGCACTTGCAGCACCAGGTGCGCGGATGCTCCGAAGCCGTAAAGCCCGACGCGTTCGCCGGGGTGCACGCCCGCAACACGCAGCGCTCGAAACCCGATGACGCCCGCACACAGCAGCGGCGCCGCTTGCTCAGTGCTCATCTGCGGCGGAATGGCAATCGTGAAATCCTCACGCGCCGCAACGTATTCGGCATAGCCGCCGTCGCGATCGTAACCTGTAAATACGGGCGCGTCGCAAAGATTCTCGCGATCGCTGCGGCAATACGAGCATGTCCCGTCCGTACCGCCGAGCCACATGATGCCGAGGCGGCTGCCGTCAGGGGTTTCGCCGACGACTTGGTGCCCGGGAACGATCGTCTCATGCCGCGGCGGCAGTTCTTCATCGATCACGTGCAGATCGGTTCGGCACACGCCGCATGCAAGCACGCGCAGCACAATTTCGCCGCGGCGCGCCTGCGGTATGTCGCGATCCTCGAGCGTAAGCCGGCCACAATCGCCGGCGTGGTGCACGAGCGCCTTCATCATCTCGCGGCGATCACAAGATACGTCGTGTAGGCGGCGATGCCGAACATCATGTATGCAATGTAGTCCGTAAAGATGCCGCTGTGAAGATCTCGCAACTGCTTGAGCGGCGGACCGAAAATCGAGGAAAGCACCTGCGGAAACCGCCGGCGGAACAGGCCGAGCAGCGCCAGGACGATTGCCGCGGCCGTGACACTCAAATTGACGCCGACGTCCTGTGCGGTGCGGAGTACGAACGGCGCCTGCGCAGGCATGCGATGCATGCCGCTCAGTACCGCGGCAGCGTAGTACTGGCGGTCGACGAATGCATACGCCGCGCGCTCGACACCGTGCCAGAGCGTGCCGCTCATGCCGACCCAAACGGCAACGGCAAGCAGCATCACGGGCGCGGCCAGCATCGTCCACGGCGTGCGCACCAGATACGGATCGTCGCATTCAGACGCTTCTTCGCGCGGAGAATAGCCGGTGATCTGCCCTTTGCCGATCCCGAACGTCACGTGCAGGCCGGATCGCAACACGGCGCCGGCGTCGATAGCCGAGGCCAGCGCCATGAAACCGGCAACGGCAAGCAGCGCGCGATCCGTCATTGCCGCGTCGTACAGCACTTTGGCCGCGGAGATGGCAAACGGCGGCATACCGGCCAGCGCCAATCCGCCGATCAAATACAGCGCGCTATTGAGCGGCGCGTTCGCGCCTTTTCCGGTCAATTCGTTTTCGTCGAGCGAACGAAAGCGGTTCAAATAGTTTCCGGCGCAGACGAACAGGGCGCTTTTGACGAGCCCGTGCGCAACCACGAAGATCGCAGCGCCCGCGATTCCCGCAGCACTGAAAAGGCCGAGCGCCGCCACGAACATGCCGGAGTGACTCACCGTCGAGAACGCGAGCAGCCTCTTGAGGTGGCGTTGTGCGTACGCCATGATCGCGCCGATAAGTGCCGTTGCGATGCCCACGCCGACGAACAACGCTTTGATTTCATGTGCTTGGGTGCTCAGCGCACCGGAAAACACCGTCCAGTAGACGCGCGCCACGCCGTACAGGGCGAGCTGCACCATGATTCCGGAGAAGAGAATGCATATCGGCGTCGGCGCGACCGCGTGCGCGTCGTCGAGCCAGAAATGAAACGGCGCAACCGCACCTTTCACGAAAAAACCGGCGACGATTAGGGCGAACGAGGCCAGCACCAGCGCGTCGGCCGGGCGTTGTGCGAGGATTTCGCCGAGCTGAGCGAAATTGAGCGCGTCCGTTCGCGCGTAAATGAGGCCGATGCCGAGCAGCACGCAAAAGCCGGCGATGGTGTTGGTTACCGCCAAATTGATTGCGCCTTCAATCGATTCGGCTTCTTCGATTTTGTGCGCCGTCAGCGCGATTGCCGCGGCCGTCATCAGTTCGAACCAGACGAACATGTTGAAAATGTCGCCCGTCAGCGCGTAGCCGCACATCGCACCCAAGAAGGCCAGCAGCAGCGAATGGAACAGGGTCCCGGCGAGATCGAACTTCGTCCACGTATAGAGCGTGGCCGCAAAAACCAGGAGTGCCACGAACGCTGCAAGCCCGGCGCCCATCGTGTCGACGGAAAAGCCGATGCCGATCGCGAGATCGTGTTTCGGCCTCCAGCCGCCCATCCAGTGGACGATCGGTCCGTGCTGCGACGTATAACATACGAGCGCAATGCACATCGCAATGACGGCTAGTGCGTTCGCCGCCGCCACGGTGGAACTTACCCAGCGCGGACAATGCTTCGTAAACGGCGCCAGAACCGCAGCCGACATGAGCGGTATCGCGACGCACAGCGGGGAGAGCAGGTTTGCGGCGTACGCGCTCATCTAGTCGCTCATCGGGCGCAGGCGCTGCGGATCGATCGTCCCGCGCCGGCGATGAATTTGAACCGTAAGTGCGAGCATCAGCGCGCTCACCGTTGCTCCGACGACGATATCCGTCAGCGTGAGCGCATGGAGAATCGGATCGACGGAGGGGCTGCCGGGCGGATTCGTCGAGCCGAAAATCGGCGCTCCGGACTTCGCATGAAAGTCGACGGACATGAGCAGCATATACGTTGACGACTGCACGACGGTCAAACACAAAATGGTGTGGATCAGATTGCGGCTCTGTGTGATGCCGAAGCAGCCGACGACGAACAGCCAAAACGCCACTGCGTACGGGAAGAACAGCGTCCACTGGCTCAACGCAGTCAACCCTCGTCCTCTTGCGTCTCTCGCGTCTGCCGGAGAAACACGATCATGAGCACGGCAAATCCACACGCGATTTCGACGAAGACCGCGCAGCTCAAGAAATAGATCGTGCCGCCCGAAACGGTCGCTCCCGTTTGACCGAGCGGCATGACGTTCTGCAAGAACGAACCGGCGATTAAAAGCGCGGCTCCGCCGAGCGCCGCGAATGAAAACGCGCCGAACGCTTCCAGCATGTCGAACGTCGATCGGTGCGTCAGCTTCGTCAATGCGAGTAAACCCAGACCGAGATAGACGCAGGCTATCGCGCTGCCGAATATCGCGCCGCCTTGAAAGCCGCCGCCGGGAGTGAGCTGTCCGTGCGCGCCGAGATCCATGCCCAGTGCCGCGGTAAATCCCAGCAAACCAACCGGAAACAAGCGAATCGCGCCGGTTTGGCCGCGCGAGCGCTCGCTTTCCATCGGCTCCGGATATCGCACTGCTTTGGTTTTGAGAGCCCGAAACAAGAGCAGCACGCCGCTCACGGAGGCGAAGAAAATAAACTCTTCTCCGAGCGTATCGAAACCGCGGTAATCGAAATTTATAGCCGTCGGCATATTCAGGACACTGCGCTCCACCGTGGCGACCCGCAGGATGTAATCCGTGTACGCGCCCGAGAACGAGCCGAACGGCGGTAACCCGCCCGATGCGTAGAGCAGAACACCGAACACAACGACTGCGCTCGTCACGTACACCCACGTTCGAACGCGCAGGTTCACGTCTTGTCTCCGGTTTTCATCAGCGCGACGAGAACCATGATCGGAACGGCCAACGTTCCGACGGCGATCTCCGAAAGCGCGACGTCCGGCGCGTGCAGCACGAAAAACAGCAGAGCGAGCATCATTCCGAAAAGCGAGTAAATGAATAGTTGATTGACGGGCCGTTTGCTGAAGACGGCCGCAGCGCCGAGAAACGCGATAAAGACGTAGAGAACGACCTGCAGCAGGCTCATCGATGCGGCCTTCTCCGGTAGTCTGTGAGCGCAATCGCGTGACCCGTGACCGGGCCGCCGAGAAGTAAAATCACGATAAAACTAAAGGTTTTGACTGCGGAGACTCCGACGCCGACGTCGACCAGCACGGCGACCATCGTCAGAATCGGGAGCGTTACGCTGGTGACCCCGAGACAATGCAGCGCGGCAAGATTATTCTTGCTGCGCAGAATCCCGAGCACCGAAAGCAGCGCAAACATGAACGCGGCAAACAGAATCACGCCGGACGCAATTTGACGTGCCACTACAGCCAGCGCTCCAGGAAATGCCCGTACGCGATCGTCCCTCCGATGGAAAGCAGTGCCAGCGCGACGCCGACGTCGGCAAATTCTTCCGTTGCGAAAACGATCGAAAGCAAAACGATCTGCGTGGAAACGAGCATGCCCGCGAACTGCAGCGCGATGAGGCGGCGTACGGTATCGCCCGAGACGATAATCCAAACCGCAACCGCCAAGGGAATGAACAGGAGTTCTGCACCGAACAGCAGCCCGTTGAACGTTTCCGGAACGTTCACAGCGGCCACCGCTCCGATTCGTTCGGCTGCTCCCCGGCTACCAGCTGATGAATGAGCAGCGTGCCGCGCGGATCCACTTCCGCGACCATGGTGTTCGGCGCGGCACACGTTCCGAAGATCACCAGCGCTTCGCGCCCCACGTCGAGCGGATTATCGTGGTCGCCGGGGTCGTACGGAACCCGTTTGAGCATGCCGACGAGCTGCTCGCCTCTTTGCAGCGCCCAAATGATGCGCGCGCTTACCAGCAGCGAGTCCCGGATCATCGCGGAGGGCACCTTCGACAAATGCGCCAGCCATCGCCAATAGACGCGTATGTCCGGCTTCGCGTTCTGCAATGCGCCGAAAACGATCAGCGTACAGAGGAACGCGATAATGCCGGCGGCAACCACTTCGCTTGCCGTTTGCGTCACGAACTCGATGATGTAGGCAGCGAAAATTGCAAACCACCAGAGCACCCAGCGCATCGGTCGTACTATACCCGAAATGAACATCGAAGCTGCCGCGAACTACCACGAGCGCCACAAACCGCAAGCACTGATTCTGCGTTGCGGAAACCGGACGCTATTCGAGCGCTACGACGGCGGATTTTCCGCCGCCGGCGCGCATGCATTGTACAGCGGTACGAAGAGTTTCTGGGGCGTCACCGCAGTGCTTGCGCAGCGCGAACGCTTGCTTTCGCTCGACGAAACCGTTTGGCAGGGAGCTACGATTCGCGAGCTGCTCAACTTGACTGCGGGCGTGCCGTTCGGCGGCCTGGGCTCCGCAGTTCCAACTTACGAAAAGGCGCTTGCCTCCGAACGGCGCGCCGCGCCTGGAAGCCGGTTCACCTACGGCGGTATCCCGCTGCAAATCTTTGGGGCGATTTTCAGCGAACGCCTCAAGCCGCTGCACATGACGCCTCACGAGTATTTGCACGCGCGCGTGCTCGATCCGAACGGCATCGCAGTCGCGTCGTGGCGCACGCTGAAAGACGGCACGCAGCCGCTTCCGACGGGAGCATCTCTGACGGCGGAAAATTGGGCGCGCTACGGCTCGTATGTCTCGCAGAGCGCCGGCGAGTTTGCTGAATGTTTCAAGGGTTCGCTTGCAAATCCGCGTTACGGCTTGGGATGGTGGCTTGCACCGCCGGCATCTCCCGCCGGCCTGTTTTACGCGAGCGGTTCCGGCGGTCAGGCAATGTACGTCGTTCCGTCGCAAGAACTCGTCGCCGTGCGCTTCGGCAACGGCGGGTCGTTCAATCACGAAGTATTCTTGAAGCGCTTGTTCGGCGCTTAAGCGCTCGCCAGATCCTCGAGTGCTACGCGATTGGTGCGGATTCCGAATGCGCCTATCGTTATCGCGACGACGAGCATGGCAAGCGCAATAACGGAAAATACGCCGAGCGTCCCGTACGAGCGCAGCACTGCGGCGATGATGAAGCCGACGAAAATCGAACTGAAGCGACTCCAGGAGTAGACGAATCCCACGGCTTGCGCGCGAATGCGCGTCGGATAGAGCTCGGCCTGATACGCATGGAAGGCACAAGAGAACCATGCGTTCGCGAGCGTGACGATGGTACCGAATGCGACGACGACCGCCGCCACGCGGGATTGCGCGAAGAACAGTCCCGCCGCTGCGATCACGAGCGCGAGGACGACGATTTGCCATTTGCGCTGCCAGCGATCGGCAGCCAGCATCGCGATGAGCGGGCCGGCCGGATTGACGATCGCGATGATGAACGAATACTCGAGCGACTTGGTGAAGCTCACGCCGCGGGTTGCCAAAAATATCGGCACCCACGACGTGAATCCGTAGAATCCGACCGTCTGCGCAAGATTGAAGACGACCATCATGGCGGTTCGCGCACGATAAGGGCGGCTCCAAATTGCGCTCCACGCATGCGCGAGGTCGTGGCGCTCGTTCCGTTCTCGCGCCTCCCGCCAGCGGTGCGACTCGGGAAGTCCGCGGCGCAAGAACCACACGACGACGCCGCCCAGTGCGCCGACGAGGGCGACGTATCGCCAGCCTGTAAGGCCAAAATACGAATGTGGAATCAGCAGGTACGCGAGAAACGCCGCTACCGGAATGGCCAAGTAGCCAATGAATTGAGAGACCGCAATCCAGAAGCCGCGCTGTTGCGCCGGCGATATTTCGGATATGTAGGTGTCGATGGTGACGAGTTGCACGCCGATGCCGAGGCCCGCGATAAAACGCCATACATCGATCGCGGCCGCGCTGTGCATGAACGCCATGACGAGTGTTGCCGCCGAATACCACACGAGTGAATACGTGAACGTCGCCTTGCGTCCAAACCGATCCGATATCCAACTGAAGACGAGCGTGCCGAAGAACATGCCCGCGAAGCCGGCCGCGACGAAACTCGCGAACCCATAAAGCGCGAACGCCGACGGCGCCGTAGCCACGAACAGCCCTTCGCTGATCAGACCGAGGGAGATATACGCCGTCATGAAAAGGTCGTAGAGCTCGAACCAGCCGCCTGCGGAGATTCGCAAAACCGCGTTTCGCACGTTCATAGGGACCGGTGTACGATAGTGGCCTGCGCGATTCCTGAAAAATCCGCTCAGGGTGACAACAAAGCCGGTACGCGTCAGCGCACTTGCGCGTCACCCTTGATGCTGCCCGCGTTCGCGGCCTTCAGCGCTTCGGCGAGCGGGCTCAGCGTGCTCGCGACGTACGTGTTGTACTTTGCCATTGCGGCGTTGTATTCACGGTCGAAGCGAGCCGCGTACTCTAGCAGCGCCGGCGTGGGCGGCGTCGCCGCCCCGAATCCGGCTCGCGGCAAATCCTCACGCAATTCACCCGGCCACTGAATCGAGTCTTCGCCGTTTTGATAGTTTGCGGTGAACGCATGGAAAAGCGCGTCGCGCGCATCCATCGCGCTCTTCACGCGCGCCAGGAGGGCGCTGTTGCCGCTCTTCGTAAGGGCTTGCTGCGCGCTCGCGAGCGATTTCGCTTGATCCGTCAGGTTGTCGAGCACCTCGTCGATCTTGCCGCTGATGACCGAGTACTTCTTCGCGAAATCGTAAGCTGCAACGAGTTGCGCGTGCGTGTACGTGTTCTTCGGATCCGGGCGCACCTCGAACCATTGCGTAAGCGTCTGGCCGTTCAAACGAATGCGCGCGCCGTATCGTCCGGGCACGACTTCAGGTCCGACCTTCGCGCCCTGGAACTCCTTTGCGCACGAATTGCATAGCGGCGGCGCGTCTTCGTGGAAATTCCACACGACGCGATTGACGCCGGACTCGTTCGTCACGCCGGCGCCCGCGCCGGGCCCCTCGTACTCATTGTAAGCTTCCGCTTTCGGCGCTTGCTTTTGCGCAGCGATATGCCGGATCACGTGCCCGCTCGAATCGACGATCTCCATCGACGGCGCCTCCGCTTGCGCCGAGCTCTGGTAGAAGTCGATCACGGCACCGTTCGGCGGATTTTGGCCCGCAAAATCGGTGTACTGGCCCTCGTCGTTTGCGTGGTAGGTGTATTCGTACGCCTCGCGCGGTTTGAAGAGCATTGCGCCCGCGCTTTGCGCCTGCGGCAGCCGTTGTATCGACGAGAGATCGTCCAGAATCCACAAGTCGCGACCGTGCGTCGCAATCACCAGGTCGTTGAACTCGGGCTGTTCGCGAATATCGCGCACCGAAACGGTCGGCAGATTGAGTTTGAAGTTCGACCACTGCTTCCCGCCGTCGTATGAAATCCACATACCGTTCTCGGTTCCCGCAAAAAGCAGGTCGCGATTGCGGTCGTCCTGGCGAACCGTGCGCACGTATTGGTCCGCCGGCAAGCCGTCGACGAGCTTGGTCCAGGTCTTGCCGTAATCGTGCGTCACGAAAAGATACGGTGCGTAGTCGCCGCTCCGATGGCGATCGACGTTGGCGTATGCGGTCGCCGCATCGAACGGCGACGGCGCAACCGTCTCGACCCGGCCGTACGGCGGCACGCCCGGAATCGTGTGTTTGCTCCAATGCTTGCCGTCATCGGTCGTCACCGAAATGACGCCGTCGTCGGCGCCGGTCCAAATCTCGTCCTTGCGAGCCGGCGAGCCTTCGATGTCGAGCAGCGTGTCGGAGTTCTCCGCGCTGGAAACGTCGAGCGCAATCGGACCGCCCGACGGCTGCTGGTGCGATTTCATGTTGAGCGTGAGGTCGGGACTAATCACGGTCCAGTGCACGCCGCGATCCATCGATTGGAACACGACGTTACCGCCCGCCCACAAAATATGACCGTTCCACGGCGCAAACCCGACGGGCGAATCCCAATTGAAACGATACTTCGCGGCATACAGATCGAAGCCGTTGCGCGAGAAATCAAAATACGGAATGACGAAGCGCGAGGTCTGCGTCGCTTTGTCGTAATCTGCCAGCCGCTCTTGCTGCAGCGTCGCCAAGATATGATTCGGATCCGACGGATCGGGAACCGCCCACATGCCGTCACCGCCGATGACGTTGTGCCAGTAGCTGTTCAGAATGCCTTCAGGATTTTGCGAGTTCTCAGGCCCGCAGAAGCCGTTGTTGTCCTGCAGCGGCGCGCAGACCCAATACGGATTCTCGTGCACCGAAATGCCGACGTGATACACCTCGCCGATCGGCAGGTTGCGCGAGTCGGACCAGTTCTTGCCGCCGTCGAGCGTAATCGCATAGCCGCCATCCTCACCGATGATCATGCGGTTCGCATCGTTGCGCGCGATCCACATCGCGTGAAAATCGACGTGCACCGGCTGCGCGATGGCCTTCCACTTCACGCCGCCGTCCGTGCTCATCGCCAGATCGTTCGAGATGCCGTAGACCTTGTTTTCGTCCTTCGGATCCACGCTGATGTGCGTGAAGTAAAACGGCCGCTGATCGGCGATCGTGTCGGCCGAGACCATCTTCCAGTTCTGGCCGCCGTCGTCGCTGCGCCACACGATACCGCCCTTCGCCTCGATCAGCGCGTAGATGCGTTTCGAATCACTCGGCGCGATTGCCACGGCGCTGCGTCCCATGATCCCGGTGGGCAAGCCGTGCCCGCTCAGGCGCGTCCACGTTTTTCCGCCGTCTTGCGAACGCCAGATGCCGT